>LKMJ01003812.1_pt1 | contig 14085 bp, 26 predicted proteins | sample 643391 | NCBI WGS metagenome assembly LKMJ01 (sample SAMN04112250, study PRJNA286221) | soda lake metagenome | biome: soda lake; feature: Kulunda Steppe; material: water; isolation source: sample PL-Br10 brine of Picturesque Lake | place: Russia: Kulunda steppe | collected 2010-07
CCCTGGCGCACTATGCCCCTGGCGCACTATGCCCCTGGCGCACTATGCCCCTGGCGCACTATGCCCCTGGCGCACTATGCCCCTGGCGCACTATGCCCCTGGCGCACTATGCACCTAGCGCACTATGCCCCTGGCGCACTATGCCCCTGGCGCACTATGCACCTAGCGCACTTTGCCCCTGGCGCACTATGCCCCTGGCGCACTATGCACCTGGCGCACTATGCACCTAGCGCACTTTGCCCCTGGCGCACTATGCACCTGGTGCACTATGCACCTGGCGCACTTTGCCCCTGGCGCACTATGCCCCTGGCGCACTATGCCCCTGGCGCACTATGCCCCTGGCGCACTATGCCCCTGGCGCACTATGCCCCTGGCGCTCTTTGCCCCCTGTCATTTGGTCACCTTGGCACAATGTACCCCTGACGCGACGTGCCCCTGCCGCGCACCGCTGACCTGATGATCTGAGGGTGCCACCAGGCCCGGACACGGCACACACACCATTCGATGGCTGCCTGCCAGGACGACACGTTCTGGCCCAGCAAGTGCCGGGGCCGGCAAGGACTTTGATGGACTGGGGGGCCCATGAATTGGCCCTGGCTGCCCGCCTGCCTCCCTGCCTGCCCCCCCCTGCTGCGCAGGTGCTGCACTACCTGAATGCGACTGTCAGCCTGCAGCTGCAGCTGCTGCACGACGAGGAGGAGGAGGCCCAGTGGGTGGACCCGCTCATCACACGGGCACGCAAGCCGTTCACGTGCCCCGTGGCCCTTGCGCACGCCAAAAAGCTGGAAGCAGAGCTGGCAAGCCTGGCTGGTATCCAGCCAGGCGCACAGGCCCAGGTGGGTGAGCAACCCCCCTGAGAGAGTGGCAGGCAGGACTTTTCTTCTTTGTCTGGGTGTATGTGAGTGTGCGTGTGTGTCGTGTTGTTCACATGCACGCATGTTCCGTAGATCCCCTTCCCTCCTGCGCGCCTGCCATGACCTGCGCGTGTGGTGTGTGGGGTGCAGGGCCCATTTTACTCCCGCGCACCCAATCCCATTTCCAGACACAGTGCGTGCCATGCAGATACAGTGCGTGCAATGCAGGCACAGTGCTTACCATGCAGGCATCGTGCATGCCATGCTGACACAGTGCGTGCAGTGCAGGGGGGACGTGGCACGCACAGTGTTCAAGGCAGGTGGAGTGTGTGCAACGCAGAAGGCGCACGCCCCTCGCGTGTCCTTGCCGTGGCCGCAGGGTGGCCAAGGGGGAGGCAGCTCAAGGAGCACTGTCGGAAGAGGAGGGGGTCCGCAGCTGGGGGCAGGTGGCGAGCCATCACCGGGGGGTGGGGATGAAGCGGACCGCAGCGGCGCCGGCACACTTGAGCCAGACTTCTGGGAAGCAGATGAGGATGCAGGGGTGGCTGTGCGGCGCAGTGATGGCAGGTGGGCTGTTGCGATGGGTGCTTTGCATGCTGTGCCTCATGTCCTCAGCTTTTGATGAGCAGCTGCCCGCGCGGCCCTGTGGCCGTGCACGGCTGCAGGCCAGCGCTGTTCCAATCTGTTTGCCGTCGTTGCGGCGGCTCATGGGCGACGGGGGTGATGCATGCACGCGCATGCTCCCAGCCAAGTCCTTGCATTCAGCTTGGGCATGTAAGGAGAGGGCTGACTGTGTGTGTGTGTTGTGGCTGTTTTTAGCACTGTGCATACATTGCCCATGGGGCGTGCTGTTGCCGCAGAGGGAAACGTATTGTGGGCGGGGAGGCAGGCAGGGCTGTGCAAGGTGGTGAGGCCTGTGGGAGTCTCCACCGGAGGGGCTCTGATCAGCAGCATGCAGCTGCTGCATGGGCAGCCGTGGCCCCACCGGGTGTATGTGCTGCAGCATGCATGTCGATACGCGCTCCATCACCTACCTGCTCATGGCGCACCCCATCACCTGCTCAAGGTGCGCCTGCAGCTGGCAACTGGGCGTGCTGTGCGGCTTGTCTTGGGGTGCTCACACACAAAAACACACGCAACACACACACGCGTGCAACACACACACGCGCAACACACACATGTGGGCACAAGGACAGGCTTATGAATGGCAACAGGCACAGCCACGATGTGCACTCGCAGCATTGCACCTCCTGCACCTGCCTACAACATTGGTGGTGCTGCAGCCCTGCAGGGCCTGGAGGTGCTGCACAGCTGCCTCCTCCCCACCCTGCACACGCACCATGTACTACATGAGCACAAACAGACACATAGACACACACAAACTCACTCCTGCAGATGGGTAGTATACCGCCACACGCTGACGCTGTTTCGTCAGCTGGAGGATGAGCTGCTGCGTGTTGGCACGCACTACCTGGAGTGCTACGCGCACCAGCTGCACGCAGTGGGCAGGGGTGCAGAGATGGAGGAGCTGTCGCGGTGGGTGGGCGCTGCCTTTTCCTGCACACACACACACACTGTGCTGCTGCTGCTGCTCACAGGCTCAAGCACAAAACTGCGTGCTTTGAAGTGCACACATTAAGTTGACCTCGTTCCTCTGACTTCCATCTTTGGTCCTTTGCTACGTTGCTGGTAGTGCTGCGTCAGCGTCGGCGGGGGCACGTTAGCCCCCGCTGCCGCCACCCATGCTTGCACACCCCTCCACACTGCTGCTCCTCTGCAGGCAGTCCATGCTCATCGACATGTGGCACCATGAGGCACAGTTCATGGGCGCACGCCACCACCTGCTGCTGGCCTACATGTCCGCGTACCGCCATGCCACCGACTTTGGCGTGGACGACCTGTTCGTGCAGCTGGACACACGCGCGCAGCAGTCAGGCGCTGCCTCCACAGTGACCTCGCCACAGGCCAAGGTCCCAGCGGGCGCAGACGCTGCCTTTGCTGGCACTGGCCTGCACCGCCCCGAGTTTGTGCCAGGTGCGCGGAGTGCGGTTGAGGGATCGATGAGAGCGGCTCTGGGCAAAAAGTTTGGCTAAGCGTAGTGTTAGGGTTGTTAACCCTTACCTAAACCCTAAAGCCTAACCCTAACCCTAAAGCCTAAGAGGTAGGAGGCCCCCTCTTCAGGAACTGCTGTGCACCCTGCCCCATGTCTTTCCCACGTTGGCTGTCAGGCGGGCTGTTGGTCGCTGGGGGCTGTGTGGCGAATGGCAGGGTGATGTGGGCTGCAGTTTGCCACAAGGCTGTGTTGCTGGAAGGCTGGGTGATGCAGGTGGCTGTGGGGCGCGGTGGGTGGCCATGATGTAAGGCAGTGCGCAGGGAGGCTGAAATGCAGGGGTCAAGGTGATGTAAGGAGCTGTGGGATGCAAAAGACTGTGAGGTGGGATGCTGCCACAGTGGCTGAGCACATCCCATCACCTTGGCATTGAGCACATCCCATCACCTTGGCATTGGGCACATCCCATCACCTTGGCATTGGGCACATCCCATCACCTTGGCATTGGGCACATCCCATCACCTTGGCATTGGGCACATCCCATCACCTTGGCATTGAGCACATCCCATCACCTTGGCATTGGGCAGCCTGCATTGCAAAGCTTCCCGATGTGTGTCTGGAAGTGGGACCTGGATGCACTCGGGCTCAGATTCCTGATGTGTGTCTGGAAATGGGACCTGGATGCACTCGGGCTCGGACTCCTGATGCGTGTCTGGAAATGGGACCATGCACGCATTTGTGCACACACTCGCACACACACACACACACACAGCTCTAGGTGCCACTGACTCTGAAATGCACCCTCTGCCCTGCTGTTTATGTGTAACACCCCGCCCTACCTTGTGAGCATGCACCCTGCACTCAAGACCGCTAGAGCAGGCGTGTGCAAGGAAGCATGTGCAGGTGCCGGCAGTGCCTGCCTTGCGCAGAGCAGGGCGGGTTGCAGGACGCGGCCTCCACACACACCTAGCACACCTTACACACCTGGCGTGCGCCGAAACACACTCCATCTCACTTTGGGGTGGGCTGTGCGCAGGTGCCAACATAAGCGGCCCCATGCAGAGCAGCAAGGCACAGCAGCAGGCAGGCGGCCTTGGCAACCTGGCAGCCAACAAGCCGCAGCCCCTCCTTCTGGGGGCACGGCGGCAGCTGCGGCGTGAAATGATGGACATCTGCTTCAGGTAGGCTGCATCAGCAGGGATACAAGAACGCAAATTCACATCTGCTTCTGGGTCACCGCTGCAGAGGGGGCGCACGCAGCCCATGAAGCACCCTGCCACCCCCCTCCTGCTGCTGTGCTGCTTACATGGCTGTTCATCCGCCACTCAGCCTGGAGTGTGCCTGGAGTGTTCAGCTGTCGTGAGCTTGCCCTGCGAGCTTGGTGCCTGAACACAAAGCAAGCTGAAACCAAGGACAATTTTCTCTCCCCCGCTCCTTTCTTTTCCACCTCCTTTAACCTCTCCCTCCCTCTTTTTTCCTTGTACCTGCATACGTGCAGGCATGAGACCGCACGTGAATGAATAGTTGCACACACACACACAGACACACACACACACACAAAATTAAGCAAAGCAAGCATGGTTCGCAGAACTCGCAGGAGCCTGTGCCTGTGTGTGTGTGTGCAGCACTCGCATGTAGAGCTTAGGCTGGCAGTGGGTGCCGCTGGCTGTGTGTTCCACTTGACCCGCACTGATATTCTGCACAGCACAGGACACACACAGCACACACACACACACACACACGCACACACACAAACGCACACACAAACACAGAGCACAGAGTACAGAGCACGCAAACGGGTCGCCGCCCAAAACAACACCGTGCAGGCGCCCCAAGCTGTCGGTGGACGACGGCTACTTTGTCGGCCGCTACTTCCGCGCCACGAAGACGCTGGAGATGGAGACCGCGCTAGTGCGCCAGCTGTGCTCCGCGGCAGTGCAGGCCGACCGGGGGGCCCTGTCCGCCATGGCAGACGCGGCACGCATGGCTGCGCGGAGCTCCGCAGGTGCGGCGAGTGCGGGCGGCACGGTGCGGCGGCAGGCGGCAGGCGGCAGGTGTGCAGGTGCCCTGCTTGGCAGGCACAGCGGGCGCAGGCAGCGCAGCGCAGCAGTAGAGGTGGCAGGCGCAGTTGCGCTGCATGGCGGGTGCAGCTGGTGCAGGAGGCGCGGTGTGGCTGCAGGCAGTTGGCGCACCTGCGCTGCCTGGGTAGGGCCAGCAGACTGGGGATTGGTTGCGTGCAGTCTTGGTGGCGGAGGTGCAGCAGGCACAGCAGTAGGGGCAGCTGCATGGCTGCCCAAGGTGCTGTGGGTAAGACGCGTGCTTGTCCAACCGAAGGCAGCTCTGTGCCGCCCCAAATGGATGTGATGCTGGGGCAGCTCCTGGCAGGCCCACTATATGCCTCTTGAGTGACATGCTGGTCGACGTTGCCGCTGCCCACTGCAGGGGTGCCCTGCGAGGACGCGCTGTGAGCGGAGCTGTGAAGTCAGTGCTGACCTGCATGGGTGCATGGCTGTGCTCTGTGTGTGGATTGCGCTTTATGCCGTTGCCAACCCATCGCATGCTGCAGCAACCTCGCCAGCCCTTGAAGGCTGGAGCGCTGGCGTGCTCCCTCTGTTGGACCTGCAGCACACCACACCTGCCGCATCGCAGCAACACGGCCCTTGATGGATGCATTGCCGTGTGTGCTCTGCTGTGGCTGCAGGGAGCACTGACAGCCTGGCCAGCCTATGGCAGCCTGGCCTGCCGCCCGGGATCGTGTACGGCCCCCTGCTCAACAGCGTCAACGCCCAGGTGGGTACCGCAGGGCTCCAGCACCACAGGGCTCCAGCACCGCAGGGCCCCAGCACCGCAGGGCCCCAGCACCACAGGGCCCCAGCACCGCAGGGTCCCAGCACCACAGGGCCCCAGCACCACAAGGCCCCAGCACCACAGCACCGCAGGGTCCCAGCACCGCAGGGCCCCAGCACCACAGGGCTCCAGCACCGCAGGGCCCCAGCACCACAGGGCTCCAGCACTACAGGGCTCCAGCACCACAGGGCTCCAGCACCGCAGGGCTCCAGCACTACAGGGCTCCAGCACTACAGGGCTCCAGCACCACAGGGCTCCAGCACCACAGGGCTCCAGCACCACAGGGCCCTGGCTGTGCACAACTCCAGCATCGCCAGGCTCTGACACAGCACGGCCCGACCTACGCATGACTCCACCACCCTCAGGCTCTGACACTGCAAGGCCCCAGCTGTGCGCAACTCCAGCACCGCCGGGCTCCAGCACTGCAGGGTGCTTGGGGGCGCTTATGTTCCTCTGCGCTGCTGCACCAATCGCGCCAGGCGCGCTGAGTGCATGCAAGCAACAGGGCATGCCTCATGCTGCACATGGCTGCACGTGGGGGGGCGGGGGGCACGTTTTCCATGAGGCACTCCATTGCGGGCCACCTTGAGGTCTAAGTTGCGCGTTTGCGGAGTTGGGTACAGTGTGTGTAGAGGGTGCGTTCGTGGCGTCAGGCCGCTTCAATCTTTAACTGCGGCATATGCGTGTGTGGCGGCGGGTGCAGGTGCGTCCGCAGCACCTGGACGACGGGCGCGGCCTCATGCGTGGCGGCGCGATCCTGCCGTCTGTGGGCGCCGCAGCGGCTGCGCTGCCGGGCCTCATCCGCAAGGCCGTGGACGAGCTGGCGGAGGTGCATCAGGTGCGGTGCTGCCAGCAGACGGTGCACGTGTGTGTGTGAGTGTGTGTGTGTGCTTACGTGTGCATACGTGTGTGCATGCGTGCGTGTGCATACGTGTGTGTATGTGCGTGTGGGAGGTCTGTATGTATGTGATCGATCCGCCAGGCACGCATTCGGCCTCCGCTACAAGGCCATGGAAGCGGTCGCAGAAGCGCCTCAGCTGTGGCGTGAGGGGAAGGGGGGGCGACGCGCTGTGCTGGGTACTGGTGCATGGTGCGTGCTGCAGCAGGGGCGCCAATCTCACAGGGTCACGCGCAGGCTGTCTGTGGGGCAAGTCTATGTGTACATGTATGTGTGTGTGTGTGGTGTTGTCAGCGCAAACGCAGCTCTCTGTTTGCATGCTCCCATGGCATATAGCGTCGCTTGCTCCCATGGCATAGAGCATCGCATGCTCCCATGGCATATAGCGTCGCATGCTCCCATGGCATAGAGCGTCGCTTGCTCCCATGGCATATAGCGTCGCATGCTCCCATGGCATATAGCATCGCATGCTCCCATGGCATATAGCGTCGCATGCTCCCATGGCATATAGCGTCGCTTGCTCTCATGGCATAGAGCGTCGCATGCTCCCATGGCATAGAGCGTCGCATGCTCCCATGGCATAGAGCATCGCATGCTCCCATGGCATATAGCGTCGCATGCTCCCATGGCATAGAGCATCGCATGCTCCCATGGCATAGAGCGTCGCATGCTCCCATGGCATAGAGCATCGCATGCTCCCATGGCATATAGCGTCGCATGCTCCCATGGCATAGAGCATCGCATGCTCCCATGGCATATAGCGTCCCTTGCTCCCATGGCATAGAGCATCGCATGCTCCCATGGCATATAGCGTCGCATGCTCCCATGGCATATAGCGTCGCATGCTCCCATGGCATAGCGTCGCTTGGTCCTGCGCTGCCCTGCGCAGCTGCGGCACTACCTGGAGCTGGCGGAGCTACGGCGCACCGTGCTGCAGTACGCCAGCGTGGAGCTGGGGGTGCTGCTGCAGGAAGAGGCGCTGCGTGCGTTTGCTGCCCCGACCAAGGTGCCCAAGGACTCCAAGTTCAGGTGCGCTGCGTGCGTTTGCTGCCCTGACCACTCAAAATCTCAGGTGTGCTGCGCGCATGTGCGGCCCCGGGCTGGGGGTGGCACGCGCCAGAAAAAAGCACTTCAGGCTGGGTGGGCTGCAAGCGACATGGGTTGGAGCCCCTGCTTTGGGTGCAAAGCTAGGCGCTGATGGATATCGCCATTCTTTGCGCTGCAACCTGCACTCAAGATGGCTCAAGGGAGGTTGAGCCCAGCCCACCCGCTCGCCTGCTGCTGTGCTCCTCCTGGCTGCACCCTTGGATGGCATGTTCCGCCTGGCTTGGCTCCCCCCCCACCCCTGGCTTGGCACCCCCCATTTTGGGGGAAAACCCCATCTACTGTGCTGCAGGTCCCAAGTGGCCAGCATCGGCGACCCTGAGGCTGAGCAGGAGCTCCAGGACGACGCGGCCCTGCAGACCTCGCAGCTCAGCTGGCTGCTGCCCTCCCACGTCGCGGACAACCCAGTGGTGCTGCTGGGCGTCGCAGCGGAGGTGCGCGATGCAGAAAGCGCGCATGCACCTGGTGCAAAGACTGTGCGCGTATGCTGAAAGGGATCCAAATGAGCTGGCTAGGGAATGGTCCCAGGTGATGGATGGGCGGATCTCCAGTCCACGGTCCCAGCCCAAGTATGGTGGATGGTCGGCCGCAGTGGGTGGTTGGTGATCTGGTGTTGAAGGGGGGCCTGGTTTTGTCATACGCTGTGCTGCGCCTGAACCCTGCGAGGCTCTGCCCAGGCCTGCGCCCCCACTCCTTCACAGGGCAACGCGTCCGCTGGATACGTCAAACCTGATATGCGGCGGCAACTGTGACGCCAGGCAGGGTGCACACTCAGATACACACATACGCATACGCATGCGCCCACACACATACACCCGCACACGCACTTGCAACAAAGCCCATGTGCACAAGGACTGCGTTCTCCTCCATGCAGCCCTGCTTAGCTTGTGTGCATGCGTGAGGCATGCGCAGGTGGGCTGCAGCAGCAAAGCCGCTCTGGAGGTGGTGCTGTGCAAGGAGCGGCTGGTGCGGGAGCTGTATGAGAGCGAGGTGCTGTGGCTGGTTTACCAGACGCAGAGCCGGGCGCTGGGCAGGAAGATGGTGACCCAGGAGCTGCAGGTGGGATTGCGCGTGTGCGTGTGCGTGTGCGCGTGTGTGTTTGTGCGCATGTGCATGTGCTTGCGAAGGTGTGTGTTTGTGGTGTGCTCCTCTATCTCATAAGTGGGTCACAGGCGTGTGAGGAATTTGAGATTCTTGAAGCGAATTGCAGGTCGGATGTGGGTGTGGGAGTGAGAATGGGCATGGGCATGGATTTGGTTGGGTGCTAAGTAGCTAGACCTACCAAACCGCTCTCCTCGCTGTGATTTCCACTGTGACACTGTGTTTGTGCGCCCGCCCCCCCTTGCCCTGGCTGCCGCAGCGCCACTGCGCTGGCATGCCCGCCCGCCCCCTGCTGTGCTTGCTACAGCGGCACAGTGATTTGCTGCGGCTGCACACCACAGGGCGTTGACTGGGCCAGCCTGAACGCGGACGGCCAGCCCCTCAAGCCGGACCTGCTGACAGATGCGTGGACGGCGTGCGAGCCCTCTGACGCGCTGCCCCCAGGCTGCATGGGCCCCGACCTGGTGCCCGACAAGTTCTGCTCCCCTCTGCAGTACGCGGCCGACTCCTCGGGTGATGAGGCCTCCGGTAAGCCGCGCGCACAGGGTGCTTGCTGGAAAGGGGGGGGTTGGGGGCTGAAGGGGATGTGGGAGAGAGGAGAAGCCTGGAATTGGGCTTGGAATGATTGCCCCCTAGGGACCTCACAAGCATGATGAGCAGGGACACCAGTCATCCTGAGGTTACTACTCATCTCAGGGATACTTCTCATCTCAGGGGCAGCAGTCTCTCCAGGCACCTGGGAGGCAGCACAAATCACGAGCGCTGGAAAAAAGCAGGGCCAGCAGGGGCAGTTGGTCTAGCAGGGGCAGCACTCCCCCCAAAAGCACCGCAGGCATGGCAGCAGGGCAGGCGTGGCAGGGCAGACACGGGAGAGCTGTCATTGGAGGGCAAGAGTTGCCATAGACATGGTAGAGCAGGCGTGGCAGGGCAGACATATGGTTGGGCAGGCGTGGCAGAGTAGACATGGCAGAGCAGACATGCAGGAGCTGCTGGGTCCACCTGGTGTTGGTCGCCCCTCAAAAAGGCCTGCAGCGCTCTGAAATGCCTGTGGGCGCTCACCGCATCCAGCAGCTCAGGCGTAACCTGGCAGGGAGGGTGCCTGCGTGCCTGGTGCCCCCTGGCGAAAAGCATTGGGGCTTTTGGTGCCGAAGGACTCGGTTGTGCGGTTCACGAGCTTCGCCCTCAGGCGAGCTTTCAAGGGACGGGAGCACGGAGGCAGGGTGTTCGGAGGCTCCCTGCTCTGGCACACTGCGCGCACGCTGCTTCTTCTTGCCTGTGCTCGCGCGCCGGGTGCGGTGGTGCTGCAGCCCGCCCGACCCTTCTAAGCTGGGTCCTTCCCCATACTCTCCAAGGCTGTTGTAGGAAGCCATGCGCTCCTGCCTGCGCTTGTGCTGCAGCCTGCCTGCCACCCTCCTAGCCCACCCTGCGCCCACGGCGTTTGCAGGTAGCTATGTCATGATGGGGATCGGCCGCGCAGGGGTGCTGGGTGGCGTGTGGCGCGCACCCCCCCTGGCCCTGGCGGAGTACAGCACCGCTCTGGCAGAGATGCTGCAGGTGCGCGCACCTGGAATGAAAAGCGAGCTGCCACCAGGGACTCCGCCACCATTTTGTGCCTGTGTGCGGGTGCTTAGATTGCATGTGGAGGCACTCCAGTGCAGTCCCCTGACGTCAAGCCACAAGCCTCCTTTTACAGCGTGGTGTATGCACATGGCATTGAGCCACTATGTGACGCATTGCACGCACGTGGCAGTGAGACATATGATGCAATGCCCGCACACGACATCGAGCCACGTGACGCAATTCACGCACACATGACGTCACGCCGCTGACCTGCCTTTGCAACATGTGCATATACACAACAGCCAGGCATCACTGCAGCCCCATGTAGGGGCTCGCTCCGGCTGCTGCGCGCGCATATGCACCCCATCCTCCCTCACTGCACCTCGCACGCAGATCCACACGCTGGGAGGCTTGCGCCAGCTGCTGCACCTCAAGGGCCCCTGCTGCACAGTCCTGGGCACGGCGGCCCAAGCGCAGACCCTGCGCTGCAGCATGCTGCGCACCGCCCTCACACATAACCAGGTGCGCCATGCTGCAACAGGAGCAGAGCTGCACGTGGCTGTGGCATTCAGCAGGCTGTCAGCAATGGCTGATTGAGGGCCACTGACCACCTCGTCTGTGGCCGTGATTCCCGCCATTTAATCCTCCCTGGCGGCTGTTCTGTACCTTGGTGGCTGCTCTGTACCCTGGTGGCCGCTCTATACCATGGCGACAGGTGGCAGGGGCCTGAGAGGGTCCCTAGAGGCAGAAGAGCGTGGCTTGCAGGGGGTGCACCTGTGCACCCTTAGCAGCTCCATGCCACGTGTGGCTTGACGCGTGCTTCAAAGGAGTGCCCACACCCGGGGCCTCCAGGGGTGGTTGGGTGAATGGGCATGAGGGCCAATGCTGGTGCTGTAAAGACCACCCGCAATTGGGGGTGCAGAAAGGCACAGTTGGCCCTGTGTATGCATGCACTGGAGGTGTGGAGGGTGTTGGACAGGTCTGAAAGGCAGGTCTGGTGGTTATAACAGATAGAACGCCTACGTACCATTACAGGCGCACTGCTGCACTTCTGCTGGGAAGTCCTTCGTATCCCCAAGGGCAGTTTGCCACATGTGGAGGCTGCCCTGGAGGGGCCTGAAAAACAGCTGCGCTGTTTGTGGCTCGCATGTATCCCAAACCTGCTCAGAACAGACAGGGCGCTGCACCCCACACTGGCACACGGTGCGTCTGCTGCAGGTGCTGCTTGACTTTGCGGTACGGAAGCTGGACCTGCTGCGCCGCATGCTGCTGTGGCAATCAGCCACTGTGGAGGGCATGCAGCCAGGTGCGTGTGCGCGTGCGCATGTGCCAGCCTGCGTGCACAGGCTTGTGTTCATTCATATGTGTGTGTACGCGCGTGTGCTGCACGTACCCATGTGTGTGTGCGCATACGTGTGTGAATGTACATGTGTGTGTGTGTGTGCATGTGAGAGTGTGGAACAGTGGGTGTGTGGAGCAAGTGGGTGCGTGGAGGAAGGAGGCAAAGAACTAGGAGGTTTACAGTGAGCATTGTCCCTTGGAGGTCTGGCTCATGCGTGCGGCAGTGTGCAGTGCATGCAGCTGTGTGCAGGGCATGCAGCTGGCAGTGTGCAGCGCATGCAGCCGTGTGCAGGGCATGCAGCCGGCAGTGTACAGCCCATGCAGCCATGTGCAAGGCATGCAGCCGGCAGTGTGCAGCCCATGCAGCCATGTGCAGGCCATGCAGCCGCGCGCTAGGCTCATTACGTCAGGCTCATGCTGTTACATATGCGCAAGAGAGGCCATTGAGGAGAAGCTCATTCTGTTACATATGTGCAAGAGAGGCCGTCGAGGAGTGGCTCATGCTGTTACACACGCGCAAGAGAGGCCATCAAGGAGTGGCTCACGCTGCTACATATGTGCAAGAGAGGCCATCGAGGTGTGGCTCATGCTGTTACACATGCGCAAGAGAGGCCATCAAGGAGTGGCTCACGCTGCTACATATGTGCAAGAGAGGCCATCGAGGTGTGGCTCATGCTGTTACATATGCGCCAGAGGGGCCATCGAGGGGTGGCTCACACGTGCCAACCCGCCAGCACGAGACAGTGGACCCCCCACCTGTACGAGGGCTCCCACCTGCCTGCTGCTCCAACGAGGCTTCATGCTGTCTCCCGCAAGTGTTCCCACCTACACGAGGCCGCGGGTCCCCACTTTGCGCACGCACCAAGTGTGGCAGCGTGCGCCCCTGTGGTCATGCAAGGGTGTGTCCAGTGCCCACCTCCCCATGGCTGGTGCCCCTGGTCATGCAAGGGTGTGTTCAGTGCCCACTCCCCCATATGGATGGTGCCCCCATTGGATTCCTGGGAGGACCAGGTATGCCTGCGCCCTGGTGGTGCGATCTTGTATGTATGCCCATGACCTGGCGGTGCGCCCTGGCGTCCCTTGGAAAGGGGCTGGTGTGCCCATGCCCTAGCAGTGCAACACCTGTATGCCCCTCCCGCCTTGGGCGCACAGCCCTTGTGTGCCCGCGCCCTGGTGGTGTGCAGACAAGAGCATGGACGTGCGGGTGGGAGGCCCCCCTCGGTCCTACCGCCCCTCCTTCTGGGTGCCCACCAACCAAGTGCGGCCCTTTGAGCTCCAGAACCGGCCGCCGCCCCTGCTGACAGACCCGCCCTTGCCCCGCACGAAGGCCTACCGCCAGGTGGGGGGGCCACCAGGCGCCCGCACATATGTGCCTGTGCATTGCGCAAGGCAGAGGGAACAAGCAGGACATTGCGAGCAGCAGGTGCTAGTCTGCCCCGTCAAACGTGGAGAATGCTAGCAAGGCCATCAAGGAGAGTGTGTTTAATATGATAATCCACCTGACAAAGGCGCAACTAGGTGCTGCACAAAGCACGGGGGGGACGCCGTGGTGCATTTTGGCGCCGGCACTGTTTTGCTGATCAGCTTTGGGTGCTCGGGCCAGGGCCCACTCCCTGGGGAATGCGGCAACATGTGCGGCGCTGTGGCTGCTGCGCAGCCTTTGCCGCTTGCGTCTCTGATGCGCAAGCAGCCTCTGCAGGGAGGCCCTCGCCTCTTCTGGGCCATGCACCTGCTGGGCCAGGCCAGGCACGGAGGCTCTTGTTTTGTACTGTGGCCTGTTTAAGCCACCTGTCAGAGGCAAATTGTCTGCTCTTGCTGCTCAGGCCAGCAGGCCAGGCGTTGCCCCTGTGCCCTCTTTGTTTTGAGGCGTCCCCACCCTCATATGTTGGGGCATGGGTGTCAGGTTTCAAGGTTTAAGGTCAAGGCAGTATCTGCCAAACGAGGGCAGCTTAGCTGGTCGAAAGCCTCCATTGAGGTTCGAACCTCGAGACGACAGAGGTTGCGAGGGTGGACTATTGATTTTGCCCACCCATCGCAGGTGCCCCGCCGCCTGCTTGAGTGTCCGGAGTGGAACTGGATGCATGGGTGTGAGGAAGGACTGCGTCACATGCTCTGCCGTACGCCCACACCCTCCTGTGCTGCCCCCACGCGCTTTTGGGGGCTTTTGCAACCACTTAGGCTGCTGCACCTGTGTGCGCCGCAGGCCAACCCTGTGCGCGACTTCCACAGGGGACCCGAAGGCTCGCCCTCCATTAAACCGCGGTCGTCCGTCCAGGAGGACAAGCTGGCCTTCATGTCAAGCGCAACCAGCAAGGTGAGTCGTCCGGTTA
>LKMJ01003813.1_pt1 | contig 14084 bp, 13 predicted proteins | sample 643391 | NCBI WGS metagenome assembly LKMJ01 (sample SAMN04112250, study PRJNA286221) | soda lake metagenome | biome: soda lake; feature: Kulunda Steppe; material: water; isolation source: sample PL-Br10 brine of Picturesque Lake | place: Russia: Kulunda steppe | collected 2010-07
TCCGGTGCCGTACTGGCGAAGGAATTGCAAACCTTTGTATCGGCGGATATCTGAGAACGTGATATGACAGAGCAGGTCGTCGTTCTCGGTTCTGGATACGCCGGAACGGGCGCAATACAGAGTCTCGAATCGGCGCTGGGAAAAAAGGCAGATATCACGTGGGTATCGAATGTCGACCACCACCTCATTCTCCACGAGGTACACCGATGTATCAGCAACCCGGATGTTGAACAAAAGGTTGCAATTCCAATCGAGGAGGTCAAATCCACATCGACCGAGTTCGTCCAGGCAACAGTCGAGGGAATTGACACAGACGAGCGCATTGTTTCTCTTGGGGACGCTGATGACCTCGAGTACGACTACCTGCTCGTGGGGCTTGGGTCGCGAACTGCCTTTTTCGGTATCGATGGACTAGAAGAGAATGCACACACGCTGAAAAGTCTCGACGACGCACTGGGCATTCACGAGGACATCACGTCCGCCATTGGTGAGGCGACTCAGACAGACCCTGTACAGGTCGTCATCGGTGGTGCAGGACTTTCCGGGATCCAGTCCGCAGGCCAGGTTGCCGAACTGCGTGATGAGCGTTCAGCACCAATCGATATTCATCTCGTCGAGGGACTTGATGAGATTTTCCCAGGTAACGATGCGAGTATCCAGTCAGCCCTGCGCAAACGCCTCGAAAACCGCGATGTGAATATTCTCACTGGTGAGTTTATCGGCGAAGTCGACGACGAGACAGTGTATATCGGCGAAGACACCGAACTCGATTACGATGTCCTCGTCTGGACAGGTGGCATTACCGGACAGGATGCTGTCCGGGAGGCGAACGTCGAGAAAGACGACCGAAATTACCGGCTCAATACCGGCCAGACGTTCCAGACCTCTGATGAGCGTGTCTTTGCAATCGGTGACGCAGCACTGATCGACCAGCCCGGAGACGACCCTGCCCCACCGACTGCACAGGCCGCCTGGCAGGCTGCCGAGGTCGCTGGCAAGAACATCGCCCGCCAAATCCGCGGTCAGCCACTCAAAGAGTGGAAATTCAAAGACAAAGGAACGGTCATCTCGGTTGGCGAGGATGCAGTTGCCCACGACGTGTATATTGTCCCATTTGCCGATACCTTCGGTGGCTTCCCGGCACGCACTCTCAAAAAGGCAATCGCAGCCAGTTGGATCAAGGATATCACGGGCGTCAAACGTGCCGTCAAAGCCTGGCCCGATATGTAGGCTAGACCACGCTCTCGTACAACGAAACTAGTTCTGTTGCGACGCGGTCGAGGCTGTGTTTTCTTGCAGTGCTGGCCGCATTTTTCCCGAGTCGTTCTCGTAGTGTTGGATCACTCGCCAGTCGGTCGAGTGCAACACGAAACTCCTCGCGTGTCTCACACATGAGACAGTCCTCACCATCAGTATACAACTCCTCGAAAACCGGGAGCCGCCGCAACACGACCGGTTTGCCACAGGCCATCGCTTCGAGGACTGCGATTCCCTGATTTTCGGCTTTCGTCGGGAAACAAAAAACATCTCCTGCAGCGTAGGCTCCACGGATATCCTCGACCCAGCCAGTGAACGTGACATTTTCCGGTGGATTTCTTGTCCACCGCCTGACCTGTCGGGAGGCAAGTGGGCCGGTCTCGTAGGGGCCAAACCAGACGAACTCGTGGTCAGTCTGCTGTGCCAACTCACAGAACGTTGTCAGTCCTTTCCGCTCGAAGACGTTTCCGACCGCAAAGACGACTGTCCCCGACAGGTCAAATTGCTCGCGGTAGGAGTCTCGAAACGCCTCAAAGCCAGTGAGTGCCTCGATATCGACGCCGTTTGTGATCGGACGGATCGGGGCGTCGATTGGATACTCCTGTAACACGCCTTCCGTGTACGCACTCGGGCAGGCAACGAGATCGGCCTGCGAGTAAAGCCAGCGGAGATACCGCCGTAGCGGCCCGGCGAGTCGATTCGACCCGCGGAAACTCCCTGCGAAATCCTCGCTCGTCACGTGAGCGTGTAACACGAGCGGTGTCCCAGTTCGTTGTGCCCACGCTGCAACCGCAAGCGTTCCCGGCCCGATCATGTTACAGTGAACCAGATCGATGTCCGCGCCAGTCAGGCGGTCGAGCAGTCGGTAACTGTCCATCGGCACCTCGTCTCTGACTGATGTGACAACTTCTATTCCTGTTCGTTCGAGTGCGAGTCGCTGGTGGCGAACGGAGCTACCGATTCCGCTGCGTTCGAGGTGCTCGGGAACTTCGAGGTGGTTGAGAACGCGCACAGCTATGCGAGTTCGAGTCGCTCGACAAACGGCAGTTGCTTGATGTCCGTTATTAATTTACCGGGAAGCGGGTCGCCCGTAATCACGTACAGTCGTGGCTCGTCGGTAAACTCCGGATCTTCGGTGACGACCTGTCGAATAGACATCTCGGCATCCGCCAACAGACCGGTCACTTCCGCCACGATTCCCGACTCTTCTGCATCCCTGACGGTAATCGTACAGACTGTGAGATCGAGCACCGGAGCGAGATCCATCAGACTTGGGACTGCCGAAATGTTTTGAAAAATTGGTCGAAGCGTTTCGTCTTCGAGAATCGAATCGGTCGTCGCATCGACGACGCGCCGGTCGACGTCGATCTCACGAGCGATTCCCGTATTCGGGATTTCGATGCCACCGGAGACGACACGCCCACTATCGTTGACGGAAAACCCCCGCTCAAGTAGGAGTCGGATCACCCGTTGCTGGCTCGGCGAGTCCGAAAACTTCTCCATAATCTCCTCGAACATTGGTTGAGATGTGTCCTTCCGCGGGTATAGTTGTTGGGCATACCTGCCCATTACTGTGCGATTTTGTACAATACCCTCTAAAGTTCGCCTTTGGTGCTCGGCGTATCGGCACGGCGTTCGTCGATTCGCGTTGCGTCGTCGAGCGTCCGGGCGAGTGCCTTGAACAGCGCCTCGATTTCGTGGTGGGCGTTCTCTCCCGAGACGGAGGCTTGTAGTGTCAGTTCGGCGTTCATCGCAAGCGAACGCAGGAAGTGTTTCGCCATGTGGCTAGTCATCTCACCGACCGACTCCTGAGAAAACTCACCGTCGAACGAGAAGTACGGACGACCACTGATGTCGACGACGATTCGGCCACTGGATTCGTCCATCGGAACCGTTCGGTCGGCGAACCGGTGAATACCGCGTTTGTTACCGAGTGCCTCGTTGAATGCGTCCCCGAGCGTGATCGCCACGTCCTCGACGGTGTGGTGGTCGTCGATTTCCAGGTCACCGTCACAGTCGACAGTGAGATCGAACAGGCCGTGGGTAGCGAACGATTCGAGCATGTGATCGAAAAAGCCGATGCCAGTGTCGATGGTCGCGTCACCATCGCCGTCGATGTCGAGTGTGACATCGATCTCCGTCTCGGCCGTTTCGCGCGTGACGGCCGCGTTTCTCTCTGTCATACTCACCTAGTGTGGATGGCAGCTATTTGGCGGTTGTGTCTGGTGTCACGATTTCGGCTCGACAGCACGAACGTGGATCTTTTTTGCGATCCGTGCGGTAGACAGTGCCATGGAACGCATCCAGTTGTCGAATGCTGCCTTTGAAGGAGATAATAACGCCTACCTGTTCGCCGAGGGGTCGGAGACTGTGCTGGTCGATACGGGCGATTGGCTTCCCGAGACGCGGGAGCAACTGGAAGAGAGGTTGCAGGCCCACGGCACCGACTTTGCCGATATTGACCGGATCTTTCTCACCCACTGGCACGCTGACCACATCGGATTGGCGAGTACGATTCAGGACGAAAGCGGTGCAACAGTCTACGTTCACCGCGACGATGCACCGCTTGTCGGCGGCGACGAAGATGCCTGGAATGCACTGGAGCAAAAACAGGAGCGGTATTTCGAGGAGTGGGGGATTCCCGAAGACAAACAGGAGGTCTTGTTCGGTATTTTACGTGGGACTCCCTACCTCGATAACGCGCCAAAGGTGACACCCATCGAGGACGGCGAGACGTTCTCGGTCAACGACCGAGAGCTCCGGGCAGTTCACGCACCCGGACACGCCGCAGGCCTGTGTCTCTACGAAACTGAAATCGAGGGCAATCAGGAGACACTCACTGGCGATGCGCTTCTCCCGCAGTATACACCGAACGTCGGTGGTGCGGACATCCGTGTCGAACAGGCTCTGGCGAAGTATCTCGACACGCTCGGTGCCATCGTGGATGCGGAGTACAACCGGGCGTGGCCGGGTCACCGTGATCCAATCGACGATCCGACTGCTCGTGCAGAGTATATCATCCACCACCACGAGGAGCGGGCCTGGCGCGTTCTGGATGCACTCGACCGACTCGGCTCCTGTGACCCCTGGACAGTCAGCGCGGACCTGTTCGGCGAACTCGAACACATCCACATTCTTCACGGGCCAGGCGAATCCTATGCCCACCTCGAACACCTCGAAAACGATGGGCTGGTCGTTCGGGAAGAAAATGACTATCGGCTCGCTGATGGCGTCTCAGAACGACTCGAACAGCAGGACGAAGAACACTGGCCGCTCAATTAATCTCCGAGCGAACACTCCTCGGGTAGCAGTTGCCGGTCGAGTTCGGAAACCGCCCGTTCCATCACGGGGACCATATTCTCGGTATCTTCCTGATTGTACTGGATGAGTCGGTCGAGTGCGCCATCGACACCGCGTTCGTGTTCGTGCCAGAGACGGACTGCTTCTCGCCCGTCCACATCCGGCAGGGAACGGCCGATACCGAACTCGGATTCGATTGCGCTTAGTCCGCCGGAAAGACCAAGTTTTCCGCAGGTTGGCATCAGGTCGATGTGTGGCTGTTCTAACCCGATATCGAAACAGTGCTCAAGAAACGGAATATCGAATCGTGCGCCGTTGAACGTTATCAGTACTCCAGCCTCACCGAGGGTTGCCCGAAGCTCCTCGGCGGTCAGGTCATCACCGCGGACGAGTGTCCGGGTCGTTCCGTTCTGGTGGATCGAAACTGTCGTCACGACGCTCGTGTGATGGTCCAGTCCCGTCGTTTCGATATCGAAAAAGCAGGCCTGCTCGCTGAAGGTTTCGTAGAGTCGCCAGCGTGAGCCCGTCGGAAACACCTGCCCGAAATATGTGGGATCGTCGCCGTCGATTGCACGCGTGCCGTTTTCGATGAACGTCTCGATGGCACTCGCACGGGTTGGACCAACCCCCTTGCAATCACAATCGAACTGTTCCCAGTGGATTACCCCTTGTTTCCAGAGCCGCTTTTCGATGGTCTCTCCAATCCCTTCGGCCCCGAGAAAGCTATTCTCGACTCGCACAGGTATACTGTGCAATCGGTCAGATTAACCGTTACGATCTGTTTATAACTGAATTGTTCCTGGAACGAGGAGAGAATTTAAGTGTCGCCGCAAGCTCGGTGAAAGTATAATGGCGGACGATCCTGACGATGAGATGCTGTCCTGGAACGAGTCCGTCTTTCGAAACGAGCACGTCTTCGAGATCGATTACGTTCCCGAGACATTCTTGCACCGAGAGAGTCAAATGCAGAGTCTGAAGTATGCACTCAAACCCGCAGTGCGTGGCTCGCGTCCGCTCAACGTGATGGCACAGGGACCGCCGGGAACCGGAAAGACGACTTCGACGCAGATTCTTTTCGACGAGCTTCGGGCACAGACCGATGTCCAGGCGATTCGCGTCAACTGTCAGGTCAACTCGACACGGTATGCTATCTTTTCGCGGCTGTTCGAGGAGGTCTTCGATTACGAACCCCCCTCCTCGGGTATCTCGTTCAAGAAACTCTTTTCGCAGGTCACCGAACGCCTCGTCGAAAATGACGATGTGCTCGTCGTTGCACTCGATGACGTGAACTATCTCTTTTATGAGGGCGAAGCCTCCGATACGCTGTATTCGATCCTTCGCGCACACGAAGAGCAGGGTGGGGCGAAAATCGGTGCTATCGTCATCTCTTCGGATCTGGATATGGACATTCTCGACGAACTCGACGGGCGGGTACAGAGTGTCTTCCGCCCCGAGGATATCTACTTCCCGAAATACGACGAGCCAGAGATTGCAGAAATCCTCTCCGAACGAGCAAAGCGTGGCTTTCACGACGGTGTCATTACCGCACCAGTTCTGGACCGGGTGGCCGAACTGACCGCCGAACAGGGTGGTGACCTTCGCGTCGGGATTGATCTGCTCCGCCGGGCTGGCCTGAAAGCCGAGATGCGAGCCAGTCGCACCGTCGAACACCAGGATGTCGAGGCTGCCTACGAAAACTCGAAATACGTCCATCTCTCCCGCCGGTTGCAGGAACTTTCCGAGTCCGAGACTGCCCTCGTCGAAGTGATCACAGAACACAGCGGCAAACAGGCCGGTGAAATCTACGAGACCTTCCACGAGCGGACGGATCTGGGGTACACCCGATATTCGGAGATCATCAACAAACTCGACCAACTCGGGATTATCGATGCAAGTTATACCGATGTCGAAGGCCGCGGTCGGTCGCGGGAACTCTCGCTCAATTACGATGCCGAGGCGGTGACGGACCGACTCTAAGCCGACCTTTTTGCCGCGCGGGGTTCCTGCGAAACCCCCGCGGAAAAACGTGGTCTTTGCGAACGAAGTGAGCAAAGGCTCGTCAGAGCAAGCTCTGACGGTGGCGAAAAAGGCTCGGCGCGAGTAAAACGAGCGCCGAGGGAACCGCCTCGCTTCGCTCGGCGGATGCCAGTACGGCTGACGAAGTGAAAACAGCAAAGACGCGCCATACCCTGAAATCGGTATGGACTACGAGACGCCGCAGTTTTTCCGCGTGATGCAGTATGCGAACGCGGCCGACCGCGACGTCGTCGATATGGTCAGTGGCAACCCTGACTGGGAGCCACCCGAAGCCCTCCGTGAGGGACTACACACCTACGCCGACGGCGAACCAGACGAGTTTCAGTACCCACCAAGTGTCGGTCTGCGAGCGCTCCGAGAAGAGATTGCGACCCGACGGGGAGTCGGGACCGAACAGGTCATCGTCACGAATGGCGCTGGCGAAGCCAACCACCTCGCGATGGCCGAAGGGCTCGAAGCCATGCCCGGCTCGGAAATCTTGCTGGTTGATCCGGTCTACCCCTACTACGCCGGCCGTGCAGGACTGTTAGGTGCCGAGACAAACTTCGTTCCCGCCTCTGAAAGCGGCCATCTTGACCCCGAAGCGGTCCGCGAACGTGCAAGCGAGCAGACGAGTGTCATCGTCATCAACTCCCCAAACAACCCACTCGGTGTGACCTACGACGGCGAGACGATCCGCGAACTCGTCGCTATCGCTGAAGCGAACGATGCGCTGCTCGTCAGCGACGAAGTTTACGACCATTTTGATTACACTGGGCGGTTCGAATCAGCTCTGTCTGTTGGTTCCGACCACCGAGTCGTCACGAACTCGTTTTCGAAATCTATGGCGATCACTGGCTGGCGAGTCGGCTATGCAATCTTCCCCCATCCTGACGGCCCACAGGGCGAACTGATCGACCGCGCACGAACGAGACATATGTTGACGAACGTCACTGGATCGCGACCGGTCCAGGCTGCCGTCTTGCATGCCTTGGAAAACACAGAGCCAAGTTACTACGAGCAAAACCGGGACCTCCTTCGCAAGCGTATTGCGACGTTCACTGATGCATTGGATGATGCCGGGGCCGAGTATACCGAACCCGAAGGCGCATTTTACGTGATGGCCAAATTCCCAGACTTTGCCGGGACACTCGAGAACGTGAAACTGCTGATCGACGAGGCTGGTGTGGCGGGGATGCCCGGTGAGGCCTTCAGCGATTCACGAGCGGACTGGATTCGGTTCGCGCTCGTGACACCACGTGTCGAGGGGGCTGCTTCCCGACTTGCCGAACTTTTCGAGTGAGATCCGTGGGTTAAAATTCGAAGCCGCCCCAGTACGTTTCGCATGGCCAACGCCGACTGGGAGGAGTATTTCGCCTTCGCCGAGCCCTACGACAACCAGCGCGACGCTATCGAATCGGCAATCGAGGTCGGCAAATCCCAGGGCTATCTCGCGATGGAAGGCCCCTGCGGGACTGGCAAGACGATGGCCTCGCTGACCGCCGGCACTGCACTCATCAATGCCGGCGAGTTCGAGACACTATTTATTATTACGCCCGTCAAACAGCAACGACTCCAGTTCATCGAGGATCTGCGCGCGCTCAATGCCGGCCTCGACGAACCGATGGACTCGATTGCCCTCGTCGGCAAGCGTGATCTCTGTCCCTACGGACGTGAAGGCGTCTTTCCCGACGACGTTTCTGCTCACGACCGGTGTGAGGATCTGCGCGAAAACACGGCACATCTGGTCGAAAGCGACAGCGAGGGTGACGAGATGCCCGTCGCAAATGCCACCGTCGGTGTTCAGACCGAGGAGATCTGGTGGGACCCGAAACGAGCGAGTGATCTCGTCAAACACGCCCGCCCCGATGGTGCTGGACAGCAACGACTGGCAACGGAATTCCTCAAAACTGCTGGGGCGAGTAGTCCGTATCCACGCAGTCAGCCAAGCGCTCCCGAGTCGATGACAGACGGCGGTGACGAACCACTCTACTGTCCGTTCGAGGCCGACTGGTACGCTCGCAACAAGGGCGTCCCCTTCGATTTTTCTGCTGGCGAGAACCACGTGCTAACCGCCGAGGAGTACCTTCCGCAGGCGACCGAACGAGGGTTGTGTCCTCACCGTGCCATGGGCGTGTTGTTGGAGGCTGCAGATGTGGTTGTCGGCAACTACAACCATCTGTTCGACCCGAACTCACGGCCGCTGGTCGAGGCGATTCTCGACGAGGATACCTTCCTGATCGTCGACGAGGCCCACCGCCTCGAAGAACGCGTTCGTGATCTACTCTCGGACCGAGTTGGCCGGAAAACGCTGAAACGCGCCCGAAACGATCTTGCACTGTTGCTCTCGCAGGCGCGCGAAAGCGACCAGAACATGGCACAGGTACGCGAGCAGCTATCGAGTCACGACGTCTCACTTGCTGCCGTCGAGGAGGCCCGGAACTTCTACGATGACCTGCTCGCGTGGCTGGATGAGCGCATCGAAGCCCACTTCGACGAGGAACTCGGGCAGGGCTGGCGTCCCGGCGCACCGGAAAACCTGCCAGAGCGTGATATCGAGATTCCCTTGCGCGACCCCGAGACAGTCGAACAGGACGAACTGACAGCGTGGGCCGAACGGCAGGGATACACGGGTGACCTCTGGCGGTCGCTTTCGGCAATCGGCACCGCCGTCGAGTCGACAATCGACGAGTTCGGGTTGACCCGGACGCCGGTCTGTACCGCTGTCGGCGCGTTGATGGGACGGTGGTGGGAGCGCGACCACGCGACTCACCTGCGCGAGATCGAACTCGAATACGCCCCGAAAGACGAGCATACTGTCGAAGAGCCGTGGCTGGCAAATTACACCACTGGACTCGTCTTGTTCGAGTGCATGCCCGGCGAGACCCTGCAGGAGATTTTCGACGGCCTCGGCGGCGGCGTGTTGATGAGCGCAACCCTCGAACCACTCGATGTGTTCACGGAGGTTGCAGGCCTCGAAGCGCTCCGGGAGTCGAACCGGCCCGTCGTCGAGCGAACCTACAACCTGCCGTTCCCCGTGGCAAATCGTGCGAGCTTTCTGGTCGATACGACCCCCTTTACCGCCCGCAATCGCGGCGACCCCGAGGAAAATTCCGACCCCGAGACGTGGAATCGCACGCGCGATGAGTACGCCCACGTCCTGCGGACACTCGCGCGCTCGCCGGGAAACGTCTTGATTGCGATGCCGAACTACCGCGAGGCTGACTGGGCAGGCCGGTATCTCGACAGCGTTGTCAACAAGGAGGTGCTCGTCGACGAGAGCTCTTCGAATGATGAAACAGAAGAGCTGAAACAGCGGTTTTTCGCCGGTGAGGGGAAAGTACTCGTGACGAGTACGCGCGGGACGCTCACCGAAGGCGTCGATTACGACGGCGAGAAACTGAATTGCTGTGCTGTGGTTGGCGTGCCGCTCGTGAATATCGGTTCACCGCGAGTCAAGGCCGTCCAGCGCGCCTACGGCGATGCTTTCGGCAAGGAGAAGGCCTTCGAGTACGCACTGACTGTGCCCGCAGTTCGACGCGCCCGGCAGGCACTCGGGCGCGTGATCCGCGGGCGAGATGAGGTTGGCGTCCGGGCGCTGGTTGGTCGCCGCTACGTCTCCGGCGCACGCCACAGCGTGCATCCGTATCTCTCACCTGGCGAGCAATCCGAATTCATTCGACTAACGCCGGAGTTTCTTGGTGGGAAACTGGATGCATTCTGGCAGGAGCACGGGTAGCCCTAATGTACGTCTCCGAAGTTACTTGCCGTCGAGAAAGTCGAGCAAGAGGTCGTTAACACGTTCTGGCGATTCGTGCTGTACCCAGTGTGTCGCGTCGTGGATCGGCTCGTAGTGTCCATCGGTGCAGTACTCGATGCTTTCTTCGCCCATCACGCTGCGGAGATACGGATCTTGTGTGCCCCAAATAACCATCGTTGGCGTCTCGACAGTCACTGTTGGCACGCCGCCGGGACCGCGCCGAAAGAGCGAGCGATACCAGTTGAGCATCCCCGTCGGTGCGCCGGGTTGTTCCCAGGCTTCCCGATATCGGTCGAGGTCTTCCTCAGTAAAGGCCGCCTCGCTGTTAGTCGTGCCAAGAAACAGCCGAAACCCCCCACGGGACATGAGCCACTCCGAGATGTGCGGGAGTTGGAAGAAAAACATATACGAACTATGCAGCGTCTGGCGCAGATCACCGAACAGATACTCCTCGAAGACAGCAGGATGGGGGACGTTCATTGTCACCGCCCGCGTCGCACGCTCGGGATATTCGAGCAGCAGTTGCCAGAGCACCGCTGCCCCCCAGTCGTGGCCAACGAATGCACACTGGTCGTAGCCGAGGCTATCAAGTAAGCCGTCGATGTCCGCTGCAAGCGTTGTCAGCCGGTAGGCATCCAACCCACGTGGTTTATCACTCAGATTGTATCCCCGTTGGTCCGGGACGATCACCCTGTATCCCGCCGCTGTGAGTGCGGGGATCTGGTGTCGCCATCCATACCAGAACTCCGGAAACCCATGGAGCAACACCACCGGGTCACCCGCCGCGGGGCCAGCGGTCACGGCGTGGAGACAAACACCGTTCGTCTCTACCTGTCTGTGATCTAACTCCGGCAGCGAAGAATCCATTGGACTTTCCGAGAAGCGCAGTCCCCAAAAACCCCACCGGTGCGGCCCGGCTTTATAAGCTACTGGCCAGTAATGTCACTATATGGCACGCATCACAGAACACACCGAGTTGGATCTCGACGAACCGGTACTGGTCGAAGGACTTCCGGGTGTTGGACTGGTCGGCAAAATCGCAACGGACCATCTCGTCGAGTCCTTCGAGATGGAGCATGTCGCCTCGTGTTACTGCGATGGACTCCCGCGGGTGGCTGTCTACGAGCCTGACGACCGCGAGATCAGACCGCCAGTCAGAATCTATGCCGACAAACAGCGAGATTTGCTCGCGCTACAGAGTGATGTTCCCGTCTCACCGGAGACAACAGAAGGGTTTGCGACCTGTGTTACCGGCTGGTTCGAGGCACACGATGTAATGCCGATCTGTCTTAGTGGGCTGCCAGCACAAAAAGATGGACGCCCGGAAATATATGGCATCGGAACTGGTGACGGGGGAGAACTGCTCCGGGAAAATGATATTAACATGCCAAACGAGAACGGGATGGTAAGCGGCCCAACTGGTGCGTTGCTCGCCGAGGCGAGCCAGCAAGGCCTCGACAGCATCGGACTAATTGTACAGGCAAATCAGCAGTTTCCCGACCCCGAGGCTGCACGCATCCTGCTCGTCGAAGGGATTGAACCACTCGCTGGCGTCTCTATCGAAACGGAGAAACTGGTCGATCAGGCCGAAGAGATTGCACAGGCCAGAGAGAAACTCGCAAAACGAATGCAACAGGCTGATGATGAGAGCACGCAGGCACAACCACTCGGAATGTATCAGTGATTTTTCCCCTGTCTAGTTGATCTTGGATTACTGTCTGCACTGTCTGAAGATGTATACACTCGTGTGACCGTTCTCCAGAACGCTGTCGTCGTTTACTGTGATTCGTCTTCGTCTTTGGCTTCGGCTTCTTCTTCGTCAGTTGCAACAGCGCTTTCATCGGCGGTTTCGTCAGCCTCTACTTCATCGGTCTCTGCCTCGTCGGTTTCTGTTTCGTCACCGTCAGTGTCGCTTGCACCACTTTTGTCTGGATTTGCCACGTCAATCGAAACAGGGTCGTCGGCTGGGTCAGCTGTTACGTCTGCGTCTTTTTTGAGCACCTTTCCGGTTAGATACCCAACTGTCCCGCCGACGAGACCACCAACAACTGCACCGACCCGTCCGCGACGTGAGCCCAGGATACTCCCGAGAAACCCGCCGATTGCAGAAAGTTTCGTCGCGCTCGTTTTGGAATCAACAGCAGTCGAATCGTCGTGTTCGTGACTCATACCCGGACCTATGAGTTGCGTCTCCTATAGGCTGACCATTCGGGTGTGTTCGTATCCTGTTTCTCTCCCGATAGCTAACCGGAGTAAATATATCTCAGGTTGCTACTATATGACATCATGACCGAACAAAGAGGGGATGCAGGTAAGACATCAGACGAACGCACCAACCCGGCGACCAGACGCCGGTGGCTCGAACTCTGTGGTGTGACGACGCTTGCCGGGCTTGCGGGATGTCTCGGCGACGACGATGATGAAACAGATGACACAGACGAAGATGACTCGGAGGTGTCGACAGACGAGGAGACGGATGATCCCGAAGAAAATGGCACTGGCGAGGATGAGGACACTGCAGGACAGGAAGACTACGACGAGGCAATCGAATATCTCGTTGACGGTGCCGAGTTATTCAACGAACTGGTCGATGGTGAGCCCACGGATGATGACCTCGATACATTCGATGACTATCTCGGGAACGCTGAATCAGAACTTGAGGAAGCCGAGAATGCTGGACCGACGGATGACCTGCAAGAACAGATCGATGCTGCCCGACAGACAAACGCTTTCCTGCTGTATCTCTCCGAATACAAATCCCAACTTATCGACTACGACAATGGTGTGGCAAGTGCACTATCTCTCTGGAATGAGGGTGAGTTCTCACAGGCAAGCGATGAATTCGAGCAAGGAAGTAAGACGCTGACGACAATTTCCGATCAGATCGACACGGCAGAACAGACGCGGGCAGAGATTGATCACGACCACATCGACGCAGACGAACTCGATTTCAGCGCAGAGGTCTGGCAGTATGTCGGCTTCGACCGACAGGCAGAAATCGATGCCCGTGAGGAACATCTCGAGACGCTCTCACAGTATATGGAGATGCTCGAAACGCTGGCAAGCGGTGAGACAGCACTGGCTGACGAAGACTTCTCCGAGGCTACTGACCTGTTTGAGACTGCTTCCCAACAGGCAGACGACGCCAAACGTGGATTCGAAGACGTTCGCGATGAATCTGCTGCACCCGAGGAAATCCGAACGCAGATCGAAGGCCAGTTCCTTCCGGATGTCGAAGAGTACATCGAAGCCATCGATCTCTTCTCCGAGTCGGCCGAGGCTGGCGAGGCTGGCAACCTCCAGGAGCAGGACGACCTCTACGACGACGCTATTGATCGCCTGCCGGGCGAAGATGAATTAATCGTCGACTGATCGTTGTTGGTCTTCTCTGTCTGCGGTCTTTCTATATCATCTTCTTTGAATTAAACCCAGTTCACCGAATACCGAGTTTATCACCTCTCCGTCGGAAAAAGTCCCTCCTTGGCCGGAGTATACTTTTTGATAATGAGAATAAGTCAGAATACAGAAACTATTAAGTTAGTTGAATGGACACTACGAGCTAGAAAAAGATGATCGAATCGAAACAAAGTGAGATTGACACAAGCGGTGCTGGTCGGAACCGGCAAGCACTGTTGTCCGCGCTTTTTTTGGCAGTGATTGCAGTGTTCGGGCTTGCAATCGTTGCCACGGGAGCCGTCGGCGCAGCCGATACGACGACGGACAGTACAAATACAGCCGTTGAAGACGGCGA
>LKMJ01003814.1_pt1 | contig 14083 bp, 17 predicted proteins | sample 643391 | NCBI WGS metagenome assembly LKMJ01 (sample SAMN04112250, study PRJNA286221) | soda lake metagenome | biome: soda lake; feature: Kulunda Steppe; material: water; isolation source: sample PL-Br10 brine of Picturesque Lake | place: Russia: Kulunda steppe | collected 2010-07
CCGCGTGCGTCTGAAATGCGGCTGAGAGTGTCTCAGCCGCTCATCAGCCGCATCAGCCGCTCCTCAACCGAGCCAGGAAATGTCTGACGTAGAGGACAACAAGCTGCTGTAGAATTCAATAGCAGCTCTAAACCAATAGATTTGCAGAGGTTCGTGCCCACACTCACGTTGTCCAGCCCAGTCCAATACTCGAGCAGGCGGCGGGGCACCTGAGATAGAAAGTCAATTATCCACCCCCGCAACCTGTGGGTTCGGGGTTCGAACCTCACTGGAGGCCACAACCGGCTAAGCTGCCCTCGTTCGGCGGATACAGCCTTGAAACCTTACCTTACCTTACCTTGTCCAGCCCAGTTAGGCGCAGACCGCTTCACACCTAGATGCCCTTTGAGAAGTTCAAATGCAATGTCTGTAGGGTAGGCCTTGATATACTCTGGCACTGGTATCCTCCATCTGGCGCAGTAGAAATAGCTACTGTGACAAGTGATCCTGTGCTGCTGTTCAAAATGCGGTGCATGTGCTTTTCACTGTCAAGATTGATTTGTGTGCTCTCTCAGACAGAAGTACTCGCTCCTTTTCTTCCCGTTCTGCCAGTCCTTTTCTGTGGAGGCCCCTTTCATTTTGCATGCCTTGCCTCTTCGGGCTGTCTTTGAATTCCTTTCTCAACGGCACAGCATACTCTGTTTTTCCCCCTTGGAAAGAAAACTAAGCATGCAGCAAGAGAGCTCCTCATCAATTTCATCTTGGACATCATGGACAATCTTTTAGTTGACGAAGACCAGCAGTGGACGTTAGGCCGATTGTTTTTTTTTTACAAACAATCGGCCTAACGTTCACTTGCCTGGCAGGCTGGCGGTAAACCCTAACTTGTACGCTAAGGTAGATCATACACGTGTATAGCATCCTGTCATGGTCTGTTCAACAGATACAAGTTGTATTAATAGCAGAGTTCAAGTCTGCAATCAACCCTTAAATGTCTTGTATAAAGGGATAAGCATTCCTAGGGCCTTGTGCAATGGCAGCTTAGTTTGAAATCCAAGTCCTAACTAACATACCTGCTGCAAATTAGGTGTTGGGGGGTTGCCTGGTGCCGGTGCTTGCACCAGCTGTAAGCCTCTCACAATGCACGCTTATAGGGTCACTCCTGCCAGGAGTGCTGCCAGTGGTTTAATCTGGAAAAGATGTATGATGGCCATTCTTGAGAAACCAAGAGAATGCACGTTTTTTTATCTGGGACAGTGCCTGCACTCCTGTGCCAAGTAAATGTTAAAATCCCTTGACTCAGAGTGTCAATCTCTTGTATTTTGAAGTTGCGTGTCAGGGTGCACTTCTGCTGAATTTTAGCTGGACGCACCTTAGGCTCCCAAGCGGTTGCTTTTCGTGCAATCTTACCCATGTGCATGAAGACCTTGACTTCAATGACGAGGATGGTATTGCATGAAGGCCCAGAGCATGAAGTGAACCAAACCAGCACAGGTAAATGCGTAGATTTTACAATGAATGCACTTGCATCGCAGGAACCATCGGGACACTAACATTATTGTTATCTGTGGACATCAAGCTCAGGAATAATCTGTGGCATTGGGTCTCAATTAGGCTAGAACACAGGAAAGACATACTTAACTAGGCAGTTGCCCAGCAAAAAAGCGCCTAAAAAGGCACAGAAGAAGTTGCTTTTCCAGCGCCCTACTGCAAGTGCTCCATGACCACATCATTTCCATGCAGGTACAGAGAGGATGCTCTGCAATCATCAGCAAGCACGCCTCTGGCAGGAAGAAGCAGCCCACACAAGCTTGATCAACAGCAGCAGCCGGTAATATTAGCTCCACCAGTGCAGCAACACGTCAATCTAGGATCCCACATTACGCCAGCAGAAGGCTCTTCTAGATTGGATGGGTGGGCGATTGCTCACTCAAACGGCGAACTTGCGAAAAATCCCAGTACCAAGCTCGCAGCCACTTCTCTCCCTGGCCGCTCTGGCACCACACCATACCCAATCCCCTCAACTGTCACGCGCATTTGCCCAGGAGCAGGCTCTCCATCGCAAGCTCTGCTTCAGAGATTCCGGGCTGTAAGGAGTCACCCTTCAAAGTTGCCAGCCCTAACGTAGGTACCACTTCAAAATGGCAGTTCTTCCTAAGCAGCGGCTTGCTTACTCAATGTCACGGAGCCTGGGGCAAGGCGCTCCCTAAAGCGATCAGTGAGGTTGCTGCTGACAGCCTTGGCCTTGGCAGCTATCACTGTCTTCCAGTGAGTCTGGCAGAGCCTGGTACGGCCCACCCCCCACAATGGTCGGCACAGGCTGCTGCCACTCATCAAACCTGCTGCGCAGCCCGTTCACCAGCAGGTACAGAATGAAGCCAAAGTAGGCGGCCATGCCCAAGCCCATGGCCACCTGCACGGTTGAAGATGCATGCAAGAGCTTGTGAGCTGCTGCCTATCTGCAGCACCGGCCATACTGAGAAAGCCACATTCAGGAGTACCTAGGATGAAGCCTCCTGCTGGGACATCCTAGAGGGCAAGAAGGTTGAGGTTTTGAGGGCAGGCCTGTGCAAGGAAGAATGATAGCTTGCATGAGGTGGCTGCCAGCACATCGCCTGCCAGCATCTACCGAGCCCTTCTCCCGTGTGCTTGCGCCTTCCTACCAAAGAAGCCGTGAGCTGTGCACATGAGCGCCATGAGTTACAAATACTGCTCCCTACCAGGATGTGTGTTGGCATGGCTTCGGCAACCTCTCTCACAGCTGTGAGGTTGATGATGATGACCAGGATGGACACTGCCCAGCAGCTAGCGGCATGGAATGTGCCATTGGCCATGTTGCCCATTATACGCTTGCTGCCTGTGAAAGTCAGCACCTGGAGGCAAATGACATGTATGTGCACGGAGTACAAGCACGCTGATGATCAGGGCGGAATGTAGGGGTGTCCATCCATCTTTATGCTTGGGGCTCCAAAGACAACTCCTAGGCTTGCTTGCATGACCCAGTAGGTCTAAAGTTGCTCCCCAAGTAGCTCCCCATGTTGCCTCCATGGGTAGTGAGCAGCTAAGCATAAGGTCGCAGATGTTAGGTCAAGCATTTTGGTCACAAGCAGCTCCCCAGCGGGTCGCAGTTGCTAGGTCACACAATTCAGTCACGTGCAGCTCCCCAGCAGATTGCAGATGTTAGGTCACACATTTCGGTCACGAGCAGCTCCACAACACGTTGCAGTCATTAGGTCACCAGTTTGGTCACAAGCAACTCCCCAGCAGGACGCAGTCAGGTCGAAAGTCTGGTCACAAGCAGACTCCTGCAGACTCCTGAGCAGCTGCTGTGCTGCAGTGCGCTTGTGAGTGTAGTGTGGTGGCAACTCTGGTCATGAGGCAGAGTAATGAGGGGCCCAAAATACATGGCAGGCAAAAGCGTTTCCTTGCAACCATGCATCGTGCTAGTAGCTGGAGGGGTGGCACTTGTGGCCTGTGCTGACAGACCCCCTCAGATTACAGGAAATGGGGAAAGCTCAGCTGCTCTCCTCCCCTTTTTGGAACCCGCGCCATGCCAGACGCACTCACAGGTATAAGGGCAAACGGGAGCTGTATTGACTGCAGCAGGTTGAGGCCCTGGTTCAGCCTGTCCAACTGCGTGGAGGAGGGGTCCATCGCAAGCGCCACAGCCTGCACATTTGTTGCACAGAGCAAAGGATACCCCCATTTCACAACCATGACCACTTGAAGCAGTGCAACGCAGCTCATGCATGGATAAAGTGCCCTGCATTTGGCAGAGGAGGCACGCATCCAGATTTCCTTGCAACTGTTTGCCACCTGCAATCCTTGTCATTCGTGGTCAACTTTCTTACCATACCAGCAGCATCCACCATTTCCAGACCCTTCCACCAAGAACCCTGCTCCCTGTCTTCTAGCTGAACCTCTCACCAAGGGTGTACTGTATGAGCGAAAAATGGTAGCATCTGCAGACACAATAAACTGCCTAAAGGGGATACCAGAGCAGCATAATTTCAACATAACAAGCTCCCTGATACACAACAAGCTCCCTTACACACAATAAGCTTCTTGATACATGACATGTTCCCTGATACATAACAAAGCTCCACCACAGAAAGATTCTCAATGCATGAAACGGGGAGACGGTCTAGAGGGCAAAATGGAGCGCATGAGCACATCTAGGAAGCCTGAGCAATAGCTGGTTCCCTAGCGGCAGCGTAAGTGCATCATTGATCGCCTCAAGGAAGCAAGTCGCTGCCTTTTGGCACAGGCCTTGAAGTCAAGATACACTGCTGCCGGGCAACAAGTAGCACAAGCAAGCTAATGTTCAGCCAGCTACCAACACAAGCCATAAACGTGAACAACAGCCATGGACAGCAGCTAGGTATGAACATAACTGGCACAAATTATGGCAAACATGCCCAGAACTCAAACCATGGACAATCAGCATAAATGTAAGCTCCAACCATGGAATCTTCACAACCGCAAGTTCCGATCGTAGACAATTTGCAGAAGTGCAAGCTCCAACTCTGGGCATTCTGCAAAACCGCAAGCTCCAAACATTGACAGCAGATGCAGTGATCCTTTATTGGCCTTGGTGCACCATGCAGGCAGACCCGGGGACAGCTCTCGTACCATCGTGGGCACGAGGGCAACAATGCGCGTTACGACGATACGGACCCAAGGGGACACCTGCAGAAGCCCAGGGATTTACACAGAGCATGAGGTCCTGGGCCGGCTTCTCGGCAGCTCAGGCTATCGCATGAGTGGTCACAGCAGCTTGCAGGCACAAGGCAAACAACAACAGGCAAGAAGCAGCAGTAGGCTGCGCCTGATGTATTTCTGTAGAGTGGGACATGCCGGGGAAGCGGAACAGTATTTCTGTAAGTGTATTTCTGTATGATGTATATCTGTAGAGTGTGTATTCTGTATGATGTATTTCTGTATGATGTATTTCTGTAGAGTGTGTATTCTGTATGTGTTTTTCTGTATGATGTATTTCTGTAGAGTGGGACACGCCGGGGAAGCGGAACAGTCAGAAGCGCAGCCGGGCGCTCATTGGAACACGAGAGCTTCCATCGGGACCGTGGAGTCCTGCAGGCAATCCTGGCTTGTTTTCCTTACTCCTCAAAAACAACCTGCCTCCTTTATCTAAAGGCTTTGGTTGCAGGCCTGTGCTACAGCTTAACTGCCCTCCTTTGGCAGGTACAGATATGCAACCTAATCTTCCTGCTGAGAAATCACCCTGCGAGCTCCCTCATCCTGGGAGCTTACCTTGCGAGAGCTAACCTAAAGCTCACTAACTGAAAGCTTACCTTGAGGTCCAAAAACCCGGACATCACAAACTGCCCTGTGTATGTCCCGGTCATGGTGCTGCTTTGACCCGCAGCCAGGAGGCCCAGGCCCCACACATACACAGTCAGTGCACCATAGGTCTTGCCCAGGAACTCCTGCAGGGCAGGCACAGGTGATCAATTGCAGACCTCTTGCATACATACACAGCGCACGTCAACACAGTGAGCGCATACCACATGCCTTGGATCACGGCCCGCACATGCTGGGCACTCGATCCCAGGCAATGATCCCTCCACTGTTGTCCCAGGCAACGCGCCGCTGGTGAGGCGGCAGGGTGTCGTTGACAAGGCAGCAAATGCATGCTTGTGATTACAAAGGATGAGCACCGATAAAGGCAGTTCTTGGCAGTGCGGCAATGCTCCATCGGGCAGGACGCCTCACAGTGAATCATCATGAGCTAGGCACTTAAACAGTGTGCTACAGGTGCAGTCCCCCTCAGCTGCATTTGTGGAAGACGAGCAATGCACGGACAACAGGGAGGGACACGGATACTTTTTCCAGTATCCAGGATGAGGACATAATGGAGAAGAGACATGCTGGAGAAGAGACATGCTGGAGGCTCGCCCTCGAGAGCATGGCCCTGTCACTTCATACGTTACTCACCCCTGTCACTTCATACGTTACTCACCCCTGCATTCTCGAGCCCGATGTCTGGCGGAGGCTGGCCTGGGCGGTAGAAGCCAGCCGCAAACACAGACACCACAAAGAGGTTGATGATGAGCGAGGCCTGCGAAGGGGCAACATAGCAGAGGCCTCCTTTGCACCTGGCATGTTGAACGCGCAGGAGGGTCATCAAATGCAGGCGACTACACTCGGTGCCCATTTTGTACACACAACCACACACACATGCATCCGCATACAGAGCAGTAGTGCACAGGTGGTCAGCCCAGCAAGGCAGGGCTGGGTGCTGAGGTGGTAGAGGCATATGATGGGCTGGGAGCGCAAGCAGCAAGTGCACCGCCATGCGCAGCTGCAGGCACGCCACCTGGAGCAATCCTGTCCCAAGGTTCGAGGGTCACACAACGCCTCTGGCGCAGATGTTGTGCAAGGGACACGCAGTACCACCACGAGTGCAAGACAGTCTTGTCAAGCTGAACCACTGTGCAAGGGACACGCAGTACCACCACGAGTGCAAGACAGTCTTGTCAAGCTGAACCACTGTGCAAGGGCACGCAAGCGGTCTAGGTCCAAGGGCCCTTCTGCCTCTGCTGCTTCCACACACAGCAGACCATTGAAAATGCGTGTTGGAGCAGAGGAGAGGTAGATGAGTGGAAGGCAGAGACGTATCTAGCGAGGTCCTAAGAAAGGAGAAAGACATCCAATAAAGAGACCTTCAGGATGGACCATCGCAAAGGGGAAATGTTGTTGAGAGAATGGGCCTTGATTAAGGACTGTGGCGCTGGCCAAAGGCGCACACAGCCCCCTTCATGGTACCAGCAAAAAGCACGCACAGCCCCCATTGTAAGAAAAGCCCGGAACATTTATTGTATGAGTCACACTTAATGAGTGATGGAGGTCAACCTTCCAAGCCCTTGGTCAAGACTTTGCAGTGGAACAGCGCTGGTCACAGCAAGAGCTGGATGACTCTGAGCAGGACCCCATCAGGCGTGCATGGTGCCTTCCAGCCTTACCAGCAGCGATGCCCCCGACTCAATGCGGAAATAGGTCAGCGCCTCGCGCTTGTCCCGGACAGAGGCAGCAAAGTTGCGATTGAGCACCTGCGGCAATGCACACACACGCCGGCTGGTGTTGGAGCCATACAGCGCAATGGGAGGCGCTGCCCAGGGGCACCTGCGGCACGCGTCGCGCTCGAGGGCAGTCCAGAGCCCTGCCAGCCACATCAGCGCCGCCCTAACAGCTCCCTTGCACTGCAGCACCCTGCGCTTAATTGAGTTACAGCGCAGAGGTATCCCACGCAACTCAATTAAGTGCCCTGCAAGCCTTCTCACTGTCATCTTGCTGTACCCCAGAGCATCCCCTGTACACTCTCTCGCCCCACAAGCAGCCCATTTCACGCCCGCGCGCCGCACTTCCGTGCATGCTTCAAAATGCGCCATGCTCCCATGCTCTGCTTCAGTCCAACCCCATCCAAATACTGCATGACTTTGCCAGTGCATGAGCACATTGCAAAATCGACACACGCAGCGCCCTGGCACCTGTGCTACGCCCTGGCACCTTAACTACGCACCTGTCCTACGTCCCGGCACCTGTGCTACGCACCTGTGCTACGCCCTGGCACCTGTGCCACACTGAAGACTTGCGCGTAGCTGGGGGAGTGGCTCCCCCTGGGAGCTCGTCCTGTGTGCTAGCGGCCCACGCCTAGCCCCTTATAGATGCACGCAGCGGTATGATGCGTGCTAGAGTTCAGTCATTGTGAGCTACAGGTCCAGCTTGCACAAGCCCAGGACCTCCACAAGTAGTGCGCATTGGTTCCTCTCCAGCCCCATCCCACACACGCACCAGGGCTGAATGGAGGTAGATGTTGTGTGGCATGATCAGGGACCCAAACAGTGCGACTGCCTGCAGGAGGAGCGCGGTGGGCATGCGGGGCGGTAGGGTGTGACGTGTGTGGCAGCTTGAGACATGTGCAGTGCATGTGACTGCGCGTGACATGTTCGGCAATTCATGGCAGTACAAGAGCTGATCAAAGGCAATTTGACAGCGAGTGAGGGGATGGAGCCCTGACCCATACACAAGCGCTTCCCACTCTTTCCACGCGCACGTCTGGCACTGCTGCTGCTGTTCACCCACTGAAAATGTGCATCAGTGCATGGGGATCACTGTGATGAAGGAGAGAGAGGGGGAGGGGGGGGTAGGAGGAAAAAGAGTAAGAGCGCGAGAGTGAGAGAAAGGGGGGGAGGGAGAGATAGAAAAAGTGAGCACGCGGGTAGGGTGGGCGAGAGGCAGCCTCCTCCATCAAAACAGCTCAGTGCGGGGGCCAGCATGCTGCCTTTGAGGCAGCATCTCTGAACAGCTGACGCAGAATGCATTTCTGAACAGCTGACGCAGAATAGACAGCTGCCTGTCAGCACTGCCAGATGTAATGGACGCATGTCGCAAGCTGGCACTGACAGCATGCTGTGTGACGAGTTTAATCTACAGCATGATGTGCAGGCAAACTGAACATTGGCCGCGATGTCACACAAGGGCTGGCAGCGTGCTGGAAGAGGCCCAGCTGCGTCCCCACGGCTCTCGCCCCAGGCTATCTGCCGAAAAGCAGTCCGCAGGCAGTGTAAGCTTATGGCGCAGGTTGGACGAGGCACCCTATATATGCGCCTCTTGCAGCCTGTGCGCAACCAGCTGCAGTGCCAGGCTGCTGGCGCGGCTGCTGAGTGGTTCAAGTGAGCCTGCCAGGCCACCAGTTGTTGGTGCAGTGCTCACGAAGAGGCCATCACCTGCCCACCGCGGGAGTTTCTTGCTGCGGCAGGTGGGGGATCAGGCAGTCAACCTTAGGATGGGGCGCCATCCACCCACCGTGGGAATGTCTTGCTGTGGTAAGTTGGGGATGAGGAAGCCGGCGGCCACCTCCGAGGGGGGTACCCCGGCACGTGCGAACATGACGCCAAAGGAGGCCATCATGACTGCGATGAGCACGGCGAAGAGCGCCTCCAGCTTCCTGACCCCGGCCTGTGAGGGGCAGTGCAGTGCAGGGCAGGGCAGAAAGTTGTGTGTGATGGGATAGGGCAGGGAGGAGAGATCACCCCATCCACCAAACAAAATCGGCCGACGCTTCCACATTCTTCACGTTTGGTTGTCAAGTAGAGACCATGGATGACAGAAGCTGTCAAGTAGAGACCATGGATGACAGAAGCTGGACCATGGATGACAGAAGCTGGACCATGGATGACAGAAGCTGGACCATATGGATGACAGAAGCTGTCAAGTAGACCATGGATGACAGAAGCTGGGGGCTGCCTGGACGTGTTCAGATTGGTGTTTTAAGAGAACGGCCATCCTTTGCAAGGCTCGGTGTACACCAATCAGAGCACCTCCAAGTACCAGCTAGCTTTTGCACCAGTGGCCCCCTGGAGCTGTCCGCGCTATCCAGGGGTGGATGGCGCAGACGGCGTCATCCAGGGCTGCTGCATTCTGCACTTTGCGCGCCAGTGCGCAGGGCAGCACCGTCCAGACATCGTCCAATGTCTTGGCGCGTCTGTCTGGCGGTGTGCACGAGCGCCGTGATGGCCGCGATGGGCCAGGCGGCCGTGATGGCGGCATCCTGGCTCGGCACCTTGGCGCTATACTCAAGGCCTTTGATTCCCCTGGCCGCGAGAGTGGCTGGGATGGGTGATAAGCGCTCTCCATGCCCCGCGTGTAGGCGGTCTCAGACCAGCATACCCGCGATTGGCTGGGCGTATGGGCTGCATGGGGGCTGAGCTGGGCTGGGCATGTGCAGCCGCGGGGGTTGGGCTCGGTCAGAGGCAGGGCATGGGTGGGTGAGGGCAGTTGTGTGACAGGCAAGGCGTGTGCAGCAGGGGCATCAGAGGCAGAGGCGGGGCAGGACAAGGCAAACACGCGCAAAGGGCGGGACCACGCAGTTGCTGGGGTAGGGCAGGGCAGGGCAGCACAAACTTATGTGTACGGACAGCAGCATGAGCAAGACGGGGGTAGAAGCAGGGCACAGGAGCATTGGTGATGGCAAAGGCAAGTTGGGGAGAGCACAGGCGCGGTGGGGCAGGGCACAGGCACGTTGGGGGCAGCAAGGTGGGCGTAGCAAGGCACTGATCAGAGGTATGCGGGAAGGCACAGCATGCCCCACCCCCGAGGCACAACAATGCACGTGCCTGGACAGCAGCAGAGGGTAGGGTGGATATGAGCATGGCAGCCGCCATGCAAACGGTGACAGCCGCTGCAGCCGCACACATGCGTGAGCGAGTGAGAGTGCATTTGTGGGTGCATGCATGCACCTGCTCAAGTTGTGCAAACGAGTGTGTGTGTGTGTTTGTGCAGACCCTTCCTGCGCTTACAATCTGTGCAATTTGCACGCGTGCTCATGTCAACGTGCGCACCTCCCGGTCTGCTCTACTCACCCGTTCGATGAGCAGCAGCATGAACGATGCAGCCGCGGAGAGGAGCGCCCCGACCCATAATGGAATGAGCCCCCCAGAGAGCAGCGACAGTGCGATGGCGCTGCCCACAACTTCTTGCACATCAGAACCCACGATGGCCAGCTGGACGCAGGGACAGGGCAGGCAGCAGGCTCCTGTGGGCAAGTGCTCCTGTGGGCAAGTGCCTCGCGCACTTTGCTACAGTACTTGGGAGGGAGATGAGGCTTCAGATGTGCAGCAGCATGTCAGGCAGCACGCAATGCCTGCTCGGCCAGCATACATGCATCACGCAAGCAGCATGGGGTCATGCACTTGCGCGCTGCTCTGTGCGTTTTCCTGTCTCTCTTCCGAGCAATGGTCATCAGTCACTGGTCACACAAAGACCAGGCCAGTTTGAGCTGTGCCCGCAGCCACTTGCTGTGAAGTCAACCTTGCTGCGATGTGAGCTGTCTGAAGCCTCTTCTCTCAAAAGAGCATTGAATGGAGGGCCTGTAGCGCTGCAGATCAGGGCACCTTTTTATTCATATGTATTTATCATTCCAATACCCTGTCTTGTCTTGTGCTTGCAAGCAGAGATTGATCGGCACATTCTGCACACCATAATTCTACCCTCCAACCCCAGAGAGGCCCTTAAGTGTTATCAGCCGCGCTTGTAAGTCTTTCCTTATTGCATCCTGCCAGGCGTCCGCCTGGTTTGTGAAAACTTCCGCTCCTTCCTGCCTTCCAGTGTCTGGACAGGCCCTCCAAAGCCATGTGAACTTTGAGCAACAGAGTCTTCTGCGATGCTGCACATATCCTGGACAAGCCAATGGCCTCTGCATGCTGTCCTGGGTTTTGACATACCAGTTAAAATGCACGTTTTGAGAGGACAACCTACCTCTGCCATTATCCACAACATGAATGATGCAGGCCTTGGGTACTCGGATCTGGAGGTGAAGGGATTTCAGCAAAAGTCCTTTTGAGTTGCAAGCGAATGCGTGCATGAAAATCAAATGCGTGCATGTAATAATCAAACTTGCATACGCAAAGGAATCCCTCCCAACCCTGTTGTACACCATTCTTATCTGTCATGCTGGTGACTGAGGTAGCCTGAGTAAGCCTATTGGAACACATGCGAGTAACTAGGTGGAGAATGGGACACCATCAATCTGCTTTGTTACTGAAGAAGAGCTCTCATGCATCCCGTCAGCATGGTCTGCCCGCACGAGCATTGATTTTGTTAGCAATCCGCGCATGCACCCAGCAAGTACTCATTACTTAGTAGGAGCGCTCACCTGCACAGCTCTGCCAAGTTCTTGCCGGTCACCACCCCTAATTTAGCTGCTTGCATTTGAACCAGGAAGCCCTGTGTCCAGCAAGCAAAATGATATTGGGCCTCAACACTAGGTGCGCCCGAATCAGTGCTGTACTGATGCAATTGTTTTGTACTGTGGCTTGCCAAATCCATATGGTAGTTGCTCCAATCAGCCGTGCTCCTGGCTGTACATGAACGATGCAGGCTGTTACACCTGTCAGCCCAGGACACTCAACTTGTTGTTGGACTCTGGTGCACTAGGGGACACAGGCCCACAAAGGCCCACACACGCAGACACACACAAGCCCACACAGGCCCACACACGCACACAAACACAGGCTCACACAGGCACGCACACACACAGGCTCATACACGCAGACGCACACAAACAGGCGCACACAGACACACAGGCACACACACACACACACACACACACACACACAAACAGAGGCACACACGGGCACGCACCAAGCAATTGCGCCATTTGGTTCTAACAAGCCACAGTACAAAACAATTGCAAGCAGCAAAGCGAAGCCAGACAGACACTGGCTCCAAGTCCTCACCATTAGCGTTGTGACAAGCAACAGCCACAAGAGGGCATAGCCAGTGGTTGCTCCTGTCTGGAGATCGCTTTCCAAATTCCCAGGATCCTGTCAAGTACGGGAGCACAGGCTGCTGAGTTTTGGCCTAGGGGTCTCGGCGTGTGTTGGAGAGGCCTACCTGCTCGTTTCTGAAGTAGGATATGTGTCATGGCAATCTCATTCCACTAATTAGGGGTATCTTTAGTTCATTAAAGGCATCACAGTGTATCATTCTGGGCATCAATTGGGCCAGAGCCTATGGATGTGCGCTGCAGCTAGGTGTTTGCTGGGCATGAAAGATAAGGTGCAGCTCAGCATGGCAGAGAGAAGCGGGCACGCGGGGAAGCACAGGTGCCATGCTGGCTGCTTGATGATCCTGCTTCTTACCACCTCTGCAATGCATGATGCTTCTTACCACATAGGCAATGCACATTAATAGGCCTGGCCCAGCAAACTTGGCCAGTTTCCGCCATGAGAAGGTGCTGGGCGTGTCCTCTAGCAAGATAATGTGGTGGTGCTGGCCCAGGGCTTGGCTGGCCGGTTCATCGTTCATAGTGAGGCTCACATAAATATAACCAATAAATGTTACGGCCGTTGATTAAAAATCTTCACGACATATGATCTAAAGCTATGCCATGTCCCTGCACCACAGCATCCACTTGGAAGTGAATGCAGATAGTACTGAGTGTTGTCCAGCCGAACCTCTTCGCCACCTGCTTGCAGTTGGTACCTATCAACTGGATGAAGCAAGCAGGACAAGGCATGGGCAGCTGCTGTTGTACAGTCTACAGCAACAGCAGCAGCTGCCGCAGCAATCATTGCAGGCAGGGGCAAGCGCTGTCAGTTCTGTGCAGGACTCCCTTCTGCCTGTGCCGCCTCCACCTCTGACGTTCAGCCTCAAGCAGCAGCTCACCCTGCCAGTGCCCGGGATTCTTGACATGAAGTGGGGGCTTTGCAGCCGGACTTGCTGTTCAGGGCCATCCTCCGCGCCTGATGCTACTCTAGGTGTAGCCTTGGCAGATGGGGGGCTGCATCTGTACCGGCCTACAAGGAAGCATGCGTCCAATGTGAGTACGTGCAAGTGGAAGCTCCAATTCTTGGATATCCAGAGGACACTTTCATGGGTTGTGTTGCTGCCAAGAGAGGTGGATTGCATTTACACAATTGTTGTGTATCGCCGCTTCCCCTGTTCTCAGGCAGGTCCTGGCAAAGACGATGAATGTGGCTGGTGCATGGAGGAGATGGCAACGTGCCAAGCCATTGCATCAGGCCTAAGTTTGTCATTGCATTGGAGTCCGTGCCACCAGCAATCTCACAGCTGTCTGAGCACAGCATCACTCAGTGGAGCACACCTGCACCTGAGTGCAGCTGCCGAGCATGCAACAAGATTGTTTGAGAATTCAAGTTTCCGGACCATAGAGCAGCAGCAGCAGCAGCAGCAGCAGCAGCAGCAGCAGCAGGAGGTCCTGGGTGCAGGTACTGGTCTGCCAGAGCCCAACTGCGAGCATGGAGGCAGCAATGCCAATACCAGCACTGACACCCCGGGCAGCACCATCGCCAGCAGCAAAGGCAGCGACCTCATTGCAGTCAGCGGGTCCGATTGCACAGTAGCGCTTGTGCAGGTTAGGGATACAGGCTGGCACTCATGGGTTTTTCAGCAGTCCTTGATGCAGAGGCGCCATGCCTTATGCAAGCGCGCACACATTGACACATTCACACACACACATTTGTGCACACACACACGCACACACACACACACACATTTGCACACACACACATTTGCACACAAACACACACACACACACGCACGCACGCACGCACACACACAC
>LKMJ01003815.1_pt1 | contig 14081 bp, 15 predicted proteins | sample 643391 | NCBI WGS metagenome assembly LKMJ01 (sample SAMN04112250, study PRJNA286221) | soda lake metagenome | biome: soda lake; feature: Kulunda Steppe; material: water; isolation source: sample PL-Br10 brine of Picturesque Lake | place: Russia: Kulunda steppe | collected 2010-07
CGACTGTACTTTCGCCAGCAACAGCCCCCTCCGAAAGTGATTTCGAGACGCGACTGGTGGCATAGTTGGTTCCGACAAGTCCGCCAACGTTGCGCGTTCCGGCAACCGTAACTGACGCGTGGGACCCGGTCACGGAACCGACGTCGCTTTCCCCGACCAGCCCGCCGACATGCCAATCCCCAGTGACCGTTCCGACCGCAGATGATTCTTTAACCGTACCGCTATTCCGACCGACGAGCATACCGACCTGGTCCCCGCCAGTGATCTCCGAATACTCAACGGAGAAATTCTTGATGGATCCGTCCTCGGTCAGCTTTCCGATCAAACCGACGTGGTCCTCATCGGGTCGGTCGATACGCAGCCTCTTGACGCTGAATCCGTCCCCGTCAAACGTGCCGGAAAACGACGTGATCGGATCGAAACCTCGGGACTCACCCCGTTCGGAATTCCACCCTCGTGTCGGGTTTGCGTTGACCGGGTTCCCGAGGACGTAATGCCCGTCCTGGTCACCCTCCATCGCTTGCAGATGTCTTGGATTTCGGATCACGTACGGATCGTCCGTCGAGCCATCGCCCCGCATTCGTTCAAGAATGTCCCGGTAGTCGTCGGCATCGGGAGCAGGGTCGGCCCCTGCGCGACCGCTCAGAACGGTCAGACCACAACCGACACCGAGTAACGTCGTCAACGCGGCTCGACGACTCAAGTGGCTGTGGGACCGTTTGTCGTCCGTGCTATCCATGGTCGCTATACACTCATTTGATTCATCCACCGAGGGAGTCGGAGGTGTATCCGCCCCTGGTTCACGAGGGTCCATGCTATTCACCCTCCAATTGTATCATTTATAATTATAAACCGCCAAAACCTACGCAATTAGGTGATATCTGGGGTATCGAGTGACTAACGATGTTTTCGGGCTCGTCTCGTTCCGTCTCGAAGCGTTCCCGAGCCACTTCAGTAGACGCCGCAATGATTATGCTTCGGCTCAGACCTACGTACAGGTATGGTCGCGGATTTTGAGGAGAAGTATCCCGAAGCCGCCCCGTATATCAGACAGGCGGTCGAAGAACACGGCGAAGAGTGGGTGATCGAGAACTACTTTCCACAGATCGCCCAACTCGGCGTCGTCATGGACGTTCCGCCCGTCGAAGAACTCCCGTTCTTTGATTCGGATACGCACGAAACGCTGAGCGAACAGGAAAAACGGGAGAAAGCCGAAGCGTACCGGACCTACCTCGAAAAACTCCGAACCGGTAACAGACCCGTTGAGGAGTAGATCGCTCCCCGACTGAGGCGTGCCCCGTATATTGCCACGGACCCTGACTGAGCCGATGAGCCCCAGAGGGGTACAAGCCCGGTAGAGCCCCGATCCATCCGAACGAACATCAAGAGTTTAGCGACCGACGACCCAATCGCCTGTATGGATCTGCTCGAACTCGCCGTCCTCATCGGCGTGCCGCTGGCGTGGCTCTGTGCCATGGCCGGTTACGCGTACCACGACGCGCCGAACCACGGCATGCGACCCCGGAAGTGGGCCGCGATCTCGTTTTTCGTCCCGCTGTTCGGCTTTTTTGCGTACCTTTTCGAACGCGACGAGCGCAACCGCGATCCCGACGACAGGGACATGTTCACCGACGGTCCCTTCGAGATTCACGAATCCAGGGCCGACGACACGCAACTCGCGCGGTCGGAGAGTCGCGACGAGCCGGACGAACGGTGAGCGACGCTCGGTCGGTTGTCTTTATAAGATGCTGTTGGCCTATATAACGAACTCTGGCTCTGTTGACCCTCTCAACGGCTGACTGGACTGGAGTGCGAGATACGGAGGATGTATGTAGCACGGCGACCTTGTTTATTTCACCTGCGTTCGACTGTATCAGCTGTAAGGACTATAGTAGCCGGTAGAACTATTTGCTCACTCCTCGCGCCAGATCGACCAGCGACGAGACGCTGGCCTCGGGACCGCGAGGGGGGACCGCATTGACTTCTACCGACTACGATAGCTTGCTTACTTAACTATCAGCTGTTTGTAACCATCATAAAAAACTATTACATATAGTGGAGAATACGTCTAGCTATGCTGGAACACAGGCCTAACACAGAAGTGACGGACAGCGTGTTAAATGCGTTATCCCATGTGTGCCGCCGCCGATTGCTGTTCGAACTCTATGAGGACGTGAACTCGAAGGGAGGAGAGTCTATCAATTACACCGGCATCACTCAGCTTAGTCCTGAAAAGGAACATAAACACATACAACTGTATCATGTCCACCTCCCCAAACTCGACGACTCTGAATACATCGAGTGGAACAAAGCCGAGAAGACGATACAGAAAGGGCCTCTTTGGGAAGAGATCGAACCAGTTCTCGAACTCATCGACTCTCATCGCTGCGACCTTTCTCCGTTGTTTCAAGAAACATCATCCGACAGAAACGGAATGAAGAGATAAATCGTTCGCCTACATCGTCTGATAGACTGCGTTTCTCTGTGGGAGACCACACCACTATCGATGCGATGAGTTGTAGATGGTTGCCGATCAATCGAGGACACGCACACCATCTCGGGTGATCTCGAGTTGGACCCCTTCGATTGTCAGTCGGATCTCAAGGCTGGCGTCCGATGACGTAATTAATTTTTCGAGGGCATCAGCATCAATGTAGTCGTAAAGCGTGTACGTGTCAAGGTCAATGCCGCGTTCCTCAAGTAGAGTGACGATCTCGATAATGAGTGAGTCTGGTGAATACATGGATTGATTTTCGAGTATGTTCACAATCTGAATGTGTTATAAAGATATTAATAGAACTTATAATTTTTGCCGATATATACGTTAGGTAATTGCTCAGCAAGTCCGTCGTATTTCCCCTACATCGACCGATCCGATCTGGCTGGATTTGACGGGCCTACCGTACGAGATACGAGCCCTGTATGCAGCACGGCTCCTGAAATCTGTCAGCGGTTCTGAGTTTCGACAGCGCCGGAAAATTAAACCCGTAGCTACCGGTCCCACAACTCGAACTCGAGCCGTTCGGTTTCGTTCCCCTTCGAACTCCGGTCGACGATCTCGATCCGGCCGATCTCCCCCAGCCGCGAGACGTGGGTGCCGCCGCAGGGACACATGTCGAACCCCTCGATCTCGACGACTCGGAGCGGATCGACCGAATCTGGGATGAGATCCAACAGCGCCCGTCCCTCGTCGACGTTCGACTCGACGGTCGCCCGTGGACGGTTCTCCTTTTTGACGGCGAGGTCCCGTTCGATGGTTTCGTTTGCGATATCCTCGATCGCTTCGAGATCGGACGCATCGAAGCTCGCGGGCTCGAAATCGATCCGGGAGCGTTCGGGGCCGACCTGGTTGCCGGCGGTGCTCGCGCCGTAGCGGTCCAGCACGACCCGCGAGACGACGTGCTGGGCGGTGTGCATCCGTGATAACCGATCGCGTCGGCCCCCGTCGATGCGGGCTTCGATCACCGTGCCTTCGGCCGGCGGCTCGCCGTCGGTGAGTTCGATCGAGTGACGGACGTCTCCGTGGTCCTTCCGGACGCCGGTCACCTCGGCGCTGCCGCCGTCCCACGAAAGCGTGCCACGATCGCCCGGCTGCCCGCCGCCCTCCGGGTAAAAGTACGTGCCGTCGAGGAGCACGTACTCGTTCGTCGCCTCGGTTACTGTCGCCCGGAAATCGGTGACCTCGTCCGCGTCGGGGAGGTATCGAAGTTCGGTCATACCTCCAAGATTCGTCGACCAACACTAAACGTCTCCGCCTGTTCCGATGCGATCGAAGACGATCCGAACGCCCCGTCGGTTCGGCGGCGAGTCACGGCGATATCACCTACCGGTCGCTTTCGAGTTCGTCGACGAGTTCCAGCGCCTCCTCGGCCATCGCTTCGGGGACGGTCCCGCGGTAACGCGCCTGCTCGCGGATCGTCACGACGCGGCTCGCCCGGGGGTCCGGATCGATATCTCCGACGTACTCTCGGACGGTCTCGCCCCGCTTTCGCTCCCGGTGCCGACGCTCCAGGAGCAACACGAGTCGCTCGAAGGACTGCTCGACGTCCGCTCTCGGGCCGTTCCGCGACCGGTATCGGAGCCGAAGCCGCTGCATCCTTCGGCGGACGTACCGTGACCGTCGGGCACCCACGATCGTCCCGACGGCCAGAAGCGAGAGCACCGCCAGCTGTTCGGGGCTCAAAAGCCCCGTGACCGTGACGGGTTCGTCGCGTTCGTTGCGTTCGTCGCGTTCGTCGTCGTCCGTCACGGTCACGGGATCTTCGGTCTCGAACTCCTCGATGAGGAGCTCGCTCCGGTTTTCGTCCCCGTCGTCGATGGGGTCCGTTCCGGTATCGTCGATCGCGTCCGTCCCCTCGTCGTCGTCCGTCTCGATCCCTTCAGCCGGCACCTGCCACGATTCGGCGGTGTCGAAACGCTGCTCTTCCAGCACCTGGCCGTCGAACTCACCGACGACCTCCCGAACGGCCTCCAGTTCGTCCGTCTGTCCCTCGAGCAGATCGGCGGGCGGCGTCGGCTCGAACGCGATCCAGCCGTGTTCGGGGAAATATACCTCGACCCACGCGTGGGCGTTCGTCCCGCGGACGACCCAGGTGTCCTCGTCGATCTGCTGGCCCGTACTGTATCCGACTGCCATCCGGGCCGGGATATCCTGGGACCGAAGCATCGTCACCATCGTCGTCGCGAAATACGTACAGTAGCCGGCGTCCATCTCGAAGAGGAACGAGTCGGCGATGTTCCCGTCCGGCCGGTCGACGTCTAGGGAGTACTCCTTGTTCTCGCGGAGGTATTGTTCGACCGTGACGGCCGCGTCGTGGGGATTGTCCGCGTCGGCGACGAGTTCATCGGTCGCCTCGCCGAGCCGGTCCGGCGTATCGCTCGGCAACTGGGTGTACGTCTCCTCGATCTCCGAGGGGTACTCCGTTCCGGCAGCACGCAGTTCCGCTTCGGAGGCGTCAGGCACGGAACTGGACACCGAATACGAGTCCTCCCCGTCAAGCAGCCGCTCCGGTTGCAGGGTCGCCCCGGTGTCGATATCCGAGTCGTCGATCGTTCCGCTTTCGACCTCGAAGGGACGCCACGCGGCCGGCATCGCAGCCGAATCCGCCTCCATCGAGACCGTCTGATCGACCCGATCGGTCGACCCCTCTGCCGGTCGGAACTCGTTTTCGTCGGGGAGCGCCGACGCTTTGAGCCAGCCGTCGCCGGTGTAACGGTCGTAGCTTCCGGTCCGCCAGTACTGCCCGCTGTCGGACTGGACGATGAACTGGATCTCCGGCGTGAGCTCGATCGATCCGACGACCTCGAGTTCGCTCCCGCTCTCGACGACGGCTTCGGTCATCGACCCCGTTTCGGCGGTGGTTTCGAGGTCCGACTCCGTGTCGGCGCCCAGCCCGACTGACGCGCCGCCGGCGGGGACGACCGAAATAAAGAGCGGTGTCACGACCATTACGACGAGTATCGGAACGAGATACTCCACCGCCCGGACCGTCCCGTCGCTTCCCTCCAGATCGCCGAACCCGACGGTGGCCGCCGCACCGACGACTGCCGTGAGCGTCAGCGTCGCCCCGGCGTCCCCGGTCAACACGAAGAAGCCGACGCCGCCCGAACCGACGAGCGCCGCGAGACCGTATCGGCCCCGAAGCGCGAAATACCACGTCAGGAAGATCGGTGCGGGCGTGACGCCGAGATACCAGACCGTCGCGTCGTGGATCCGGAGGGCGGACATACCGGTCACGAGCTCGAAGCTATCGGACAGGATCCCCCCCGGCTCGAACCCGATCCCTGCCACGAGGGCGTACCACAGCCATCCGACGGCGAGCGCACTCGCCCCGGCGACCAGGGCGGTTCGCGGCTGGACGTACCGGGCGAAAACCGTCGCAGCCACGAGCGCGCCACCGGCCAGCGAGAGCAACTGCCTCGGCTCGCCGGTCACGGTTATCAGTTCGACCAGCACGGCCACGAAAACGCCGACGAGTACGGCCGCCCCCGACAGCGCGCCGAGACGGAGCGGATCGAACTCTCCGAGTCGCTTCAACGCCGCCGAAACGACACCCCCGAACGGCCGAGTTGGCGGGATCACACTGCTCATCCGTCGATCACCGCCCGTTCCGGCTCTGTTCGATCTCCGGTCGCCGTCCCTGTCGGATCGGGCCGAAGACGACTGAAAGTGGTCTCCTCGTCGTCGAGTCGAACGATCACCGAGCCATCGGCCCCTCGAACCGAGATGTCGGCGTCGTCGTCCCCACTCGTGGCGGTCCGGTTCCGCCCCGGGCCGCCACCGAGCCCGGCGAGCGAATACAGGATCGAACCGAGCTGTCGCTCATCCCTGACGTCGACGCCCCGACCGTCCCGGACGGTCGCCGTGACGTCGAAGCCGGCGTCGAAAAACAGCACGACGAGGCTGGCCGCGGCGGCCGAGACCTCTTCGGCGCTGCCGTTTCGGCCGTCGACGTCGACACTGATCGGCCCGTTGTGTCGGTTCTGTTCCGACCCCACTACCAGTAACTCGTCGTGTCTGGCGGTCTGCTTCCAGTCGATCCGCTGTAGCGGATCCCCGTCCTGATACTCCCGGAGCCAGTCGAACAGTTCCGATCCGGTCGTCGGATCTTCGCCGAAGAGCGCCGTGAGAACGCCGGTTCGGTCGAGATCGTACACTTCGGGATAGACGACGACCTCGTTTCGATCGCCGAGCCGATGCGTCGTGGCGACCACTCCGAGCGGATCTCGTTGACGGACGGTCGCCGGCCCGAGCGCGTAGCGACCACGGTTTCTGAGGACGAGTTCACGGTCGATCCCGAACGGGGCTGCCCCCGTCCGCTCGACGGTCTCGCCGTCGACCCCGTCCGGGAGACCGTCGATGACGGTCGCGACCCCGCCACCGGCGACCGAGATGGTTTCGAGCCGACGCGCTCCGGGGAACCCAGGACGGACGGCCGATCGTTCGACGGTCGGCGTTCCCGCCCGCCAAAGCGAGATCGTTCCGATCGCGAGCACGACCACGGCGGGTGCGGCGACGTAGTTCAGCGCACGCTGGCCGAACAGGGCCCCCTGGAGCACTGCGAACCCCCCGATCGCGACCACGACGGCACCGCGACGTGTCGGCTTCATTCCGGATCGACGGCCGAAAGCGCCTCCGCGACGAGCTCGTCGGCCGAGCGCTCGCCGCCGGTCTGTATCCGATGTGGGATGACGACCGGTGCTTCGGTTTTGACGTCGTCCGGGACGACGTAATCCCGCCCGTCGATGACGGCCCGGGCCTGCGCCGACCGGAGCACGTGTAACGTCCCCCGTGGACTCAAACCGATCTGTGCGCGTTCTCGCGTGAAGTTCGCGAGTGCCGTGGCGTACGAACGGACGTCCTCGACGACCGTCACCTCGGCCGTCGCCGATCGGGCGTCCCTGAGATCCCCGAGCGTAACGACGGGTTCGAGCGTCTCCAGCGGGTGTTCGCCGATGATCCGATCGAGCATCTCGATCTCCTCGCTCGGCTCTGGATAGCCGAAGCGGAGCCGCTTCGTGAAGCGATCCAGTTCGGCCATCGGGAGATCGTAGACGTGATCGCTCGCCACGGTGTTCTGCGTCGCGATCACGGTGAACGGGTTCGGAAGCGCTCGCGTTTCACCGTCGACCGTCACCTGTTCTTCCTCCATCGCTTCGAGCAGCGCGCTCTGAGCTTTCGGCGGCGCGCGGTTGATCTCGTCCCCTAAGACGACGTTGCCGAACACCGGACCCCGTCGGAACTCGAAGTCGTTCCGTTTCTTGTTGTAGACGTTGACACCGGTCACGTCGGACGGGAGAAGATCCGGGGTGAACTGGATCCGCTTGAACTCTCCCTCGAAGGAGCGGGCGATCGAACGCGCGAGCGTCGTCTTTCCGACGCCCGGCACGTCCTCGAGGAGGACGTGCCCGCGGGCCAAGATTGCCGTGAGCACGTGTTCGATGACGTTCCCGTTGCCGACGATCACGCGCTCGACGTTCTCGCGGACGCTCGATACGACCTCGCTTGCGGCTGCAACGTCGTCCGCCAGATCCGCGCCGGAAACGGGAGGTGAGCTCTCCTGCGACGGCGCGTCCCGGTTCGTCATGTATTACCATGGGGTGCCAACGATTAAAATCCTCTGTCCAACCAGCAAGCTGGACGACTCACCACCTGACACGCCGATCCGGTGTCGGACGCTTCCTCACTCAACGCGCTCTCCGGGAGACTCTGACCTTTCGGTAAGGTCGTATTTTTCACCGGTATGGGGAAAGATATTTGTCACTCTCATCGAGTGTCTATGGTATGCCACACTGCCGCAACTGTGAGTCGTTCGTTACGGACAACTACGTCCGCGTGTTCGCTCCGCAGGGAATGTCGACGGTCCGGGTCTGTCCGAACTGTGAGGACAAACTCAGGGACGGTGCGGAAGTACGGGAAGCGCGGTCGACGCGGCAGAACTAGCCGTCCATTTTTCGGCGTTTCGGGACGGTCGATCACTGCGACGACGCCGATGACTCGACTGTCTCGCCGCTCTCCAGAACGGACAATAGCTCCGCGTCGGGAACGACTCGGGCGTTCGACGGCGGGTCGGGGACGGTGTCGGACGCGAACAACCGGTCCGCGTGCCGGGCGAGTCGGATGTGTTCGCGATCGAGCGGTCCGGAAACGACGGTCGCGTCGGCTTTTTCGACGAGTGTCCGGACCGCCGCCCGCTGTGTCTCTCCGATGGGTTCGAAGGCGGGCGCCGTCACGACCGAGCTGGCGAGTTCTCCGGCCGTCACGGCGGCGATGTCGTTCTCGGAGAGGACGCCGGCGGTCACCTCGATCCCGGCTTCGGCCAGTCGTCCGAGCAGCCGGGCAGCGGATCGGCCGCCACCGAGGACGTGTATGCGACGGTCCGTCGGCGGATCGTCCGAAAGCGGTGTCACAGTCGCGGTTCCCGTAATCGGGTTTGTCCCGACCGCGGTCCGAACGTCGAAGGCGGTTTCGAGCCGCCCGGCCGTGAGCACCGTCTCCGGTTTCCCGATCGAGACGAGTTCGCCGCCGGCCACGAGTGCGAGCCGATCGCAGAACCGGGCCGCCAACTCGAGGTCGTGGATCGCTGCGACGACCGTTTTTCCCTCCGTTGTGAGCTCTCTCGCCATCGAAAGCGTCCCGACCTGGTGATTGATATCGAGGCTCGCGGTGGGCTCGTCGAGCAGCAAAACCGGTGTTTCCTGTGCGAGCGCTCGGGCGAAAACCACGCGCTGTCGTTCGCCGCCGCTCAGATCGCCCACCGATCGGTCCGCGAACGCCGCCGTTTCGGTACGCTCCAGGGCCGAAACAACGGCGTTCCGATCCGTCTCGGTCGCCGTTGCGAACCGCGATCGGTGGGGTGTCCGTCCCATCGCGACGGCGTCCCTGACGTCGAAGTCGAACGCCAACTGCGTTCCCTGTGGGACCGTTGCCACGAGCCGACCGAGCGATCGGGCCGAAAGTGCCGTAACGTCAGTCCCGTCGAGACGAACCGTCCCCGAATTCGGCGTGAGAAGACCGTTACACGTCCGCAACAGGGTCGTCTTGCCGGCCCCGTTCGGCCCGACGACGGCGAGGAACTCCCCCTCCGAAACGGTCATCGAAACGGCTTCGAGCACCGACTTTCCGCCGAGCTCGATCCCGACGTTTTCGAGTTCGATCAAAGCGCGTGCACCTCCCGTTTACGGAGCAGGTACAGAAAGAACGGTGCGCCGAGCGCCGCCGTGACGATCCCGACCGGGATCTCGGCCGGCCCCGAGCGCGCGACGGTGTCAGTCGCGACCAGAAAGACCGCGCCCGCGAGCGCGCTCGTCGGCAACAGGATTCGGTGATCCGGACCGACGAGCAGCCGCATCATGTGCGGGACGATCAGGCCGACGAAGCCGATGACGCCGGAGACCGCCACCGCGGCAGCCGTCACGAGACTCGAGGTCGCGAGCAGGACGCGTTTCGTCCGCTCGACTTCGATCCCCAGAGTGTGGGCGTCCTCTTCGCCCAACAGGAGGACGTTCAGATCCCGTGCGTACGCGAGCAGGACGACGAAAAAGACCAGCACCACCGGCAGCGCGAACTGGATTCGCCCCCACGTACTGTCGTGGAGATGGCCCATAAGCCAGTAGATGGCGGTCTCGAGGTTGTCGCCGGCTCCGAGGAGTAGAAACGAGATCACCGCTCCGAGGAACGTCTGAAGTGCGATTCCCGCAAGGAGCAGGGTCGCGACAGGGGTTCGACCCCGCTCTGTCGCGATCGCGTAGACGACGAACGCGGCGACGAGCGCGCCACTGAAGGCGAACGCGGACCGACCGAACGGGAACGAAAGCGGGAGCACGATAAACGCGACGGCGCCGACCGCGGCTCCCGAAGAGACGCCGATAATCGAGGGATCGGCCATCGGGTTCCGGAAAAAGCCCTGCATCACGGTCCCGGCGAGGGCGAGCGCGAACCCCACGATCGCGCCGAGGAGTATCCGTGGGAGGCGGATCTGTTGGACGATAAGCGCCGTCGAGTCCGCGACGTCGAAGCCGAACGGACGGATCCAGCCGATCCCGCCGGCACCGACCGTCGGCAGCCGGATCCGGTTGAGGAACACGTACGCGACCTCCAGCGGTCCGATAGCGGCGTAGCCGAGCGCGGCACTCACGAGTATGACGCCGACGAGTAGCCCAGACAGGGCCAGAGACCACGCGAGCGTCCGCCGGAGAACCATACCACAACTCCGGTTGCGTTAGTCAAATACTTATTGTCCTCGCTGCTCTGTTCGGTAATGCGCTTTCGAATCCTCCCCGTCCTCTTCGCGACGCTTCTCGTCGTTTCTCTCGTCGGTGCCGTCGCCCCCGTCGGCGCCGAGACGACCTCAGAGGACACCGCCGAGTGTGCCTTTCCCGTCTCTGAAACCGACGCGACGGACACGACGGTGACGATCGAGGAACGCCCCGAACGGATCGTCGTCCTCCAGCCGAGTGCGGCACAGACCGTCTGGGAGCTCGATGCTGCCGACCGGGTCGTCGGCGCGCCGGTCGTCACGTACACCGAGTATCTCGACGGGATCGACGGGAAGGAGAACGTCCTCAACGCCGACGAGTTCAGCGTGAACCAGGAAGCCGTCGTCGAACTCGAGGCCGATCTAGTTCTCGCGCCGAACATCGTCCCGGACGACACCGTTTCGAGCCTCCGCGAAGCCGACCAGACGGTCTTCAAGTTCGGCTTCGGCACCTCGCTCGAGTTCGTCGCCGACAAGACCGAACTGACCGGTCGATTGATCGGTTCCTGTGCGGAAGCCGCCGAAACGAACGAACAGTACTGGGACCGCATCGAGACGGTTCGGGCGGGCACTGACGACTATGACGCGCCGGAAGTGCTCTACTACACTGATGGGTTCGGCGCCGGATCGGGCACGTTCATCGACGAGATCATCACGACTGCCGGCGGTGTGAACGTCGCCGCCGAGAACGGTATCGAGGGGTACGGCGAGATCAACGAGGAAGCGCTCGTCGAGTGGGACCCCGAAGTCGTCCTGATCTCCGATGACGGCCCCGGAATCCCCGACTCGGAGGCGTTCGATGCGACGTTCGCCGTCGAAAACGACCAGGTCGTCGCGGTCAACGGTAACTACATCAGCCAGCCCGGACCGCGGATCGCGATCGCACTCGAGGAGGTCGCCGAGATACTCGCCGAAGCCGAGACGGCGTCCGAACCGACGGACGAAACGGTTGACGACCAGCCCGGCTTCGGCCCGATCGCGGCGTTGATCGCGCTGCTTTCGGTCGCACTTCTCGCCCGACGGTCCCGTTGATCCCCGCCGTCACCGATCGCCCGCTTTTTACGCCGTCGTTGCGGAGAGGTCGGTATGGTCGAGAACGTCATCTGGCCCGCCTATCTCGATGCGGAGTGTTCCCGCAGCGAAGGACGGCGGGTCCCCGAGGATCTCGCCGTCCCGTCGCCGACGGTCGACGAGATCGCGAGCGCGGTCCAGCAGGTCGGCTACGACGCCGTCATCGAACGGGACAAAACGTACCCCCGCGAGTACGAACCGCGCGGCCGTGTCGTCGTCAAGGGCGCCGACGACGCGTCGAAATCCGATCTCCTCGGTGCGGTCGCCGCGTACGTCGCCGCCCTCCGCGAATGAAACGCGTCGGCGAGGTCGTACGGACCGCACAGGGGCTGGCCGTCCTCCGATCCCCGGACGAGGAGTATCCGGATCTCGGTACGGAGGTCGTCGATCAGGACCTCGATCCGGTCGGCCGCGTCGTCGACGTCTTCGGTCCGGTCGAACGGCCTTACGTCGCCGTCTCACCGGCCGACGGGGTCGCGATCGCCGGGTTGCTCGGCGAGAAGCTCTACGCGCGATGACCGGGGAACTCGATCGCCACCGCACCGAAACCGATCGCCCGGCAACCGCAACCCCCAAACGGACGCCGCGATTGGGACGGACATGAACCGGACCGCCGCCGCCGTCGCCGCAACCGTCGGGATCTTTCTCACCGTCCAGTTGGGTGCCCTGGCGCTGGTCCAGCCCTTCATGGACGCCGGCTATCAGACCGTCGAGGACCCCTCTGACCCGACCAACAGTCTGCTGTACATCGGCGCGATCCTCGTCGCGACGCTCGTCATGCTCGCGGCGATGAAATACGGCGTCGAACGGTTCCTGCAGGGGCTGATCGTCTTCGCGGCCGTCTTTCTTTCCTTCTACGTCTTTACGGTCGTCGTCCCGCCGGTCGTCACCGTTGCCGGGCTCAACGTACTCGCTGTCGCCGCCTCGCTCGCTCTCGGTGTCGGCCTGCTCGTCTATCCCGAGTGGTACGTTATCGACGCCGCAGGGATCGTCATGGGCGCCGGCGCGGCCGGCCTGTTCGGCATTAGCTTCGGCCTGTTGCCCGCGATCGTACTCCTCGTCGTCCTCGCCGTCTACGACGCCATCTCGGTGTACGGCACCGAACACATGCTGACGCTCGCGTCCGGCGTCATGGACCTCCGGCTTCCCGTCGTGCTCGTGATCCCGCTGACGCTGTCGTATTCGTTCCTCGAAGAGACCGGACCCGAGGCGCTCGAAGAGGAATCGACCGATGGCGAGGCGGGGACCGATGACGGAGCCGGGACCGACGACGAAGCCGAAATTGATGGCGAGACCGATCGTGAAGCAGACGAAGACGAACCCGCCGACCCATTCGAGCGCGACGCCTTCTTCATCGGCCTCGGCGACGCCGTCATCCCGGCGGTGCTCGTCGCCTCGGCTGCTTTCTTCCGCCCCGGCGATCCGGCACTCCTGGACGTTCCGGGGATCGCGCTCACGGTACCCGCCTTCGGGGCGATGCTCGGGACGATCGCCGGTCTCCTCGTGCTGCTGTGGATGGTGATGAAAGGCCGGGCCCACGCCGGACTGCCGCTCCTCAACGGCGGCGCGATCGCGGGCTACATGCTCGGGGCGGTTCTGGCGGGTATCGCCCTCGTCGAGGCCGTCGGACTCGCGCCGTATCTCTAACTACTGGTCTCTATCACCTGTCCGACAGCGCCGGCGTCACTCGCCCGTCAGCGCTTCGCTTCCCGGCGCGAACTCGATAATCTCTCCGAGTCCCTCCGATTTCGCCCGCTCGTAGAGCATCCACGCCGCCGCGACGGTCTCGACCCCCGTCCCGCCGCTGTCGAAGACGGTCACCGCCGAGTCGTCGGTCCGCCCGGGTCGGTGTCCCGCGACGATCTCGCCGAGTTCGGCGTGGACGTGTTCGTCGTCGACGAGGCCGGCATCGCGGGCAGCCAGAAACGCCCCGGCGTCCTGAAACGCGCGGTCGCGTAGATCCGGTACGTACGTCGCCCGTGCGACCGTTTCGGCCTCGAGTTCTCGCGCGCTTCGGTCGTACTGTCCCATCGCGGTGACGTGGACACCGTCCGGAAGGTCGGCGTCCGCGACGACCGGTTCCGACGCGTCTGTCGCGGTGATGGCGACGTCGGCCTCCCGGACGGCCGCCGCGGCGGTGTCGACCGCCGTCACCTCGGCGTCGAGCCGCTCGTCGAACGCCTCGGCAAAGGTTTCTCGGCTCGACGGCGTCGGCGAAAAGACTCGGACCGCCTCGAAATCTCTGACTGTTGC
>LKMJ01003817.1_pt1 | contig 14073 bp, 9 predicted proteins | sample 643391 | NCBI WGS metagenome assembly LKMJ01 (sample SAMN04112250, study PRJNA286221) | soda lake metagenome | biome: soda lake; feature: Kulunda Steppe; material: water; isolation source: sample PL-Br10 brine of Picturesque Lake | place: Russia: Kulunda steppe | collected 2010-07
AGTGGGCACCTGAGCACCGCGCTTTGAGTTGAAGTGGACCACCTCTGATTTTGCAGTGTTGATGGTCAGGTGTTTGGAGCGTGCATAGACCACAAGCCTGTTTAGCATGGTTTGCATGGCATCAGGGCATGGTTTGCATGGCATCAAAGTCTCTAACAAAGTCTCTCTGTCCTTCGGGACATATGTAAAAATTGGAACGATACAGAGAAGATAAGTATGGCGGCCATACTATGGCCCCTGCGCAAGGATGACAAAGTCTCTAAGCCTGCTTGAGCTACTAATGAGGGTGCGGAAGAAGAAACAGTGCTTGATGCGCAATTCTGCCAAGTCTGCACTCGGACAGTCAGAAGTACATGCTCCTGAAAGAAGATGGAGTAGGAAGATGCATAAAACTTAGGGGTAACCACTAGCCTGGTCGTTAGGTTGATTGGTTTTGTCACGCCGAGAGTCAACATGTGGCTCCTTAAAACGTATGCAATTCCTGCTGGTATGTATGCAAGCCAGGTTTGGGCCACCCCATTCTTAATACTGGGCAAAGAAATCCTTTACAAAAATGGCTGCTCACGGTGCTCAGTAGCATTTAAATGGTCAAGGACACAATCCCTCATGGTGCAATATGCGCGAGTGTGGTCTAGAGCCTCTTCAATCCAACTGTTTCCGGGCAGCAGTGCGGCTGTACAATGCTCTAACTCGAAAGCAATAGCTCCACTACAAAAAAGATCTTACAAGCTGACATGCACCTGAGCTCACGGTGCGGTGATTGCTGGTCATCCAACATACTGTCTGCTATGACTCATATACATAACATAATATATGACCATTCGGAACGGTCTCACACAAACCTACTTTTTCAAAGAAAGGCTGCTGAAATGTGAGCCCATTGATCTTGGTTATTTTGTTGTGGACCTCAGGGAGAGGCACTTGGATTACTGGACATCTGAGCAGAGAAAGAAATAAAAAAGAAAAAGAAAAAAAGAAAGAAAAACTACGCAAGCAGCAAAAAGCTCCTCACATCAATTAAGGAAAAGGGGAATCTGAGCAGAGCAACAATAAGCTCCATTTTTTCCTTCATGCACATATAGCTTTTTATGAGCAGGCTGGTAGTCGCACTTCTTGACTGAAAGCCTTTTCTTGTAACCCCTTGTAACCTAAACTTTGATGATAAGCTACAACCAAGCTTGCTATGAAGCTTTCGAAGCATAATTTTGCTTGTTTAGTGCTTTTAACTTGTATTCTGAAAGAAGAACGTATGTTGTCTTTTATCGTCAATGCCAGGAGTACAAGATGAAGCAGCCCAACACTCACTAAACTGATACTCAAGTGATGACAAGCCTCTTCCAAGTTTCCTAGTGGTGGGGATGCCAGTCATTGCCATGGTGGTGCTTGCACCAGATGCAAATCTCTTCCTTAATTCACGCTGGTGGAGGGGCTACATGGTGCCTTGGCCCTAGGTGGCCCTCTTCCTAAATTGATGCAGGAAGAGTATTTTCTGCCCATGCAGGTTTTCATTTCATTTCATAGAATTTTCCAAACCATGTATCAATTGCAAGCAAAAGACAGTCCTCAGAAAATCCCTCAGCAACTTCAAATTTTTTGCAGTACCGTGTTTGGAATTTGTGCACGCGTGCCACAATTAGAGCAATCATTGAAGCCATCAGACTAAGATCTGTTCACAAGAATCAGCAGCAGCCTCATGAGATGCAATGGCAAGACCATTTGCAAGCAAGCATAATGCTTGACAATGAAGTAAGCTAATTGCCAAAGGTTTGCTCCCTGCCTTAAATGCGATACAAACGTCAAGCAGAGACAAAACACAAAGAGCCGTCTTCCTCGTTTGTATGCAACAGGCAAAGCAGCAATACAATCTTCATTTGCACAGTTCAACTTGATCTAAGAAAGCAGCTCAAATCACGAACTGTATCTTGCCAAGTTTATCTGTCAATGGGCAGTGATGCGTTTGAGACAAAAACATTGCAAGTCTTAAGCGGCAGGCAAATCAAGAAGTAAACAAGTGTTATTGGGAGCGCCATAGCGGAATGACAGCAATGCAGATCAGCGTGAGAAGCCATTTTGGAGCAGAAGTCATGGCTTCAGCAACATAGCCCAAATAATCTTCCTTAGAGCCGAGGAAGACAAAGAGGTGTCTAGGGACAGAGTGAGGAGTATGCATAAGCTAGCCTTTTGTACACTATCACTCTTTAGCCTCAGCATGCAACCACAGGGCTTGCATGTGGTTTCTTTTAGAGAAATGTCCCCCTCACAACTGCCAAACACTTCCACGGATCAGTTTGAAATTGAGCCCCAAGCAAATAACTTGCACACGGGCCAGATCAGTGCTGGAAAAATACATGCTTATGCAAGAAATCAAGCTACCTCCAGTAATGAGGAAGACCCCATGGTTTGGGTTCAAAATCCTCCGCTCAAAGAAAGACATTAAGCACACGCACCAATGCATGCAAAGGCACCTAGAGGCAGGCCAGGTAGGAGGAAAAGAAAGCAATATCCAATGAATACTCGCGCTGGCGCTGGCGTTCAGTTCCTAATGTTGCCAATACAACCGATCAGCAAATTTTGGGGCTTGAGGATGGCTTTATTTCAGTACCACAGCAGTTCTTATGGCTTAAGGTATCTCAACCAAAAATGCGGCCTACAATTCCCTTTATAACCTTGGCAGGAGCAGGGCTCATACCAATGCCCGTGCTCGATTCAGGGGGCTTCCCTTTCATTGGAACATCCTGTTTGCCTGATGGCCCTTTCTCAAAAGACTTCTGAGCTTGGATGGCTATGCGGTCTGCAACGCTGGCAGTTTCATTGCCAAGCCAAGAGCGACGGCTGAGTCCCTGCGTGATGAGGCAGACAGATACCAAACACACTGACCGCATTACCTTAACATGCAACCTGTGCCTTTGCTGGCCCAGGGCTGATAAAGTCAACCATCAGGATGAGATGAGAAAAAAACAGCCAGATAGATGTACACTCTGTGTTCGCGTCCAGTATTTACTCATTTTATTCTGACTCTTTTTTGGGTAAGGGGATTGTTGGAGCCTGTTTGGGTTCATCCAGCCCAGCCTGCCACATTCTCCCCTGCATGCATGGTTGCCCTAGAGCCTTCAGAGCCTGTGGGTCCAAGTAATGTGCTTTTATCACCTACATAGAAGTTTGGCTCTAGGCTACGGAGCCAATTATATCAACAAGATATGTTTGCAACCACTAGACTAAACGACCTGCTGGAAGAGTTGTTAGTTTTGCACTGCAGGCACAAGCCCTGCACTGTCCATGTTAGGTTGCAATAGCCAAGAATCATGCATCGAGGCTATTTGTGGGCTCATTACCATGGGCAGCAAAGCCCTTGGATGCATTAACGCATCACCAGCACCCCTTGAATTCAAACTCTATGGCAGAAAGTCGGCTATCTAAGAACTTCTTACTAAGAAGGTTGTGCATCAGCAGGGAGTGAGGTAGAGAATTGATGTTCAGGTTAGCCAGTGGTCTCGTTGACCGACAGACAACAAGACTTGCCAAGATTCTGGGAGTCTCTTTGGAGAATGGGAGGGACCCTTATTGGTGACGAGTGTCACATTTTTGACATGGAAATCTGCATAAGCAAGCAAAAAAATTCAATTCTCCCCGAAATTTAGAGATATAACTACAATACACACAGATATTACTTTAAAGTGAGGGATGAAGTAGTGCAGAAGGCAATGATGAGCTTGGACATGACTGACAGGGTGATGAGAAGGATTAGCCATCCTTCCAGGGAGCTAGCGACCTGCTGATGTCGCCTCCAAAATTGAGAAATCGTGTGAGGAGAGAGGGAGAAATGTTCGCAAACCCCTGTGTGTCAGCCTGGCCTGTGGGCTTGTGGGCTGCAGCTGCCCTTGCCAGTGCGGTTGGTGTGCACCCCATGGCTTGTGCCTGTGCCCCACAGCTTGTTCCATTTAGCAAACTGGTCAGTTTGGCAGCTGCATACCAACCAATGCAGCTGTTCTCTGAGCACCCTAAGGCTCTAGAGCATGCACAGGAGCACAGACGGATCCGCTGAAGCATCCAGGACGTTACTGGAAATGATCTCAAGGCAACAGCTGCTTGCAAAGAAGATCTTGGTTGCCTAGGAGCAAGCTGCTGGATGATGGGGGGAGGAAAGGACAGGGGGAGAGAGAGCGGAACAACATATGACTCATCTGGAACCTTTGGAGGCCCAGCTTAATTAGATTGATTTGTCTTGAGATATACTGAAGGATCCTGGGAATGCTCGGGTTAAAAGGAGGCGCTTGTGAAAAGCAGCTTTCAAACAATCTACATGGAATCTTTCCGAGTCTCGAAGAGTCTTTTTGGCGGATCGAGCCACCCTACTTTCCGATCCTCACTTGATGTGCATGGTAGCATGCCTTGCCGTAGCCTAATGATGCTGGGTCTGCAGAGGTCTGACTCCTCCACTGCTTGCGCACTTTGGCTGGGATAGTTGCCCCCATCTCTCTATCCCCATACATTTTCCCATTGCTTGCAAGGCCATAAAAGAGCCCCAGATATTTTCGGAAAACATGGCATTTCCAAAGATTTGTCATGAATGCATGGGTTCAAGCACCTCCGTGGCGCGACACTTTTCTATACTTGGACGTACAATCCAAGACATCCCTCACTGGGAGCAGACTCCAAGTAACTTAGGACCTTTCCCTTGTGCCCTTGGAGGCATGTTCCTGGCGCTCAGGCCTTGCCGGGCACTTTAAACAAGGGGGGAAGCAGTGCAGCAACACATCGTTCAGCCAAACTGCTTTGGACAACCCAGATCGCGACAAAGAGAGAGTAATGGTGCTCTTGCACAGGACAGGGGGCCTGCATGGCAAGCCATTAACAAGCAAGCATATCTGCATTTTGGGAAAGCGTAAGCTTGAAAGAGCGCATCTAAAATACCATTAAGATTTTGCGGGGGCCCCCCAGCTAATATTGCAGGGACATCAGCAACTGCGTCATGAGGGGGCCATACTTCATCAGTCCCGAGTAGCCCAAGGTATACCCGTCCGGATACACAAAGCCAGCGACAGTGATGAAGAAAGCCAGAGGGAGAGGCAGATGAAGAGGGAGGGGGAGGGGGGCTCCATCCCTGACCAAGCAGACTCTGAATCGACACGAGAGCTTCTGTGAATGACAGGTGTTGGCGTGCACAGTTGAGGAAGTGCTGAGAGTGTTCTTGGTTGATTCTTGGGTCTTCTGCGTACTTGTTGCTTGGGTTTTATGGATGTTTGACGTGCTCTGCACGCTCACAAGCTCCTCTCAATGCTGCAGGAAGGCAAGCTTCAGCAGCAGCAGCAGCAGCAGCAGCAGAAGGCTCAGCATCAAGAACACCACCACCAGCACCAGCACCAGTAGCAGCAGCGAATCTTACACCATAGTTGTGCAAATGTGCTGAGAGGCTGCCTGAAAGTGATCTCAAGCAAGAGTTCATCAACTGCTTGGGGTAAAGAGGCACTCCCAGTGATGTTGCTGACCTGGCATATTCCCCTTGCCCACCTCCACCACCTGAAATGGTCCTGCTGCCCCACCCTAATCTCCATTGGGTACAGCTGCATCAACTCAGCACATCAGCCCTGCAAACTCTGCGAGCAGCAACACCTGGTGAATCCCCATAGATGCCTATCCCTTTTGAGCACCACCATCATCATCAGCAGCAGCAGCAACAGAAAGAGGAACAGGACGAGGTGCAGGTGGTTTTGGAGCCCACTCAGCAGGGCAGCACCGGTTGCCCCCGTGACATCTGCCAGCAGCTCATCGCTTTCATTGTCCTTAAAACCTTTAACCTTTCATTGTCAGTTTTGCAGGCATCCACAAAGCTGGTGACGACCAATAACATAAAAAGAAAACAAGGGAGGGCATCAGGTTCCTTCAGCCTTGCATACTAGCCTCCTCACTCTCAAAAGCCCAGGCTGGGGCTAGCGCCCGGGTTAGTTTTGAAAGCCAAAAATCGTTAATCTCAGAAGGCCAACTCCGAGCCCCCCTCAACTTTCAATTCAAACAAAATGGAGAAGGTCTAGGCCCCCCTCTATGTTTGAAAAGGTGCCTGTACTTCCTTGACATTCTGGTTTGGTTCCTATTCTAGAGCTTTTTAAGATTTGTGTAACATGTGTTAGCCTGGTCTATGAAAAACACTCTTGGTTGTCTTATTTGCCTCACAAGTGCAGATGATGTTGGGACAAATTTTGCTTAATCTGTGTTCTGTACTGTCGGGTATCTTTTTATCAGACACATACATTATGCAGGGAGCTGCATGTGCGCAGATCAATCATTTCAAATAAGGATTCAAAATTTCAAACCAACAAGAAACAAAAAACTGTCCAGGGGCTGTCGGACGTCTTCCCCTCATTGCAATGCCAAGAAAGCCTTACAGAGACAGAGGCACAAGTTACTGACCTGGCAAGAAGGGAGCGCATAGCCTTGGTTGAGAGCCTCTTCATAAGCTGAAGTGTAGCTCGATCGGCGACTTAAGGGAGAGCGAGCGCCTTTGGAAGTGCTGGTGCAAGCAGAGCCCTGCAGACACGTACATATGATAAAAACTTAACAATTTCCTTATCTTATAACACTGGTATTGAAGGTTAGTCCCAACGCACACATAGCTCGCCTCCCCGCAACTCAAAAGGATAAAAAGCACCGTTCCGGGTATTGCAGAGTTTGCTAACCCAGGGTGTTGCGAGACTGCCCTGGCCAGCAAACCAAAGAGAGTTAATGAAGAAGGTGGGAACAACATTTCACACAAAGCACCAAATGACGCCTCTATATTTTCGTACAATACCTGACATTACTTTGCACAATTTGACCTGCTCAGCTTGCAGGACGATGCAGTACTGAAGGCTGAGACATGTTTGCACAGGACTTAAAGCCATCACAGGTCTATCACTTACAAAGGACGCCCCCCTTAACCTCCCCGTCACAAATTGATACGGCTGCATCAAACTATGGTGCATTAGCAGCCTGGAGCCTGAAGCACTGGAGATTTGGCAAGTTTGAGATTACATACATTGCTGCAGATTGGCCCAAGCATGGGCTTGGTATTTAAATCTTAGTGTGGTGAACTGGCCAGGTACTGCTGTTTGGGTACTCTGGAAATCCCAGCGGGCATGCTGGAGCAGCAGGCTAGGACTCGTGCCTAAAAAACAACCCTTGCGGTGCCTTCAACTACTCTGGCTGCTCAGAAGCTACGAGGCAGAGCTAAATGGCTCAGTGAGGTGAGTTTAGGGTGGAGGCATCTGGGGGAAGATGTAGAAAATCTGACCAGTATATATCAAAATGAGTAATTATGAGAAAGTATGAGCTTACCCAGAGTTGAAACATATATTTCAGCTTACATGGGACAGACGTGTAGGCAGTGATGGCCAAGAAATGTCAGGGAAAAGGCCACCATTGCTGACCTTCCTCCTGAGAACATCACCTGCATGAAGTATGCCCAGAAAATGAGTAATCTCCTCTGGGAAAATGCCCAACTACAATGCTGCGATGCTCCAATAATTCCAACAAGCAAGCCTCCTTAACCCAAGAGTGCATGGGAAAGCATCACATGCAGTTGCAGCCCTTAGCCTGCATGGTTCCTCAATGCGAATAGCACCCCAAGTACCAGCACAGGGTACTGATCCCACCTTGCGACATGCGGCGGGTCTTGGGCGTCAATCTTGATAACGGCCCTTGTTCTTGAGCGTCCAGCATCCCAGACCCCTATATCAACATTAAGCGAGCTGGGGCATGGTGTGACAGACGTGTGGCGCAGAATATCCACTATCCCTTTTTTACAGGAATTTTTAGACTTCCCCTAAAAAACTGCATAACTTCAAGCTAGTGGCCATGGCTACCCCATGAGTTGATGAGGGGCCAGCCGCAGCAGGAGGTACGACTACAGCGGGAGAAGCAGCAGCAGGGGGTGCAGCAAGAGCGGGAGCAGCAGCAGCAGGAGATGTGGCAGCGTGAGCAAAATCGACTGGTGCAGCAGAACTGCATGCTGCAGCAACAAGAGCAGGAGCAGCAGCAACAGAAGGAGAAGCCACAGCAGCAGCAGCATCAGCAGGAGCTGTATCAACAACAAAAAAGCAGCAGGAGCAGGAGGAGCAGTGCTGCGAGGCGGCATTGCTGGCCCTGGGAAAGAGGCATGCAACCCAAACCCAATGGGCACACAACAATGAAGATCCTACGCGCCCCGGCAAGCGGCAAGGTTATGCATGAGAGTGGCCACGCATCTATGCCAGTGCTCTTTCTGCTGGTTGGCTGAAGTAGTTGTGAGGCAAACCTAGCACCAAGCTAGTAATATCTTCAGAGGTCCCAAGATTTGCCCCGAGCTGTCACAAGTGCCTGCAGATGTGCCTGGTTGAGCAACAATGAAGACACTGGAGCTTCACACAGCAGTTGAGCTCATCTTCTTCATTTCAGCATCTGCTCAGGATTGAGGTCTGTCTTTCACCAAAGCCAATTTCGCTTTTGGAGCTTGTTATACTGCTGCATCTTGTTTCAGACACATCCTTGCCTCTGTAGAACGGTGCCTTACTATGGGTAAGGTTGCATTATGTTTCTGGCTGCAGCCTGATAGGCTTCAGCTCAACTGCCCTCATACAGCAGGTACAGCTATGTAACCTTTGCTGCCCCCATGAGTTGACAAGGAAGGCACGAGCTTCATGCAGGTACTTGCAGTCTCGAGCAACAGACCTTGTTTGATTATGTTAAAGTCCTCAAATGGAAACTCCTTATTTCCCTCCGCATGCCCTTGAGCCCTGAACTTGCCTGTGTAGGTGCGACACACTTGCATGCGCACCTGGCTTGGATGTTCCAGAGCTGGCCTGCTTGAGTGTGCTTTTGTCAGCCGCGAGCGACGCACATCGACAGGCACATGGGCAAGGGGCTCGGGGTACAGGGTTGGATCCACATGATGGAAAGGGTTGGTGACAGCAGGTGGAGAACCCTGAGCAGGTATGAGCAAGATACAATGCAGACCTGGAGCTCATGGCATTGACCACATGAGCAAGATACGCTACAAACTAAGAGTATCATGACGTCACACCTTCGCGACGGGCGGCTCCTCTTGTGAAACGGCGTGTACACTTTCATGCACCGGCTCACCACGCACGCTCGTAAACGTCACAGAAGGGCGTGGCTTGAGCGACATCAGAGAAGCCTGACGTTCAATTTGTTTGCAATATCCAGTTTATCATTCAAAACAAAAACCCTTGTTGTTGTTGGGCCTCGGTAATCATTAGTGTCTGATTATTCGGACGGACCTAAGATAGGCAGTTGTATTGATTTACAGCACATTTCTTACTTTCTAACTTATTTTGCACATGTGGGTGTACTTGCCTTTTGTGCACAGGCGCGTTCGCCGTTTGTTTGCATGAATGTGCGAACGCCTGCATGCGCACCTAGTGCGTGCGGTTCTCAAATCTTAGACACATGTTCATCCTGTCCGAGCTTGACACAGACTAGCGAGCCATGAACAACATTTAAAATGACCACACTGTGGCAGAGCACCACAGAGCACACCTAACGGCGCGCGTTGCCTGAGCCCTTGGGGCGTCCAGGGCTGCGCTTCACAGGCTGGCTAGCGGAGCACATGCCCGACCACTCTTTCTTAGGCCCTACTTTCTTCACACCTGCAGATCTGCAGAATAGACACGATGACACAATCTGGACACAATGCCCGAACCTTAAGCTTTGGGGCACCCAGCGCTGGGCCACAGTCGAATTCGGATCTGGAATTCCAGATTAATGGATGAACTATGTTTAAACATAATTCATGTATGATGAATAACCATACGTTGTAATTGATTGCTTGGATTTTGATATAATAGACAGAAATCATGGGGTTGTTCCCACTATTGATTCTCCCCTTTTTAGGCAAATGCGCATGCACCTTAATAGGTGGCCGGATTGGGTCCTCAAGGTATACCTTTGCAGACACCGCACCATCACGATGTCCCGACCTTAGCACACCATTGGATAGCTTGCATTTTTCTGGTCCCAATGGTGCCCCTATGATGCATGTGTATGCCCTTGGATTCGGAATTATGTATATATACATACCCTAGGATTTGAAATTATGTATGTATACATATGCCCTTATATTTGAAGTTGGTGATTTCGATGGCCATTCTTTGTAAAATGCTACGTTAAGGAAATGGAAGGAAATGTGAAAAAATGATAGTTGCAGCTTCAATTGAAGGTTGCACACTGTTTCCCACACACAGCCCCAAGCTCCAACCTTGGGATGCTTGCACATTGTTTAATCGGCCCAAATTTTCTGTGTGAATTTGGGCATGTGAATTTCTGCTGCTGAGCTGTGCGCTCAGGAAATGCTGAAGTAAGGAAACATATGGGCCCACCAATTCCCACCCTCAATTGCCTCCATTACAAATTATCTAATGGAGTTTATCGTGACTGCCTGCACCCTCAGGCTTAGTCCAGCTTGAGAGCATGCAGGGGTTGCGGAGATGTATATGTCGCATTTCCTGGGTCGGCACCCAAATCTGGTCGCGACAGGGTCCCCCACAGAGCACACCTTCCCGACTCCTCCCCCAGATCCAAATTTGCAGCATTAAACCTTAATGCAGGTGAAGCTTAAATCCTGGTTGGCAGCAGGATTGGAGCAAATTTGGGAAAGTGCCATCTTCCTGCCAAGATGGTGCAAAATGGCAGAGGGGGCACACATCACCTTGATTTACAAGATTTACAAGAAAGCCACCCAGTTAGAACGCCTGACTGCTGGGCTGAAACGTTTTTAAAAGTTTTGAAAAAGGAAAGTCTGAGTCTTGATTGTTTTGTCAGGCAACCTGGAAAATCCCACTTGAGCCATGCACATTGAAAAAATTGACAATCAAGCAGGGACCAAAAAACAGGCAAACCTGAAATAAAACCCTTCAGATTTGAATAGTCTTCAAACACAAAGCAGGAGAGGACAAATGATAGAATTTGCATCAGCCAGGCCTATCATTCAAATACCGAGGAGGCAATGATTCCAAAGTGTTGTGTAAAGGGGAGAAGGTAACACACTGGCACGCCGTGCCAACAGAGTTAAAAGAGGCCATAAAGTATGGCCCATAATATAAAATGGGTTTGATATTTATGAGGTGCACGTTGACAATGAAAGAGTCGGATGTACGAGCTTTTCATAGATCCTGCTTGTAATGAACCATTTCAAGAAACTTGATTTGCTCCCTTGAAGGGAGTCCCTTCACCATTCTTCAAATGTCACTTCAAATGTCAGGCAGCATAGAAGTAAGAGAACATAGCAGAAATGTGTGTAATGATGCTGGAGCATTCGTCTGTTGCAGCAACATACCTCAGCTGCTGGAAGAGCTTCGTTGACAAAGGGCCTGTTTAATATCAAAGTAAGAGTTCGGGAAACACACTCAGCAGCCTTGTGAGTAGAGATGCAGTGGAGCTTCTCAAGTGCACGGATTCTCTATGAGCACGTTACCTCTCGTTACACAAGGGTCATACCTTCCCGTTTGAAAGTATATAAGATATTTGGCACTAGCACACTGGATATTGTTCGTCAATTGTATGTCAAATTGTGTTGATTCTCTCTCCCCTCCCCCTTGATAGAACTGGTGATAGAACTGACCGAAAAAAGCAGGTGGTATGATTGCGTTGTCCTCAACGCAATAGTGTCAGAAATAAGGGCTTGTGTATGGCCATGGCTTGAAACTTAATTGAACAATAGAGCGTTAATACATTGCATCATCGAGTAGATATGTGATAAGCTTGACGAGCAATTTCTGTCCTGGACGCTCAATCTCCTTTGCTTCGAGCCGGTCACAGCCAGTCGACTGGCATACGTCTTGATAGAGGAGCCTGACAATCCTTTGGTCATACCCGACTGCTGAGTGTGTGTGTGTGTGTGTGTGTGTGTGCATGTGTGTGTGCATGTGTGTGTGCAAATTCAATTAGATATTTGTTTATCATGTGCACTTTTACATACATGCGCATGCTGGGGGCTGGCAGTGGTGCGAGCATGGGGGCGGAAATGCAAATTGGCCAATTGGTCACGTTTGGGGTGGTCAGAGCATTGAATTTGCAGCGGGGTAAGACAGGATAGCACGGTGTCAGCAAGTATACGAGGGGATGGAACTCAAAAGCTGTTCTCTGTCAGATAGTGTTGCTGTACAATACCCTCCCAATAGGAACAGATCTTTTGATGTGAGGCTTTAAAATGTGGTAGGTAATATCACTGAGTATGATTACTGATCACTTGAATTGCAGGTTTGAAATACAAATCATGGACAGTGAAAGTGATGTAATTTTTATTTCAAGCTCACCCATATCGATTGTTCCCCTTGCTCTTCTTTTGCGCAGAACTAAATGTTTTGAATTTATCAAATTTTTTATTGCAAATTTAAATCACCTTAAAATCTACGAAAAAGGGATTGTCGATTCAGGTAGATTGGAATACCTATCGCCACTGCCTCCCCGTACCATTCAATTGAATATTTAACGTGTCATTTTTGGTCTCTGGAGTTAAAGCATTAATGGCCCTCGAGGCAGCCGCTCGCCTTCCGAAATCTATTGTGTGCCTGCTTCTCTGCTTGTGGTCAGCCTCCAAACCCTTTAAGGTGTGTGTGTCATCGTGATCCCAATTTGACGTTTTTAATGTTGGTTACTGCATCAAATCTTTGGCGCACACCCGTGGCTTTCAGGTACAAGCTGGAAATGAGAGGTTGTGTCACAAATTCTCGCAAGAGGCAGACAACAAAGACAAGCAATGGTTCTGCTGGTACCAAGGTAGCTTAAGCTTATACGGGCTTGTGTATTTGGATCACAGATAGCGGTTGATGCAATTATCGGTACCAGTGGTAACGCGCCGTGGTAGCCACCTCACACAGCAGCTGGTGCTCCAGGCCCAGATGTCATACAAATTTGATGAATGAAGAATGGATGTTATTGAGCTTATCTCATCGCGCTATGAGTGACACGTACTTGCACTTAACCAAAATTGGTTTACTGGTGTTTGCTCCCAGATCCGTGTGCCGGCCCTGACTACACGTACCCATCTGCATTCCGCTATTCTACCCCCTGCAAAGACAATGAAGGTGGGTGAGTATTAAGGGTAAGATTATCAACACTTTTTGCGATGGAAAATGTCAAAATAGGTTATGTACAGGCAGATCGTCCTCAATTTGGAAAGCATCAGCACTGAAGCCAGGCTTTTACAGAAAGTTTCAGCCTTATGTTTCTGTAAAACAAGTTCAATTCCTCACTTGCGCTTGTGGGATCTCACACTGGAGCACAACACACACACTAACACACGTATGTACGCTGCAGACAAAGCAAGCTGTGAGTTCCTGCCAGATGACGTTGACTTCTGTGAACGTTGGGTCGAAATTCCGGACAGTGCTACTCGAGAGAGATGCCCTGGATTTGATTGCTGCGCCTCAGACTACGGAGAGTTCTATGAGGAGAATTTCTGTGAGGACCTGCAATGTGATGACAGGGGCCCCAACAATGTCATGTGCGTTGAAGATAATTGCAACCAAGGTACGCGGTATGTGCATTTGGACAGTTGCTCATGTCATATACAAACTGTGTGATGCATCTGCATTCGATGCCAAATAAGGAGAGGAAATAGTCTCCCTCAGCCTTGTTTGTGTAGCCTATTGTTGGACCACCATTGAACAAAGGCCAGGTATGCTGGTTTTTAGTCTGCTTCTCCTGCGCAGCTGCATCTGAATTGGAGCAATCTAGGGACTTAATTTGCATAAGTAACCTTGAGCCTTGCAGCCTTTACAGGCAGGAGCAGTCTTTGATCCATGTGATATTGCTTCAATTGAAGTGGTATGATGATTATGATGCAAAAATCAATTGGCAAGGTAAACTTCACATTTATTACCTATTGCAATCGGCCTTGCAGGCCCAGCAGCTTATGTGATGAGGGGCCCTATAGCATTTTCTGCTTATGTTGCCTTCAATCTGCTGTACTTCCTGTGTGGAGCCGTTCTCTGTGCGCTGTTGCTCCACTTGCAGAGGAGGTAATGACAGAGGACGGCTGTAAGCCTGCTCCCCCCCAGGTCCCTTGGCCTCCGCCACTGCCATCAAGCCCCCCTCCATCCCCCC
>LKMJ01003818.1_pt1 | contig 14072 bp, 12 predicted proteins | sample 643391 | NCBI WGS metagenome assembly LKMJ01 (sample SAMN04112250, study PRJNA286221) | soda lake metagenome | biome: soda lake; feature: Kulunda Steppe; material: water; isolation source: sample PL-Br10 brine of Picturesque Lake | place: Russia: Kulunda steppe | collected 2010-07
GGCGACGCTCGACCGAGCGACGCGTTCGAGGCGATCGGCGAGACGTACGATATCGACCTCGCTGTCGCCGCTTTCGGTTCCGCCGGGATGATCCTCGACAAGGAGACCCGCGAGCCCTCCTACACGAAGTGGTACGCCGACGAGAACGCGGCGGCCGAGGCGGCGAACCAACTCCGGACGGACCGACTGTTGCCGACACACTGGGACATGTGGAAGGGGCTTACCGCGGATCCGACGGCGCTTTTCGATCATGTCCGAGGGTTCGACTACCCGCGGTCGATCGAAATCCTCGAGATCGGGGACCGAACGACCGTCTGAGAGCCCCAAGCGGCGGGTTCGGGTAACCGACACGTCGCGTAGATTTATTTGTGGCCCATCGAATTACCCTGTATGACTGACGCCGACACCGACGAGACCATCACGGTGGAGAGCGACGCGGTCACCGTCGAGAAGTCGTTTGAACCGGACGATTTCCCTGTACCCGCGATCGCGTTCACGATACGGTCGGATCGGGACACCGACGTCTCCGTGCGTCTCGTCGACTCCGTCCCGGGCGACGTCGCCCCCGAAAACATCGGTTTTCATCCGAAATACGGCGCCGAGTTCTGGGACGTCGAGAACGGACAGATCGTTTTTCAACGCGACCTGTCGCCCGACGAGGAGTACACGACCGTCTACGGACTACGTGGGGGGAACGCCGACACCGCAGCCAAGTTCATGAGCGAGCCGTTACTCGAGTCGGTCGAACCCCCTCTGAACGACGGAAAAGAGGTCGACTCGGCGCTCGACGCGGCGGCGATCGACGGCGCGTCGACGACGGAGGAGGCTGCTACGGAGACGATCGAAGTGGGGTCACCCGATCCCGACGCCGGTGAACTCGGAGACGGTACTGAGGATCCGACCGAGATCGAGAGCGATATTCCGGGAAAGAACGCCATCGATGCCGAGGACTCCCCGTCACCCTCTGTCACCAGTGAGGCGCCGCTTTCGGACGCCCCGTCAGCCGAGGAGTCATCGACCGAGAACGACGGTTCAGTATCTGTTCAGGGGGGTGAAGAGTCCCTGGTCGAAACGCTGGCCGCCGAGATCCGGAAAGGCGATACTGACGACGAAGACATCATGGAGCTTCGGGACGCTCTTGGACTCGATCTCGCGACCGCGAGCGTCGAGGCTCGGATCGAACACCTCCAATCGAGCGTCGCGGATCTCGAGGCGTACACCGACAGTCTCGAGGCGTTCCTCGACGAGGAGGGCGACGCACAGACGGTGATATCAGAAACCAGAGAGCGATACGGGGCGGTCGACGAACGGGTCGAGGAACTCGAAGGGCGTGTCTCCGAACTCCGATCGGATCTCGATGACCACCCCGACGACGTCGAATCGATGGTCGACGATCGGATCGACTCGGAACTCGAGGGGATCCGCTCTGAGATGGGGGAGATCGCGGAGCGTCTCGACGACGAGGGCGAGGCCCGCGAGGAAATCCGATCCGATCTCGAAGACCTCTCGTCGGAACTCGCCGATGTCGCCGAGATGCGCGATCGGTTGACGAGCGCCCTCGGTGGGCTCGCCGGCGGGGCAACACCGGACGAGGATGATGTGGCGGAATCCGAAGCGGAGGACGTCGGTTCGGAGGATTCTGACGGAAGTGATGATCCCGGTGGCGACGACAATCTCGACGCCGAAGATAAGACTGCTGACGACACCGAGTCCAGCGAGGACGAGGACGACGCAGACGCCGGCACGAACTGAACGGCGCCGAGAACCACTCGCGTTTTATTTATCGAGCGTGTTCAACCGACAATGACTACGATCCGCGTTGCCGTTCCGAGAAAGGGTCGACCGCTCGAGGCGTTGTTGGGGCGGATCGCCACCGTCTCGGGGATCGACGACCGGGCCGACTCGATCGCTTCAACGCTCCGATACGAGAAGGCCCTCACGAAGGGTGAACAATCGCCCGACCGGGACGTCTATGATCGGCTGGCGGCGTACAGCTGTACCGACCGATATTCGCCCGAGTATACATTGCTCCGGGACTCTCGACCGGGGATGCCGAGACGGGTCGTCTTCGACAGTCTGTGCGTTGATCTCGGATCGCACGAACTCCACCTGGTCGGCCGCGAGGAGCCGTTCCGGGCACTCCGCAAACACGAGTTCGCCCTCGGGTTCGACAGTGCTGACCTCGTACTGGAGGAGGTCGTCGGAATCGAGCCCGAAGCGCTGTCCTCGCTCGCCGAACTCAACGAGCGGATCGACCCCCACGACACGGACGTCCGGGTCGCCGCCGGACTCGGGGATACGGTCCATCACACACTCCTTTCGGCCCCAGATCTCGTCGACTCGCCGACGCGTGAGTTCCTCGCAGAATACGAAGGCCCGCTCTGTATCTCTCCGCGCTACGAGCGGCTTGTTCGGGCGGTGCTCGGAAGCGACGTGATGGACGGCGTCTCTTTCAGATACCCCGGAAAGCGCGAGTCGGAGGCAGCGATCGCCTCTGTTGGGATCGGGGTATACCTGACTGTCACCGGATCGACGGCACGCGATCACGGGCTCCGTGTCGGCGAGAAACTCTTCCCCAGCGAGACGGTGTTGCTCGAGAACCCTGCCGAGAGCGACGAGGAAGTAGCCGACGTCGCCGAAACGCTCGCCGGGGAACTCGGGACGATCGCCTGAAATTCGATAAATCGTTTTGTGGTGTATACGCCCCGTCTCAGATTCGATCATAGCTACCGACCCGCATTACTTCGCTTCACGAAGAATCATCACCCGACCCAGACGGTACGATCTACCGGGTCACCCCAGTCAGCCGGATCACCATGTATTGAACGTCGCAATCAGTCGTCGTGCGTTTTTGAGTGTTTACCCTCTTTTTCCGCGGGCATCGTCCTTTCGAGCTGGCCGGTTTCGTACCCGCTCCAGTCGAATTTCTCCTGGAAGTAGATCGCCACATAGACCAGCGCAAGCAACACTGGAACCTCGATCAGCGGACCGATGACTGTCGCGAATGCGACGCCGGAACCGACCCCGAAGACTGCGACAGCGACGGCGATCGCGAGCTCGAAGTTATTCGAGGCGGCCGTAAAGCCGACCGCAGTCGTCGTCGAGTAATCGGCCCCGATTCCACGCCCCATCGCGAAGCTGACGAGGAACATCACGACGAAGTAGATCGTCAGCGGGATCGCGAGCCACACGACGTCCGTCGGCCGGGCGATGATGTTGTCGCCCTGCGTTGCGAACATCACGATAACGGTAAAAAGCAGTGCAAGGAGGGTTAGCGGGCTGATCGTCGGAATGAACGATTCATCGTACCATTCTTCCCCCTTCGATCGAACGCCAGCGAGCCGAGTCACGATCCCGCCCGCGAAGGGGATCCCGAGGAAGATCGCGATCGCCCAGAACACTTGCCCGATCGTTATGTCGAACGCGCTGATGCCCGCGGCCATTGTGTCCAGTCCGAGAACCGGCGGTAGAAACAGCGCGAAAAACCAGATATAGACACCGTACGTGATGATCTGAAAGACGCTGTTGAACGCCACCAGTCCGGCGGCGTATTCGCTGGAGCCGTCGGCGAGATCGTTCCAGACGAGTACCATCGCAATACAGCGGGCCATCCCGATGAAGATCAAGCCGAGGAAGTACTCCGGGCGGGTGGGGAACACCGGCACGATTCCGCTGAAGAAGAGAACTGCCAGACCGAACATAAGCGTCGGGCCGATGAGCCAGTTCTGCAGCAGACTCAACGAGAGGATCCGCCACTGTGAGAACACGCGCGGGAGCCGTCTGTAGTTGACTTTCGCGAGCGGCGGATACATCATCGTAATGAGCCCGATCTCGACGAGGTGGTACTCCTGAATCGGGTCGACGACACCCGGCGCGACAAACCCGAGACTCACACCCAGCCCCATCGCGAGGAAAATCCAGACGGTGAGGTACTTATCGAGGAAATCCATCGAGCGTGGGTCACCACAGTCCGGACAGCCGCAGTTAGGGCCGTGTTCGTGTTCTGGGTTACTCATTTGCCCCTTCGAGTCTGTCCAGTTTAGCGTCACTGATCCCGGTTCGTTTGTTTTCCTCCATCACGTCGACCACCTGTTGAGAATGCGTTCTCTCCACGGACATGTCCGTTATGATTGAACATTTCTTCATATAATTGGTCTTCAACGTGTTCCGTCCAGTGCCGCCAATAGCGACGTTGCCTTCCGCGTCGCCCGATAGTGCCGCCAGCGTCCGTCCTTGCGTTTTTCTACCAGTCCGTTTTCAACGAGCGTCGACAGAGCGTGGCTCACGGCGCTGTCGCTGACGTCCATTAACGGCGTGATCTCACACACGCAGAGTTCGTCCTCGGCTTCGACGAGAAGTCGTACCAGTCGATACCGGGTCGAACTGCCGAGTGCTGAGAGGACATCGACGTCTGCCGAGACCCGCCCTGGATCGAGAAACGACTCGAGGTCGTCCAGCTCTTCGAGTCGCTGTTGGAGGTCCTCGTTTCTGCACTCACCCAGCTCGTCCTCGAGATACCGTTGTAACCGTTCGTTCGGTTCGCTGCTTGACACACACCCAGTTGAGCATCTGTTCATATAATTATTCCGATGGCGGATGTAGTCCACGAGCCCGAGCGATACTTCCTGTCGAAACGTCTCCGGAAAGTCCTTTTTCGATACAGCGTTGGCTCACAAATCACCTAATCGAAAACGTGTTCGGATCGAGTCTCCGTTCAGATAGTATACCTCGGCCGGATCACCTGTTTGCCTTCAGTAACGCGTTGATGGTATCGAACAAAGGTAAACAGTCTTCATCTCTGTGAACGGTTTCAGAAGGACTATCAGAGGCTATTGGGTGTCCAATAAGTCGGTACCGATACGAAGAGAGCGTGTTGGGGATGCCTCCGCCAGAGGCGGTTGTTCGGGGCAATCCGCCGAGACATACGAGTTCACTAGCTACCGCTCATTTCATTAGACTCTAATGGTCCTCCATACTTATTGAGAATGCTGACTTATTATACTCTTCAACTGTAATCATCTGGTATACGAAGCGTCTGGATTAAGGAGATAAAGTGAGGGCATCAATATGTTTCGGTTACTGGCTTTACCGGGATTGAAAGTCGGTGTAGTTACGCTTGTAATGGGAGCGGTCGTCAGTTTCACAGTATTTGTCGTGATTCACATGCTGTGGGAGCATATCTTACTGTTCCTCATTGTAGCCCCTCTGGTATTTGTATACCTCTCACAACAGGCCACAGCAAGTGATGCAGTTGGTAAGGCTCTATATCTGTTAGCCGGAACCGCTGCCACTTCCCCATTCGTCTATCTGCTTCATGTCCTCGTTTCATTTGATAATCCAGATGGCGGGGGGTTGTTCATTGCAGAGGTGGTATTCACGTTGCTATTTCGATTACCTGCCGCGATCCTGGTTGCTGTACTTCTCACGGGAAGCGGGTATTACCTTGTCCACCGGATTGGGAATGGACAGGAAGCAAAGACACAGGAATAAGACGGTTCCACTTCGACTTCGCCTGTATCGTCTACAACCCGGACGGCGTTAAATCACGGCGCTCGCCGAGGTGTTCTCGTGAAACTGGAATTGTCTGCTGACGGTGAGTTCAAGCACAAACCGCTCGTCACAGCAGACCTCTTTTTGACGATCGCGTCAGACTATATCGGACTCGATCCGCCCGACTAACCACCTCGTTTCTTCCGGTCTTCCGCGTTTTCTGTGAGTGGTAACACTCCAATCTATTCGTGATTTGAGTGGAATTCCGGGGTGAACGACTCTCAGTAGTGGTTCAACCGGCGCGGTTTTCGGTATCTACCTGATTTCCGACGTTGGATTCTACCGAAATCGGGCCGTTCACCGGTGTGTACTCGTGAAACTAGTGATCGTCTGCCGAGACACATTTGATATATCATTATACAGTTTATGTGTTCGGGGTAGAACTCCAACATTTCGTTCTGAATGAAAGAAAACAGAAATGACCCAGCTAAAACAGCCGATAGATGTTCGCTTCGTAGACCGTCCGAACTCTGTCACCCCAGTTGTGGGTGTACGTATCGATGATGTCCGAGGCGACATCCCCACGGAGATACTTGACAATACCCCGATCGCCAGTCCGATCGCGGAGGTGAGTGGTGAAGAAATGCCTGAAATAGTGAGGCGTGACGTTTTCTTCGACGCCACCGCCCTCACGGTACCAGCCGCGCTCTCTTGCGTGTTTCGTGACGATGTTTCGCACCATCGACGGCGTGGTACGGCGGCCCCATTCGTCGGTCGAAACAAAAAACGGTTCGGCCGCAGTCGTCGTGTCCGGTCTGATCGCCAGCCACGCTTTTAACAGCCGGTTCAACTCGTCGTCGACGGGTATCACCGTCGCGCGTTTCCGCTTGTTCGATGCCGTGCGCTTTTCACCGTTGTACACTGCTCCCTTCGTCGGCTCCGTCGGGACGTATATCGAATCCGGTCGGCCATCCAGTGCCCCCCGGTGTGGCGTGCTGAATGCGTTTCGGACCTCCTGGTCGTCCAGATGGACGTCACGTAAATCGAGGTTACAGCACTCTCCGACCCTGATTCCGGTTTTTAATAGCGTTCCAACGAGCGCTCGCTCCAGCGGGTGTCCCATACCGGCCAAGAATGCTCGCATCTCCGGTACGGATATCTCCCGTCGGGCCGGATCGGTCTGAACCGATTCGTCCATCTCCTCCGTGACGAGTGCCATCGGGTTTGTCTCGAACGCGCCGACCTGTGTCATGTACGTATAAAACCGATGTACATAGGCGGCGTAGGACGCCACGGTGCTTTCAGCGTGGTCGTTCCGGAGACCGTGTACCCACGTCATACAGGCTCGCTGATCTGCCTCTGTGAGCGTCGTCCCGCGATCCTCGAGAAACGATTCGAACTCACGCAGAACGCGTCTGTAAGCCGTCCGAGTCCGCTCAGTCCGCCCGTGGAACGTCATATCCTCTATGAAATAGGTGATATGATCCTCCGGGGCGGGTTCGTCGGTCCGCTCATTGACGCTCATCGTTCACCACCGTGTATCCGCCGTGCCGGCCGCTGTATCTGATTCGGTCGTTTGACTGGAGTTCATCCAGCGTCTCCTCCAGACGCTCTTCGATCCCGTCGGTAACGCCGGCCAACAGCTCGTCCCAGTCAGCGAACTGAGTCGTTTCGAGAACGTCGAGTACCCGGACATTTAGTGCGTCTTCCCCCGGAGTTGTGTCGTCCATACCGGCTTCCTCGAGGTTTCGGCCGTCCGTATTTAAAGAACCCTCTTCGGTATATAAATCGAACCCACGTCGACCCGCCTGTACCATCGTTCTGACGTACTCCGCCTGACTCATATCGAGATCGCTCGCTTCCTCACGCCAACGGTTCCGTTGACTCTCGGGAACGTACGTCTGTACGGAGACGCGATCCTCGTCAGTGGCCATATTCGACGGTCACGTCGGAAATACATTAAACTACGTCAGACAGAGAGATAAACCACCTTATCTCTCTATCTCAGGTAGTATCTGGGCCGGTACTGGCTGTATATCGTTTAATATAAACTCCATTTTCGAATAGAGATTTATATTCATCGATATTTCGTCTGACGCTGTCTCTGATGCGCAGACATGTTCGTGTGCAAAACCGTTCGTACGAAACGAGCTGTCATTCCTGTTCGGAGTACACTCGTCAAGTTGAGGGTACACGGAACTCCCCTTGATAAAATCTGGCTGGCTAGAGTGTAACACAGCTATCCGATCTGAGATTCCATCGGTGAAACACGGAGTGACTCTCTGTTCGTGACTCGGGGTCTTCTGTCCCTACTGGTGGGGGATTAGACAGTCGGTGATTGACTGGTAGTCCGTATTCGGCTCTCGGCATGATGTTCAGCGTCAGGCGAGCTGTGAAACTCGGACAGACGTTCTATTTCACCCGTACACAATTTTGATGTACTCTTGTATACGGGATAAGTGTAGATTCAGATCCGGGTTCGGTCAAGGACTCTACGTTGAACCGGAATAGAGGGGCTATCAGCGGTTTCAACGCCTCATCGATCAGCCGTCGGTGACGAACGTGAATGGAGCTCACCCGCCCCCGTCGTTCAGTGTAGTAGTGGTTCTGTAAGCCGTTTCGAGTTGGCAGCGAACAGCCTGAATCAACAGATACCACATCGTATCCCCGGACGGAAGTGCAAAAACGGGACGGCTGTACCGGAAATCAAAACCGTTCGCCAGCGATGAAATTGCTGTTCGTTCTGTGCTCCGGCTTCTCGCCCCTTGAACAGCGGATTCGATATCTGTGGACACGAGAGACGTACAGACAGACGTTCTACATCGATCTCTGTGAATACTGCCGTCTCCTGGTATTCAGCTTCGTTTTTCCGGTTGGCTTCGCAAAAGTCTGTAGCGATGGTACCGCCCGTTTGATCCGTGATTCGGATGATTTCGTCCTCAATGTTCCGACTGTACTGTACTATCTACCGATCTTCGTGTTCTGTTACGAACTCGTAAACCATATATTGATATACAAAATTGGCTCGCTCATCTCGACGTCACTGGCATCCAGATCGGAAAGCGCTATCTCTCGAATTCGGGGTATAAAATCGCTTTACCAGCCGGTTCCGATTACAGCGAGCCCCTCACAGCTCCTCGATCCCGACACCGATCTCCGAAAACGTCTCGAAAAACGACGGGAACGAGACGTCCACGTCCTCTGCACCCTCGATCGTCGTCTCGCCGTCAGCCACGAGCGCGGCGACGGCGAGCGACATGATGATTCGGTGATCGTCGTGACCCCTGACGGTCGCTCCGTCGAGGGTACCGCCGTGGACGACGAGTTCGTCCTCACGCTCGTCGACGTCGATTCCCATCTTTCCGAGCTCCGACGCCATGGCCGCGACCCGGTCGGTCTCCTTGAGACGAACGTGTACACAGTCGGTGATCCGGGTCGTCCCTTCGGCGGCAGCGCCGAGCACCGCGATCGTCGGCAATAGATCCGGCGTGTCCGCGACGGCGATCTCGATCCCTTCGAGTCGGGAGTTCTCGATCTCGATCCGGCCCGTTTCTCGATCCCATTCGATACTGGCTCCCATCGACTCGAGGATCGGGACGATCGCCGCATCGCCCTGTGCGCTCGGCCTTGCTCCCTCGACGACGAGTCCATCGTCGGCGGCGAGGGCTCCCGCCGCGAGCAGATACGACATCGAAGAGAAATCACCGGGGACGCGGTACTCGCCGCCGGTCGGCTCGTAGCTCTGTCCCCCTTCGACGGCGAACCCGTCGGCACCGGAGGATCTGACGTCCGATCCCTCGCCGCCCAGTACCGTCGCTTCGACGCCGAACGCCTCGAGCACCTCCAGCGTGATGTCGACGTACGGTGCGGATTTGAGTTCGGTGGTGAGATCGATCTCGATTCCGTCCTCGGTGACGGCGCCGGCCATCAACAGTCCCGTGATGTACTGAGAGGAAACGTCCCCTCTGATCTCGGTTCTTTCACCGTCGATGCCCCCGCCGACGATCACAGGCGCCTGTCCGTTCTTCCGCGTCGATTCAGCCCGGACGCCAAGCCCTTCGAGCGCCGCGAGGAGCGGTCCCTGTGGGCGGGATCGAAGCGAGCCATCACCGGTCAGAACCGCAAGCCCGTCGACCAGTCCACCGGTCGCGATCGTCAGCCGCATCGTCGTCCCGCTGTTCGCACAGTCGATGACGTCCGACGGCGTGTCGGGTTCGCCGACGAACCCCGACACTTCGAGGCACTCTTCGGCTCGCGACGTTCCGCCGCCGTAGGCTTCGACGGCTCGGGCTGTCGCCGCCGTATCGGCGCTGAAAAGCGGGTTCCGGACTGTCGCACCGTCGGCGTAGCCGGCCGCGAGGATGGCCCGGTGCGTGTAGCTCTTCGAGGGGGGCGCTCGCGCGGTGCCGCGGACCCGTGACGGGGAGATCCGAACGTCCATGTGCGCTGTCTCGCAGGGCGACGGCAAAGGCCTGCCGGATCGGGTAAGGGCTATGTGTCCGCCGTCCGGTGTTCCCGTATGGATCTCTCCGAACTCGACAGCTATCTCGATCGGGCAGGCGTCGACGGCTATCTGATCGAGGCAGACGGCGAGAACGCCAACCAGCGGTATCTGTCCGGCTTTACTGCCCCCGATCCGTTCGTAACGCTCTATACCGGCGAGATTCGACTGTTGGTCTCGGCGCTGGAGTACGGTCGCGCGACCCGGACCGCCCGCGCCGACAGCGTCGAGCGACACGCCGATTACGACCACCGCGCGAACGTGGCCGAGTACGGGCAAACAGCTGGCAAACACCGGACCCTCGAGGCGTTTCTCTCCGCACACGACGTCGAGAGCGTCGCGGTCCCCGAGACGTTCCCGCTCGGAACCGCCGACGGTCTCAGAGAGCTCGGCGTGACGGTCCGGGGCGATACCGACGGCGTCATCGAATCGATCCGTTCGGTCAAAACCGACGCAGAGATCGAGCACATCCGGGCCGCACAGAAAGCGAACGAGGCGGCGATGGCTCGCGCCGAGGAGCTGCTTCGTGCCGCGTCGATCGAGGACGGGCAACTCGTTCACGAAGGGGACGTGCTGACTTCCGAACGCCTCAAACAGGCGATCGAGATCGAACTGCTCCGGAACGGCTACGCCCTCGACGAGACGATCGTCGCCTGTGGCGTCGACGCGGCCGATCCCCACGACCGCGGTTCCGGTCCCCTCGAGGCCGGCGAGTCGATCATCATCGATATCTTCCCCCGATCGAAAGAGACGGGGTACTACGGCGATCTCACCCGGACGTTCTGTGTCGGCGAGCCCTCGACGACGCTCGATGCGTGGTACGATCTCACTCTCGAGGCACAGCAGGTCGCCCTGGAGACGATCGGAGCCGGTATCCCCGGAAGCGAGGTCCATGACGCCGTCTGTGACGTCTACGAGGACGCCGGTCTCCCGACGCTGCGCGCCGACGAACGCACCGAGACGGGATTTATTCATACGACCGGCCACGGGATCGGTCTCGACATCCACGAGTTTCCCCGCGTCTCCAGTCAGGAGACCGAACTCGAGGTCGGCAACGTCGTGACGATCGAACCGGGGCTGTACGATCCCGCCGTCGGTGGCGTTCGGATCGAGGATCTCGTCGTCGTCACCGAGGACGGCCACGAAAACCTCACCGACTACGGGAAACAACTCCGTATCGATCCGTAGCTATAGTAGCGATCGGAAGACAATGCACACTCGATCGTACGAGTGCAGTGCGATCGATGTGTAATTACTTGCGATGGTTACTATAACGGTAGGCCTCGAACTCCTCGCCGAAGACCGCGAAGTAACCGACGCCGATCATCCCGATCACCGTCGCAAGCGTAAAAGAGATCTCGGGCGTGGCGAACTGCCAGAGGAATCCGCCGAGGGCGCCGCTGGGGATCACGATCGCACCCCGAAGGAGGTAGTACGAACCGGTGACTCGCCCACCGGAGCCCTGCTGTGCCGGTCCGACGATCAGCGCTTTGTGCGCCGGCAGGCCGGCGAACCGGAGGCCGGAGAACGCGAACAACGCAGCCAGGACCCAGACGTTTTCCGGAGCAAAGATCAGCATGGCTGGGAACGCCGCGTACACGAAGAAACCGAGCCCGACGACGGTTTTCAGTCCGGTGTACTCGGCGATCTTCGCGGCCGGTGCCATCGTCAAAAGAGCGACGAACATCTCGATACCCAACAGGAGCCCGAAGAGCGCTGCCGGTGAGAGATCGATCGTTCCGACCGCCGGAAGCGTCACCGCGAGCCCGATCCCCATCAGCTGTGTGATGACCAGAATGAAGAAGGCGTACGCCATCCCGTTGGCGAACCGCACGAACGTGTCGGCCACGAGGAGCGGGCGGAGCGGATCCGGAAGCGTCCGGAGGTCCTCAACGATCTGACCGAACCCCCTGAACTCGTCGCCGATCGAGTCAGCGTCGGTCTCATAGAGCAGATGTTGCGCGATCGTTCCGAGCAGCGCGAAGACGATGGCGATCCCGAGAACCCACAGAAAGCCCGGCATGAGGGCGTCGGCGACCAGGACGGCAACGATCAACGGTGCGAGAAGAAAGGCGGTTCGGCGGAACGTCTCGGTGCTTGCGAACCCCCGGGCCAGCTTGCTCGGTTCGGTCGCCTGTTTGACGATGGCGTAGTGGCCGCCGATCCCGAAGGATTTCCAGCACTGCGCGAAAAGCAGGCCGACGAAGACCCACACCCACGGTTCGACGACGACGGCACCGAGATCGACCGCCGGGAGGTACGCGGCGGCGATCCAGATAACGAACCCGAACGTCGAAACGAACCCGAAGACGGTGAGGGCATACCGGGAGCCGACGCGGTCGGAGACGACGCCGCCGTAGTAGGGGTACACCGCGCCGATGACGTTACCGAGTGTCGCGAACAACCCGACGACGAACCCACCCGCGCCGAGAAACACCAGATACTCCGGGAGGAACCGGCTGGTCATCTGAAAGCCGAGGCTGAACGCGAACATCGCCACCGACAGGACGAGGACGTCCCGCTGAAGCGAAAAGAACTGCCGGAAAGCGTCGAGTGGTCCCGGGGCTTCGACCGTCTCGTCCGACATGCCCGGTTATCTCGCGAGAGTCCACTAAACAGTTTGCGTCGGGCAACTGTCGTCGACGATGGGGGATGGGACCACCGTCGGCCGACGGCCTCCGGAGCGAACCCCTTTTGAACGCCCCGTGGCAACCGGAGGTATGCACCTGCTGGTCGTTGGGGCGGGGGAAATGGGTCGGTGGTTCGCCGGCCGGAGCGGCGCCGATCGGATCGCCTTCACCGATCGCGATCCTGCGGTCGCGCGCGGCGCGGCAGCGGAACTCGACGGTGCCGAAGCCGTCCCCCCCGATACCGACGACACGTTCGATATCGTCTGTCTGGCGGTCCCGATGTCCGCGACTCCGGACGCGATCGAGGCCCACGAAGGACGGGCGACGGAAGCCGTCGTCGACGTCTCAGGCGAGATGCGCGACGCCGTCGAAGCGCTCGAAAGTCACGCCGAAGGCAGGGCATCCGCGAGTTTTCATCCCCTCTTTTCGGCGTCGAACGCCCCCGGGAACGTTCCGGTCGTGACCGTCCGGGACGGACCGGCGATCGATCGGCTACGGTCGGCGCTCGAGGACGCCGGCAACGAGGTCTTCGAGACGACCGTCGAGGAGCACGATCGAGCCATGGAGACCGTCCAGGCGAAGGCCCACACGGCGGTTCTCGCGTACGCGCTCGTCGACGAGGCCGTCGATCCCCGGTTCCAGACGGCGCTTTCGGAGCCGCTCTCGGAACTCGCCGACGGACTGACCGGCAACACCCCCGAGGTGTACGCCGAAATCCAGACGCGGTTCGAGGGGAGCGAGTCGATCGCCGAGGCCGCAGCCCAAATCGCTGCGGCCGACCACGAGACGTTCGTCGAAATCTACGAGGAGGCCGGCGAATGACGGACGAGGACGGGATCGTCGATACGGCCCGATACCTCCGAAACGTCCGGCCGATCGATCCCGAGGAGATATACGAATACGTCGATGGCCAGCCACATCCGGCGGTCGTCAGACAGACGCTTCGAGAACGGGCGTTCGAACTCGGGCTCAGAGAGCGCGACGACGGCACGTTCGTTCCCCTCGAGGAGGGACCGATCACCCCGGAGTTCGGCGGCGTCGAGGGGTTCCCTGAGCCGTACGCCCGACGCTTCGAGGAGCTACTCGTCGAACGGTACGGCGCCGGATGGCCCGAGAGCGAAGCCGGCGACCGGCTCCGATCGCGTATCGACCAGTTGAAAACCGAGTACTTCGCCGACGAGGACGTCACGTACGATGAGGAGACCGCCTTCGCGTACGCGCTGTATCACCTTCCGGACTACTACGCGGCGATCCAGTACACCCTCGACGAGCTCGGTCGCGACGGGCTGTTGTCCAGACGGCTCCGGATCCTCGATGTCGGAGCTGGGACGGGCGGGCCGGCGCTGGGAATCTGTGATTACCTGCCGGAGGACGTTGCCGTCGAGTACGACGCCGTCGAGCCGAGTGCGGCGGCCGGAATCCTCGAGTCGATGCTCGAAACCACCCGGAAC
>LKMJ01003819.1_pt1 | contig 14069 bp, 18 predicted proteins | sample 643391 | NCBI WGS metagenome assembly LKMJ01 (sample SAMN04112250, study PRJNA286221) | soda lake metagenome | biome: soda lake; feature: Kulunda Steppe; material: water; isolation source: sample PL-Br10 brine of Picturesque Lake | place: Russia: Kulunda steppe | collected 2010-07
ATCTACATTTCCCTTGTCTATTGCCAAGTCAAATTAATTCAAGGTATGACCTTTCAAAGTTAGAGACAAGATTGTTGACATGATGTTCAGCAGCCTGATCCTTCCAGACCAGCTTCTGCTCATGAGTGTTTTTTATGTATGTGTTGGGAGGCGCATGTCGATGTGATTGAGGTCACCGGTGCAGAATTTGAGTTTGAAAAGTTTGTGATCCATTGCAGATAGGATGTGGGATGACCAGCAATCGTCGCACTGTGAGCCCATTTGCATTGTAGCTCGTACAATCTTTCTCGCAGTGCAGCTCTTGCTTTGATGTTAAGCATTGTACAGCCACTTTGCCGCCTGGAACCATTTGAACTGTTGAGGCTCTATTAGAGCCTTGTCTAGTAGACCACACTCGCACATGACGCACCATGAAGTTGTCGTGTCCCTGACCATCAAAATTCTCTATTTATCAGCATGATACACATATGTAAAGATGGACAGGATATCGTCGGGCTTCTGGCAACTGCGTGAATGGCTTGCAGCTTGTTTCTTGAAATACAATCGTAAGCCTGTTTGAAGCTTGTCAGTTCCAGGAGTACTCTCAAGACCTTTCCAGCCTCTCATCGTCAAGGTAAGGAGTGGGGCTCTGCTAGTCACCCTCCTGGTCCCCATTGACTCCCTTTTTTTGGTGAAGGGCTCACGCGCCGCGGTGCCTTGGCCCTAAGTTATCCATTTCCTTAATTGATGTAGGGAGTGCTTTCACTGCCTCCATAACTTCTTTTCTTTTTTCCTGAATGGTGGCCCCTTATCTTATGCATCCCTTGCCAGATCAGACTGTCTTTCTCAGCGGCACAAAATTTTGCTACTTATGTCAGACATCATATATGACTTTTTGGCTGGTGATGACCAGCCACTGACCGAACAGCCTGGCAACCAGGCTGGCGGCTTACCTTCACCTGTAAACTTTCTTAACCAATACCATCCAGGCACAGAAACAGGACCAAAAGGCTGTCTTGCTTGCTTCATGCCTTCCCTGCTGAACAGGAGCATCTTTTTATGATGAAAGCTTGTGCCGTTGTAACCGTTAGGTTCAAAACATGATCCAGCTAAAGCGCATGCCAGGCACAAAATACATCGTGCACATGCACAGGCAAGCCTCTTTCACTTTTCCAATATGCTGCTCCAACGCTGCCACTCACAGCAAAGCAATGGCAGAGACTTAGGGCTCTAGGATGTGGACAGCTGTCGCTGGAGGTATAAGGCGTTTTCTCTACAAATTGTCTTGAAACCGCATTGCAGTAGCTACCCAGCGTGTCCTCAACGGCGACTACTTTGCAAAATGGTCTATTAGGAGTGAGCACTGGATCAAAACCTTGCCATAATGCCGAAGCAAGTCTGATTGATCAATCAGTGGGGGCAGGAGCATTTGAAAACACACAGTAAACACGTACAAATTTACACGTGCAAGAGCACACACACGCATGTGCTTAGGCATCACATAAACAAGCGTACACACACATGCATACACGCTTGCAAGCGCACATGTGTGTGCACCCTCACACAGCATCCAAGTCGCATGGCATGATTTGCTGCCCCTGCCCCCGCTGAGCTACACACAGGCACGGTGCTAGACCTGAGGAGCGCATGTTACTATACCAGACACTTGCGTGACACGCTTTGGTTGCCATTCGCTACCATGACATGGCGCAGGGTCTGGAGGGCACGATCCATCATGCCGAGCTCATGCACGGCAGAGCCCGGCACTGCCATGATGGCAGGCAGCTGTGAACACCGCCGCACTCGGCGGTTGGAGGCCGGCCACTTGCACTGCTGGGCAGGACAAAGGGTTGCCACAGGCAAAGGGGGGAGAGACGGGCGGGAGGGGGACGAGAGAAAAAGAGAGGAAAGGAGGGGAGGAGAGGGGATGGGAGAGAAAGGGAGGAAAGGAGGTGAGGAGAAGGAGGGGGGAAAGGTAGAGGAACAGCCAGCACATCGCGCTAGGTTACATGGGAGGCAATTGGCGAGGCTGGGCTGGATCTAGTTCTGGTCCGTGCGCTGGCTGGCTGCCTTGATGTCAGGAAGGGGTAGAGCCAATGGGTGTGAGGAATGCGGGGGAATGGGGGAGAAGGAGCAAGGGGATGGGAGAGGGAGGGGTTTGGGAGGGAGCGGGGGCTGCCTGAACACTGCTGCCTGTGGCCAGCTGCAGCAAGAAGGGGCCGCTACTTTGCTTCCTGCTCCTGCGCCCGAGGCTGAAGCCAGCCGCATTTAAAAAGGTAAGCAGTGTGAGTGGTCGGGGTGGGAGGGAACATTGTGGCATGCGTGATGGGGCAGTGCACATGGCGTGCTGCACAGCAAGGGCGTATGGGCAATGCACGCGGCATTCTGCGCAGCGTGGGTGAGCGGGTGGTCCACGAGGTGCACAAGCAAATGTGTGTATGGTGAGCCAACTTGCAGCTGAAGGCATCCCTTCAGGTCTGTGCAGTCCTCTTCCCTGGCACAATGCGCAGTTCCTTGGTCATCCAGGAGCCTTTCCTTTAAAGCAAAGGCAGGACGCTGCAGGTTTCTTCCACCAGCGAAATGCAACCAAACACTAGGCATCGAGCTATCAAGATGCTCGAGGGTAGCAGTCACTATGGTTGTGCATCCAACATTGTGCTCATTCCACGATGGGGAGAGCATGCCCCCTCCCCGCACAGGCTACCGTTCCTCTGCTTCATGAGCGCCTTGCCATCAGCACACCCCCAGGGATAGGCAATGGACTGGTGCACCTGGATCTATAGGACCGACCGATCCAACTGCAACACATGGTTCTGCCTGGAAATGCCTTGCCTTCCGCAAACCTACCGGGGGAGGCAATGAGCCTGGTGGGGGCAGCCTGGAGCTGAAGAGGGTGTAAGCAAATGCCCCACCTCCCAGCACTCCACCTAGGATCATGTACCTGGGTAAGACAGGCAAGCAAGACCGACTAAGCACCCTCGAATGTGAGTAGAAGAACAAGCATGCACAAGCCTGCATGCACATCTACACATGCATGCACTCACCTGCGCACGCGCACGCGCACAGAGCATAAAAACAAAATCATGCATTGCAATGCATGAGCTTCCATGATTAAAGCACCTGTGCAGGCTGAACAAATGCAGGTGCTTGAGCTGCAGCATGAGCAGTGAACTGCTGGGCGATCTGCCTCGCTCAGGCGCCAGGGCATTCAGCGTCCCTGCCAAGCCAGTAGCCCTCTAATCGGCGGCAATGCCGCACAAACCACTTCCCAGACAAAATAGGTACAGTGGCACATTCATGTGCGACAGCTGCTTTCGGCCCATCTGATGCCTCCCGGGCACACATACCTCACAAACTGCGGAGTGATAAGGAGAGCAAATAACAGGGAGTTAAGGGAGCTATTGCACGTTTTGGTGCACATTGTTTGCAGACGGATTTCAGGAGTGTCTGAGCATCTTGCAGGGTTTCTTGTCTTCTGAAGATGCGCGCGTGCTTTCTGTTGGAATGTCTCCAAGAGGAAGGTGACTCACGTTCCCGCTTCCGTGCTCCGCAGGTGCTTGCTTCTGCTCCTGTGCAGGCTCCTGCAGCAAAATCCTGCCCACATGCAGCCTGCGCGCAGCTGCTGTAGGGGCAGGAGGGCAAGCTAGTGCAGTGGGCAGGAGCTTGTCACAGCACAGTACCCGGGCCCCACGGGCAGTGTTGTCAATGATGATACGTGAAAAGGTCATGATGCTTTAATTCGCTTATGCTATACGTACATATTGTTTCAAAAAATAGTGGGCAGTAGATTCAATTAAAAATGATATTTTTCGAGGCGGCTCGTGGCTACCACTTCAACAAGCCAGTTGGCTACATTTGCGCACTCGAGCGCACGAGTGCAAGACGCACAGATTAACAAGCTGATCACATGTGCGGCTGCAAAGGATAAGCAATTTTCAGATCGAGGCTTTTCGCACAATGCGCACGCGCATTTGCAAAGGGTACCCGTGAGCCCGTAAGCTGGGGGACAAGCCTAGCCAAGGCCTTGGTGCACAAACACCATCAACAGCCAGACACAGCCATCAGGACCAGGTTGCATCAAAGAACATTGGAGATCTTGATCTAGTAAAGACAATCGCACCTTAATGCATCAAAGAGCACAGGCGGTTTAGATCTAGCAAACCTAGTAGTGGTAGGATATATTTTGAGTGGATCTTTCCACTAGCATTATGAAGTGTGAATGAGTTCACATGGAGCAAGCTTTCCTCAATCTTGCTGAGGGGCAGCTTAGCAGCGTTTTACAAGTGCCGTCCATTCAATTTTTAAGGATACTGGCAATTCTTTCTTTTATGTACTTCTGAATTTTTGCTGTTATGCTAGCTCTGAGATACAACCAACTTGTCAATGACTGTCTGGCAGACTTTGAAGCAGTCACTTCGGTAGCCATACTTGCACAAGTGCTTGTCCTGATAGACTTCACTTGAAGGCTTCTGGTCACCACACAGCTTCCTTGGCACCAGCGTGCCTTTTGTCAATACCTTTCAGGCTACAATCATGGTTCGTGCTAAGGATAGAAGAGAATTTGTCACGCTGAGAGACGCAGCAGACCTGTCATGCTAGATCACTGTTTTTGACTGATCACCAGTTTGACACACACACACACAGTTATTGAGAATTGGGGTTGAGCGTGGGGCTTACCTTCTTGCCCAAAGCGCAAAAGCCATGCGACAGAGGGCACGTGACTGCATAGACCATGAGCTGCATCACTCCTTACGCTGCATCATGTCTTCAATACTTTACCCTTTGCTCCCCATCACGCACACACACAGTTCGGCTGCCACACCGTTTCCCCCCCCAGAGCCCCCGAGCTTACGCTGCCATCTTGCAGCACTGACCTTGGTTCTTCTTTAAGGTTATTGAGTGTTCCACAATCAAAGCCAGAGAATAGGAATTCTCAATAACTGGCCCTCCAATACTCCGGGCTCAGTAAAGTATCTCCAACCAGCAACTGATCTCAAACACACAGTCTCAGACACCAATTCGGCAAAGACACAATATGGAGTGATAGACCAAAAAGACTTGCATGATAGATTTGTAGCGTGGCCATAACAAAGTGTGGGACATGGACTGGCTGTGGACAGCGACAGTGTCGCCACATACCAAGCACACAGCAGGTTGCCCACCATGAGACTGAAAAGTCCCTGATACCCTTATCCTGTTGTTAGCTCTGAATAGTCGAGCTGGCGGCGGGGCACCTGCGATGGAAAGTCGATTATCCACCCTCGCAACCTGTGGGTTCGGGGTTCGAACCTCACTGGAGGCCACAACCGGCTAAGCTCCCCTCGTTCGGCGGATACAGCCTTGAAACCTTACCTTACCTTACCTTATCCTGTTGTCTAATTCTGTGTGAGGGCAGGCTTGCTCAGCGATGCTGAGACATGCTCTTGATTCACCTGGCACTGCCAGTGGACTGTTCTGGGTGGATTGACTGGAAGCGCTGCTACGCCTGTCGCCCCCCAAGGGCTAGGAATGCTAACTCCATTAGGCAAATCTTACAGGCCGCTATAATAAACAAAGTATTGCAGCGCCGCTAAGCTTGGTGAGTCCGTTGTGAAAGTGCTCAAATACAGCCATGGCTGAATGCCACCAAGGTCAAAGTGCACGGCCAATTGACTCAATCAACCTCCTGACCTCAATGCAGCATAAATCCGAGGTGTGACAGGAAACCATAATCCCTACAACCCTGCCAGGGGTGGCATGAGTGAAAGGAGAGGCAAGAGTTGAGATAGACCACCACCATCTAAAAAAGGGGGGTTATAGGACAATAATGTACTTGACCCAATGGGATATTTTTTTGTCTTGGTCGGCTCAAGCTGGAAACTCTAACCCGTAAATGCTTAGTGTGTTCATGGAGGTAGCCAGTCCCACAGGGGCCCACCCTACCACCGCCTCTTCTTGCTCCAGGGACAAAAAGTCAGTTCGATTCTACCTCACAATTATGTTACTTAACCACAACAGCAAAGAGGGCCACAACTTCTTTCCACTCAGTGAATGTGTGATGTCCAGATCACTTTCTCCTAACTGGGATGCTTCCTTTTCTTTTTGGGATGCTCTTGATCTACTACAGGCTGGCAATGAGTGCACTCACATGACCAGCGTGCCCAGCAGCCAAGCCATCCGTCCCAAGGTCCAGTCCCAATGAAACAATGTTATCTGACGTGACCTTGGACTGAGTTTTCCTGTAAAACCCCATAGAAACCCTCAGCACTAATGCCCCCTCCACTGTTGCCCTTAATAGAGTTGCCCACAAATTGTCCACCACTGTCTTTGAGTGTGACCCCGCAGCCCTTGTTCTCCTTGACAGTGTTCGTGGACACGGTTGGTTCTGCAGAGCTGCGCACCCGCAGGCCATCTCCTTTGTTTGATTCGATTGTGCAATTCTGCAGGAGGCAGAGCAGACAGGCAGCCACACCAACAACAAAGATTCTTCCCATGCTTGAACACGATGTCTGTCACTTGTGCTGATTATTATCAACCACTCATATGAAAAGACCGTTCATATGTGATTGCGACCTGCAAGTAAGCTTTGCATGATGCCATTCCTTAGTTTGGTAGTCATGCATCCAGCCTGCCCACACTGAGTGACGATACAACTGATCAATCATCAAAGTGTTGGAGTCAGCATAAGAATTTCAATTTCACAGCCGCATGAGCATTTGGCAATCAAGCATTCAGCGCACACACACATTTCAGCCTCACAGCCTGATGAGCACACCATGGAACTTACTTTGATCGCCCCTACCCCCGCAGCATCTGGTCGAGCCTCTAAATCCAATGGCCCAAAGATTGCAATTCCATGGTTGGCACAGTCATGGACCCTGAAAATGCCGTCAGGCATGACAGAGCACAAGCATGTGTGTTAGCAAGCTAGAAGACAGGGCACCCTGGCACTGCCGTCAAGGCCAGTTATAAAGCAAATGCAGCGCAGATCGATGCGCATGCAGAGCACGCACACATTGATGCACACACACACACACATACACACACACAACCATCATCATCTTCTTGCACATGGCCTTGCAAGCGCGAACAGCACACGTGGCCCCTAAAAAGTCAAAAGCCACACCTTAGCAGGACAAGCAAAGAACACCCATAAGCCACGTGGCTCACCTACAGCGCGATATTAAGGGAGCTGCGCCCTCAATACCAACCCCACTTCCACTCCGACTGCTTATATCACATGCATCTAGCCACAGGTTGGAGCCATCATGTATGTAAACACCATAGTTGTTGGCGACTGATTTAGAGGAATGGTGGAGCGTCAAGCCCCGAAGCCTGCAAAGGGTTAACATGGGCACGGCTTAATCGGAGCTTGCCCTCACCACCTCCTGATCAGCCTGCTACTGTAACAGCAAACTCTTTTGAACTGTACGAGCACACCCATCTAGGGTCAGTGTACTTATCAAGCAAGCGCACATTTAAGACCTCATACGTTGCTCAACAATGGGATGAGAAGGCATGCACATGGAAGGAAGGCATTTAAAAAACTTTCTTCTGTGAGAAGCAGTGGGCGGGAGAGCTTGTGCACCAGCAACACGCCTCCTTCGCACTTAAATGACAATCCAGTAGGGTTATGCCAGTAGGGTTATGCCACTGATTACCTGACGTTGGCTGCTGAACAGTCCACCACCGACTGGTAAGGTTCTGTTGTGTCCCAAACAACCTCCACCTGGCCGCTCCCCTGCTGCATTTGCAGGAGCACAACTAGCACTGCTTCCATGCAGCCTGGAGGCCTTCCTCGTAAAGTGTGTGGTTTTGTTTGTGCTTGCAGGCATGTGTGTGCATTGTGCCACAGAGAGTGTGTCAGGTGTGTGACAGATCTGACCAGATCTGGGTATTATAGGAGATCCAGCATCTAAATAATCATTCAGCCAAGCGTTCCAAGGCAAGAGGCAGCATCATCTCTCATGGTGCGCCCCATCACTGGAATAGAACACCGGCGCCGCGCGTTGCATTGCCTGTAGAGCGGATGCTGCTGAACATTGGCAAGCATTTGGGGTGCACTTCCTGGGCTTCTTGCTGTACCCCCTGTCCCTCCCTCTTCCACTCAGCCCCCTACTCCTGCCAGTAAGGCAGCCTTACGCACCAATGTCCTGTGCATACCTAGATGCGAACGCCATGCAAACCAATGCCGGCGACCCTACCTCAGAGTCAGCAACGATAGAGACATCAGGCCTGTTGAGCACCAGGCGTTCTTGATATCTGGCACGAGCAAGGGTGGTGTCTGAGTTGTGAAGCCTGGAGGAGCTGGGCATGCAAAAGTCTCGGGCCTTTTTGGCGCACTTATGTTGGTAACAGTGATGGGGACAGGGCATTGAAACAAGAGATCCAGCAGGCGTTGCCCTCGCAGCCCCTATTCCCTAAGACGCCAACAGCCAAGATGCCACGCACTCAACGCCCAGCCCTGCTGGACATGCGTATGCAATTTCCCAGGTTGGGGATGGCGCTTCTACGCTGTTTGCTCTCCAGACAACCGTCAACGTTGGCAGCAGGCAACAGCTATAGCCGGGCCAAAATGCTCACCTTCCTGGTGCGAAACATATGCCCAGAGCAGCAGAGGATGCTGCAGCCTCAGCAGGACCAAAATGCTCACCTTCCTGGTGCGACACGTACGCTCAGAGCAGCAGAGGGTGCTGCAGCCAGAGCCGCGTTGATTGAAGGATAAGCACCTTCAATTTGAGAGCCGGGGGGCGCCACGAGCAGCTCAGCTACGCCTGGCACCTGCGGTTTAGCCGCTGCCACTCAAGGGTGACTGCTTTGTGGAGCCTGTTGATGATTGCGTTGATGCCTTCAATCACCCACATGCCCAAAGGCTGAGCATACGGTACGTGAGTTTGAAGGGGCGTGTATATTTGCATGCATACATGTGTGTTGTGTCTCATAACTTGTGTGTGTGTGTGTGTGTGTGTGTGTGTGTGTGCCTGCCTGGGCACTGCTTGCCTTTCTAATTTCTGATTATCATGACGCGCCTATTATGGCAAGGTTTTATATGCCACAAGGATCTATTAAAGTTTCAGCAAAAATAAGTCTTATCCATCCGGCTCAGGCTCAGCAAAATAGGCAGTTCAACTTGCCAGTGTGTGCTGCTTTATTTAGTGCTCTTGGACTAACCAATGAACTGTCCAAGGACTACAAATGAGCATGTCACCTGGTAGAAACCTATCCTTTCTTTGAAGCACCACTCTCCTGATATCTTTTCAAAGGTCTTATGCTGCTCACCTGGACAGGGCAGAGCTCAGCCAAAGTAGGATCCTACATAGAGCATGGGCAAGGAAAACCACAGCTAATCACTCGTTACAACATTGAAGTACACATCTCTTTAGGCGTGCAACACCTATCAAAATTTCCCACAAGCCAGACATTGGTCAAGGCTTGGAATCAAGCCACCTTGAGGAAAAATAATCAGAGTGCAAACATATGCACCAGCTGCATTTATATGTAAACTGAGAGTCCCTGCCATTGCGACAGGTGGCACCAGCGTTTGGGCTTAAAGTTGTTGAGGAGAATGAAGGCTTGCCTACCTGGCTGATGGCCTCACGAGACAGCACCTCCACGTCAGCTGGATATGCAACAAGAGCTGGATGGAACGAGGCAGTGGTACCGAGCAGGATTGATGAGAGGAAAGCCCTCCTTCTTTGGCTAGAAGGAACATTTTGATAAGTGCTGCCTGCACTAGTGACTGTAGAATACTGCCTGCTCTTGTGACTGGCAGCTGCAAGATGCTTGGCTGCTGCGGAGTTTGCTGAAGACAAATAACAGGTCATTTCGGAGTATACCTTTTAATTAATAAAACAATCGGACTCCTGGATTTCACGAACATAATGCAAGCGCTGAAGCCCTCACATGTCCAGCAATGCCGTCACCCTTGTTTGCCAGGCCTGGGAGGAGCTATGTTGAGGCAACCACGCACTATCAAGGCAGCTGCGAGCGACGAGTGAGCCAAACTGCCATCCACATAGGTCTTTCACCACACATGCCCCACAACCTTATTCCAGCTTTTCATCCAGTTACTTTGGTCTTGTAGATCATCAGGCATCAATGTGCAGAAAACGCATTACTCCATCATAATGAATGAACGGAGGTGTTCTCCAATTGTTTGCGGTACTTGCAATGCCACCTCTCATCCGCTTGCCAATGCAGCTCCCAGCAGACCCGGCCACAAGCCAAGACCTACACAGTTGAGTTCAGCACGAGGAAACCTGCAGGCCTTGTATTTTCCCAAAAGGGAGGAAACACTGGGCCAGTTTACGTGGATGAAATAACACCGGGTGGCGAAGCAGAGAAGACTGGCAAAATCCGAGTTGGAGATGTCTTGATCCGGTGAGAAGCGCAGGGTTGACAACCTGCTTTGGTACAATTCCATTACAATCCAGACAATTACAGGGACCAGCATTTGAGAGCCCACCTTAGTTTTGTGCTCAGCGCTAGCGCTGAAAATTATATGTAGTGCTGAGATTACAAGCAACGCTGAAGATTACAAGCAGGAGAGTTCAGGAGAGTCTGTGATGATAGCAACGGCGATCATGAAGATGTATCTGCGCATGATTATGACATGACCTGATAACGGCACAGAAGATAATTTCAAATTGTAAAGAGACCCTGCCTGAAGCAATTACGTCCCGGCTATGAATGTGAATGCCTTGGGAAAGGTCAACCCACACTCATTTTTGCAAGCCTATTGTCGAGAAGAGCATTCAGAATGTTTCCTGGCTGCAACGCGCAGGTGCAGTGCCATGCTTTTAAAGGATGGCAAGGAGGATTCATTGGAGAAGGAGGGGTGAGTGCCCAGGCACAAGTTACTGTGACAAGGAGCTTTGAAAAGCATACTCGAGTAAATGCTCTTCATCTCGTGTGTGTGACCATGATCTCAAGAAAAGAGCAGTGATCCAATTTGTGAAAATAGACACAATGTTAGATGATTAGAGAGAGCAGGAGTTTTTTTTTGTTCTGAGACCTTGTCCACAATGCTCACATCCTCCAATGCGCACCCCACATCACTACCTCCAGACAGTCACTTTTGTCCAAATCTGCATGCAGTTATGGTGAGAGACTGTACAACAACTGGGAAAAGGTAAGCACCTGTCATTGTCGTATGCCATGTCCATCATCATTTTCTCCCAGTTCCATCACAGTCAACCAGAAGTTGGCGCTGCCTTGTGCGTTGCCGCAGGTCGTCTTCGATTGCAGAGGGCAAGAATTCAGACATGTTATGAGCGCACTGAAAAGCAACAACAGCAGGTAGGCGATGGTGACTTGTCAAGTAACGCGCACACACATGCACGCGCATTTAAACACACACTGATGCACACAATGCCCAAAGGCCCACATGCATGCACACAAACTACAATAACCTAGCACATGACCTGGCCCCACTTTCTTTGGACTTTTGTTCAGGATGGGCATCCCTGATTTATCAATGACCTTCCAGAGAGGTTAAGGAGCTCCATTACGTGTTTGCACATTGGATCTTAGTAGCCTGAGCCGTGTTAAATGTTGATCTCGCGTTTATTCAAGTAGGAGTCGTGGCCCGAGCTTGCTTAACATCCATTGAGGAATAGAGCATGAGTTTGTGGAAGGTTAATCGTCTTCCAAGGCCGCATTGTTTTTTTGTTTTGTGCCGTGTTTTCACTGAGACAGTTCCTTTGGATGGCCTGACAAATGACCATGTAACTCCTTGGTCCATGCATTTCGTGCTTACTAATGACGTCAATGGCTTCTGTCCCATCTTTTGGATGTAGATCAAGTCTTGAAATTGTTGCTAAGCTCAAGCCACAAGTTCCACAATGCTCTCATTGATCCGAAACAAATGTTTTTCATGGTTCTCTTCCCGGTTTGTTGGTGGGGGTTTGCCTGGTGCTTGCACCAGCTGCAAAGATTTCCCTAAATCCACGCCGACCGTTGTGACAGGGGTATCCCTGCTGGTGTACACTAGCACTGCGACTGGCAGTCATTTCTTTTATTTCTTCAAGGTCCTAACAACAACGCAGCTTCTAGACTGCCCATAGTTTGAACCCATGCCTGGTCTGCTTCAGTGAAGCTGTCCTCCTCTGGCCAAAGCCACGAGTCAAGAAAAACTTTATTTGGGGCCATGTGCTCAATCTTTCTTCACCTGAACACTTATAAATTGAAGTGCAACAAAAATAATTAACACATGGAAGAAAGGAAAACTATGCATGCAGCAAAACAGCTCCTCATCAATTAAGGAAAAGGGGCCACTTGATCGATTACACAAGTAGAAGGTTGGCAGATAACACAGATAGAGCACATGGTTCTTTTCAGAACCCTCCTACCACCCTCTCCTAGTTTGATGGTGGGGATTGCCTGACGCTTGCACCAGGTATCATTGATGTAACCTCTTACCACGCTGAGAGACTACTGCATCCAAACCAGGCTCGCAGCATGGCAATAACATGTATTTGAGCAAAGGGGTGTGTGTGGACTGACTACGGACAGCAAGTGTACAGCGTCGTACAAGGTTGCAAGGTTACAAGGTTACAAGGATAAGGCCTCAGTCTAGAAGTTCGACTGTTGGCCTGTTTATTAAAAATAGTAATGGAGGTCCATGAGCAAGTCCAAAAAATGGATAGCGTCACACCAGATTAGTGCTGCAGCCAGAAGTGTGCTGCACTGCGTGTTCAGTACATGGAAGTCATGGAAGCTAGCACTGTTAGTCCTCATCTTCTGCTACTAGGAGGTTTCAATGCCCATTTGGGACAAACAAGAGAACCACAAACACACCAATTCAAACAGCTCTTAGAACGCTTCCCTCAACTGTCCACTCCTCGTTTGAACCAGACTCAGCACACAAGATTGAATACAGCTGGCCAGTGCCTCTTGGATTTAGTTGCATCCATACCCATTATCATTAGTAATGATTCATTACGACTGGGCGCGGGAAAGGAGATGTGGGTCAAGCCACTTTCTTTGGATATTCCAGTGCTACCACTCCTTCTAGAAAGAATATGTGGCCATGACAGCTGAGTTATGCGCACGGTGCCAAGGGATCCGAGTAGTGCAAAATGTGAATACAATGGATCACAAACCACTCAAGCTCCAATTCTGCACTGGTGACCTCAATCACATTGACATGCGCCTCCCAACACACATGCGAGAAAGCAAGCATGAGCAGAAATTGGTCTGGAAGGATGAGGCTGTTGAACTTTATGTCAATAATCTTGTCTCTGATGCTCCTACTTTGAACCAGTTCGACTCGGCAATAGATGAATGAAATGTGGATTCGGCTTATTACACACTAGCCCGCCTTATTGTGAACGCAGCATCTGTGCAAACATGATCTCTAGAGGCAGACCTGCCCGAGCAAAACTGAACCTACCAATGCCACCTTGGTTTGATAACACATGCAGAGCCATGAAAGCTCAATTGCGACGTCTTACAAAGCTCAGACAATCCACACGCACTCTAAAAAAGGAATACAATTCCCTTTGTAGGAGGAAACGCCGTTCACATAAGAAAACTGTTGCAAACAAAGTAACCAATTTGATTGAAGCCCGCGTCGGATCATGGGGCCATGAAAGCCTTGCAAACTGCCAAAGTCTCCCATTGTGAATACGCAGATGACATTGCCCTAACTACCAACACTGCCCACCACCTCCAACTCCAACTTGACCGATTCCATACCTATACGGCTCTAAAAGGGCTGACGCTGAATGATCACAAGACCAAAACCATGGCCTTCTTTTGCTCCAACCCACCGATATTTCGCTACAGTGGCACTCAACTTGAGAATGTGCAATTCAAATACTTGGGCACGACCCTCAGCCACACTGGGAAGATGACTATTGCCTCAAACCAGATGGCTTGCAATTTTGCTGGAGCCATAGCCAGAGTGTGGAGGATTTGCTCAGAGTTAGGCATCAAGAACAAGAAGCATGCCATGCTCTGGATCTTTCAAGTCTTTGCACTCTCAGCCGGCCTTTATGGATGTCAAGTTTGGGCTACAAAGACTCTGACATTCAAATCATCTGCTACAACCAAAGCCCACATCCACCACGTTTCCTTTCTAAAGATGCTGTTGGGTGTGAAACGAAGCA
>LKMJ01003820.1_pt1 | contig 14069 bp, 15 predicted proteins | sample 643391 | NCBI WGS metagenome assembly LKMJ01 (sample SAMN04112250, study PRJNA286221) | soda lake metagenome | biome: soda lake; feature: Kulunda Steppe; material: water; isolation source: sample PL-Br10 brine of Picturesque Lake | place: Russia: Kulunda steppe | collected 2010-07
CTCGACGCCTCCGACACCCGATTCGGCCTCCGGTAGCTCGTGTTTCACCACCTCGATCCCGAGTTCCTCGAGTGCTTCCTCGAGGTGTTCGTCCCGAGCGTATTCTGCGCCGTCTTCCTCCCGTATCCGCTGGGTGGTCGACAGTACCTCGCCGCGTCTACCCACCGGAATCTCGTACTTGTCCGCGCTCAACTCGATTACGAGGCCGTTGTTGTCGTGAGTGTAGATGGAGTGGAAGATTCCCCGATCGAAGACGTTGTAGGTGCGTCCGTCTTCGTCAAGTGCATCCATTACCCCTTCGTAGGCGTCCGGATCGACACTGAAACAGAGGTGATGAACTGCGCCGACGCCTCCTCGCTGCCCACGTCGATTCGATGGACGGTCGTCACTCACGAAGAACGTGAGGATTCTGTCGTCACCCGTATCGAAAAACAGGTGCGTCTGTGACGGGTCGTCGAGGTTCGGCTGTCGCAGTACCAGGGACATCCCGAGGAGATCACGATAGAACGCGATCGTGTCCTCCGCGTTGCTACCCCAGATCGTCACGTGGTCGGTTCCGGTCGTGTGGACGGGACTGTCGGGTTTCGATGCCGTCACCGGAATTTCGTTCGGCATCGATCACTCCTCCTCGATCAGTTCCTCGAAAACGCGGTCTGCGTCGCCTGGGACGTCGAAGTCGTGGAACCGTTCGCCGCGTTCTTTCGACAGGATATTCAGTGCGGCCGCAGCGCCGTCACCCACCGAAATTGCAGCCTGCCACTCTTCCTGTCGAATCATCGCACCTGTCGCGTAGGCGTCCTCGACGCTCGTCTCCATGTCGACGCCGACAGAGACGACGCCTTCGTCGGTGAACTCGCAGTCGAGGGCCTCCGCGAGGTCGCGGTTGGCACCCGTCGCGAGGATCAGATACGTCGATTCGTAGCGGCCGTCGTTCGCTTCGACGACGAAGCCATCCTCGGTCGACTCGACGCCGGTCACTGCTTCCCCCTGTCGCCGGTCGACGCCGAAACTGTCGACCTGCGCACGGGCGGTCGCCACGAACTCGCTGCCCCCGATCGAACCGATGCCTAGGTAATTGAAGAGGTGTGCCTTGTGCATCCACGTATCGTCGGCGTCGAACACTGTCGTCTCGAGGCCGTTCTTGCTCGTGAACAATGCGGCACTGAGGCCGGCTGGTCCGCCGCCGACGACGATTACGTCCGCACGGGTCGGATCTTCGGTAGTCATGTGCAGTTACCTAGTGTTACCGCACGGGGAAGAACCCTGTGGGGACGTCCGATACACCACGTAACACTCGTGTAAGTACATCTGCAACGGTTTGTGAACGTTGCAATGACTACCAGGGATGGTGGTACGAGTCCGTTCAAACCAGCAGATCCTGTTTTAAATGTGATAAGACCATCAAAGCTGTTATTGCTCACTATCCCTGGAGTACGACACGGCACACGTGGTTAACTCCGTAGAACGAGCACAGACTGCCCGATTACCAGCGCACAAATGGGCATTTGCATTCGCGGTATCAGTGATTACGAGAGGTGAGTGGGAGTGAGCAGTTCGGACGCCGTCTGTACGCTCTGTGACCTCCCACTCGGTACGTCCGGAACAGAAAACGATGAAGGAGAGCCGTTTTGCTGTCCGGGTTGTCGGGAAGTACACACCGTCCTCGAGGACCGATCGGATGTCTCTCTCGAGTCACTCAACGTCGACGAGACTCGGGAAGCACTCGAACGCAACGAACGAGATGAGCGTCCGGAGGGATACGAGACGACGTACCTGCGCGTCGACGGGATGCACTGTTCGACCTGTGAGATATTCATCGAATCCGTTGCGGGTGGGGCCGACGACATCTCTTCAGCACGAGCGAGTTACATCACCGATACTGTCCGAGTCGATCACGATCCTGCGACGGTGAGCGAAGCGGAACTGTGCGAACGGGTGAGTGGACTCGGTTACCGGGCGTATCGCCGCGACGATCCACTGGCGGAGACGCGGTCGGAAAATCGGACGATGGGACGAATCGCCGCCGGTGTCCTGTTCGGGATGATGGTGATGTTTCAGTACCTGACGATCATCTATCCGACCTACTTTGGCGGTCTGTTCTACGACGAGCGAACGGCACAGTTCCTCGCGGATGCACTGGCCAGTGGCCCGGGGACCTACTTCTTCATCATCATCGCCTTCCTGACGACGCTGGTGCTCACGATTACCGGCGGGCCCATTCTCAAAGGGGCCTACGTCAGCCTGAAGACGCGAGCGCCAAACATGGACCTCCTCGTCGCGATCGCCGCGCTCTCCGCGTACGCCTACAGCACGGTCGCCATCGTTCTCGGCCATACGCACATCTACTACGACGTCACCGTTGCTATCATCCTCGTCGTCACGATCGGGAACTACTACAAGAGCACCGTCAAACGCGAGGCGATGGAGCGACTGTCGGATCTCACCGACGTCACGGCCGACACCGTTCGTCGGTACGAGGACGACGGCTCGACGACCGAACTCGACCTGGAGGAACTCGAAGGCGGTGAACGGGTGCTGGTACGCGGTGGGGATCGAATTCCCGTGGACGGCGTCGTTGTCGAGGGCGAGTGCACCGTCGACGAGGCGGTGATCACCGGTGAGTCGATGCCAATTACGAAGCGCACCGGTGACGACGTAATCGGCGGTGCGGTGGTCCAGGACGGGTCGGCCGTCGTCCAGGTCGGAGAAAACCTCGAGAGCAGCGTAATGCGGTTAACGAATCTCGTCTGGAACCTTCAGAGTTCCAATCACGGAATTCAACAACTGGCAGATCGCCTCGCCACGGTATTCGTTCCACTCGTCCTGATACTCGCCGTACTCGTCACCACGGTCTACCTCCTGCTCGGCGGTTCGGTCGGGCCGGCCCTCCTGGTGGGACTCACCGTCCTGATCGTCTCGTGTCCCTGTTCGGTCGGACTGGCGACGCCGCTCGCAATCGCTAGCGGCGTTCGAGGCGCGCTCGAACGCGGTATCGTCGTCTTCGACGAAACCGTCTTCGAACGCCTCCGCGACGTCGAGGTGTTGATATTCGATAAGACCGGAACGATCACGACCGGATCGATGCACGTGGTCGACGCCGACGGCCCGACCGACCTCCTCGAACTCGCGGCGACGCTCGAACGCCGGTCTTCACATCCAATCGCAGAAGCGATCGCAGCCGAGTTCGCGCCGAAACCGTCTGTGACCGATGGCGGGATGAACGACTCCTTCGATTCCGCCGGACCGAACGAGTTCACACAGACGGACGACTCGACCCATCCCACCGATACTAGTAGCGCGGCCGACTCGACCCATCCCGTCGATACTAGCGAAGCGACCGACTCGACCGCGACGGACGTCACGAACCCGACACCCGACGTGGCCGATTCACCGGTGGTAACGGACTTTCACAGCTATCGAACCGGCGTCGGTGGATCCGTCGAGGGTACCGATCTACTGATCGGCCACCCCGACCTCTTCGAAGAAGAGGGCTGGTCGATCCCGTCGGAGCTCGACGATCGGGTCGTGGAGAACCGCGTCTTCGGTCAGATCCCGGTTCTCGTCGGTCGCAACGGACGCGCGGAGGGAATCGTGATCGTCGGCGACGAACCCCGTGATGGGTGGGACCGAACGATCTCCCGTCTTCACGATCGAGGGGTCGAAATCGTCGTCTTGACGGGAGACGACAAACGTGCAGCCGCCTTCTTCGAGGATCATCCGAACGTCGATCACGTTTTCGCTGACGTCCCTCCCGAGGGAAAAACGGAAACTGTCAGGCGATTTCGAACGAAAGGGACCACCGTCATGGTAGGTGATGGAACGAACGACGCTCCCGCCCTTGCGAGTGCCGACCTTGGAATCGCCCTGGGCAGCGGAACCGCACTGGCAGCTGATGCAGCCGACGTCGCGATTCTCGACGACGATCTGGCCGCCATCGAGACTATCTTCGACCTGTCGAATGCGGCAGGATCCCGAGTAAAACAGAACATCGGCTGGGCGTTTTTTTACAACGGCGTCGCGATTCCGCTCGCGATCACCGGCTTGCTCAACCCGCTGTTCGCCGCGCTCGCGATGGCGACGAGTAGCCTCCTGGTCGTGATGAACTCCTCTCGGACGTTGCTCGACGACGAGTGAGGTTACTCTGCGACGAGTGCGGATGCTCGACGACGAGTGCGAGTGCTCTACGCCGAGTCTGGATGCTCGACGACGAGTGCGGGTGCGCCGAAAACGAAGGATTCTGTCGAGTGGTGGTGGCCGACAGCCGGTGGTCGAAATCGATTCACGTCGCTATCTCGAAGGATCGGTATGGAAACGTACGACCTGTCCCATCCGATCGAGACGGGAACGCCCGTCTATCCGGGGGATCCATCGCCCCGTGTAGAAACCGCGGCTACCGTAGCGGAAGACGGATATCGCGTCTCGAGACTCGAAATTGGAACCAACACTGGAACCCACATCGACGCCCCGTCACACGTGATCGACGGTGGCAAATCCCTCGACGCGTTCTCGGTCGAAACGTATCGGTTTGGCGCTCTGCTCGTCGATCTGAGACCACTCGAACCACGAGAACCAGTATCGAGAGAACGGCTCGAAGAGGCGATCGGTTCGGTCCGACGAGACGGTACATCGAACACACACAACGGCAACCCGGATTTGCTCGTCGTCAGAACGGGCTGGGACGAGTACTGGGGAACCGAACGGTACCACGACCACCCGTATCTGACTGCCGAAGCTGCGCAGGCCGTCGTCGAACGAGGACTGTCGATCGGGATCGACGCCTTTAGCGTCGATCCTTCTCCAGGTCCTGGCACGAGTCCCGACGAACCGGACGGAATTCCCGCCCATCACCTCCTCCTCGAGAACGATTTGCTCATCGTCGAGAACCTCCGCGGACTCTCGGACCTGCCGTCGGAATTCGAACTACACGCCTATCCGCTTCCCGTTCGAGACGCCGACGGCTCACCAATCCGAGCTGTCGCGGTCGTCTAGTGCGAGTGACTGTACGGGACGGACTTCATCACCGATGGACATTTTTCCTCCCGTCACACACCTCAGGACGTATGTCGAGGTTCGAGATGTTCCTGATCGGATTCGTCGCCTCCATCGCCGTCGCCGGACTCTCCCTCCTGATCTACGTCGATGCGAAGCGAACCGGCGTCGACCGACCGGTACTGTGGGCGGGAGTGGTCTTCGCGACGACCGGCGGGGCACTCGCGGCGTATTTCTTCACACCGGTTCCGATTCCGGGCGTTCTCGTCCTTGGGGCCATCGGGGTGGTCTTCTACGCGTTCGAACGGGACGACCACCTCCACGGTGACGAGCCGTCCGATCCACACCTGCTCCCAGGTGGGGACGAGCGGACCGCGTCCGAGCCGAGCGAGTCGAACCCGTCATCGGTAGCCGGTGAGGACGACTCACCGACCGAGACGGACCAGACCGATGGTTCGATCGATTCCTGATTCACACCCTGCTGGATAATCGATAGCCGTTCCCTTCCTTGTCAACGATCCTATCACGATGGGACAGGCACGGCAGGACTCCCTGCCCCGTCACACCTTTCCCCCTGTGCACCCAAGGCCGATCATGAATCGAGCCACGTTCGGAGGCGGGTGTTTCTGGTGCGTAGAGGCGGCGTTCAAGGAACTCGACGGCGTCGAGTCCGTCACGTCGGGTTACGCCGGCGGACACGTCGAAAACCCGACTTACGAGGCCGTGTGTCGAGGAAGTACGGGACATGCGGAGGTCGTTCGACTCGAATTCGAGCCCGAAGCGATCGGTTTCCACGAGTTGCTCGAGGTGTTCTTCACGATTCACGATCCGACGCAATTGAACCGGCAAGGGCCCGACGTGGGTACACAGTATCGGTCAGCGATTTACACGCACGACGACGAACAACACGAGATGGCGACGGCCTACGTCGATGCACTCGAACGAGAAGGTGGCTTCGACGACCCAATCGTTACCGAAATCGAACCCCTCGAGACCTTTTACGAGGCCGAGGAGTATCACCAGGATTACTTCGAGAAGAATCCGACGGACGCGTACTGTTCGATGCACGCGACGCCGAAGATCGAGAAGGTACGAGAGCAGTTCACAGAAACCGTCAGTACCGACGACTGAGTAGCAGGATCGACGACTGAGTGCCGGCATCGACGACTGAGTGACTGTATCGACGACTGAGTGCCGGCATCGACGACAGAGCGGCTGCATAGACTACTGAGTGACGGCATGACGCCTGAGTGACGGCATCAAAGCCGAGAAGCGTTCGAAACGATCTACGCTCACGGATAGCCGACAAGGCTGGTGTAGATGGCAAAAGCTTAACCCGGCCGAACCAATCTCCCGAACGATGACAACTCACGAGCGACCGTTGGACTCGGTGCTCGAAACGATCGGGAAGACGCCACTGGTCCGGATCCACGACGGACCGTCGGGCGTGCCGATCTACGCGAAACTCGAGTCGTTCAACCCCGGCGCGAGCGTCAAAGACCGGATCGGACGCTACATGCTCGAACGGATGCTCGAGCGGGGCGAACTCGCCGCCGGTGGTACCGTCATCGAGCCGACGGCAGGCAATACGGGAATCGGATTCGCCATCGCCGCCAGGCAACTCGGGGTGAACGCCATCTTCGTCGTCCCGGAACGGTTCAGCGTCGAAAAGCAACAGTTGATGGACGCTCTCGGTGCGGAGGTCATCAACACCCCGACCGACGATGGGATGGGAGGGGCCATCGAACGAGCCTATCAGCTGGCAAACGAACTCGACGACGCCATCGTCCCCCAGCAGTTCGCCAATCCGCTCAACACGGAAGCTCACTACGAGACGACCGGCCCGGAGATTTACGACGCGCTCGACGGCCAGGTCGGAGCCGTTGTCGCCGGGTGTGGCACCGCTGGGACCCTCATGGGAATCTCCAGATACGCCCGCGAGCAAAACCCCGACACCTACGTCGCCGCCGTCGAACCCGACGGATCGCTGTACGGCGAATTCCTCGACCAGAAGCGCGAGGAGGGAGAGTACAAAATCGAAGGGATCGGCACACACGACACGAACACGAACGAACTGTTCGAACCCGACCTCGTCGACGACGTCATCGCGGTTCCCGATGAGGACGCCCACGAGGAACTCAAACGACTCGCCGACGACGAGGGCCATCTCGTCGCATCGAGCGCGGGTGCGGCGAGCGTCGCGGCAAAGCACGTTGCGACAGAGATCGCCGCCGGCGAGATCGACGTTCCGTTCGAGTCGGTGGTCACGGTCTTCCCGGACTCGAGCGAACGATACCTCTCGAAGGGGATTTATCGGTCGTTCGAGGAGTGGGAGGGCTGAGCGAGCACAAGAATGGAGTTTCACAACGAGGATTCCATATCAACTGCTATCGAGAGCCGACTTTGACCGAGTTCCACCCGAACACGTTACCGGTCGAAACACATTAGCGCACGTTCGACTAAAATTCACGACGGGGCGTGAAGCTTCAACACGTCGAGAACGAGCCGTTGAATCTTTGTATGCCGGCTATTGGGTGGTTGGGAATGAAAGATCTGGTGGCTCGAGTTACGTGAAGAGCTGCTGAAAGCCTATATCTACAACTGACCCACTGTGATCATCCAGTGTTGGTGAATTCGGGCACGGTACCGTGAACACCACCGTCTCGTTCTTCAAATGCTCCGCTGGACTACGCCTTCGCCTCGCTACTGCAGGAATTCAAATCCACGGGAGGTAGGCGGCCAGATCGACGACCCCCAACGCGATGGCCGTCAGAAGCACCAGATACAGGCCGTTTCCAACCATCGAAAAGAGGAAAAACCGCCGGGCAGAGTACTGACTCAGCCCTGCGGGAACGCTCATCAGCGATCGGATACCAGGTATCGCGTTCGTGAGTGCGAGTCCGGTACCCCCGAAGCGGTCGAACTGTCGACTGACGAACCGCATCCGTCGCTTGCCGATTCGCTCACTAACGACGGAGGGGATCCGATCGACGTAGGGGACCTTTCGGCGAATTCCGATGAACTCCGGACTGTCCGCGTTGAAGCCACGGTACAGCGTGAACTGTCCGAGTGTGGCAGCGATCGTCGACAGAACCGCCACCACGAAAAGGGTCGAGCGTGTCGGAGTGACGACCACGACGTACGCGATATAGAGGGCGGCCGGTGGGAGAATCTTGCCGACCACCATTCCGTCGACGTAAAAGAGCAAGAGGATAATCGGGACTGCGAGCGTCTGGAGAAACATGATCATCGCTTCAGCGCTGGGGATCATCGGGAACCTAACTCCGGGTTCATCGACCGGCCGTCGCTCGCAGACTCTCCTGGATCGTCGACAGCGGTCGTAGACGCTGGGGGCATCGGTTCCGACTCGGTAGTTCCCATCCGATCGTACTCCTCGCGGAACGCGATTAGTGTCGCGGCGAGCACTCCGAGGACGATCGGCCCGATGAATAGCCCGGTGAAACCGATGCTGTAGACTCCCCCGAAGACGCCGATGAGAATAATTCCCGGGTTGAGGCCCGCCTCGCGATCGATCACGATCGGTCGAGCGTAGTTGTCGATGAGGCTGACAATCCCGATACCGTACAGTGCGAGAAAGATCCCCCACTCGGGTTGATCGATCATGAAGAGATAGACGGATGCAGGAGCCCAGACGAGAAATGCGCCGATCAGGGGCAACAACGAAAGTACGATCATCACGAACGTCCAGAAGACGTAGTTCGGAACACCCGCGATCGCCAGCCCGACCCCGCCGACGACACCCTGGAGTACTGCCACGAAGATATGCCCGGAAATAACGCCCCAGATCGTCTTGTCGATCTGTTCGACCAGGCGCTCTGCCACCGGATCGGGCATCGGTGCGACCGATATCGTCCAGGCTACGAACCCTTCGCCGTCGAGTAAAATGTAATACACGAGGAACAGTACGAGTGCGAAGCCGATCGAAATTTCGAGGATCATCGCGAACGCCTCGCCGACGCTCCCGAAGAGAATATCGGCGAGTTCTTCCAGCAGTGATCCCACTTCGTAGCCGAGATCGACGTCCGTATCGAGCAGTGCCGATAGCCGTGCCTCGGTCTCGGCGACGTCGAACGGCAGATCGCGAGTACCACTGGCAAGCTGGTTGATATCCCGCCAGAGGACCAGGAGAATGTAGACCATCGGGAGAACGACGATTACGGCCGACGCAAGGATTAGCACGATCGGGCTCAGCCGCTCGCCGAGGTGGGGTTTGAGCCTGAGATGGAGTGGATAGAGCATATACGCGAGGATCGTCGCTCCGAGAACGTATTCCAGAAACGGAATGAGGATAAGCAGGCTCACGGCCGCCGAGGCTCCGATGAGTAGCAACAAGAACGCCTGCTGTTTGTTCATATCGAGCGATACAAAGGCGGTCAAATAAATCCACCGGCTGTGTCTAGCGACATCGTTCAGACAAAGCGGTTCCAGTAATATGCGAAGCTTTGCAGCCAGTCATCAGCAATTTACGGATCGTTGTTTTTGAAATCGCCGTAGAGACGATCGTCGACGCTGTAATGATGGTCAGGGACACGGACACGGTCGGTCCTGTTACTGCGACAACTTCCCGAACCGACAATCCCATCGAATGCAGACACACCCCGAACACCCTGACGGGTGTCGGGGTGCGCTCGTTCTTCCAAACCTCATCACAATCCACGTCCAAACCCTCTCTGAGCAGGTCGGCGAGTTGCATGAGTACTTCTCGCCACCACCTGCTCGTCCCTCAAACTCTCATCTAGACAGTGCCCTGTGGATCATTTACTCCATTAAACAAAACATGTTTATTAACTAAATGTGATTTAGCACTATGAAGCGACGTGCCCTCCTCGTCGCCTCCACAGCGATGGTACCCGCTCTGGCTGGGTGTCTTGAAACCCTACATGATGAAAGAGACGAGTCCTCCAAACAGAGTGGTGAGTTGACGACGGTCGATCAGACCCCAGATGACCTGACGGCTAAGTATGAGCAGTTCGTTTACGAAGAGGATGCCGATGCCCCGCTAGAGGACGACGATAAGATCGTTCTCACCAACGAAACAGCAATCGACGAGACATTTGAAGATCATGAAGACGTCGAAAATGTTGTGAACGCAGTCGATTTCGACAATTCGTTCGTGCTCGTCGCCCAGAACCGTACGTCGGACATGGCAACGAATGAGATGGTGGTCGATGCGGTTCGACGAAATGGAAATGAACTTCGAGTCAACGTTCATTGTGACAGGGAATCCGACTACGAAACTGTGTTCCGCTACGAACTTGTGATCGTAGTGATTGACGGGAAAACTGAGCACCCGAAAACGATTGATGTGCGGTTTTTCGAACCGGTTGTATGCGACGCCGAATACGCGCCTTACCACAGGCTGCCAGAACCCGTGAAAAATGAAGTCGATACCGCCCTGGCTGAAAACCAGTACGAGACGGAGAAGACGCTCTTGTACCGTCTGGCCGTACCCGACGACGCTACCCTATGGAAAGATAACACGTTCTATGATTCCCAGAATCGGGAAAACGAAACGAAACGACAGTGTTGACTTTCGACCAGTCTGACGGTGAATCACGGGACGAACCCGCATCCGTGTACTTCTACAATAGTCGTACCGATCCGGTCGATATCGAAGTAACAGTCACGGACGAGGGAGGCGACCGATTCGTGGACGAATCGCTGAGCGTTGAACCTGCAACCGACGAAGAGCAAGAACAAATCGAGTACGGTACGTTCGACGACCTCGAATCATCCATCGAACTGACGGCCGAGTATGGGGAGTACGAACTAGCAGTAGAGACTACCGACGGGAAGACGTTCACCGAATCCTTCTCGATAAACCCGGATCACGGCGATCGAATCGTCGGAATAACGGACGAAGATGGTTGGTGGGATGGCGAGATGATCGAACTTCACTCGGAGCGTGATCGAGCAAGAATGCTAGATCGCTCTGCACCAGAGAGTGCGGGTGTCTGTGAAAGAGACGGAGGATGGTGGTGAAGGCACGTCGAGGAGAAATTACAAACAACCGGTTCACACGGGCTGGGAGATCTTAGTTACGCACACAGCGCAGTCACTCCACCAATCGCTTGGCTATTCCTTTCAGTTCAGTCGTTGTATGCTATACGCTGTGAGTGAGGTTTGAATTACCCAAGTAGCTTTGTGAAGTTGTACGGGTAGTTAGCACGTTCCCCAACTGGGTTCGTACGTGTCCATAAGAACGACACGGTCGCCGTTGGAAGAATACTGGAGCCATAGAAAGTTACATTCCTCTGTACTTACGGAATGATAATCCGCATTGAACGATTTCACCGCCTCGAACTCGTTCGAGTACGAAAACGTGTACTCCGCAGGTTCAGTTGACCATGAGGGATCAATGATTCGCTGGTCATCGGTATCCAGTTTAAAACTGTCTTCAAAAACTACGTCGCCCTCGCGTACCAGCTCGAGATCAATGGTTTGTGGCTCATATTCGTTGAAGACGCCGATACTCCCGAGCCGAATCCCTGACTCAGAGAGGAACGGAACGTTACCAATGCACCCGGCGCTTGCCGAGGCCCCCAGTGTCGCTAGAACATGTCGCCGGGAGATACTCATGTCACATTTTTCACACCTTCGAGATAATAGACTTTCGGGTATTGCCACATACGCGCTGTGGATTCAGCAGACGCTCGTCAAACTATCCGGAGTTCGTCAGAACCGGCCTGCTGAATAGAGAGGATGAATGCAGCAAACTGGCGTCGTTTCATCCAACTGATTTGTGCTGAATCAAGCGTTCAGTGAATCTGCGAAATAAGTGATATTCGGAGAGGAAAACGAGCCGTTTTGCCTTGTCGAAAGCATTTTGGTCGGTGTCCAATAGGTCCGTATATGGAGCGTCGCAAGTTTCTCGCTACAGCTGGGATTGCCCTCTCCTCTTCGTTCGTTGGCTGTCTCGGTTCTTCAGACGATGAAGATGAGAACGGAAGCAATAGCGACGAGACCAACGATGACGGAAGCCGTGGAGATCTCGACCTCCGCCTCTACAATTACAGAGACGAGAAAGTCAGTTTCACTGTTGATGCTGACGCAGACGGTGAGAGAGTAGTGTCTGGCACGTTTGAGTTAGAAGCTCCAGACACCATTTTCACAGACAAGGTTGTGGCGACGTTCCCTAAAGGCACAGAAACGGTCACTGTGGAAGCCATGGTGGACTTTGATGACCAACAGAAAGAAGAAAAGAAGTCCTTCGACCTTCCCAAGGAAGACCCAATTGAAGGGTTTGAAGTGAAACTGAATAGTTACGGAACGCTCAGCATTGATGCTATGCCGTACGAGTCACCGGCTTAAGAGCAGAAACGTTGGCCGAGTGTTCTGTTACCGATTCGACTGCTCCAATCTGAACACGGGACCGCTGCAAGATACGCGCCCTGAGTTCAGCACCCACTCAACGAGCTATTCGGATACTATCAGAAAAGGAGTGACCGAATCAGAGCATGTATACAGCACAGTGAAAGCGTTCGTTCCGATTTTGACGTACTGAATCTGACAATTCGTAAGCGTACGAACTGTGCGGTGGCTGTTGACTAGATCTTTCACTTTGAAAGATTTGACTTACTCCAGTTCGGGATGAACAGCCTCTCACTCAGCACGATACATATTACCGACCGAACGTAGTGAGCTATCGCAATCGAGTGATAGCAATTCATGGATCACGGTAGACTTAAACGATTGCTGGAGTTTTTTATAATCGGGATTATTTTTGGAGTAACTGAAGATATTTTGGCGGTTTTAATTGCAACTGATGCAGAGCTTTCTATTGACATAGTCATCGTAGTTGTTCTGATCGCCATTCCGTTTGCCATCTTATCCGAACTCATCGTTGACCATCCGAAATTTCTGCACTTCGATCGACTCTCTCTGCTAATCCGATCGTCGATCTTAGGCAACCACGGTTCACATACTGAACACGCACCAGGAGACATCACGAAAGAATCTACCCCGTGGCGCAATCATCACTATTACTGCAATATCTGTAGTCAGGAATTCGTAACCGGAGTACTACTCGGGGAACATCTCGACCGAAACCACCCCGAAGAACAACTTCACTGGTGGATTCAATCCGATGGTTCAGCCTGAACCTCAGCAGTGATTGTGGGGTTGGTTCGATCCACATCAACCGATCCTAAATCCGTATGTAGCAGTTGCCCTCCGTGACTGAATCGTGCCGTGAATTCATCACGTGCTGACTCACCTTTACCAAAACTGTCAGAATTAGCCCAAAACATGCAGAATATATATCCAGCATAGGAGTGTATTATATTTCATACTTTCATCTTGGGACTAATCGATAGATTCAGCTGGTTATGGAGCCTGATGGAAAGTACACTCCAAACATGCGCAATTGAATACCACACTGTTTCGAATACGCATGAACAAACTCATTTGAGCCACGCTGTCCGCTTCTGAGCCCTAGCTGACCGATTAGCCGTTGGTTGATTGATGCTACTTATGTGGATCCAAACCATAATTTTCGAATCTCATGAGATGGAGCGATTCTTCTAACGGCGGGGGGCCCCCTGAGACGATCGGCTGGTGGCTTTTCGCGCTCGCTCTTGTTCTTGTCCTCGTTGTGACGTTACACACCTACCTTGGATGGATTGTGTTTGGACTCTTCCTCTACTACGTCATGCGGCCAGTTGCCAGACGCCTTCAACAACAGGGCGTTTCACCGGGACTCTCTGCTCTCCTTTCACTCGGTCTGGTTATATTGCCATTCGTCGGAGTTCTGGGGGTGTTAATCGTTTTACTACTTGCAGAGCTTGCAGCGATAGAGGCGACGGACGTCGAAGGGCTGCTGAAAACGCTATTTCCCAGGCTCGATATAGAGACTCTCCCCACAAGTGAAGATGAACTCTATGCATTCATTGAAACCCTACGGAGCGATCCAACCGTTGCCACGTTTGCTCCGTTGGTGAGCGGGTTCGTCGGGACGTTTACTGGACAAGTATTCAACGCATTGATCACATTCATCTTCGCGTTTTTCCTGATTCGAGACGAGCGAAGAATCACTTCCTGGTTTCGATCCACTATTGTAA
>LKMJ01003821.1_pt1 | contig 14068 bp, 14 predicted proteins | sample 643391 | NCBI WGS metagenome assembly LKMJ01 (sample SAMN04112250, study PRJNA286221) | soda lake metagenome | biome: soda lake; feature: Kulunda Steppe; material: water; isolation source: sample PL-Br10 brine of Picturesque Lake | place: Russia: Kulunda steppe | collected 2010-07
AGTGTCGTGTGTCGCCTTGTACGCCGTCGCAAAATCATCCTGAGCTATAGTAGCCACTGAAAATCAAAGTACTCTCAGCGACCACTATGGCTGCGTACTGCACAGCTGTGCCAACCGATCGTGAATATCAAAATCCTAGTAAACTACTGTCCGCCGGGTGCCCACTCGCCGTCGAACTCCTCGTGGAGGTACGGTTTGGCCTCCTCCCCGGCGTAGGTCGCGACAAGGTGGCCGTCGCCTTCGAGGTGGTACTTGTAGGTCGTCAACCCTTCAAGGCCGACCGGCCCGCGGGCGTGGATCTTGCCTGTGGAGATCCCGACCTCCGCGCCGAGCCCGAAGCGGTAGCCGTCGGCAAACCGCGTCGAGGCGTTGTGGAAGACACTCGCCGAGTCGAGACTCCGCATGAACCGGCCGGCCCGATCGTCGTCTGCGGTGACGATCGACTCGGTGTGTTTTGAGCCGTGGGTGGTGATGTGGTCGATCGCCGCGTCGAGCGAGTCGACGACCTTGATCGCGAGTTCGAGATCGCCGTACTCGGTATCCCAGTCGTCGTCAGTGACGGGGTCGATCTGGACGACCTCGCGTGTGGCCGCGTCGCCACGGAGAGTCACGTCTGCCTCCTCGTAGCGATTGACCATCTCCGGGAGGAAGTCTGCGGCGATATCCGCGTGCACCAGCAGGGTCTCAACGGCGTTACAGACGGCGGGATACTGCACCTTCGCGTCGTAGGCGATGTCAGTCGCCATTTCGAGGTCGGCCGCGTCGTCAACGTAGACGTGACAGATCCCTTCCGTGTGGCCGAGGACGGGAATGCTCGTGTTGTCCTGAATGTACTCGACGAACGCCGAACTGCCCCGGGGCATGAGGAGGTCGACGGCGTCGTCCATGTCGAGCAGGGCGTCGACATCCTCGCGGGCTTCGATCAGCTGTGCCCAGCCGCTCGGGAGATCCGCGGTCGCCTCCTCGATGATGTCGTACAGCACGCGATTCGAGTGACTCGCCTCGCTGCCACCTTTCAGGATGACACTGTTGCCGGATTTCAGGCTCAACGCGGCGATCTGGACCAGCGCGTCGGGGCGGGATTCGAAGACCGTCCCGACGACGCCGATCGGCACCGAGACTTTGTACAGCTCCAGGCCCTCGTCGAGTCGTCGCGAGACGAGCGTCTTGCCGAGCGGGTCGTCCTGATCGGCAACGCTTCTGACCATTTCGGCGATGCTGTCGAGTTTCGATGGCGAGAGTTTCAGCCGATCGACGAGCGCCTGGCTGTACTCGCCCGCGTCGAGCAACTCCTCGCCGTGTTCGACATCGTTCTCGTTGGCCGCAAGAATCTCCTCGTGGCTGTCGTCGATCGCGTCGGCGATCGCGAGCAGGCCCGCGCGTCGCTGCTCGTCGGACAGCTGTGCGAGGTCGAGTGCGGCTGCCTGTGCTGCTGTAACCTTCGATCTGGTCGATTGCTCACTCATCGGTGACACCGTTTATAGGGACGAATACGGTTCCCACTGGCTTGGCAGCAGCGATTTTCTCCAGCACATCGGGCTCGGTCGATTCGGCGATGATCGCCGGGATGCCGTGTTCGCTGACCTCGCGTGCGCCCTGGACTTTCGTCTGGATGCCGCCGAACGAGCCGGTCGAACTCTCGTCGACGATCGCCTGGACCCGATCGTAGTTATCGCCGACAGCTTCGATCAGCTCGGCACCGTCCTCTTCTTTCGGGTTGCCGGTGTAGACGCCGCCGACGTCGGTCAGCGTGACCAACAGATCGGCGTCGATGCCGAGTGCGACCGACGAAGAGAGCATATCGTTGTCGCCGATCCGGATCTCCGTGGTCGCGACGGCATCGTTTTCGTTGATGATCGGGACGATATCCCACTCCAGGAGCGTCTCGATCGTGTTCCGGAAGTTCGTGAACCGTTCGGGGTTTTCGAGATCGTGTTGGGTGAGCAACAGCTGGGCGATCTTTCGATCGTAGCGCTCGAAACTCTCCGTATACCGCCGCATGAGGTGGCTCTGGCCGACCGTCGAGAGTGCCTGTGACTCCTCGACGGTCTCACCGGTGTAGCCGGCTCGCCCCTTTCCAGCGCCGACCGCCCCCGAAGAGACGAGAACGACATCTGAACCCGCTGCGTGGAGATCTGCGATATCGTCGACGAGTTTGTTGAGTTTCTCGTTGTCGAGGTTCGACTCATCGTCGGTCAGTGAGTTCGTCCCCGCTTTGACGACTACCCGATCGGCCGCGGCGGCACGTGCTCTGGCCTGCTTCGCACCGTCGGCGTCTTGCTTACTCATCGTCGCTCTCGCCGGCCAGTTCTCTGGAACGACGTTCGGCTGCGAGGACGGCGTTTTCGACTGCTTCGTCAGCAGTGGACTCCCAGAGGATCTCCATTCCTTCGATCGTCGTCCCCTTCGGCGAGCAGACCGCATCGATCAGTTCCTCGATCGACTGGTCCGATCGCAACACGGTTTCGGCGGCCCCTTTGAACGTCTGGGCAGCGAGCGTGCGGGCCTCGTCTGCGTCGAGTCCGCGCTCGACGCCGGCGTTGGCCATCGCCCCCAGCAGGTAGAAGACAAATGCCGGGCCGCTGCCGTTGACGGCGGTTGCGATATCCATCTGGGTCTCGTCGACTTCGACGTATTCGCCGACGTCGTCGAGCATTGTTCTAACCGCCTCTGGAATCGTCTCTCCCGTGACTGCAGCCGCCATCATGCCCGTTTCCGCGGCGAGATTCGGCATCACGCGAACCACCGTCGCCTCGGTGTGAGGGTCGATAGTATCAGTCGAGACACCGGCAGCGATCGAGACGATCGTCTGGTCGGCGTCGAGATCGAGATCATCGAGTACGATCGGGACGATATCCGGTTTGACCGCGATGACGACGATCTCTGCCTCCGCGGCGACTGCGACATCGTCGGTTGTCTCCGTACTGTAGGCCGCGACGGCTTCGCGTGCGTCCGGGTCCAGATCACAGGCCGTCAGCGTGTACGTCCCAGTCTGTGAGAGCCCTTTGATCAGGGCCCCACCCATGTTTCCGCAACCGATAACGCTCACATCAGTCATCCTTACTCTATACGCAGTGAGTTGCCGGATATACAACTTTGGCTTTGTGCATCTCGCGGAGTTCGTCGGAGGCATACTGATCAGCGTCATCAATTACGGGGTCGGCGGCCTAGTTCCGCGCTGATCATCACTATGGCTATAGAGACACCAAGACAGTTTCTGAGATATTTTTGATATTAAATTTTATATTTATAATTTTGTTAAAAATTCGAAACGTTTATTAAAAGACAGGTTAGTGTCATCAGATATTACGATTAGCGTATGAGCAGCCAACTAGATCGGACAGACCGGCGGCGGGACGAACAGGAACAAGTCGACGTAGTAGCCGTAGACGACTCGACTGAGCAACGAGCCGAGTACGTCGTCAGCACAGCGGTTGGCGACGCAGTGCTGGCTGAGTCGTCGGGCGAACCGACGCTTGGAGTCGCCAGAGACGTGACGACAAGCGCTGAGTACAGTAGTTCGAGTGAGACTGAGGTCGGGGTTGCAACGACGGCACCCGGTGGAACCTATGACGGCTACTACCCTGCTGATTCAACCGTCACAATCTGGGTTGGTGCCTACGAGGACGGCGATCCACCAGTCGGCCTTCCGGACGAATCACTCGACGTAACGATCGAACGGCCGGACGGCGAGACCGACGTCGAGACAGTGCAGACGGACGAGAACGGACAGGCATCTGTCAGTTACGATCTGTCGGAATCGGGTCGCGACGACGGACAGTACACTGTCGAGGTCGAACACGCCGATGGAGCCACGGGATTCGACTCCTTCACTGCTGGCCTCGTCGTCGAGTCGACGACCCGTCGGGGAACGGCGCTGTTCCCCGGCGAGGAAGCAACGTTCGCTTTCCTCGCACGCAATGGAGAATCGCCGGCGTCTGGCGTCGAACTCGAATTGGCGGCCCTCAAAGACGGGGAGACGATCGAAGAGACGACGGAAACGACTGACGACGACGGGTTTGCAACGATTACGTTCACCCCACCAGAAGCGGGGTCGTACACGATCGAGGCGAGACAAGACGGTGAGTTCCTTGCCAGTGAGTTCGAAACCGCTGCCGAGATCACGTGCGGAAACGATTTGAGTTTTCGGTACGCCATCGCTGGCGAATCGAGTACGTACGGCGGCTATCTCAAGACAGCCGACGGACCACTCGCAAACACGGAGTTCGACCTGCAGTTCATCGAGAGCAGTTCCGACGACACACTGTTCGATGAGACGGTGACGACGAACGAGCGTGGGTTCTTTACCGTCGAGTACGAGCTCTCCGAAGACACTGAGACAGGGTTCTCGGTCGATGTCGAGGCCAAAAAAGACGGAGCAGAGATTCCGATAACATCAGATTCGATCGTTGTCGAGGAACCACCAGAAGACGATCCGGGAGACGACCCAGACCCGGTCGACTTTTCCGCATCGACCGAAGAATTCGCCCGCGCACCGGGAGAGACAGCAGTCATTTCGATCGACGCGACGGACGATGGCGACCCGATCGCTAACGAAGAAGTCACCCTCTTTCTCCGGTATGGGTTCGACGGTCCGCCGGTGTACTCCGATACCGTCCTCACCGACGGCGACGGCACTGCGGAAGTCGCCGTTTCGCTCCCCGAAACAGCCCCAGACGGGGAGAGCCTCGAAGGGTCGGCAGTACTGGAGTACGACGACGAACAGTACACGAGTTCCGTACGGATGGACATCGAACGGTACGACATCCCGTCACCGTTCCCCAACCTCCCAGTAGGAGAAGAGACAACTATCGAGTACGAGGTAACGGAGATCGACACCGGCGACCCGGCGGCTGGCGTTCCCCAGCAGATCGATGGACAGTACAACAACGCGTTCAGCGGTTCGTTCGCGACGATCGGACTTGAAACCGACGGAGACGGAACCGACGACGAACAGTTCGACGTTCCAGCGGACGTCCAGTTCAGAGAATCCGGAAACTGGTTCGATCGGTACTCATCGAACTTCATTTCCGCAATCTGGCGTCCCGACCATCCGGGAACCCTCTCTGCAACTGAGCCGATCGTTGCGGGCGAAGAGGTGGAGTTCGAGTTCAACGTGCCGGATAGTCAAAACCTCTACGGCATTGTTTTTGTCCGAACCAACAACCCTCGTCATTCGTTCGGCGCGGAACTCGCGGGCGAGGAGACAGTCAGCATCGAATTCCCCAGCTATCTCGACGAAAATGATAGCTTCCAAGTGTACTGCTGGGCGATCGGCGACGATGGGACCATGTACGCTGACCGATCGTTCGAGAGCGTCGACGAGGGTGGAGATATCGAGGAACCCGCCGTCGCGATCGATGCCGAACCAGAGACGGTTCCGGTCAGCGGCGAGTTGACGCTCACCGTCTCGGGTGAACTGGTCGACCAGGTGACAATGGAGAAGCTGTGGACTGACTGGGGTGGCGACAACCTCGTCGAAGAAGATCCAGACGGTGGCACTGGCGAGTCAGCGATTCCAGACGCCGGGACGTACGAAGTCACGTGGGACGAGACACAGGACACCGCGTCACCATCCATAACGATCGACCTCCCGGACAGATACGCCGGTGGCGAGTACCGCCTGACCGCTGTTGGAACCGATGGCAGCGACACTGACAGCGACACGACGACGTTCACGATCGAGTGACGATCGTCGGCCGGTCTGGCGAGGGCGGATCCGTCGGGCTTTTTGCTGACCGGACCAGACGAACGAGTAGACGATGGCCCGATACCACATCGAGACGTACGGCTGTACGTCGAACCGCGGAGAGAGTCGCGAGATCGAGCGACGGCTCCGCGATGCGGGCCACCACCGCGTTGGGACCCCGGACGACGCCGACGTCGCAATCCTCAACACCTGTACCGTCGTGGAAAAAACCGAGCGGAACATGCTCCGCCGGGCACACGAGCTGTCAGAAGCAACCGCCGATCTGTACGTCACTGGCTGTATGGCCCTCGCACAGGGCGAGGAGTTCGCCAGGGCAGACATTGACGGCGAGGTGCTCCACTGGGACGAGGTCCCCGAAGCCGTCACCAACGGCGAGTGCCCGACCACAACGCCCGACGCCGAACCGATTCTCGACGGCGTCATCGGCATCCTCCCGATCGCGCGTGGCTGTATGTCCGATTGTTCGTACTGTATCACGAAACAGGCAACCGGCAAGATCGACTCGCCCCCGATCGAGGAAAACGTCGCAAAGGCCCGTGCGCTGGTCCACGCAGGCGCGAAAGAACTGCGTATCACCGGACAGGACACGGGCGTCTACGGCTGGGACAAGGGTGAGCGAACACTCCACCGACTGCTCGATCGAATCTGCGATATCGACGGCGACTTTCGTGTCCGCGTCGGGATGGCCAACCCGAAAGGCGTCCACGGCATCCGTGAGGAGTTAGCCGACGTCTTCGCCGACAACGAGGAACTGTACAACTTCCTGCACGCGCCCGTCCAGTCGGGTAGCAACGACATCCTCGGCGATATGCGCCGCCAACACCAGGTCAGCGAGTACAGAGCGGTCGTCGACACGTTCGATGACGCCCTCGACTACTGGACGCTTTCGACCGACTTCATCGTCGGCTTTCCAACCGAAACCGATCGCGACCACGAGCAGTCGATGGCGCTCATCCGGGAGACCCGACCAGAAAAACTCAACGTCACGCGCTTTTCGAAGCGGCCGGGAACCGACGCCGCCGAGATGAAGGGGCTGGGCGGCACCATCAAAAAGGAACGATCGAAAGCAATGAGCGAACTCAAGCGATCGATCGTCAGCGAGGCCTACGCCGAGATGGTCGGCGAGGTCCGCGAGGACGTTCTCGTGGTCGAACAGGGGACCGCCGACTCAGTCAAATGTCGCGACGGGGCCTACCGCCAGATTATCGTCCAGAACGCGAGCGAGTACGGACTCGAACCCGGCGATTTCGTCGATCTCGAAATAACGGCTCACGAGACGATGTACGCGTTCGGGACGCCCTACTAGAAGAGCCCTGTTTTCACGTCCGGTCGCATCTCCAGCCTATGACTCGATGACGACCGCACTTTTTTCATCCGGGACCCGCGTCTCAGGCTGGTCGGCAAACGCCTCGTGCAGCCGATCGTACGTTTCTGCGACGGCTTCGACGATCACCGAAGTATCGCCGATGACGGGCATGAAGTTCGTATCGCCGTGCCAGCGCGGAACGATGTGGGTATGGAGGTGGTCACCGATCGAGCCACCCGCACCCTCACCGAGGTTGAGGCCGGCGTTGAACCCATCTGGCTCCATCGCGGTTTCGAGCGCGTCGAACGCGCGCTGTTTCAGCCGTGCATGATCGAGCAGCTGGTCGTCGTCGAGCGTTCCGTACTCGCCGGTGTGTGCGTGTGGAATCACCATGACGTGGCCGGGGTTGTACGGATAGTTGTTCAACATGACAAAGGCATGCTCGCTCCGGGCGACGATCAGATACTCTCGATCGTTTTCGAGTTCCGGCAGTTCACAGAACACACAGTCGTCGACATCGGGGTTTTTGTCCTCGCGGGTGATCCACTCGATCCGCCACGGGGCAAATATCTGCTCCATGTACGCTTCTTTTTGCGGACGAGTGATACGGATTGCTGTACTCGGTTACCGCGGGCCGTCGACCGACAACCGACCCGCTGATGGTGACCGCTGTCGACGTTCGAGTGCGGAGAGCCACTCCTCGACAGTGTAGGTCCGATCGTCACCCCGCCGTGGCTCCGTACAGGGAATAACCCCGCGGAGGGCGTCCGCGTCCGGTTCAGTTGCCGACGCCCCCTCTTCACGGACGACGAGTGCCACGATCGGGACGCGGACTCGCTCGCGTGACGCGTTGAATCCCGAGCCGAACGGAAGCATGGGAACGTCCTCCCGACGAAACGCCGGGTCGAGTCGGTAGCCGTTACGATCGGCCCAGCGTTCGAACGTCGCGAGCAACTCCTCGCGCGTCTGCTCGCCGCGATCGATCGCCTCGGAGATCGATGCTCGACTCGGCGGCCAGAGGGTGATCTCGTAGTCGGCGATCCGACCGTGTCTGGTGAGCCGATCGAGTCGGTCAACGACGATGTCGATCGTCTCGGCGATCGGTCCGGGAACGGTAGACCGAACGTAACAGTCGACGCGGATATCGAGGTTCGGGTCCACGGCCGGTGGTCTCGCAACGCTACTGGATTGCATAGCCAGTTGCTGTCCGCTGGACGTGGCCGTTTGTGACGAGCGATTCGAGAACCGCAAGAAGGGTGAGCTTGGAGAGGTTCAAGCGCTGCTGGAGCTCTGTTGCAGACGCGCCGTCTAACTGGGTAAGAGCCAGATAGACGAGCTTGCTCCGGGGAGATGTAAGTTCATCCGGCACCGCTGGTCGTTGTTCTGGTGTGGATCTCATAGCACGCAGGACGCCACCGAGGCAGTATATAAACCTTGTACGATGGGTGTGGACAGATCTCATAATCGCTGGCGGCACACACTCTCTACAGTGACCCGCCAGTTCACACACCGATCGGGCGGCGTCGATACAGCCGGTACTCAAAGGTAAATCATCTATCAATATATTATTCAACTGATTAAAAACGCCGTTAGAAGTGAGCCTGAACGGTATTGAACACTCTCAGAGAGTCTCGTAAAAAAAGTAATCCCGTCTTGCGGTTTTTCAGTTCACTGGTCGAAGTGACGAAGGGGTTTAATACTACCCTACGCTTATAGATTCAGCAATGGCCACTACAGATAACTCCTTTAACGGGATGACTGAACACTGTGAGAACTGTGAGCTAGACACATTACACGAGGTCTCGGTCCAGATTCGAACTGAAAGCCGGAAGGCAAAAAACGCGGAGTTTTCTCGTGAGCCCTACCGAGTGGCCGAGTGCCAGCGGTGTGGGAACCGTCACAGCAAGCGGATGAACAACGCCTGATTACCCTCAGTTAGGAAAGCCCGCGACTGCAATCGTGGGAGAAATCACCGGGTCGTCACTTCACAGCCACTCTCGGTAACGATGAGCGTATGTTCTTTCTGGCTGACCAGACAGCCATCGTCCTCTTTGAGCACCGGGTAGCCGTGGACGATGTTGGCACGTTTGAGCCGGCGCAGCGCCATCTCGGCCCGATCGGTTTCGAGCCAGCGAGTCGCAAACGGCAGCGTCCGGAACTGGTCGGTGATCTGATCGAGGGCAGCTCGGGCCTGTCTGTTCCGGACGCTCCCCTCGCGATCGAGCGCGAAGATTTCTTCGCTTGCGCCCTCGGTGACCTTTCCACCGCCATCGGTCGCGAACGGCTCGATCGCGACGACGTCACCGACCTCAAGTGTCGCTCCCTGTGATACCGCACGGTTTGGGATGTTTGGACTCGTGTGCTGTTCCCAGTGACCCAGCCCGTGGCCGGTGAGATTAACCACAGGGTTGAAACCATATCCATCGATTACGTCCTCGATTTCGGCACCGATCTCGCCGGTTTCGACGCCCGGTTCGACGACATCGATCGCCGCTTCGAGCGCCTGTTCGGAGGCTTCAGCGAGTTCGGGATTCCCGGACAGATCGATCGTCACCGCTGTATCTGCCAGCCAGCCGTCGATGTGGACGCCGATGTCGACGTTGATCATCTCCTCGCCGAACGTCGACTCGTCGTCGATCTTCGGCGTTGCGTGAGCTGCCTCCTCGTCGATCGAGATGTTGACGGGAAAGGCTGGCTCGCCACCCAGTTCGCGGATACGGTTCTCTGCATACTCGGCGATTTCGAGGTGACTCGCACCGACCTCAACGCGTTCGACGGTCTCTGTGCGCACCTGCGAGAGAATCTCGCCGGCTTCACGGTGTTTCTGATACTGCTCGGACGTCAAGTCCACCTCGGATTCAGCCATAGGACGGGGTTGTACCGGTCGACAAAAAGAGGTTCCGCCTCTGGCCGACGCTCGTCACCGATCGCCGACACGCGCACTGATCCAGTTACACGCTGCACACACGTCGACACCCTGGACGTTCGAGAGCCGCGTCGCGCAGTTGGGACACTGTTTCGCCGCGTAGTATGGGGGTTCAAGCATCGATTAATCGAAGGGTTACGACGATATTAAAACTAGGTAACGACGATCGTCGAACTCTCGATGGCTATAGTAACAACTGAAACGATGTACACACCGATCGCAACGCACTCGAAGCGATCGGGTGTGCAGTGACTTTCAGTGGCTACTATAACGGACTGCCAGCAGTCCGTGTCGGCGTCTGGTCTCCCGGATGTGGCACACGTTCCGATCGGCGTCCCAAATTGGTTCGGTTTTTTCAAATTCGGCGGATACGGTAAGAGGTCCCGTCGATGATCGCCGATGAAAATGGTAGACCTTTTACCCCCATCGGAGCACGGTACAGACGAAATGAGCTACGACAAGATCGAAGTCCCAGACGATGGGGAGAAGATCACGCTGAAAGAGGGAACGGAGGACGAACTCGAGGTTCCGGATAACCCAATTATCCCGATTATTTACGGTGACGGTGTCGGAAGCGACGTCGGTCCAGCCGCACAGAAGGTTCTCGAAGCCGCTGCGAGCGCGACCGACCGCGACATTAGCTGGATGCGCGTCTACGCCGGGGCGAGCGCGCGAGAGAAGTACGACGAGAACCTCCCCGAAGAGACCGTCCAGGCGATCAAAGACCACCGCGTCGCGATCAAAGGACCGCTGACGACGCCCGTCGGTGCCGGCTTCCGATCGCTGAACGTCGCCCTGCGGAAGAAGCTCGACCTCTATGCGAACGTGCGACCGACCTATCATCTCGATGGAGTCCCATCGCCGGTTTCCGAGCCCGAGCAGATGGATATGGTCACGTTCCGAGAGAACACCGAAGACGTCTACGCCGGCATCGAGTGGGAGGAAGGCACCGACGAAGTCGAGCAAGTCAAGGCGTTCGTCGAAGACGAGATGGGCTTCGACAGCACCATCCACGACGGCCCCGTCGGCATCGGCGTCAAACCGATCACGGAGTTCGGGACGAAACGACTCGTCCGCCGTGCGATCGATTACGCACTCGAACACGATCGGGACTCGGTCACGCTGGTCCACAAGGGCAACATCATGAAGTTCACCGAAGGCCAGTTCCGCGACTGGGGCTACGAGGTCGCCGAAGAGGAGTACGGTGACGAGGTCATCACCGAAGACACCCTCTGGGAAGAAAAAGACGGTGAGGCACCCGACGATGTCGTCGTCGTCAACGATCGGATCGCAGACAACATGCTTCAGCAGCTGCTGACGCGAACCGACCAGTACGACGTTATCGCGACGATGAACCTGAACGGGGACTACATGTCCGACGCTGCCGGTGCACAGATCGGTGGCCTCGGCATCGCACCCGGTTCGAACTTCGGTGACGGCCGACTGCTCGCCGAGCCAGTCCACGGCTCTGCACCCAAGTACGAAGGCCAAGACAAGGTCAACCCGACCGCGATGATCCTCTCGGGTCGCATGATGCTCGAATACATCGGTTGGTCTGATGCCGCTGACCTCGTGCGTGATGCCGTCGAAGAGACCATTTCGTCGGGCAAAGTCACTTACGACCTCGAACGACAGCTCGAGGACGCCGAGAAACTCGCCACCAGCGAGTTCGCCGACGCAGTCGTCGAAAACATCGAGAAACTGGCGTAAATCGAGACCCTACCCCGACTCCTCTCTTTGCAGTTCTTGGAACCTACCGTTCAGCAGCCGCTCTCCCCATCGCTGTCGGCCGCGTCCCGATCGCAAACTCGAAGCGAGCGCCGCCAGTCGTCCCATCGGTGATCGTCACGTCCCAGCCGTGTGCTCGCGCGATCGTTCGAACGAGTGCAAGCCCGTAGCCGGTCCCGTCCTCACTCATCGTTACCCCCCAGTCGAAGACCGACTCGCGATCGGCTTCGGGGATGCCCGGACCGTCGTCTTCGACGTAAAATCCGTTCTCGGTCGGCCCCACTCGGATACCGAAGCCGTCGTCAGTATCGTCCGCGCGGGAAGCGCGCTGATTGTTTGTCGATCGATGATCGACACTATCGTCGGCCTGTGGCCGACTGTTCGTGGACCTATGGTCCACGCTATCATCAGCGCGGGAAGCGCGCTGATTGTTTGTCGATCGATGATCGACACTATTCCGAAACAAATTCTCGAACACGGTAGAGAGTCGATCGGGCTCGCCCTTGACCGCTGGGAGCTCGCCCATAACGTCTACCGGGACGTCGACGATCTCCCCCGCTCGCTCGACAACGGCGTCCAGATCGATCGGTTCAGGGTCGACGATTGCCGTTCCCTGACGGGCCATCGTGAGAACGCTGTCGATCAGTTCGTCGATCCGATCGAGTGCGTAGTCGACCTCATCGAGATTCGAGTCGTCGTACTCGTCGAGAGCCATCTCCAGATGGCCTTTAGCGAGTGTCAGTGGATTCCTGAGGTCGTGGGAGATAATACTCGCAAACCGGTCTTGCAGCTCAAGTTGGTGAGTGAGATTTTCCGTAAGCACACGCCGTTCAGTGATGTCTTTTTGAAAACCGAAAAAGTGTGTCACCGTTCCGTTGTTCTCGACGGGTGCGATGTCGAGTTGGTTCCAGAACGGCGTATTGTCCCGTCGGTAGTTCAAAATCTCGACTGAAACCGGCTTCTGCTGGTCGATCGCTTCACGAATCTCCGCGACAGTCTCGTCGCTGGTTCCGGGGCCCTGCAGGAACCGACAGTTTTCACCGACCGCCACGGAGACCGGGTAGCCAGTGACCGCTTCGAACTGGTCGTTGATGTAGACGAGTGGCTCGTCGCCGGCCTGGGCATCGGCGATCGTGATGCCGACTGGTGCCTGTTTCATCGCCCGACTCTGGAGTTCGAGATCGCGTCGAGTTCGGTCAGCGTCGACGACGGCCTCAATCCGTGTCGTGAGGACTGTTCGTGAGGGCGTATCCGATTGTGAGCAGAGGTACTCATCACCGGCCGCGATAATCGTCTCAACGACACTGGCCTGTATCTGTGGCCCGTACAACACGAACGGCTGCTCGTGACCGGCGTCTCGAAGACGCTGGTGGAGCGCCGGCGCGTCGACTACTGGTGGCTCGTGTGTGGCAACGACACAGTCGATCTCCGAGCCCATCTCGGCGAGTGCGCGTTCTGTATCTGGCACCCCTTGCGCCGACAGCCGATCGGCCGAGCGTATCGTCTCGGCTAACTCCGGTAGCGATGGCGAGACGCACAGTACGTGAATCTCGGATAGCTCAGGAGAGTCAAGTGGAGAGGCATCTATCATGGGCGACTATGTGTAGGGATACGGTGTGTTTCGCTCGCTGGAGAATATACTTACTGGCTCTGTCGATTGCGAGCATCAAGTACCGCCGATCGGCAACGAGCACGCCGAAACGTTTTGAGACGCCAGTGTGTTGAGTAGCCCGATGGGAGACGTACGCGTTGTCGACGCCGACCGCGAGCGAGCGGATGCGTTTGCAGTCCGCGAAACCGTCTTCGTCGACGAGCAGGGTGTCGACGAAGCGATCGAGTACGACGGTCACGATGACGATGCCCGCCACGTCGTCGCCTACGACGGCGAAACCCCGATCGGGACTGCCAGACTCCGGGAGCTCGAACCCGGCCTCGGCAAAGTCGAGCGCGTCGCCGTCGTACAGCGGTGGCGCGGGAACGGTGTTGGTCGGGCGCTGATGGAGACGATCGAGCGTGAGGCCCGCGCCAGCGGACTGACCACGCTCGTCCTCCACTCACAGACCAGCGCAGCAGGCTTCTACCGTCGGCTCGGCTATGACCGACGCGGCGAGGAGTTCGAGGAGGCGGGCATCCCCCACGTCGAGATGCGAAAGTCGCTGTAAACGCGCTCGGACAATTATATATCGCGCAGCCGAATGCCGTCCTCGACGAGTCGCTGATTGCGCTCCCGTTCGAGCTGGTCGGCCAGCTGGTCGTGGTCGTAGAGCTGGGCGATCAGATCGGCGTACAGTGTTCGCCACGCGATCGCATAAATCGGTGACTGGCCCCACGCGCGAAGCTCCGGAACGAGGTCGTCGTACGTCTCGTGACGAGCCTCGAATCGATCGATCGCATCGAG
>LKMJ01003822.1_pt1 | contig 14067 bp, 18 predicted proteins | sample 643391 | NCBI WGS metagenome assembly LKMJ01 (sample SAMN04112250, study PRJNA286221) | soda lake metagenome | biome: soda lake; feature: Kulunda Steppe; material: water; isolation source: sample PL-Br10 brine of Picturesque Lake | place: Russia: Kulunda steppe | collected 2010-07
CTTGGAAGCCCACAGGCGCAAGAAGTTGATAGACCTCAGTCTACAATGGTGGGGTCTGAATTGCCTGCTGCTGCCAAGTGCTTTCCTTCCCTTTCTCCTTCCATTCTTTCACATGTTTGAAGACACACTGGCAGGGCTGCTAGCTCTCTGGAAGGATTAGTAGCCCATTACCCTGTCAGTCATGTTCATCACATCATCACGCTCCTCATTGTCCCACACCACCTCGTCCCTCATTGTAAATTTATATTAAAATATTATTAATGGCTTGGGGTAATTTGGGGGTTTTGTAGAACATTTTTGCACAATAACGGCGTTTACCAGTCAAATAGGTGACACTCGTCGGTGACGAGGGTCCCCCCCATCCCCCAAAGAGCCTCGGCGAGACTCGCCGAGTCTCGTCGTCGAAGAGCCTCGGCGAGACCCCTGCCCAACCTTAACCATGGGTACTTCAAACAACTAAGGGTACCTTCAACTCGCAAGTGCATCAGGCTTACCTGTGGTGCGCAGACCCCCCCATGTATTATGATTATGCATGGTGCGCAAGCTCTTTTTTAGCTGGCATAGACATATCCTTCAAAAGAAATATCAGAATTTTCCAGCTCTCTCCAAAGCATGCATGATGGACATGTTGCCAGTGCTTGATACTTGAATTACCTTGCACCTGGTGCTGGCAGTAATGTCAACCTATGGGCCAAACACATGGAGCAGCAGCTACTTCAGTTTCATGGCAGAAACTGGCACAAGTAATGCGTGCATGCTAACCCCTGAAAGTGGCTTTTGTGAATCGGGAGAAGCTTGTCTGCTCTCTCGCAAGGTGTGTGCTCAAAATATCTTTTGTGCCCTGAGTGTTGCTCCCTTGGTAAGGTAAGGTTTCAAGGCTGTATCCGCCGAACGAGGGCAGCTTAGCCGGTTGTGGCCTCGAGTGAGGTTCGAACCCCGAACCTTCAGGTTGCGGGGGTGGATAATCGACTTTCCATCTCAGGTAAGGTTGCTCCCTTGCATTTTGAAGTTGTGCACCAGGGCAATTGTCATTGCAGCACTTACTTTTAATTTTAATTTAAGGTGCACAGAACTCAACACTTTCATTTTAAATACCAGATTCCTGTAAACTCGATGATAACTGGTTATTTGAAATGACCAAAAATCCATGTGCCAGAAATCAAATCCAAACACCATTTTCCAGCCTTATTACGTGCATCCTTCGCACAATTTCAACGATTGCAATGATGTATGCCAGGTTCATTTCCAGCTTATCACTTTATGATAATGCTAAGTAAGCTATCACTAAGCTTTATATGTTGAGAATATTGTATAATAATCACTTGGATAATGTGCAGAAACATGAATTGTGTGATATGATCATCTCATATGATCAGGCTGATCAGGCCAACATTTACTTGATTCCAGGTCCATTTGAAGATCTGCCTATGCACCTGTAGAAAGGTACTTAAACGAATTAATTAGACCAGGATGTGAGAATGCTGCTGCAGCCAATCAGCTGACTATTAAAACACTTATTTGTGATCTTTTAAATTGCTCATCTGCACTTTATTGCTACTGTAGCTTTTGCTTTTTTAAGCAAGAGCTCTAGGAAGTTTGGTTCGCTGATCCTCTTTCTTCTTATTACACTATCAATCAATTATTTTAGACACTCTTTTTTGACGTGTATATCAAAGGTGAGCAATATGTGATGGTGTTTTGAGTTGGTGCTTTTGAGTGGTGTTTTATTACTACTTATTTACGAACAATAACTTTGGGCCTTTGCCAAAGGCTTTGAGCTTAAGAGGCTCTGGGAGTCCACAGGATCAGGCCTCACATCATTCATGATATAAGTTCGGCAGTGGTCTTGCCGAGACTCGGCGAGTCTCTTTTAGGGATTGGGGGGACCCTCGTCACTGACAAGTGTCACCACTTATTTGGCTGGTAGATGCCACAATTCTGCAAAGATTGTGCTAGTAAACCCTCTTACTCCGGACACTACAAACAATTCAAGATAAATCTACAATGAAGAACGAGGTGGTGTGGGATGACGAGGAGCGTGATGGTTTGATGTGCTTGGACATGTCAGACAGGGTGATAGGCCACTAGTCCTTCCTGGGAGTTAGCACCCCTGCTGATATTGTCTTCAAATATGTTAAAGGATGGAAGGAGGAAGAGAAATAAAGCACTTGGCTGCAGCAGGCGTTTCAGACTCAACCATTCTGTGCGTCAACTTCTGGCACCTGTGGGCTTCCAAGCATGGCTTCCGCGCCCTTGCCACAGTGCGGCTGCTACGCATGCAGCCCACAGCTTGTACCATTGAACATGACTGGGCAACTTGGTACCGGCTGTACACCAAGCAGTGCTCAAGGCCTGCTCCTCATGATCTTGATCAAGGCGCGCGCAGAAGCTGATTTAAATCTGCTGCAACAATGAGGAGTCGTCAGTTGACGACGTGGAGTGTAGTCTGCAGCTCCTTGTCGAAGTAGATGGATAAAAAGGATAGCATTGACCAGCTGGTTTAAGAAGGGAGGACCCAGGGGGGGGGGGCGGAAAGCAAAGCTCACACCCATACACAAGAAGGGGCCAGTGAAATAGCCAGGGAACTACAGAATGACTATGATAAATTGCACATTGTATAGACTTTACGCTAGTCTGCTACGCTCCATGATTCAGGACTGGTGCATCCAACACAACAAGATTCCGGACACGCAATACGGGTTTTATCCAGGCAGAAGCATCTTGCAACCCCTATTCATTCTACGACACCATGCTGCACAGAAAATGCAAAGCGGTTCATCATAGTTGTATGCTGCGTTTATTGACTTGAAACAAGCGTATGATTGTATTCCAAGAGATAAGGTTTGGGGCCATTTACGCAGTTGCCGGATGCCTGACCATATCCTGTCCATCTTAAAAGACTTGTACATGCTGATGAATATATGCTATTGGATGGGGATAAGACAGCTCCTGTGCAGCCATCTTTCGGTGTTGAACAAGGATGTCCCCTCTGCTGTTCGCTTTTTACTTGAACGACATTGATAGCATTGTAGACGGGGTCAAAGGTGCAACCGGTATTCCCAAATTTTTTGGTGACCCACATGCTGTTTGCAGATGACCTCTGCCTCATGTCCAACGACCCTAACCACATGCAGACCATGTTGAACAAACAACGAGCTTATGCACGAAGGAAGTCTCTCACTGTCAATACACAAAAGTCTGAGGTGATGTGCTTCAATTCTTACACCAGCAATCTGCCCCCTCTCTTTTATTATGGGGCGCAGCACCCCTACACAGACTCCTTCAAATTTTTGGGCATGGTTTGTGACAGACATATCAACTTGAATACTGCAGCTGATGCAGCACTACGTCCATTCACAGCTGGTACTTTCCGCATCATACAATTCATGCGGGAACATGATCTTACTTTCAGGTTACACATCTATATGTGGCTCCTTAAAACGTGCACAATACCTGCTGGTATGTATGCGAGCCAGGTTTGGGCCACCTCATTCTTACGACAGCCTGTCTTGAGGGCAAAGAAATGGACAATCCTTTCAAAAAGGCAGTGTCCAGCAAGCCCAGCAGTCAACCCATCTGGCTGAAGGTCTAAACCCTTTGTAACCTTGTAACCCTTGTAACTAAGCTTTGCTGGTGATGCAGTGCCTAGGCTCTCAGTGACCCCTTTCCCTTTATTGATGTAGCGGGTGTTTTCACTACGTTTCTTTCCTTTTCCTGTGAGCTCAACTTGTCTCAGTCTAACAGTGGTCGCTAGGTGCTTTCTACAGAAAGTGTTGGACTGCGGAGTTCATAGAGGCGTGTGTGGGTCTACGTGCGGCAGATACATATGCCAATTGCATTAAGGCTGCAACTCCCCTTCCCCTACAAGACTTTGCGGTGGATTTGCGCGAGCGCTTGCGTGTGGTATGGAGGGAGTTGGATGTTGCAGGTCCTAGGACACACGCTCAAAAACTGGCTACTTATCATGCATGGATGGCCTTGCCTCTCAAACCAAGCAATATATGGGGCCCTCCCCATTTGTTGCCTAGGTACCTGGAGCTGGAATTAAGTAGGCATGTGCTTCGGAACATTGCTCGTTCTCGTTTGCGTGCCCATACCCTGCGAGTTGAAACTGAATGTTGGCAAATTGGCAAATCCACAATAGGCTCTGTGACAAATGTGACTTGCATGATGTCCAGGTCGAAAAGCATGTCCTTTTTTTATGCCCTTGCTTAGAATTGTGCAATTTGAGAAGGAGATTCGAAGAGCAATTTGCTGATTTTGCTGGTAGGACTTACATTGGAGACACAGGCGCTTTTTATTTTGACAACATTGGAGCTGAGGATGTGAAATTGTTTCTCTCGAGTTCTTTGTAAACGCTTAAAGGCCAAGAAAGTTGTCCTTCACACCATTATTTTTGGTGCGAGAGGCTCTATTTATACCTCACACACTTTGAATCACCTTAAAGAGCTCGGCCTTGATGCACAAAAAGCCCATAAGGCTGCCCTTACGCTACATGCTCATTCTGTGCTCTATGCACACAAACTGACAATTACTAGACGCGCTCTTGAAAAATCAGTTGCTCTCAAGGTCCTGTTCTGGAGCAGGGGGCAGCTTGTCACCCTCCAGATCCTCACTAGTTCTTCATTCTCCCTGGTGGAGGAGACTCACAGCTCTTTGGGCCAATTTGTCTCCTTTTCCTTTATCAATGTAGGGAGTGGTATCACTGCCTACGTAGTTTTTCTTTTCTTTTCTTGAAGCAGGCATCTAAATCATTCCTTTTTCTTTCTGAGACTACGGATATTTTTTGTCGGGCTGGCAGTGTCCAGTAAGCCCAGCAGTCAACCCATCCCCCAACAAGACTTTGTGGTGGACTTGCGCGAGCGCTTGCATGCGGTACGGAGGGAGCTAGATGGTGCAGATCCTAGGACACACGCTCAAAAACTGGCTACTTATCATGCATGGATGGCCTTGCCTCTCAAACCAAGCAATGTATGGGGCCCTCCCCATGTGTTGCCTAGGTACTCCACCGCGAGAAAGATTTTACATGCTGACATGCAACTGAGCTCACGATGCGATGATTGTTGGTCATCCCTCATCCTGTCTGCTATGGACGGTCTCACACAATCCTACTTGTTCAAGGAAAGGCTGCTGAACTTCAGCACTTGAAGTGTGAACCCATTGATCTTGGTCGCTTTGTTGTGGACCTCAGGGAGAGGCACTTAAATTATTGGACACCTTATTCTGATATAAATCCACGAGAGTGCAACAGCTCTACGAATTGAAACTGTGACCACGACTCTACGACCCACACTCTACGAATTGAAACTGTGACCTGGACTCACAATACCTCTCCTACTTGTGACTTGTGTAGTGCTCATGATGTACAGGATGAGCAACATGTCCTTTTCCACTGCACCCATCCACACGTTGTCTCTCTCCGAAGGACTTATGCTTCCATTTTTTTTCGCAGGCTTAAACAATGTGTCTGCTTTTCTGGGCCAGAAAAGAATAAGCTATATTTCTTCCTGCATGCACTGATAGTTTTTTATGAGCAGGCTAGCAGTCGCACTTCTTGACTGAAGGCCTTTTTCTAGTAACCCTTCAAGTTGTTGCCTAGGTACCTGGAGCTGGAACTAAGTAGGCATGTGCTTCGGAACGTTGCTCGTTTTCGTTTGAGAGCTCATACCCTAAGAGTTGAAACCGGTTGTTGGCAAAGCCACAATAGGATCTGTGACAAATGCGACTTGCATGATGTCCAGGACGAAAAGCATGTCCTTTTTTTATGCCCTTGCTTGGAAATGCGCTATTTAAGGAGATTCGAAGAACAATTTGCTGATTTTGCTAGTAGGACTTACATTGGAGACACAGGCGCTTTTTATTTTGACAACATGGAGCTGAGGATGTGAAATTGTTTCTCTTAAAGCAGACATACAGATCATTCGTTTTTCCCTCTGAGCCTACGGATATTTTTTGTCGGGCTGGCAGTGTCCAGCAAGCTCAGCAGTCAACCCATCTGGCTGAAGGTCTAAACCCATTGTAACTTAACTAACAGTGGTTGGTTAAAAATAATGATTTGAACTCCCGACAAGGGCATAATGAAAAATCCAAGGACATTTGACAGCGAAATGCACCCCCACCATGCCATGAAAGACGATGCAACAGTTGCAACTTCCTGAGTACCCCTTGCACTCCTGGAAATTATTGTTGTAACAGTAACGCGCTGGGAAAAAAAAATTAATTCCAAGCCCCATGAATCTGGCCATAAACTCATCCATCCAGAGATTTGCTGAGTTAATCAGGTCGACCCTAGGGCCCTATACCTCATTTCTTAACTGGTCAGTTTCCAGCGCAGCTCGATAAAGAATTGCCAAATGAACAGGAAGCAAGGACAGCAAAGCACTGCACACAGGTGCTTCCAATGGAAAGACATATCTGCTTCTTGAGACATTTTTTGCCTATGGCCGCATTCACTCTCCCTATAGCGTCAAACCAACACAAAGACATGCATGCACTGGCCTCGGCTCCATCCTTCCTACCCCCTTCCTTTCCTACATCTGAAGTGAGCTAGAACCTAAGCTCTTCGCAAGCAGGGACATAATCACACACGGAGGACTGGAAGCGCACCCCTCCAGCAAGCAGGGATCGGCACGTGATCACACTAATGCACATGCGCAGTCACACGCGGCTGGCAGTTGTTCCAAGGACTGGCAAGCAGCAAGGTGCAAGCAGTCGCCAACTGGCGCGCTGTGTCACCAAGGGAGCCAGCAGCAGCCTGAACAGTGTGCAGGTGTGGTTGCCAACGCTGCCAGCACTGAGGGCCTTCTTCATCCATGGCCAGGCCCCAGGTCAAATGCTGCTGCTGCTCCTGCTGCTGCCAGGCCACCGTGCACACACAGATAAGACAGCAGCGCGCCTCTCTTGTGTGCTCACCCTCTCGCAACAGCAGCAGTGAAAATAGCATGCACTTGTGCGAGCGAACACCTTAGAATGAGAGCAGCCCGTAGAAGAGACGTACAGTGGCTGCTTGCACACGCAGCTTATGCTTCACTGCAACCTGACTCACAAACCATGTGCAGCATGGTTAGCTTCTAGCGTTCTTAAGGCGGCAACAGAACTCTCCACAAATGGCTTTGAGGAATGTAAAAGCCAGTCCCTTACACCGTCCTCAGACTTTGAAAAGAACCCCCAAATGTCAACCCCTGTTCAATCATCACAGCTGTACAATTACCGACCATGGTTATGCACTGGAACGGAAGTGACACATGCAAACCGTAAGGCAAGCACATGAAACAGCAGCTGCAGCTGCGTCCCTCTTAGGAGGACTGCCAGGCGTTCCCTGGCGAGTCCCTGGCGAGAGGACCTCATGCACACATAAGAAGGCACAGATAAAGAATATGAGTGCAACACACGGACGCTTGCTCGACCTGTACATGCTCACTTACGCGCAGGCAGACATGGAAAGCGGTTAAAAAAACACTGCGACCTGCACCAAAGCAGCACAGCTATCCATCTAGGATCACCCAGGATGACCCAGGCTGAGGTGACTAAATGAGAGGGACTGCACACTGATTCACGGATGAGTGAGGAGATGCGTTCTGCAACAGGCTGCACCTGTGAGCCTGGATGCACACGCTGAACACGTGTTGTCATATGAGAGCTCGGAACCCAAGCATAAGGTATGACGTGATACCCGTGAGACAAAGCTACCACCCAGGGGCCTCCTGGAGGTTAATGCACACACTGAACAGCACTACTCTGGCAAATGTATGCCCTGAGGGTGCCAGGAACACTACACTCAAGCCGGGCACTCAGCGCAGCAGAGCATCCTCACCCTAACCCAGGACCCTCATGCATGCAGCACGTGTTCCACACAAAATTTGTTGTTAAGTGGCATGGCACCTACTTTGGTTGAGTTTCCGTGAGTGGCGCGGCAAGCGCCAAAGAAGACTGAGCGTGTGTGCTCCTGAACCAACCACCTCACACAACTGCCAAGAACAGGGGGCTGGAGCAGATGCTGTGAACAGGCGCGTGCACTTGGTGCCACAGGGAGGGGGAGGCCATGAGGCGGCTGGCGCAGCGCTCACCATGCAGCCCGCGCGTGAGGATGATATGGACAAGGCCCATCTCGTTGCACGCGCCTGCCCTGGCCCCCCCCTCCTCCATGCCTCACCCCACAAATGCGCGCCCCGCGGATGCGTCAAGCGTTATGGCAGCCCAGCCTTCAGCCTGACACCCCCCTCCTTCCACACAACCCAACCAAAAAATCAAAATAAAAGAAAACACACGATGCCCTGGCCAAGCAGGCTCGCGCTCCTGCGCATGCCCATGCGCTCAGGGAGCACAGCCCACACACGGCGCGCATGCACGCAGAGGGGACCTGCACCCGACGTACAGCCTGCTGCAGAGGCCTATTGTAGGCATGCCAGCAGCACTCCCAGCACCAGCCGCAGTAGGCACAGCGGCAGCAGATGACCAGCACAGCCACGAGCAATACTGCCCCTTACCACAGCCCATGCCTGATACAGGGGCCTTTTGTGTCAACCAGCCCCAGGCTCCCACACCGGGCTCGCCTGCCGCTCAGCGCACCTCACTGCACCAGGCAGCGCATGAGCCCGCTTTGCTTGAGGCGCCTTGCGAGAGGCGCAGCATGGCTAATACCTAACTTGACGCTTCTCTGGTGCCAGCGCCTTCACGGAGGAGCGTGTGGAGCAGGGCCGCCACTCATCCACGCGCATACCCGCTACTCATTGTAGTAGTAGCTTACTTGGCCCTCGGCGTCCATGACCTGCGCGGGCCATGGCGCCAGGTTGCACACAGGTGGGTGGAGCGTCAGGCTGCGCGACGGGGAGTTCAGAGTGTCAGCATCGGGTCACGTCACGTGCGAGGTGTGGCACTCAGTGAGCCCCTGACAACGTGTGTGGGTGGGAGGGCTGGAGCCTAACAAGGAAAGGGGGTGCTCGGGGCAGTCACATTACGCCACCTGCAAGGTGAGCGTCCTTTGCAATTCCGTAGAAAACATAACTCCTGCTCAGCAATTCCAGTTTACCCCTGCAAGCACACCCCTCACACACACACACGTCTTCCCCTTACTTCCCTCACCCAATCTTCCCACCCAATCTTCCCAGAGCACATGCAAACACGCACACAGCACGCCAGCGCACACGTGCTCACCCCCAACCCCCCTGTTACACAGGAAGCCTTGCACAGGAAGCCTATGCCCAGCCCCCACACCCCCCTTCTCCTCGCCTACCTGCACGAGTTGGCCTGTCCCTGTGTTCGTGGAACCCAGCCCTAGGTGCGAGGAGGGGATGGGGCCAGAGCCCAAAGCACTGGCCTCGCCTCCCCCTGCAGTCGTCCCAAGCAGCTCTTCCACCACAGGGTTAGTGGGCGCGACGCGCGGCAGGGGCGCGCTGTTGCTCTGGCTGCCAGGGTTTGAGGGCACCTTGACTTCGCTGGCCGTCCAAGTGTCTACAAGCAGTGTGCAGTGTGTGCGTACGTTCGCGTGCGTGCGTGCTGCAGTGTGTGCGTGCGCACATGCGTGCATATGTGAGCGCGCATAGATGAGTGCGTGAGCGCGTGCAGTGTGTGCGCACCTGTGTGCGCGCATGCGTGCACGCACTTGCCATGCGAGGCCTGCCAGGGACCCTTGTTTGTTTGCAGACCCTTGCTTGTTTGCGGACCCTTATTGTTTGTTTGCAGACCTTTGTTTGCGGACCTTTGTTGAGCAGGTTGGCTCAAGAATATGTCACCGCAGCATTTCCACGCTTCAACCTCGCGTGCTGGCGCTGCGCGTTCCACACAGGCACAAGCATATGCAGGACGGTAGCCTGGCAGCTGCCTTGTCGCACCTCCGGGTGTGGTTGCGCCTGCGCTGGAGAAGGAGTCCCTGTGGTCGCTGCTGTGGGAGGTCCTTTCGCCCCCACGACACTGCTGCCCTGCCAAGACAGCCTGCAAGGACAGCCAGCGGAGTGCATGGGCGTGCATGTACCATCCCATTTGTCAGCGCAAGAGGCCATCTGATAGAGTGCCAAAATGGATGATTCCATGATCCATGGCGTGATCTTGGGACATCAATCAAGAAAATCAAGAAAGGAAATTTTGCGTGCAAGCATGTGCGAAAAGGGCCTCGTGCTGGGGTAAGGCGCACTGTCATTGGTCTGCTGGCACCTTAGAGCCCCGGTCCCCCTCAAGAGAGGAGGTCATGACCGAAATCACGGCGCAGCCACTGTGCACTCACGCGTGCTTGCACACCACACTAACGCATGAATCCACCTTTGCAAAATCATGCAAACATGCGAGCGCTGCGCACAAATATGCACACACACATAAAGACAAGTGCTCGCACACATCTGCTCACGTGCATGCGCACACAGAGCACCCGCACCTGCATGAGCTTGGTGCTATTGCTGCCGCCCGCGGTCTTGGCGGCCATCGCCTGCAGGTTGCTTTCTGCGCGGTTGCTCATGCCCGTGCGCGGGAGGGGCATGCTGTGCGAGTCCTTGTTCTGCTGCTGGAACATGCCGCGCGGGGCGGTGTGCATGGAGAACTGGCCATCCGATGTGCGCTGTGAGATGATGCCCGCTGCAAGGGCAAAGCACAGGAGCACATTGAGCGTTCACAAAACAGTCCATTTGTCACTGTCACTGCATGTGCACATCCTCATGCGCGTACACACAAAGCATGTGAATGTTGCTGGGTCAGGGCCTGAGAGGGGACACAAGTCTGAAACAAGGGAAGGGCCCGGTCAAAAGGGCAAGACTTGCATGGAGGATGGGCATGGCGTTGTCAGCCCTGGGAAGGGTAGGCTCATGCGCGTTCAACTTGAACATGCCTCACACACACATGTGAGCATGCTCCTGCGCAACGTCCCTGCTGACGCACCTGCCGCTGCTCCTGCCGCGTCTAGTGCACCCGCAGGTTTAAATATTCCCGTTGGACTGGGCCGGCTCACGCTCACGCCCATGCCCACGCCTGGCAGCGGCATGCTGGTGGCGCCCTCCTGGTGTGTGTACAGGCCCGATATGTGGCCTAAGTTGTTCTGCCGTGGCTCAGCATCCTGGTACAGACTGACTTGAGGCATGGACAGGCTTGACTGTGGGACAGGCATGCTTGTCTGCGCAGCCAACAGAGCAGCAGCGTGTCAGTGGAAGGAGGGTGAAAGGGCGGTGGGGGGAAGGTGCAGCACGCATGCAAGGGCGTGGGCCTCAGGACAAGGGTAAGGTATCCCTGTGACCCCTCTAGCAAGGGGCCCGTGATTGGGCGCTGAACAGCCTGTTGACGTGTCAGCAAATAATGCACACCTTGTTTGGGGAGCAGGGAACAGCATTGACTCACCACTGCAGGCTGCAGGGTCATCCCTGGCTGCCGCGCCTGCTCAACAGGCTGGAGCATGAACTGCTGCTGCTGGCGTTGCTGCTGCTGCTGCTGCTGCTGCTCACGGGTCTGGGCTTGGATGTCTGGGACGGCAGGTTGGTAGTACGCGAGCTGCGTGCCGTACTGCAGGGGGCTGCTCAGCGGCACTGCGCTGTACACTGCGAGGCCCGCAGTTGCAGAGGGGTGTACTGAGGGAGGGAGGCGCGCGGGCATGTGAAGTTTGGAGGGGAGGGGAGCATGCAAGGCAAGGGGCGAGGTGGGTACAACCACGGGGCAGGCAGGGCCGCAAATGTGGGTGCTTGGCTAGGCATGGTGTAAATGACTGCAGCATGCGTTATCATACAGCATGCAAGGTCGGGGGCACAGAGGCGCAAACCAGTCTTGCGCATGAAGTGCAAGGAGTGTAGGGTGGGACAGGAGGGAACATGCTGCTCAGGCAAATATAATCACCAAAACAGCCTCCCATGATTTGACGCTGCACGTGGGCTGCATGGAGAAGCAGGGGGCTATCAGGCACCCTGCAGGCAAGTCGGTAGCTTGCCTGAGAGACCTTATGTGCCACAACAGACTAGGTTTATCTGTGGCACATGATTGTGAGGCGAAGCATGTGGTTTCAAGTGAAGCTGGGGCATACGCAGGCATGCCCATGGGGCGCGCATGGAGCACACAATGCATCATTGGGCACGCTAACTGCGGCTGGTGTGCAGGGGTGCCATGCGTCCCTGCTTCACACACCTTGTGGCACTGCCATCTGCTGCGAGGCATTGAGCATTGCAGACTGGTCCGGCACTGCATGCCCAGCCATGGCCGGCAGTCCTTGCTGCACAGCACATGTATGCCCAGCAACAGGGAATGAGCTGCAAGACAGGCAGGAAGTTGGAATTGGCGGGCATCTGCTCTACCCTGGCCTGAGTGCTTTGGTGAGCAGCGTGCGTGTTTGAGGGGCAGCAGCGTGAGCATCATGCCCAGGCAGTGGAAGCAAGCATCCCAGGCAGTGATGCCGTGAAAAGGCATGCAACATGACTCCACGCACCAGAATGACTTGGGAGGGAGTGCCAGCTGTGGGTGTCACATACTGAAAGCCAGCTGGCAGCTGGACAGCTTCAGGCCTGGGCAGCACTGGCATTCCAGGCTGCACATCACCCCCGTACAGCTGCAGGTGGGTGGACGCACAACAGGAGCCGCAGGTGCTCAGGCAAGGAGCAAGGGTCATACATGTTCAGCTCTTGGCTGCTCAAATGGATGTGCACACAGCCACCACAATCTGGAGTCCTAGCATTTGGGCGCAGGTCTGAAACATCCTGACATGGGTCCTTGCACCAATTTCAACATCAACACAGGTCCGGTCCTAGCAAGGTGTGCCAAGCCTAGGCCCTGAATAAGAAGCCTGCTTGCCAGCACACGCTGAGAAAGAAGTCAGGCCCTAGCCCATGATGGCCATCAGAAACAGCTGCAGTTTGGTTCAGGTGCTTCTGTTAGTTGTCCTCCAGCTCCCTGGAATCCGGCACACCTGGCTGGGAGGGATGAGCCCGTAGCCAGGGGCGTACACTGGCCGCGACTGCAGCATGGCGGGGTGCGGGGCGCCGGGGCTGCGCTGCTGCTGCGTCATCTGGCGCAGCAGCGCGAAGCCTTTGAACGTGCCCTTGCACACGTCTGATATCATGCTCAGCGCCAGCGACAGCGACTGCGTGTTGCCGCTGACCGTGACGCGCGTCGGCTCCACGCTCTGGGGGGAGGGAACATCAGAGAGGGGAGGGAGGAGGCGTAAACTGGCGAATTCGCAACCGAGAGGGAAGGCCGCTACTCAGGCAAGTTGTTGGCCCGCATCATGCACTAAAACTTCACGCTCCGTGACGCTCACATCGACACCAGCGTGCCAAGCCGGCTTGGCGACATATTCTGCAGCAGCTGCTACATGGGAGAGGGCGTGCATGCCGCATGGTCCCATGGTATCTGATGGTGGTGGGTGGGGGGCTCTCACCGACCTGGTCAATTTGGATCAGGGCCCCCGTGAAGATTTGCAGTGCCTTGATGGTCTCTCCGTTCTTGCCAATCACTCTGCCCACCTGCGGGTTGAAGTGGGCACGCAGGGGTGCAGGCTCAAAATGCGTATACCAGACTCACGAGGTAAAGGGGCCATCTGGAGAGGGCCCGTCCACCTCCACACTGCAGAAAGCAAGTAAGGCTAGCCCCTCATCAGGTCTTGCAAGGAGGCGGTGGGCTGCATACCCACCATAATCTTTGGACACAGCAGCTCAGCCGTTTGCCTCCCTCTCGTCGTGGGTCCCCCGGCAGGGTGAAATGCTGCTTGGCCGAAGGAAGGCGCAGGCGCGGGCGCTGGGACGGAAACAGGAATCTCGGTGTGTGGCTCCATCATCATGTGCCGCCAATATGCCTACGGGCCGGGGCCGGGGCCGGGGCCAAGGGAGGGTCTGGTTTCCACAATACAACACGAGTGTCTATAGAAATCAGGCAGAAACAAGGGGCGGCTGCATTCCTCTTCGCATATTTTAAGCAACCTGCCTTTGGAGTTTGTGTTGGGCCAGTGGCCCACAGATGAAGATGTGACAAATGCTTTCTATTTACCAACGAAGTTTTAAGCTTATGAAAATGAGCCATACGCAGCAACCAGAAAGCAGCATATGTACACATGTACTCTCTCTCTCTCTCTCCCTCTCTCTCTCTCTCTCTCTCTCTCTCTCTCTCTCTCTC
>LKMJ01003823.1_pt1 | contig 14064 bp, 20 predicted proteins | sample 643391 | NCBI WGS metagenome assembly LKMJ01 (sample SAMN04112250, study PRJNA286221) | soda lake metagenome | biome: soda lake; feature: Kulunda Steppe; material: water; isolation source: sample PL-Br10 brine of Picturesque Lake | place: Russia: Kulunda steppe | collected 2010-07
AAAGCACGCCTGCAGTCAACAGGCAAGGGCGGCACCTGCTGTCAATGGAGGTCCACAGGCTGCACTTTCGAAAGCAGGGGTGAGGTCAGACCTTGCCCCAAGGCAAGCTAAATCAAAGCACGCCTGCAGTCAACAGGCAAGGGCGGCACCTGCTGTCAATGGAGGTCCACAGGCTGCACTTTCGAAAGCAGGGGTGAGGTCAGACCTTGCCCCAAGGCAAGCAAATTCAAAGCACGCCTGCGGTCCACAGGCGAAGGCAGCGCCTGCTGTGCGCGCAGGCACACAGATTGTGCAGGCATCTCTCGTCTACCAACCTGCATGCCACCACCCAGGCTCACCCACACCGACCACCTCTGCTGACACGCACGCCGTTGCAGCTCTCTCCCACCATGCCAGCACACCATATGAGCACATATGCAAGTGCACGCACGCGGACGCATGCACGAATCCACAAGCCCACGCAAGCACTCGCACTCGCACTCGCACACGCGCACACACACACACACACACATGCTAATACACACACGCGCGCGCGTGCGTGCCCACCTGAAGCGCAGTAGGTTCCCGGCCTCCACGGCGAGGTCCAGCTGCTCCTTTAGGGGCCCACCAAACTGGCGAATGCTCTCGTCCAGGCGCAGCTCGCTGATGCCTGGGATGGCACTGGCCATCTTGGCCGCGCGCTCCATCAGCACAAAGTCGCGGTGCATGATGGTCGTCACCCCCGGGTGCCTCACCTGCGCACGCGTGCGCAAGCGGCACAGCCGCACGGAGGGGCAGCGCAGCATGTGGCGGCAGGTGCATACGCGCACGGCGTCCATGCAGTTTGGTGACCTCCTGCACCTTGGCGCAGGCGGGACTGACTGGCGCTCGAAAAGGGGACTGACTAGCGCTGGAGGGCTGGACCTTGAGAACCCCAAAGGCACTTGGAGGCCCTTGAAGGCCTTCAGAGCTGGGTGATCCGGCACACACACACACACACTTGCAGCCGTACGCAAGCTCATGCGTGGCGCTGGCGCTTCCACAAGTTGACACAAGAGCGCACACACAGCCATGCTGGCCTCCACAACAATGCTGCCACGCCTGCTGCAGTGGCCCGGCGTCCTTAGGTTTGCCCTGGAGGCCACCCCTGCATTGGTCTTCACTCTCTAACAGCTGCCACCACAGCTTAGCCACACCCACCACCAACTTTGCCTGGATGACCACCAGCAGCTACGAGAGATGCATCTGTGGCCACATCAACAGCTTAGCCACACCCACCACCAATTTTGCCTGGATGGCCACCACCAACTACGAGCTGCGCATCTGTGGCCACCACCACAGCTTAGCCGCGCCCGCTGCAGACTTTGCTCAGATGGCCACCACCACAACTTGGCCACGCCTGGCGCGGCCCTCACCTTGATGGCCACCACCTTGCCTGGCTTGGCGCCCGAGGACACAGCGGCCGCATGCGACAGCTTGCCCTTGTGAATCTGCGCTATGCTCCCGCTGGCGACGGGCTCATCCTCGAAATCAGAGAACAGCTGCATGACAGGGGTGCAAGGTAGGGCACCTGAGCTCTGCACCACGATGGGCCATGATCCCTCTACTACAGATTTCAGCCAGTGCAGCGCAGGGGGAGGTCACCCTCATTACGTGCTTGCACAATGGAATGCTTGCAGAAGCATGCCGTGTTCAAGGTACGGACTCGGTCAGCACACGGCGCACACTTGGCACACACTGCCGTTTCCCTCCAACATTTGGTATGCCGCTGTCTTCCCCATTCTCCTTGGAGCTGCCTCCAGGGTGGCAGAAACAGTTGCCGATACAGCTACAGCTTCACCATTCTGGCTAGGAGACCACAGGCAAGCGCTCAGGCATGAGCACAGCTGCTAAGGCTACGGCAGCACCATTTTGGCCAGCAGACCACAGGCAAGTGCACAGGCATGAGCACAGCTGCTGAGGCTAGGGCTGCTCCTTTCTGGCAAGTGGACCACAGGCAAGCGCACAGGCATGAGTACATATGGCTAATATCCCACCTGCTCAATTTTGAAGCCGAATGCAGCCTCAATCGCGCCTCGAGAGTAGGCGGCTGGGTGTGCAGGCGCTTTTGTCTGTGAGGCAAGCAGTGTGCAGGGCTGGCACAGTGTGCAGGGCTGGCACAGTCACAGTCAGGGGCTCAGGCAAGCAAGGATGAGCAAGGGTGAGCAAGGGTGAGCAAGGGCAAGCATGGGTGAGTAAGAAAAGCTATGGCAAGCATGATCACAGCCTGGGGCTCAACCGAACAAGGGTGAGCAAGGATAAGCATGGTCGACTAATGTTAAGCTATGGCAAGAATGGTCACATTCCAGAGCTCAGGCGCGCTTTGGCAAGCGATGTGGTAAGCAAGGGCAAGCATGGGCTCATGCCAGCTCAGAGAAAGGCATAACCAGGAGCTCAGGCAAACAAGAGCTAGGCTGCAGTGCATGCAACTTTGAGGGTGACACGAAAGGCAGTCCTTGCATAATCTTGGAGGCCAAGCTGGGAGCAGGCGGGCTGCTTAGGGTCACTTGTGCAGCAATGTGCCATTTGAGATGCATGGCAACATGGCTCATCACAGCGCCTAACCCCAGACCCTAACCTTAACCCAAGACCCTCAAACCATTCCTTACCCTGAACCCTATACCCCAATCCAGAAGGGTGGCGCCAAGGTGGGCCTTGCCACCCACCTGCAGCTGCTCTAGCGAGTGGCACAAGTCGAGCGGAAACAGGTCCGGGCGCGTGGCAGCCCACTGCCCCCACTTAATGAACGCAGGTCCCGCCTGCAGCCCAGCACCGAACAGTGCGCGGTGTTTGTGCTCAAACCATGCGCGGTGCTGGAAGGGCACGGCCGCTGCGCCAAGGATGCCAAGGGTGGACAGGACCAGCTGCGGAGCTGCTCAAGATCAGCCATGCATCCCCGTGGCTCCCCATTGCCACTGCCTCCCTCGACCTGTGAGGAGTCGTACGCTCGACCTGTGGCGTGGCAACTCTGGCAAGGCAGTCTGCAGTTCAATTGAGGATCGGCGACCGGGGCATGTGCCGGCTCAACAAGTGCTGAGCCTGTGGTGCACCCATTCCGGCGATACCAGCAATCCAAACGTCTGGGAACGCAGAACGTTTCCTGGGAGTGCAATTGCTCTACATGCACGCTTGCATCCCAAAAGGCAGAGCAAGGCTTTGCAGAGGCACACGAGCGCATTCAGCTCTCTGCTGGCTCACCGCCATTCTTCATCAGTTCCTCCCTGCATGATGCAGGAAAGATGCGGCGCTCTGCACAAATGCAAGGCTCACGCCACCCACCGTATCAAGGCACGGCTGGCGGTGCAGCGCACTGCCGCACAGCTGGATGCGCAGTGCCGCATTGCGCTGCAATCGCACAGTTTGCTGGGCAGCGCACCTTTACAACAGAGCACACGGAGTTGGAGAGGACACTGCACCACACACCTGGCAAAGCGCGCGCAATGCAGCGCACCATTGCACTCAGCTCAGGGCTGGCAACACACCTGGTGCAGCGTCCATATCATGAGCCGCATCCACTGCTTGCGGTGTTTGCCTCCCAGCCAGAATGCCGCGTGGGCGGTGCACACGGCGGGCATGAACAGCAGAAGCAGGAAAATGCCTCGCAAGCCCACGTGCAGCTCTTCAATTGCCGCCAGCACGAAGAAAGGCAGCCGGATGCGGGCGCACAGGCGGTACAGGAAGCTGCAGCGTGAGAGGACCACAGGTGTGGGAGTGAAGGAGGCGGGAGGTTGATCATCTTGCTGTGAGCGCGCACGGGCATCTAAGGACCGCGCAGGGTGGCTGGTGGAGGGGGGCGGATGATGGTGCAGGTCAAGACAAAACGCAGCACGCCTGAGCTGCCCACCCACACAGCGCGCACAGGCAACCCACACAGCACACATGCAACCTGCCTGAGCAGCCCACACAGCACGCGTGCAACGTGCCCGAGCAGCCCACACAGACAGCACACGTGCAATGTGCCCGAGCTGCCCACACAGCACACATGCAACCTGCCTGAGCAGCCCACACAGCACGCGTGCAACGTGCCCGAGCAGCCCACACAGACAGCACACGTGCAACGTGCCCGAGCAGCCCACACAGCACACGTGCAGCGTACCCAAGCAGCCCACACAGCACATATGCGAGCGCACCCGAGCAGCCCACCCACGCACACCCTAAATACATGGCCCCTAGTGCCTTCCTAGCTTGTAGCCCTTGCAGTTCTGATGCACAGCCTGCCATGCGACGCAGGTCCTTGACCAGCAAGCGGCTGCCAATGTGGCGCGCGGCCCAGGGAGCTGCGGGCGTACGTCTGGACCTGCACATTCCCAGTTGGCTATGCCCCTAGAGCATGCATCATCATCTGTTCGGACTTGAATACACCCGCTCCTGGGGGCGGCTCAGGGAGCTGCAGGCGCTTGCCCTGGGCCCGACCACATTTGTCACGGAGCAGAGCACCTACAGCTATCAGCCGGGTGGACCTCATTGCATCTGCACCTAGGGGGCGGCTCAGGGAGCCTTGGGGGCAGCCCAAACTGAGGCTCGAGTGCCAGACACTGGAAGCGCCAGGGAAAGAGCTGGGACACGACCGCAAACGGCAGCACAGAGGCAAGGAGCTTCTGCGTGGGCAGACGGGCAGGGTGGCAGGGAAGGGTTGTGCGCGCGCTTGAGCAGCCAGGTTGTGGCGCGTTGTCACCTTGAGCCAGCAGGCAGAGGGATAAGCAAAAGCTGGAGCGGCCCATGCCTACAACATTCTAGCTCTGACATGCCTGCATGCCCTGTGCGCACAGCATGCGCAGCTGGCGCGGGGGGCTGCAGTGACATCCTATCCCTGCATTGCACCCCGCCCGTGCCAGTGCCAGAGCAGCAGCTAAAGGGGTGCTCCAGCGCATTCTTTGCCCAAATGCGCAAGCTGCGCGTGCAGGCAGGGCGGATCAGGCCTTTGCTGCCTGGTGCTGGTGGCAGGGTGCCCTGGCATATGACTGTGACAAGCCTGCTGCTATGAGCTTGCATGCATGCAGTGCCTCCCATGACATGAGCCTAGAACAGGCATGCCTAAATTGTTGTGTGGCCATGCACAGTGCACAAAAACTGATCACCACTTACGTTCATGGCCCTTCCAGACCAACTTGGCTATTGTGCTCTGCACAGCGTGCGATCACAGCACCGCAAAACAGGCTGTAGGCTTGATCACTAATGTGAATGAAGGCTTAATGAGTGCATGAACTCTAGCAGAGTGATCTCGGCGCACTGACCTGCCCTGATGCACTGATGGACAGGCTGCTTCCCACAGCCGCTATGTTCTGCTCTATGGCCGTCCACCTCCGAGCCATACGCCCAAGGTGATGCCCAACATGCTGTTTATGCCTGAACACGAGGGAGCTCAGCTCCAAGCCACAGGCTACTTGGGCTGCTTGCGCCCGAAGCACGTGCTGAAACAGCGCTGCAGACATGAGGCCTGAGGCGCGGTACTGCTGGACCGCTGCATGGCCGCTCCTGCCACTGCTGAGGGCCCACAGGAGCTCTCCAGACGAGCTGAATTGCCTGTGCATGGAGAAGAGGTGGGCGTGAGCGCAAAATCAGAAGGTGTACCACAAACAAGCTCATACACGCCCACGCTCGAGCACATGCACTCCCACTAGGTTTGTCTGTGAACGTGCTTGCCTCAGCCCACTACATCAGAACAGTGATGGACTATTTAAAGCATGTGGACGGGTCCGATTGCAAGGATCCCATGGGAAATTGTGACGCACCCCCCAGATTTTTCAGCACTTGCAATTGACAGGGAGTTCATGCCTCTTTTTCGCACTTGGCGTCCAATTTGCAAAAGTGAGCCATTAGAACGCACCAGAAGGTGCTTGCTCCTCCCCTGAGCTGCGAGAAGGTGTGCTTGGCTCCCTTCAGACGAGGGAAAAGGTAGGACATGGCTTTACAGCATCGTGCCTCTTATATCATAATGTTATTTCGTTTTCAAGAATGTGATTTATGCAATTAGATTAGAAGTACCGAAGTTTTTCACATGGACCAAGACTGTGATATACCCCTGGTGGAGCTGGCGGCACGAGAGGTGGGCCATACCTATGCTCTAGGCCATGTAATGTAGCCGTACTCATGTTTTCAAATGATTAATTCGCACAATGCACACTCATGGCCACTTGCATGCGCACACAGAGGCAGCAGCAGCAGCAGCAGCAGCAGGATCAAGGGGAGGCAGGGCACCAACCTCAGCAGCAGCTGAAGCAAGAGCAAGGGGAGGGCGGGCCACCATTGCAACAGCAGCTGCAGGAGCTGCAAAAGCAACTTACCCAAGGTGCTCCAGGGACGATTTCTGCGACTCAATGTGCGACTGAGGGAGTGGCAGCGTCTACACTGCCTACCTTGGGCACCCTGGCTAGCAACCTACCCGAACAGCCCCAGCATCAGGTGCTCCCTGAGCATGAGGAGTTGCCAGTGCAGCAACAGGATGGGCAGGCGCTCACAGCACAGCCGCAGACCCAGTCAGAGCAGCAACATCAGCAGGATGTGGCGCTTGAGCAGCAGCTACAGCCGCAGACGCAGCCGTTGCAGCAGCAGCAGCAGCAGCAGCAGCAGCCTCAACCTGTGGTCCTGCAGTCCTCTAAGGCCACACGGAGGAGCACGCGCGCAGCCGCACCGCCTCAGCTGCCTGAAGCCTCTGGGAGCATCCCCAGCAAGCGCAAGAGGAAAGGTCCCAAGCGGCTGGTGGAGGACTACGCGCAGCACCCTACCACAGAGGACATGAGCGATGCTGAGGAGGGCGGGGAGGAGCTGGCCAGGGAGGGGGGTGCAGAGGACGAGGGCGAGGAGGAGGAAGAGGAGGTGGGGGCTAAGAGGGAGGGAGGGGCAGGGGGGGGGCGCGCAAAGCGCGCACGCCTTGCGCGCCCCGCAGCTCAAGTGCAGGGTAACCGCAGTGGTAGCAGGCGCCAGGCCGCCGGCGCGGCGGACGGCCGTGATGCCACGCCAGAGCCTCACGCATCCAGCGCAGGCACAAGCGGGGGGGCTGCAGGGCCCGAGGCGGGTCCTGGAAGCACGCAGAGGCGGGGCAAGGCGGCCCGGCAAGGTGGTGCAGCCAGGGAGCCACTGCAGGCGGCAGGGACAGGGGCAGCGGCAGGCAGGCGCCAGCCTCCTCAGCGACCACAAGACAGTGAGTGTTGGGCGTGCCTGCCATGACGCGCTGCGTGCGTGCAGGCAGGCAGGCTGGCAGGTAGGCATCATGTGCATGTTGCGATGCTGCTCTGTATGGCCTGGGTGATTTCAGTACGTCACCAGTGTGCGTGGGATGTGCTGGCTGCCCGGGCATGCCAACGACATGCGCACTACCAAGAGATTCCAGTACGCCAAGGAGTATGTGTGGGATGTGCTGGCGTGTGGGCGTGCCTACGACATATGCACCACCTAGATGCTCGAGGGTGTCCTGACTGCTCTGCCACATCACTTGGACGTGGAGGATGTGCTCCGCTCAGCAGCCACCGACCTTTTCTGCCTTCCGCTGGACGCGTGCATGCCAGGCAAATCCGCAGAGGAGTTGACCATTGCGGACAAGCTTGAACTTCTGCAGCGGACAATGCAAGACTACGATGCAGCGCGTGCGCAGGTAGGCGTGTTCTGGCTAAGGGCTGTCCCGCAGTGCATGATGAAGGCGGCGTACGTACAGGTGCCCCTTGCTTCTGACTCAAGTGTGGGAGGGGAGGGTTTCAAAACTCACGTTGGGTGTCCACAAATGGCCCAGTGCACCAAACCCTCTTGGCCTTTCAACACTTAGAAGTGCCCATCTGGGCAGACCACCTCCCTTCGAGCATTGCACATGTTTTGGCTTTTCAATGAACCCCTGCAGCAAGATTCTGACTTGGAGGACATGACCTGCTATCTACACTTGGCGTCCCACTCCACCTTAGTAGCTGGCACCGCCTGACCATTCCACCTTAGTAGCTGGCACCACCGACCATTCCTGTTCCTGGAACCTAGAACAAGAAGCAGCGGCCTGCATTCCCAAAAGCATGCAGACTTTGTCCTCCTCAAAACCAAGCATGATCAGTTTCATACGTCAGCGTTTGCCAGCTGCTGATCATTCATGCAGAGCCTCTGCAGAGCCTCTGCTCCTTGGTTGCCAAATTTCTGGGTGTAAATCCATCAGCCTGTGCTACTTGCGCATGCAGGTTGATGCAGCAGGATCTTTGCTGCAGACGCTAGTTGACGTCTTGTTTCAAGAGCCCTTCAGCCAAGTCACAAAGCACAGGGATCTCATTAAAAGGTCTGTGTTCCTGCATGGGCTTGTCGGTGGTGCCTAATTGCCCAAGCATAATGTGCATCTTTCATCTGTCTTTGGTCAATGAGATTCATCAATCACAGGTGCCGCAGTCTGCTTGACAAAGAATTTGTCCCGGCATCAGCGCGCTTTGTGCCGAGGGCAGCTGATTTGCCAGGAGCCAGAAGTGGCAAGCAGTGTGCTGTGAAGCAAGGGCAATTTGCCTCTGACAAGTGGCTTAAACAGGCCACACTACAAAACAAGGGCTTCTGTGCTGAATAAAACCGCATGTGCATCGCTGTTGGGCGCATGTGCGTGTTCATTTTGCCGTCACCCTCCTGAGTGTCCACAGGTGGCATTCATTGCAGGCCTGCATCACAACAGGTGCTGCCGCTGCTTTTTTTGTCACACTAGCCACCTGCAGGATCTTGATCCGAGCTTCCTTGCTGGCCCCTGTCTGTGCACCTCCTGCTTGGCACAGTGTGTTGGCCCGTGTCCAGGCAGCTCATACTTGGCACAGCGCCTAGGCCCGTGCCCAAGCAGCTCAGGCTCGGCACAGTGCTCGGGCCAATATTCAAACACTTGTACTTGGCACAGCGCCCGGGCCCATGCCCAGAAAGTTCCTGCTCGGCGCCACATGTCTACAGCATACAAAGCTTGGGGAAGCGCAAGGAGGACGACGCGCTCAAGCGCTTGAAAGTGAGCGCCCTAGAGCTGTTCCAGATCTGGAAGCAAATGAACACCGACATGAAGGGCGGCATGGATGAAAACAAGACCGCAGGTGGGCGGGTTTGCGCACGTGTTTGCACCATTTGGTGCAGGCAAGATGCAGGCAAGGCGCCCCCAACAAGGCTTCCGTGCTGTCCCACAAGGCATTAGTATAATTTTTGTGCTTGTGGGCATGCTCAGTTGAGTTATTTGCAGCACATGCCCCTGATTGAAACAGATGCAAACAGGTCAATCATAGGCGACAGGGTCCATTGCCTCTGACGGTTGTGCCCTGTTAACATCCTCTGAGTCGCCAAAGCCAACAGGACGCGCCAAGGATCGGCAGGCTCTTCAGGCCATCCTGCTTTTGGTGCACTTGGCACTGCGGCCACCCTGCAATGCCTCGCGGCTGTGCAGCCCAGCATCTTGGACAGCCTTATCCTCCCTGTGCTGTGCTGCAGCGGACTACCGCCCCAAGCACGCCCACGAGGGCCCCAGTGCAGAAGCTGCGGGCGCAGCCGCCGCAGCCAGCAAGCCTGCGCAAAAACCTTCCCCAGCAGCCACGGGCCCACGAGCAGCAGGTGGGCCTATCTTATGCTCATTAATTATTGCCCCCAATTGGTGTGCAGCAGATGCCCTTGTTCTAGTTGGAAGCCTCACAGAACTGTCAACCTAACAATTCGCACTTAGCGCTCACCCATTCGATCTCCCCCCTGTGGTGTGTGCAGACAGCGGTGCCCCTGCTGCTCCGCACCCAAAGCCGACGCCGTCTTTTCCAGCGGGGCGAATAAAGTCCGAGGAGCCGCAGGCCTGCGCAGGGCCCCCCTTTGCCAAGCAGCCTGCTCTGGCGCCTGCAGACTGCAAGCAGGAGGCAGGGTCAGGCCAGCAAGGGTCAGGCCAGCCAGGCGCTCTCCCCGGCCACCATGTCCCCCATTCGCACGCGGGTGCGGTGATGCCCAACGGCTGCGCGGTGCCGCCCAACACGGTGCTGCTCTCCGGGTTCAGCAGCACAGGCAATGCCACGCGAGATGCTGCGGTGAGCGTGGGTCGGGGGCTGGGTGAATGCTGGGAACTGAGTGCATGCAGTGCGTGCATGTGTGTTTTGTGTGTGCGTTGTGTGTGAATGTTGTGTGTGTGCATTTGTGTGCGTGCACTTGCACATGACATTGGCACTGTTGCACAATTGCTATCTCATTGCATTCTTCTCAGAGCTTTTGGAATAAGAGCAGTACTAATGCCTGGTCTGCCTTTGTACTTTCACCCTGCCGCAATCTCTTTGTGGGTTTTATTTTCGGTCTGAGAATAGGCTACCAGGGCAAGGAACCGCCTTTGTCTTTCAATCGTGTCCAAATGATGCGGTTGTATGAGGCAGCTGCAAGCCCTGCGTCATGCTCATGCAGTGCAAGGACATAAAATCTCAGAATCTGCTGTCCTTTTTGGTGCAGGTATCGCTCCTGACTTCATGTCTGGAGGAACCTGTTGCCTTGCGAGCGCCGGTGGAGGTAGCCCTTGAAGCAGAGGAGCAGTTGTATGACAGGTATGGCTGTTGCTGCTCATGTTCTGAGCGGTAGACCCAATGGCGGCTATGCAAACTTGGAGCAGGACTCAGGCCAGGCCGGCCGGTAGTAAGAGGAGTAGCGTGTCCTTGCGACAAGATGCTCAAATGTCATGCACATGTGATGCGCATAACCAGGATGGTTGAGCCTAGCCACACTTTCAAGCATGATTGCAGGCTGAGCAAGCAGGCCACTGTTTTTACCTCCTGTCATTGCAGGTATGCTGAAGCCATCAGTGGGACGGCAAGCAGTGAGAGTGCACAAAGATTGCCAGGCAGTGAGTACAAGAACCACCTCCATTCACTTTGGAGCCTGCTGACAAGTGTGGAAGTGAATGGAGAGCCGAGCGCTGGCTGTAAAGCAGCTATGATTGCAAACGGGAATGAGCTTAACAATAGCACTGTTGGGGAGTCAACAAGGAGATCTCTGTTAGAGGGATTGTTCACCATTAGGCAGCTGCTGGACCACGCCTTTGGCTAGATTGTTAAATTAATGCTTAGTTAGATTCCTTGCTTTATTTCCCTTGTCCTTCGCTGTTGTGGTGGTGAAGGAGGCTCTAGGCACTTCCGGCCAATGTCTCCTTTTCCTCAATTGATGTAGGGAGTGAGTTGCTGCCTGTGTAAATTTTCTTTTCTATTGTTCCAGCTTTCCAAGGGTGGGTTCGTTCCAGATTTTTCGAAATCCAACCTTTCTTCAAGATTTCATTCAATGCGGCAGTCTTTGCCAGAGTAAAATCTTTTAAATTCAAAAAACGGATTTGTACTAAAATAACTGAAGATCATCGGCGATGTTAAAAAGATTCCGTATAAATAGATAAGGAAAAAAGGATGAATTATGAATAGGTACTTGGTAGGTGCAATGTGCTGAGGAAAACCTGCCCTTGCTCCATTCCCCAACAACCTCGATGTCTAGCTCTGATGAGGAAGGATCAGAAGAGGAAGAGGAAGAGGAGGATGAATTAGATGAAGCGGTAAGTGTGAGGGCGCAATTGATAACAAAGACTGCGCATACCCCAAACGGCCAATGTGTGACTGACAGGACGACAGCTTGGAGGATGATGGAGAGGAGGAGGAGGGAGAGGAGGAGGAGGGAGAGGAGGAGGCACGAGTGAAAAGTGTGAGCAAGGCACACAGGCAACCCCAAGCAGCAGCTGGGCGCAGGGCCAGGTGTGCTTCAGCTGTCCGTTGCTGTCGATGGTTGCACCTGGCAGGCTTCTCTGCATGCATGCGTGGAAATTTCTCAGACATCTCCAAAATCTTTTCAAAAACTACTACTTTACATAAATAGAGTACCCATGCTTGCAGCCCGGCCCACCATGTGGAGGCAAGCCGAGCGGTGGACCCCGAGGTCCACACACCTGAGGAGGAGCAACTCCGCAGGCAGAACGTTAAAGCCCTCTTGTCTAACAGGTAGGCAATTATGGTTGCTCTCTCTGTATGCAATGGTTTCACAGAATGATTATCTATGACAGCAGGATGAGAGCGATCTGCTGACCAAGGGACACGTGTATGGCTTGGTTTGCTCGAAGACCTGCCAACTCTGCAGTATGCTCTGCGCATGCCTTTGATGAAGCTGGATGCACAGCATCAGACAGACGCGCATGTGCTCATGCGATGCACACACAACAAGATGTGCACGTGCTCATGCGATGCACACACAACAAGACGTGCGCGTGCTCATGCGACGCACACACACAAGAAGACGGCTCTCCTTCCTGCCGCTGCGTGTGCCTGCAGCCTGCAGCTGCAGAGGGCCCCCACTAGCCGGTACCTTTCCGTGCAGCAGGGCGAGGCGGTGCTCCGCCAGCAGTTTGTCTCTCCTAAGCCTGGACTGGGCGCAGGGATGTCCGACGTGAGCGTGGACTCTGCCAGTGATGCCAGATGTGGGCGTAGGTTTGCAGCTGCGGGAAAGCAGTGTGTGCTTGCTTGGATCTCCGCACGTCCCTCCCCCATCTCCCCCAAGCCTGCTCCCTTCAGCGGCCTCGCGTGCTCTCTCATCCCACCATCCCTTTTTCAGGTTGCTCCCTTCTGTGACCATGAGTGCTCTCTCTCTCAACCCCCCATCCTTCCCAAGGGTGCTCCTCAGTGGCCCAGTGACCATGAGAGTACTCTGCTTTCCAAGCAGCGCAGCTCCATCAGCTGCCTGGCCTCCTCTCCAAAGCATTCCATCCATCCAACTCAGTCACACGCGCTCAGTGCGCGAAACACTCGAGCCCGGAACAGATCCCCCACCGCGCGATCAGGCTCCACCCTCTCCTCACCGCCCTGCGCAGGAGCTGCGCAAGCGCCTACTGGCGCGCAAGTTCTTTGTGCCCTGGGGCCAGAAGCGGCCCTTCGCCGCGCCCCTCATGCCCTCGCAGCCAGCTTCCACTAGCGCGTCGCCCGCGCCCCCGCCGCCGCGCGAAGAGCTGCCTGAGGGGGTGGAGCCGCTGGTTCTGTGGGCTCCGCCGCCTGACGCCGCCGGCGGCCCCTCTGAAGTGGACCTGAGCGGCATCCCTAAGGGTGCGCACCATCCGTGTATGAAGATGGTGTGCAGGCCGGCCACACGCATTTCCGGGAGCGTGTGCACATGCTTGTGTTTGTGCTTGTGCACGTATCCGTCCGGCCGCTGCAACTGAAGTGCCTGCACTGCTCCGCGATTGCCACTGCAAGTGTTCTGAAGAGCACTGAGCCCTCAGCAAAGGCGACCCAGCGAAGCACTGCAAAAATCTTGAGTGGCCACACGAGCCATCCCACCAACACCGCCATCACACAGACACCATCGATAAGGACAACAGCACTATCAACGCCCCCGCTCCCAAACTTTGTCATGCCACCCTGCAACATGTTGGATCAATGAATTGCTCCTACCTACCCTCATGCCACAATAGATAGTTCTGTGGTGCTGTGCAGGCGCTATCATGCCACAATACATAATTCTGTGGTGCTGTGCAGGCGCTATCATGGCACAATAGATAGTTCTGTGGTGCTGTGCAGGCGCTATCATGGTGGACCCCATGCTCGTGAGGTGGCTGCGACCCCACCAGCGTGAGGGTGTGGCATTCATGTTTGAATGCGTGGCAGGGCTGCGGCTGCCTGAGGGCCAAGGTGCGTGTGCGCATGCGCTTGTGTGTGTATGTATGTGTGCATGTGTGTGTGTTTGCATGTGTGTGTGTGTTTGCGCGCATGCGTTGCACATAATGCCGCCCTCACTTGCCTGCCAGTGTTTGGATTGGCACCTCAGGCTAGCCATGGCCTGTTGGTCCACGCTGCAACCGCTGCCATGAATTTCCATGGATTGCCTTGCTTCATGCCCAGTGCGCTTCGCGTGGCCCCTCATACCCTGACACAGTGTGGTGCCCTCATACCCTGACACAGTGTGGTGCTCATACCCTGACACAGTGCCCTCATACCCTGACACAGTGTGGTGCGCATACCCTGACACAGTGCCCTCATATCCTGGCACAGTGTGGTGCCCTCATACCCTGACACAGTGTGGTGCCCTCATACCCTGACACAGTGTGGTGCCCTCATACCCTGACACAGTGTGGTGCCCTCATAC
>LKMJ01003824.1_pt1 | contig 14064 bp, 16 predicted proteins | sample 643391 | NCBI WGS metagenome assembly LKMJ01 (sample SAMN04112250, study PRJNA286221) | soda lake metagenome | biome: soda lake; feature: Kulunda Steppe; material: water; isolation source: sample PL-Br10 brine of Picturesque Lake | place: Russia: Kulunda steppe | collected 2010-07
GGCGGGTCGCACCGTCGGCGATGGTGTCGCCGATGTCGTCGACGAGCCGCCAGCCCCAGCCGTCGTCGTCCTGGAACAGCTCGAAGGCGGCGTTCTCGATTTCGAGGTGCTCGGCGTCCGGCGCGTTCTTCTGGAGCGTCATCATCGCGCCCATCGCGTCGTCTTTCGACTCGTACTCGCCCTGTCCGCTGTCGGCGAGTTCGTTGCCGTCCTCGTCGATGAGCCGCCAGCGCCAGGCGCCGCCCTCGTCCTCACCCTCGGCTTCGTAGACCTGGAAGGCGGCGTTCTCGAACTCGATGAGGTCTGCCTCGGGTGCCTCGGTCCGGACCCGCTCGACGACGGCGCTGGCGGCCTGCTCGCTCTCGTAGGTGTCCGGGCTTCGCGCGTGGACGTTCCGGTCGGCGTCGACGAGCCGCCACCCCCAGCCGTCCCCGGCCCGGTATGTCTCGAACTCGAGGTTCTCGATACGGACGACCGAAGCCTCCCCGGCGTGAGATTTCATCTCCTGGGCGGCGGCAGCGACGTCTTCCTCCTCCCCGCTGTGGCGTCCCGCGGCAATCGGGTCGCCGGTCCCGTCGACGAGCCGCCACTGCCAGGTCGACCCCGACTGATAGATGTCGTAGGTCGGCTCGCCGCGTTCGAGTCGAGCAGCGTCCTGCAGGCCGTCGAGCAGGTCGTAAGCCCTGTCCTCGACGACGCCTTTCGACTCGTAGCTGGCGGTGCTGGTCGCCAGATGGCGGTGGGCGCTGTCTCTGAGCCGCCACGTCCAGCCGTCGTCCTCGTAGAGCTCGATACCGAAGCTCTCGATGACGAGCTCCATCGCGTCCGCCGAGAGGTCGCGGAACTGGTCGAGCGCGCCGGTCGCCCCGTCGCGGTCGGTGTGTGCGTCCACACCGGTCGCCAGCGGGTCCCTGTCTGCGTCGAGGAGTCGCCACCTCCACTGGCCGTCATCGCGCCGGAGGTCGTAGAACGCGTCGTCGAGGACGAACACCTCGGCGTCCGGGCTGTGGTCTTTCAGCGCGTTGATGGAGCTCTCAGCCCCGTCGCGGGTGTCGTACTCGGTGCCGCCGTCTGCGACTGCCGACCCGTCGTCGCGCATCAGGTGCCACTGCCAGTCGCCATCGCTGCCCTTGTAGAGCCGGAACGCCGCGTGTTTGATCTCGAGCAGGCTCGCGTTCGCCACCTGCGTTTTGACGGACTCGACGCGCTCCTCGGCTTCGAGTCGAGAGAGGTGTGCGTTGCTGGCCGCCGCGACCGCGCTCTGGTCGATGAACCGCCAGGTCCACTCGGTGCCCTGCCTGAACAGCGCGAACAGGCCGCCGCGGTCGGCCTCTCCCACCATGATGTCGGGGTGTTCGTAGCGCGGCCCCTCCGTCGTCTCCGAGAAGTAGCTCCGCTCACCCGTGATGACCGGGACCATGATGACGACGCCGGCGACGATAGCGATACCTGCCGTGTACAGGCCGATGATCATGTTGCTGTAACTCGGCGTCCCCTGGTGCCAGTTGTATGGGTAGAAGTTGACGAACAGGACGACAGCAGCCATCCCGACGAGCGCCCCGAGGACGGCGACGACGAGGCTGCGCCGCGTGACCGGCAACAACAGCACGATACCGAGCAGGGACAACACCAGTCCCGTCGCCGAGGGGACGGCCGCTATCTGTCGTACCAGAAATAGCGTGCCGTCGCTGACGTCCGAGCCCGTGGGCGCGACGAGATAGAAGACCAGTCCGCCCATCGCCAGCAGGTAGCCCACGACCACGAGCGTGTAACCGTACACGTCCTGTTTCGACTCCGGCTCGGTGACGTATTTCGTGTACAGTTCGAACAGCCGACCGTCGTACGAAGAGTCCGGTGTTCCCCGTTCCGTTGCCATTTGATACACAATCTCTTACCGGCTGATTAAGTATTGTGGACGGTTACCATACAGTATCAGATTTGCATCATATATAGGCAAATAGTACCGCATTTCTTGCATTACGGCATACCGTTCGAGGTGTTACAGTCTGACGGGAATCCCGCGCTCGTCGAGATACTCCTTCACTTCCCGAATCGAGTACTCGCCGTAGTGGAAAATCGAGGCGGCAAGCGCTGCGTCCGCGTCGGCGTCGGTGAACACCTCGTAGGCGTCTTCGGGGCCGCCACAGCCCGAGGAGGCGATGACCGGCGTCGAGACGGCGTCACAGACGGCTTTCATCAGTGGGATGTCGTAGCCGTCTTTGGTGCCGTCGGCGTCGATGGAGTTGACGAACAGCTCTCCAGCACCCCGGCTTTCGGCCTCGCTGGCCCACTCGACGGCGTCGATACCGGTCCCTTCGCGGCCGCCTTTCACCGTGCACTCGAACCAGCAGGACTCGCCGTCGACCTGGGCGTACTGTTCGCCCTCGTCGTCGAACCGGCGGCGCGCGTCGAGGGAGATAACGATACACTGGCTTCCGAACGCGGTCGCGCCCGCCTCGATGAGGTCGGGGTTCTCCAGCGCGCCGGTGTTTATCGACACCTTGTCAGCGCCGGCGCGCAGCGTCTCTTTGATGTCCTCGCGGGTCCGGATTCCGCCACCGACAGTCAGGGGGATGAACACCTCGTCAGCGACCGCGCGGACGGTGTCGAGCATCGTCTCCCGACCTTCGGCAGAGGCCGTGATGTCGAGGAAGACGAACTCGTCGGCCCCGGCCTCGTTGTAGCGTTTGGCCATCTCGACCGGGTCGCCGGTGTACTGCAGGTCCTCGAAGTTCACGCCAGTGTACACCGCCGGGTTGCCGTCCTCGTCGACATCGACGTCGATACAGGGGATGATTCGTTTCGTTAACACCATGCAGTAGACGTCCTCCAGTAGACGGTCGGTCGCAAAAAGGGTTGGTTTGCTGGATTCGCCCGTCACCACACTCGCGTCGTGTACCCGCCGAGTCCCCCGAACAGCACCGGATAGACGACTCCCGCGAAGAGAAACGCACTGAGCGGGTCGAGACCGACGAACACGAACTCGACTGCACCGAGCAACACCGCCAGCAGGGACGCGACTACCAGCCCGTACCCGAGTGCGACACCCGCGCCCTGCAGGAACGCCTCCTGGTCGGAGCTCGCGGCCGTCCCGGACGCACACAGCCTTCCGCAGACGACGAGCATCAGTGTCGGGACCAGGTAGTACACCGGTGCCGGGACGACGCTGGCGCCGGCCACGCCAGGAACGACACCGTCCGTGAGGACGACGTGCGAGCCAAAGAAGTCGCCAAGCGTGGCGAACAGAAACGCGCGAGCGCCGACGCCACCGAGGGTTGTCCCCGACAGCGACAGCACGTGTACCCCGAGAAAGCACACGACGGCGGCGTACGTCCCGACCGCCGCGACGACGCCGTAGACGACTGCTGCCCGGAACGGGAACGGGTGGGCTCGTTTCCGTTCGACGGTGTGTTCCGGCGCGTTACTTGCCATGCCCGAGCGTCGGGTAGCGCCGAGTAAAAAGTATCTGTCTGCCGTCGGCGAACCGCTCAACGACGGCGGACACATACACTTTATTATACCCGGGATTCGCAACTTACACTGTGTCAGAGGAGCGCGAAAGAGCCACAGTGTTGGTCGTCGACGACGAGCCGGAGGTCGCGGACGTGTACGCACTTCGGCTTCGAGACCAGTTCGACACGCGCGTCGCATACAGCGGCCGCGACGCGCTGGAGACGATGGATGTCGATGTCGACGTGGTGTTGCTCGACCGGCGGATGCCGGATATCTCCGGCGACGATGTGCTGGCCGAAATACGGGAGAAGGGATACGACTGTCGGGTCATCATGCTGACTGCGGTCGACCCCGGAATCGATATCGTCGACATGCCGTTCGACGATTACCTGTGCAAGCCGGTCGAGAAATCGGACCTCGTCAGGGTGATCAACCAGCAACTCGATGTTATCCGCCACGACGCGAAGCTCTCGCAGTACTTCGAACTCACGTCGAAACTGGCCCTGCTCGAAAACGAACTCGCCGAGGAGGAAGTCGAGAACAACGAGGAGCTCATCGAGTTACAGGCAGAGGCTGAGGAACTCCGGGCGGAGCTCGACGAGTCGCTGGAGGAACTGGACGACATCGAAGCCGCCTTCGACAGGATTCGTCGACACTCAGGCTGAAGCCGTTGGCTGTTCCCCGTTCTTTTTGTAATCTCGACCCGAACAGGGTGGTGTGGCAGATTCGAATCAAGAGGAGGGGCTCGTGCTCGTCGTGGACGACGAGCCGGACGTGGCGGACACGTATGCACTCCGGCTCACCGGGGAGTACGAGACACGCGTCGCCTACGGGGGAACGGAGGCGCTCGACGCAATCGACGACTCCGTCGACGGAGTGTTGCTCGACCGGCGGATGCCGGATATCCACGGCGACGAGGTGCTGGCCGAAATACGGGAGAAGGGATACGACTGTGTGGTCGTGATGTTGACCGCGGTCGACCCCGACCTGAACATTCTGGAGATGGAGTTCGACGATTACCTCTGTAAGCCTGCCGAGCGCGAGACGCTGCTGGCGTCGCTTTCTCAACATCTCGACCAGCCAACGCAGGACGACAGCGGTGACGAACTCGCCGAGTTCCTCTCGATTGTCTCCAAGCTCGACGTGTTGAAAAGCGAGCTCTCACACGCCGAACGAAGCGAGAGCCAGGAGTTCCAGGGACTCAAGCAACGAGCCGAGGAGCTCGGTCCTGCTATCCGGTCTGAGGTCGACGACCTCGACGAGCTCGTCGAGACACACCGGTCGATTGCCAGAGGAAACTGACTGCTTCCGCGCGGACGGCGACATCGCACACTGCTCGGAGGCAAACGTTATTGTGACGGCGGCGGCGGGGTACTGTATGGCTCTTGGCGACCTTCACGAGGCGACGGCAGCGGGAACGACGGACCTCTATTATGTCGATGTCGGGATGTACGACACGCCGGCGTACGGGCTGGTGTACATCCTCGATGCCGAACGGCCAGCGCTCATCGACACTGGCACTGGGTACAACTACGAGACGGTGCTCGACGCGATGGGGGCGGTCGGTATCGCGCCCGAAGAGCTCGAAGTCATCGCGCCAACACACGTCCACCTCGACCACGCGGGTGGCGCGCATCTGCTCGCTGAGGCCTGTCCTCACGCCGACGTCTGTCTCTACGAGGCCGGCGCGCAGTTTCTCACCGACCCGACCGCTATCTGGGCGGGGACCAGGGAGGTCATGGACGAGCGCATCGAGTACTACGTCGAGCCCGAACCGATTCCCGAGGACCGCATCGTCGAGCTCGCCGACGGGGAGGCGCTCGACCTCGGCGACCACGCCCTGGAGGTCCATCACGCGCCGGGTCACGCCTTCCACCAGGCGGTGTTCTACGACCCGGCCAACGACGGCGTGTTCACTGCCGACGCTGCGGGCATCAACTCGCCAGCAATCGACGGTGTCACGCACACGACGCCCCCGCCCGGGTTCGACCTGGAGAGCTGTCTCGACGACGTCGAGATGCTCCGGGAGCTCGACCCTGCCGTGCTCTACTACGCGCATTTCGGGGACAGAGAGACTGGCGACCTGCTCGAACAGTACGCCGACGTGCTGGAGGGATGGGTCGAGCGAGTCGCGGCCAGGCGCGAGGAGCTCGAAGACGACGAGGCCGTCGCGGCGTACTTCGCCGAGCGAGCGGAGACGACGGATGCGTGGGGAGAGGCCCACGCCCGCGAGGAGGAGCGGATGAACGTCCGGGGCGTCCTGCACTATCTCGACCAGCGCGACGCGTAGTCGACAGGTTCTGAGAGCACTTACCCACCAACTGCCCCTGACAGCGTATCTCCGTCAGCCCCCTCCGTCCGGTCACTCACCGTCTGTCTCTTCGTCTTCCCACTGTGTGTCGTCTCCTTTCCAGGGCGTCTCGGACCCCTGTCCACCGGTTTTGTAGGTTCCCTGTGCAGTTGCGACGCGCTCGCCGTCGGCGTCGTGGATGTCGACCTGCACCATGGCGAGACTCGACCCGAATCGGATGACCTCCGCCTCGGCGGTCAGGTCTGAGGTCGTCGGAGCGAGGTAGTCGATACGCATATCCACGGTCGGCGTCACGTCGCCAGCGAGAGAGATAGCGGCGGCACCACCGACGGTGTCTGCGAGTGCGTACGTCGCGCCGCCGTGGGCGACCGACCCGAAGTTGTTCGACCGGATTTCGTCGCTGAACGGCAGCCGACCCTCCGCGTAGCCGTCCGCTGCTTCCGTCAACTCGATACCGAGATGCTCGACGAACGGCGTCCTGTTGAACAGTTCTACCAGGTCCATACCCCAGTTGAGACGCCACGGCCTGATAAAGCTACGAAAACGGCGAGAAACGGTCTTGGCGTGCCCTCCTGGCCGGTGCCGACTGACCCCTGGACCGCTATGGGTTCGGCGACGGTCAGTCGAGGTTCAGAATCTCACGGGCCTCATTAGGTGTCGCCACCTTACGCCCGAGCGTCTCTGCGAGCGTTGCCACTCGCTCGACCAGCTGTGCGTTGCTCTCGGCGAGCCGGCCGCGCTCGTAGTAGACGTTATCCTCCAGCCCAACCCGGACGTGGCCGCCGAACAGAATGCCCATGGTGGCGAAGGGAAGCTGATGTCGGCCAAAGGCCAGCGTGTTGAACTGCGCGCCCTCGGGGAGCAGTTCGATTGCAGCGAGGAAGTTCCCCGGTGTCGGCGGCGAGAGCGTTCCCGGACCGAAAATCAGCGTGCCGTACACCGGGTCGGCGAGCTCTCGGCGCTCACACAGCGCGACGACCTCGTTGACGTGGCCGTCGTTGAACAGTTCGAGTTCGGGTTTGACGCTGCGCTCGACCATCTCCTCGTGGAGGGAGTCGACCAGGCCGCGCGTGTTCTCGCTCGTCAGGTGACGGTACCGGTTGAGCGGCCCCATGTCGAGCGACGCCATCTCCGGTGGCGGGTCAGTCCGCAGGGGCTGGTGACGCTCGACGTCCGGGACGCCGGTTCCTCCGGTCGAGTGCTGGATGATAACGTCCCCGGCGTGGCTCCGAATCGCGTCGTCGATTTCCTGGAAGCGCTCGGTCGAGAAACTCCGCTCACCCGTCTCCTTCCGGGCGTGGACGTGGACGACGGACGCCCCGGCGTCGACCGCCGCCGCGGCCGCGTCCCCTATCTCCTCTGGCGTCTCTGGCAACGCAGGGTTTGCCTCCTTGCCGTGGACGCCACCCGTGAGCGCCGCAGTGAGAATCACCGGCGCTCCCGCGAGGTAGTCCTCGTAGGTCATCCGTCTATCCCGTGTTCCTCGCGGTAAATCTCGCAGTGCTGGCCGTGTTCGAGGTCGTACCGGTTCGCGCAGATGTCGGCACGCATCGGCTGGACGAACGAGTCGACGACGCCACAGTACGGACGCTCGTGGTCGAACGTTTTACCCTCCCCTTCGCGTCGATACTCCAGATGTGGACAGGTCATGGCGTTACTACGGAGTATCGAGTGATAACGATTAGCGTCCGGTCAGATATGGGAGAGACGAGCCCCCGAAAAATCAGACTGCGGCGTCGTAAGCCGTCTGGAATTCGGTCGTCTTTTCGATGACCTGTTCGGTTCCCGCCTCGAGTGCGTCGAGCGTGTCGACGCCGTCCTGAGTCTTGATGGTCAGGACGGGGTCGGTCTGTCCGCCCGACTGCTCGGGGTTCATGTCGTAGGTCGCGGCTTCGATTCCCTCCGTCTCCAGCAGTGCGCCTTTGAGCACGTTCATGAACGTGTGGTCCTCGCCGGAAATCTCGATGGAGAGTTCGTTCTCCTCCTTGTCGATAACCCGTAGTTCCATACACACGAGTACGAACCCTTACACATCTCAAGCTTTCGAATCGTCGCCGCGGCGAGCGCCGAGACAGCGTCTAGCAGGCGCAGTAGTACTCCCGGTCGGTGAACTCCGTCCGGAGCAACTGGTAGGCCGGCTCCGGGTCCGCAGGATGATACACGCCGGTCACGATATCGCCGTCCGCGTTCCCGCCGAGCAGGGTCTGCCACTCGGTCTGCGTGAGTACGTCCTGTCCGCCGTCGGAGAGGCGCTTGAGGTAGTCAGCGAGGTACAGCCACCGCCTGTCCCGGGGGTCGTCGTCGAGGAACTGTTCGCCGTCTTCGCCGGTCGCCTCGCTGTAGGCGGCCATCGGGAGGTTCACCCCGGTGGCGACGGGCAGCCCAATCCACTTCCACGGGCGGGTGTTCACGTCCAGCAGGACGTACTCCTCGCGGCTGGTATCGTAGACGAACTCGGCCTCGCTGATGCCGTGATAGCCCGAGGCGTCGAGCACCGAACTGGCGCGCTCGCGAAGCGTCGAGTTTGTCACGCTATCGACGACACAGCTGGTGCCGTAGCTCGCCGGGTAGCGCACCCGGGCGTTGCCGACGATACCCCGCGGCTCGCCCTCGGCGGGCGTGTAGGAGGCAAACGAGCAGTCCTCGCCGGTCGCGATGTCGACGCGCTCCTGTGCCATCACTCGCACGTTCGCCTCGCTCGCGAGGCCGACGATGTCCCGGTACTCCTCGCGGTCGCTCACCTCGACGACGTTCGTACCAGCGACCTCCTCGAACTCGCGTTTTCGCGCGGGTTTGAGCACCAGCGGAAAGCCGAGCGCTTCGGCGGCGTCTTCGGCAGTCCTGACGGGCGGCCCGTCGCCGTCGATGCCGGTCTCCTCGATGCGGTAGCTCTCCGGATACGGCACGTCCAGCGCGTCACACCGAGCGTACAGCGCGGTCTTGTCGAGCACGCCGTCGATGCTGTCGGGTGCGAACGACAGCGTGACACCGTCGGGTCGGGCGTTTGCGAGCGCGTGGACCCACTCGTCCATACAGCCGAAGGCGACGGGCGAGTGGTCGAGACAGTTGGCGATTCGTTCGAGGTCGCGGCGGTACCCGTCGAGGTCGTCGAGCGGGTACGTGACCTCCCCCGCGAGCGCGACGGCTTCCGAGCCGGGCGCGACGCCGTCGGGCGTTCTGTCGAGCGCGATGACCGGGATGTCGTATCGAGCGAGCGCGCGGGCCACGCCCAACCCAGTCACGTGTGCGTTGCTGACCAGCGCTGGCGGCCGGTCGAACGACCGCCTCTCGAGCTCGGAACAGAGCGCATCGACGGCGAGAAAACGCGTACTCATCGCTACACTCTATCGGAAATAGCCATAAGTGGTGCGCGATACCGGCAGGATTCGACTCTGTCCCGGACAGTGGGCCGTTACTCCGGCTCTGCCGACGCGACACCGGTTACTTCGAACCGCGCTCCTGAGGCGGCCTCACGATTGTCCTCCACCGTGACGGTCCATCCGTGAATATGGGCGATTTCACGGACGATAGTCAGCCCGAGGCCGGTTCCGTCCTTGGACGTGCTGTACCCGCCTTCGAACAGCTGTTCGCGGTTCTCCTCGTCGATGCCGGGGCCGTCGTCAGCGACGTAGAAACCGGTCGTCTCTGCGAGCGGTCCGACCTCGACGGTGACGCCCGAATCTCCGTGTTCGACCGAGTTTCGAAAGAGGTTCTCGAAGAGACGAAGCAGTCGGTCTCGCTGGGCGTTCACGCTGGCGGTTTCGACTACGGTTAGCGTCGCGTTATCCGTGTCGACGTTTCGCCAGGCGTCCCGCGCGACGGCCGCGAGGTCGACAACTTCCGTCTCGATACCCTCTACGTTCTGTCGCGAGAGCGTCAACACGTCCTGAATGAGCTGCTCCATGCGTTTGAGCGAGTTGTATATCTCGTCGAGATGCTGCTCGGTTCCTTCGTCTACGTCGGCAATCTCCGGGAGCACCTCGGCCCGCCCGAGCGCGACGTCGAGCGGGTTACGGAGGTCGTGTGAGACGACGGTAGCAAACTCCGAGAGGCGTTCTTCGCGCGCCTTTCGAGCGCTGATGTCGCGGATGGCGACGACGACTGGCTGTGAGGCCGAGTCGTCACTGTCTCTCGTCAGATGACACTCGACCGGGACTCCGTCGCCTTCCTGTGGCCTGAGCGTTACGTCGACAGTTCGCGCGGCGTCGGACCGCGCCTGCAACTCCTTCGCCGTCGCCAGCAGTGTCTGTGCGTCGTCGTTGTCCATCACGAGCGTCAGCGGTTCCCCTCGCACCTGCTCGGCGTCGTATCCGGTTTCGCGCTCGAACGCCGCGTTGACATAGCCGAACTGGCCGTCCATATCGAGCGTACAGATAGGGTCACCGACGGTCTCCAGTATGCGCTCGTGTCCTGCCATCGTCTGCTGGCGGTCCGCTGCAGACAGGGATTCGTCAGTGGGGTCCTCGGGCATAGTGAGTGGAGGCGTTCGAACCGGCTCCTGCCGACTGTTGGATGCCCCCCACTATAATGATGGGTGCTGACCGGGTCGAGGCGAGACGTTTTGAGGGTCCTGGTCGAATCAGCGGCCATGGGTCTGCTGGCACGGAGCGTCATGGTGTTCGTCGGTTTTGCAGTGTTGCTGGTCCACACTGCGCTGGCGGTTGGCTGGCTCGTCGCCGTCCAGTGGCTGTTCGCCAACCCGCCAGGCGTCGTCGAACTCTCGGCTGCCTTCGTCGGCGTCGTCGCCGTGGCGGGGTACGTCGGCTATCGTCTCGGAACGCTCCGGCTCGTGGCGAGTCTCGACGCAGTCGAGATTCCCGTCGACCGCGCACCGACACTCTACCGCAGGCTCGAACGACTCTGCCTCCGGTCCAGTGTCGACCAGCCGAAGCTGCTCGTCGCAAACCTCGGTGCGCCAAACGCCCTGTCGATTGGCGGTCCACGCCGCGGGTTCGTGGTGCTCGACCGCCAGCTGCTGGCGTTGCTCACCATCGACGAACTCGAGGGGATTCTCGCCCACGAGCTAGCGCACATGGAGCGCTCGGACACGCTCTGGAACACGCTCGCGGTCACTGCCGGGCGACTACTCGCCGGTGTGGCGTTCGTGATACTGCTCCCCGCGTTCATTCTGCTTGCCGGCATCGACCGCGCCGGAGGGTGGATTGCGGGCAACCCAGGCCGACAACAGGTCGGTCTGGCCGGCTCCCTGCAGCGGGCTGTCCTGTTCGGGCTCGGTGTGGTTCTGCTCCTGCTCACGGTCGCGTTCCTCGCGTACTCCCGGAAACAGGAGTTTGCGGCCGACAGGCGGGCGACCGAGATGACCGGCAACCCTGTGGCGCTCGCCCGCGCGCTCGCCAAACTGCACCGCGCCGCGAGACCACACCGCGGTCTGCTCTCGTTGCTGTACGTCCACGATGAGCGCACCGAGAGGCACGAGCGCTGGCTGTCGACACACCCGCCTGTAGAGGAACGTATCGACCGCCTGCTGGCCGACGTCGAGGTCGCTCCTCACCAGTACGTCTCCCGGATACGACCCGACCGCTGAGACCTGTGCGCCGTCGAACTCGGTGGCACTCTGATACAGCGTGGGTGGGTCGTCACTGGTGGGCACGCACTCGCGGCCATCGGGGCGTTCGCAGACGCGTATCTCCTCGCGCGGCTGTTCTCCGAGCGCTTTGGTGGCAGGTGACTTTCATCGCATCCGATTTTCGGCCGGACATCTACGTAGTGACACTGATAAGACTGCGCTCCCGAGAGACGAACGAGGACGATGATTCACTACGTACGCGAGTTCGACCTCCGCCCCCAACTCCCTTCGTATCCCTCGGCTGTCGTCGTCCTGGCCGGGGATGTCCTCGGGCTGCTCCTGTTCGTCGTCTGGGGGTTGTACGCTCACAACCTCTACGCCTGGGAGGTTCCCGAACACACCCTCGTGACGCTCACGCCGTTTCTCACCGCGTGGCTCCTGCTCGCGCCGCTGTTCTGTCTGTATCACCGCCGGACGCTTCGGAGCTACCGCCGGACGCTCGCGCTGCTGGTCGTCGGCTGGATCGCCGTCTCGCTCGTCGGTGGGCTCATCCGCGCGACGGGCTTCTTTCCCGGCGGCACTGGAGTGACGTTCCTGCTCGTCAACGTCGCCTTCGGCCTTCTCATTCTCGTCCCGTGGCGACTCGCTATCGTCACCGTGCTTCGACGGTGGTTCCCCCAGTGAGGTGCTCGATATCCACCTCACCGCCGACCATTAAGTCCCCTGGGGCCGTTTATGGTGGTATGGCGCGAATCAGCGTACACAGCGAGGTAGAACTCGACGAACCGATGCTCGTCGAGGGGATGCCGGGGGTCGGACTGGTCGGCAAAATCACGGCAGACCATCTCGTCGAGACGCTCGACATGACCCAGCACGCCACGTGCTACTGCGAGGGGCTCCCTCGCGTCGCGGTGTACAACGAGGGGGACCGGCGGGTGGGCCAGCCGGTTCGCATCTACGCGGACGAGGAGCGCGACCTGCTCGTCCTCCAGAGCGACGTTCCCGTCTCACCCCAGGTCTCCCCCGAGTTTGCGACCTGCCTGACAGGGTGGTTCGCCGAGAACGACGTGACGCCAATTCTTCTCAGCGGGCTGCCCGAGGAGAAAGACGGGCTCCCCGAGATGTACGGAATCGGCAACGGACGCGGTGCCGAACTGCTCGAAGACCACGATATCGACCCACCCAGAGAGAGCGGACTGATTACCGGCCCGACAGGGGCGATACTCTCCGAGTCCTGCGAGCAGGGGCTCGATGCAATCGGCCTGGTCGTCCAGGCGAACAAGCAGTTCCCCGACCCCGAGGCGGCCCGCGTGTTGCTTGTCGACGCAATCGAAAATCTCGCCGATATCGAGGTCGAAACCGAGACACTGGTCGAACAGGCCGAGGAAATCGCCGATGCACGTAAGCAACTCGCCAAACAGATGAACGAGGCCGACGACGAGAGCACACAGGCCCAGCCGATTGGAATGTACCAGTAACGGCGCGCGTTCACTTCACTCGCGCTCTGTCTCGAGTTCGCCCGACTCCTCGGACGCGCCGGCTCCACCACCCCGGCTGTCCGCAGCGCTCTCCCTGGGCCCCGCCGTGTCGAGGGCTCGTTTCGCACGCTCGACGCTCTCCTCGTCGGTCGGGTCGACGTCTTCCATCTCCAGCAGGGCGTCGAGACGGCGCTCCAGTTCGGCTTCGTCGATTTCCCCCCGAGCGTAGCGTTCGCGCAACTCCTCGATGGGGTCGTTCGACACGCTTTCGTCGACGTTCTCACGAATCTTCTCTTTCATGCGCTCTTGAACCAGTTCCTGGACCTCCTCGTCGGCCCAACCCTGTCTCAGACCGGTTGCGGTCTGTGGACCGGAGAGGAGAGCAGCTGCGGGCGTGAGGAGGAGCCACCCCACGACAACCACTGCAAGTGCTGCCGGGAGGCTGACGACTATCGCGGCAAGAATACCGAGCGGCAGCGTCACGACTGCAAACAGCGGCGTCAGGCGTGCCAGCATGCTCTGTGACTGCATATCTCGGCACTCTCACGTCGGCTATAAAAATGCTGTCGACCGATAGAGCCGCGCTCGGCTGCGCCCCTCTCGAAAAGCGTTTGAGCGCGGGGTGAAAAAGGGAGGTATGCTCAAACTCATCGGGCTGTTGTTGCTGATTCCGCTGCTCGATGCGCTGTTTCTCGTGGTGCTGACAGCCTATCTCGGCTGGCAACTCGTCGTCTTGCTGGTCGTGCTGACGGCGCTTCTCGGGCTGTTTCTCGCCCGACTCGAGGGGCGACACACGCTCCGAAAGATTCAGCGCAAGGCAGCCCGCGGCGAGCCGCCGACAAACGAGTTGCTCGACGGCGCACTGCTCCTCATCGCCGGTGCGTTCCTGCTCACCCCTGGCCTCGTCACCGACGCAATCGGGTTCCTGCTGCTGGTTCCCCTGACGCGGTATCCGATTCGCGTGGCGCTGAAAAAGTGGGTCGTCATCCCCTACGCGGACAAGAAGACGGGCGGCCTCGCGAGCGGGAGCGTCTACATCGGGGGGTTCCCCGGCAGCAGTGGCGCGCAATCGGACCACTCAGCGGGTGAGTCCGGTGAGAACGGGTTCGAGGCGAATAGCGACGTGGATTTCGAGGACGTCGACGACACCGGGTGAGAAAAGTAACGTTTAACAGTGCCTGCCGGATACTGATTGATGCGTTCAGTTGGGCCGATAGCTCAGTTAGGTTGAGCGCTCGGCTGATAACCGGGAGGTCCGCGGTTCAAATCCGCGTCGGCCCACTATTTTGCTGCGA
>LKMJ01003825.1_pt1 | contig 14061 bp, 12 predicted proteins | sample 643391 | NCBI WGS metagenome assembly LKMJ01 (sample SAMN04112250, study PRJNA286221) | soda lake metagenome | biome: soda lake; feature: Kulunda Steppe; material: water; isolation source: sample PL-Br10 brine of Picturesque Lake | place: Russia: Kulunda steppe | collected 2010-07
CCGCTCGATCATCTCCTTCATGCCGGCGCCGCCGAGCACCCACATATCGTCCTCGCGGTCGGCCTGCGCGATCGCCTCGAGCGCGCCCATCGCCATGTCGTCATCGGAGGCCCAGACCGCGTCGATGCTGTCATGGCGCGACAGGAAATCCTGCATCACCTCGAAGCTGTCGTCGCGGTTCCAGTTGCCGTGCTCCATGCCGACGATCTCGATGCCCGAGCCCTCGATGGCGGCCTCGAAGGCCTCGACGCGCTCGTTGTCGATGGTCGTCGGGATGCCGCGCAGCGCGACGATGTTGCCGCCATCGGGCATCCGGTCGACGAAGAACTCGCCCGCGACGCGCCCGAAGGCCTCGTTGTCGCCGGCGACATAGAGATCCTCGATGCCCTCCTGCGCAAGGCCGCGATCGACCACGGTGACCCAGATGCCCTCCTCGGCGACGGCCTGGACCGGGCCGGTGAGCGGCTCGCTCTCGAAGGGCAGCACGACGAGCGCGTCGATGTCGCGGGTGGCGATCATGTCCTCGATGTCGTTGACCTGCGCGGACGGGTCGCTCGCCGTGGTGAGCACGAAGCTGATGTCGTCATGCGCTTCGTCGAGCCGCTCCACGGTCTCCTGGGCGTGGAAGTTGAGCCCGCCGGTCCAGCCATGCGTGGCCGCCGGGATCGACACCCCGATCACGGTCTCAGCCTGCGCGGCCACCGGCAGCGCGACGAGCGCGGTGCCCGCCAGCAGTGAAATCGAAGTCAGTCTCATGGTCTTTCCTCCCTTTGGTGAAGATGCCCGGCGCGCTAACGCGCCGGCGCCCGGCCGCGTTGCAGGATCACGGCCAGAATGATGATGACGCCCTGGATCGCGCCGTTGAGATACGGGCTGATCACGTCCGTCAGGTTCAGGATGTTGCCGATCATGCTCAGGATCAGCACGCCGATCACCGTGCCCCAGATCCGGCCGAAGCCGCCCTTGAGCACCGTGCCGCCGATGATCACCGCCGCGATCGCCTCGAGCTCCCAAAGCACCCCCGTCGAGGACGACGCCGAGCCGAGCCGGGGCACGTAGAGGATGGTCGCGATCCCCACCAGCACGCCGAGGAGCACATAGGTCGCGGTGCGCACCCGGTCGACGCTGACGGCGGAGTAGCGCGCGACCTGCTCGTTGGAGCCGATGGCGGCGCAGTGGCGCCCGAAGGAGGTGTGGCGCATAACCCCCTCCGCCAGGATCGCGACGAGCGCGAAGGCGATGATCGGCCAGGCGATGCCCAGAACGCCGTCGTAATAGACCGGCCGGTAGAGCCCGCGCAGCTCGAAATCGAGCGACAGCGTGCCACCATCGGCCATCCAGGTCACGAGGCTGCGATAGATGCCCATCGTGCCCAGCGTGACGATGAAGGCCTCGATGCGTGCCCTGGTCACCAGCAATCCGTTCACCGCCCCGGCGAAGAAGCCCGCGACGACGGCGGTGAGCACGCCGAGCAGGATCGTCGTCAGGCTCACCCCGGTGATCGGGATCAGCGTGTTCATCACGAGGATCATCAGCCCCGCGATGAAGGCCGCCATCGAGCCCACCGACAGGTCGAGCCCGCCCGCGGTGATCACGAAGGTCATGCCCACCGCGATGATGCCGATGAAGGCCGAGCGCGCCATCACGTTGGTGATGTTGGCCGCGCTGAGGAAATTCGGGTTGATCAGCGTGCCGATGATCACCAGCGCGATGAGCGCGATGATCGGGCCGAGCACGTGCAGGTTGAGCCCCGCCGGGCGCCACGGCTTGCGCGCCTCGCCGGTCTGTTGCGTTGCCGTCACGATGCCACCTCCTCGAAGCGCGCGCCGGTCAGCCCCATGGCGAGCCGCACGATCGCATCCTCGCCCACCTCGTCGCCCTCGAGCTCGCCGGCGATGCGCCCGGCGCGCATCACCACCACGCGGCTGGCGAGGCCGATCACCTCGGCCATCTCCGAGGAGATCACGATCACGCTGCGCCCCGCCTCGGCGAGCCGGTTGATGAAGCCGTACATCTGCTGCTTGGTGCCGATATCGATGCCGCGGGTGGGCTCGTCGATGATGACGATGTCGGGCTCGGCGAGCATGGTCTTGGCGACGAGAAGCTTCTGCTGGTTACCGCCCGAGAGGTTGCCCACGGCGATGTCGCGGCCCGGTGCGCGGATGTCGAACTCGCGGATCGCGTCGTCGAGGGCGGCATCCTCCGCGCGCCGGTCGATGATCACGTTGGAGAACCGGTCGAGCGCGAGCAGGGTGAGGTTCTCGCGCAGCGACTTCGTCAGCAGGAGGCCATGCGCCTTGCGGTCCTCGGTGAGATACACGAGCCCGGCGCGGCGCGCCTTGCGCACAGAGTCGGGCGCCAGCGCAGCACCCTTCACGCGCACCTCGCCGGTGCGCGCGCGCAGCCCGACCAGCGCCTCCATCAGCTCGGTGCGCCCCGCCCCCACGAGCCCGGCAAAGCCGAGGATCTCGCCGCGGCGCAACTCGAAGCTCGCCTGCTCGACGAGGCCGGGCACCGACACGCCGCGCACCTCGAGCACCGTGGGCGCATCCGTTGCCGCCGGGCGCTTGGGCGGGAACAGGTCGGTGACCTCGCGGCCGACCATCGCCGCGGCCATCGCGTCCTCGTCCATCTCGCCGGCGGCGGCCGCGTGGCGCACCACATGGCCGTCGCGCAGCACCGTGACGCGGTCGGCGATGCGCCCGATCTCGTCGAGCTTGTGCGAGGTGTAGAGGATCGCGGTGCCGGCGTCGCGCAGCCGCTCGATCTGCTCGAACAGCACATGCGCCTCGCGGTTGGTCAGCACCGCCGAGGGCTCGTCCATGATCAGCACGCGCGCGTTCTGACCCAGGGCGCGGGCGATCTCGACCATCTGCTTGTCGGGCACCGAGATGTCGGAGACCCGCGCCGTCACCGAAACCTTGCAGTCGAGCCGGTCCAGAAGCGCGCGCGTCTCGGCGCGCATGCGCTTGTGATCGAGCAGCAGGCCGCGCTTGCGCTCGCGGCCGAGAAACACGTTCTGTTCGACGCTGAGCTGTTCGGCGAGGTTGAATTCCTGGTGGATCATCACCACCCCGGCAGCCTCGGCCGCGCGCTGATCGGCGAAGCGCACCGGCGCGCCGTCGAGCAGCACCCGCCCCGCCGTCGGGTCGAGATAGCCGCCGAGGATCTTCATCATCGTCGACTTGCCCGCGCCGTTCTCGCCGATCAGCGCATGCACCTCGCCCGCGCGCAGGTCGAAATCGACATCGAACAGCACCTGCACGGGGCCGAAGCTGCGCGAGACGCCATCGAGGGCGAGGGCGGGCGGCGTGCTCATGCCAGCTTGACCCATGCGCCGTCGCGTTTCGAGGAGCGCAGGCAGGCATCGATGAAGGCCATGCCCGCCATCCCGTCCTGCACACCCGGATAGTGGAGCTCGGGCGGTGGGGCGGTGCCCGCCTGCGCGGCGCGGATCGCCTCGGCAGCCTCGCCGTAGAGATTGGCGAACCCCTCGAGATAGCCCTCCGGGTGACCCGGCGGGATGCGGCTGAAGCGGGCGGCCTCGGGGCCGGTGCCGGGGCCGTTTCGGGTGATGCGGCGCGTGGGCTCGCCGAGCGGGGTGAACCACAGATGGTTGGGCTCCTCCTGGTGCCACTCCAAGCCGCCCATCTCGCCATAAATACGCAGCCGCAACCCGTTTTCGCAGCCCACCGCGACCTGGCTGCACCACAGCGTCCCGCGTGCCCCGCCCGCATAGCGCAGCATCACATGCGCGTTGTCGTCGAGCCGCCGGCCCGGCACAAAGCTGTGCAGATCGGCCGCGAGTGCGTCCACGGACAGCCCCGAGACGAAACCCGCGAGGTTGAAGGCATGGGTCCCGATATCGCCGATCGACCCGCCACCGCCCGACTGCGCCGGATCGGTGCGCCAGCCCGCCTGCTTGAGCCCCTTCTCCTCCATCGGCTCGGCGAGCCATTCCTGCGCATACTCCACCTGCACGAGCCGCAGTGCACCGAGCTCGCCGCCGGCCACCATCGCGCGGGCGTGGCGGATCATCGGATAGGCGGTGTAGTTGTGCGTCAGGATGAAGAGCGCGTCGGAGTCCTCGGCGGCCCTGGCGAGCTTCTTCGCGTCCGCCATCGTCGAGGTGAGCGGCTTGTCGCAGATCACGTGGATGCCGCGCTTGAGGAATTCGCGCGCGGCGGGGTAGTGCATGTGGTTGGGGGTGACGATGGCAACGGCCTCGATGCCGTCCTTGAGCCGCGCCTCGCGGATAGCCATTGCCTTGAAATCGTCATAGACCCGGTCCTCGGGCAGCCCCAGTGCCTTGCCCGACTCGCGCGCGCGCTCGGGCGTCGAGGCGAGCGCGCCGGCCCTGAGCTCGAAGCGGTCGTCGAGCCGCGCGGCAATGCGGTGCACCCCGCCGATGAAGGCGCCGGTGCCGCCGCCGACCATGCCCAGCCTGATGCGATGGCTCATCGCGTCCTCCTCACAGTCCCAGCATCCTGCGGTTGGCGGCGTCGTCGGCGCCGGCGCCGGCGAAATCGTCGAAGGCCTTGTCGGTCACCCGGATGATGTGATCGCGCACGATCCGCGCACCCTCGCGCGCGCCGTCCTCGGGGTGCTTGAGGCAGCATTCCCACTCGACCACGGCCCAGCCGTCGAAATCCATCGCGGCGAGCTTGGAGAACACCGCGCTCCAGTCGACATGCCCGTCGCCGATGGAGCGGAAGCGCCCGGCGCGGTTCACCCAGCTCTGGTAGCCGCCATAGACGCCCTGCCGCCCGGTCGGGTTGAGCTCGGCGTCCTTGACGTGGAACATGCCGATGCGCTCGGCGTAGATGTCGAGATTGTCGAGATAATCCATCGCCTGCAGCACGTAATGCGACGGATCGTAGAGCATCATCGCGCGGCGATGCTGATCGACGCGGTCGAGAAACATCTCGAAGCTCGCCCCGTCATGCAGATCCTCGCCGGGATGGATCTCGTAGCATATATCCACCCCGCAGGCATCGGCGTGATCGAGAAGCGGCCGCCAACGCCGCGCGAGCTCGTCGAAGGCCATCTCGATGAGCCCCGCCGGGCGCTGCGGCCACGGATAGACATAGGGCCAGGCGAGCGCGCCGGAAAACGACGCGAGCGCCGTGAGCCCCATGTTGCGCGAGGCGTCGAGCGCCTTGGTGACCTGCGCGACGGCCCATTCCTGCCGCGCCTTCGGGTCGCCATGCACGGAGGGGTGCGCGAAGCCGTCGAAGGCGATGTCATAGGCCGGGTGCACCGCGACGAGCTGGCCCTGAAGATGGGTGGACAGCTCGGTGACCTCGACACCGTTCGCGCGCGCCGTGCCCTTGAATTCGTCGCAGTAATCCTTCGAGCTCGCCGCCTTGTCGAGATCGATGAGCCGGGCGTCCCAGCTCGGGACCTGCACGCCGGCATAGCCGCATTCGGCGGCCCATTTGGTGATGCTGTCCCAGGAATTGAACGGCGCCGCATCGCCCGCGAACTGCGCGAGAAAGAGCCCGGGGCCCTTGAGTGTCTTCATGCTGTCCTCCCTCGCCGGCATCGTTCCCCCCGCCGGCAGGTGCAGCCTAAGCCGAGTCTGAAATCGATTTCAAGAGTCGATCCGCGCTGATGTAAAGGATTACACTCTTTGCCCTGCCCGCGGCTTTGGGCTAACGCAGCGCGCGGGGCGCAGGGGGGCGGCATGACCGAGATGAAACGGCCGGTGACGATTCAGGACGTCGCGCGCGAGGCGGGCGTCTCGACGGCGACGGTCAGCCGCGTGATGTCCAATCCCGGCATCGTCGCCGCCACCACCCGCGCCGCCGTCGAGGAGGCGATCGCGCGCACCGGCTACGCGGTGCATCACTCCGCGCGCAACCTGCGCCGCCAGCGCACGGGCTCCATCGTCGCGCTCGTGCCCAACCTCGCCAACCCGTTCTTCTCGCAGATCCTTTCGGGGGTGTCCGCGACGCTCAGCCCGCGCGGCTATCACCTTCTGATCGCCGACACGCAGAACGGACCGCAAGCCGGCGGGCAGCTTCTGCATTATCTCGGCCACGGGGTGGCGGACGGGCTGATCCTGTTCGACGGCACGGTGGAGCGCGCGCATCTGGCGCCGGGGGCGGGGGACCGGCCACTGCCGCCGATGGTCATCGCCTGCGAATGGATGGAGGGGCTCGCGCTGCCCAATGTGCGCGTGGACAACGCCGCGGGGGCGCGGCTCGCGGTCGCGCATCTCGCCGGGCTGGGGCACCGGCGCATCGGCCATATCACCGGCCCGGCGGGCAACGTGCTCACCGAGGCGCGCATCGCCGGCACCCGTGCGGCGCTCGCTCAGGCCGGGCTCGAGACGCGGGAGGCGTGGTTCTTCGCGGGGGATTTCTCGCTCGATTCGGGGGCCTTCGCGGCGCGGGAATGGCTGGCGATGGCCGAGCGCCCCACCGCGCTGTTCTGCGCGAGCGACGAGATGGCCGCCGGCTTCATCGGCGCGGTGCAGGCGGCCGGCGTCGAGGTGCCGCGCGATGTCTCGGTGGTGGGGTTCGACAATATCGAGATCGCCGCGCATCTGACCCCGCCGCTGAGCACGGTGCGCCAGCAGCGCACCACCATCGGCGTCGAGGCCGCGCGCATGGTGCTCGGCTGCATCGACGGGACGGTGACGGGGGCGCCGGAGCTCGTCCTGCCCGTCGAGCTGATCGCGCGGCGCTCGAGCGCGGCCCCCGCGGCCTGATCAGCCCCGGTCGCGGAAGGCGCGCGCCGATTCGCGCGACTCAAAAAGCGGCGAGCCCTCGCCGAGCTTCACGCGCAGGAAGGCCGAGCCGGAATAGCGCGTCACCCGCGAATAGAACCGCGCCTCGAGGTCGGCGACCATCGCCGCATAGGCATCGGCCACCTCCTCGTCGAGGCGAAAGCCGTCATAATTCACGATCGCCTCGACCTTGCCGTCGAGCGGTGCGCAGATCTCCTCGACGCGCGCGCGGATCATGTCGATGTCGTCCTGGCTGCGCACGCGCATCTTCTCGAGATTGATGAAGAGCCGCCCGGTCTCGCTGTCGAGCGCGATGCGCTCCGACAGATCGAGATGCAGAAGATCGGTTCGCAGCCCCATCGGCTCGGGGCGAAACAGCCGCGCATCCATCTCGCGCAGCGCGCCGATGCGGGGGCGGAACGCCATCTGCGCGAGGATGTCGGCCTCCAGATCGACGCCCGGCGCAATCTCGATCAGCGTGACCCCCTCGGCGGTGAGCTCGAAGACGCAGCGCTCGGTGACATAGAGGACCGGCTGGCCGTGCCGCGCGGCGCGCGCGCCCGAGAAGGTGACCTGCTCGACATCCGCGACGAGCTTGCAGGCCCGCCCCTCAGACGCGATCTGCAACCCGCCCCCGGCGATGCGCGCATCGAGCCCGCCCGCGCTGAAGGTGCCCGCATAGACGACGCGGCGCGCAGATTGCGAGATGTTGATGAAGCCCCCCGCCCCGGCGAGGGTGCGCCCGAAGCGCGAGACGTTGACATTGCCGTGCCGGTCCATCTGCGCCATGCCGAGGCAGGCCATGTCGAGCCCGCCGCCATCGTAGAAATCGAACTGCGCATTCTGCGCGATCACCGCATCGGTGTTCACGGCGGCGCCGAAATCGAGCCCCGAGGCCGGATGCCCGCCGATCACGCCGGGCTCGGCGGTCAGGGTGAGATGCGCCAGCAGCCCCTCCTCGCTGGCGACGGAGGCGACGCCCTCGGGCATGCCGATGCCGAGATTGACCACCCCGTTGACCGGCAGCTCCATCGCGCAGCGCCGCGCGATCACCTTGCGCGCATCGAGCGGTGGGGCCGCGACGGCGCCCTCGGGCGCGCGGATGCGGTTGGTGAAGGCGTGGGAGAACTCGGTGGCAAAGGTCTGGTGATGGTTCCCGGGCGCGGCGACGACGACGGCATCGACGAGCGTGCCGGGAATCACGACCTCGCGCGCGGGCAGGGTGCCGCCCTTCGCGATCCGCTCGACCTGCACGATCACCACGCCGCCCGAATTGCGCACCGCCATCGCCTGGGCGAGATTGTCGAGGATCAGTGCCTCGCGCTCCATGGTGACATTGCCGAGCTCGTCGGCCGTCGTGCCGCGCAGCAGTGCCACGGTGAGCGGGCGGGCATGGTAGAACAGGCAGCTCTGCCCGGCGATCTCGACCCGCTCGACGACCGTGTCGGTGGAGATGTCGTTGATGCGCCCGCCCTCTCGCTCGGGGTCCACGAAGGTCTCCAGCCCGATCTTGGAGAGCGTGCCCGGCTTGCCCGCGGCGATGTCGCGATAAAGCTGCGAGATGCAGCCCTGCGGCAGGTTCCAGCCCGCGATCCGCCCGTCGAGCGCGAGCGCGCCGATCTTGGGGATCAGCCCCCAATGCCCGCCGATGACGAAGCGCAACAGCCCGTCATGACCCAGCCGGTTGAGCCCGCGTTCCTTGCCGTCGCCCTGTCCGGCGGCGAAGACCAGCCCGAGATCGCGCGGCGCGCCGCTCTCGAGAAAGCGCGTCTCCAGCGCGCTCAGAAGCTCCTCGGGCACGCCGATGCCCACGAAGCCCGATGTCGTCAGCGTATCGCCGTCGCGAATCAGCGCGACCGCGTCGCGCGCCGAAACCACCTTCCTGCGCACCGGTTCCTCCCGAACAACCCGCGCCGAGGCTGCACAGACGCGCAAGCCCTGTCACGCGAAAACCGCGCTCAGCCTTCCTCGACCCAGTGCCGCTCCAGCAGCCTGGCCTGCGACATGAAGAAGGCGAACATCGCCCCCATCTGCCCGAAGGTGTCCCACACCACATAGATATCGGTCGAAAAGCTGCGCCAGATGATCTCGTTGGCGATTGCCATCGCCAGAAAGAACCAGGCCAGCCGCCGCGTGAGCGCCATCCAGCCCTCATGCGTGATCGGCATCATTCCCTCGAGCACGTATTCCAGCCAGGACTGCCCGCGCATCAGCCCGATCCACAGGAGCCCCCCGAACAGCCCGAACACGAGCGTGCTGCGCATCTTGTAGAACCGCTCGTCGTTGAACCACACGGTCAGCGCGCCGAACACGGCAACGAAGACCAACGTGACGAGCTGGATGCGCGAGACCTTGCCCGTGAGCTTCCACAGCGCGAAATTCGTCGCCGCCAGCACCGGGATCAGCAGCCCCGTGAGCAGGATGAAGCCGTCATACTCGGTGCCGCCGATGGTGAAGGTTTCCTCGCGCACGAAGATATAGGCCACCACGAAGCCGAGGATCGGCCCCAGCTCGAGTGCTTTCTGCAGCCCCGTATTGGTCTTGCCGGTCATCGCCACTCCGTCAGGTTGCCCATTGAACTATGATCGCGCCGCCCGCGATCAACGCCATCAGCCCCACGCGCCGCGGCCCCACCCGCTCGCCCAGCATCAGCCAGCCGATGAGCGCTGCGAACACCGTCGAGGTTTCGCGCAGCACCGCCGCCTGCCCCACCGGGCCGAGCCGCGTGGCCAGCATGATCGAGCCGAAGCTGAACAATGCCACCACCGCGCCGATCACCCCGCGCCGCATCAGCGGCAGCACCTGCGAGGTGGGCAGCGCGCGCCAGCGCCGCCATGTATAGAGCGGCATGAAGAAGGCGTCGATGAAGAAGAACCAGGCCAGGAAGGTGAACGGGTCGGCGGTGGCGCGGATGCCGTAGGCGTCGAAGGTGGTGTAGAGCGCGACGAAGCCGCCGGTGATCACCGCGAGGCCGAGCGCGGGAACCAGCGTGTCGCGATCCACCGTGATGTGGCGCAGATTGTAGAGCGCGAGCCCGAAGATCCCCGCCATCAGCACCCCGATCCCAAGCCACTGCACCGGGTTGAACAGCTCCCCGAACAAGAGCCCCGCCCCGATCACCGTGAACAGCGGCGCCGTGCCGCGCACCACCGGGTAGACGACCGTATAGGCCCCGCGCTGATAGGCGGCGGCCTGAAAGATCTTGTAGCCCGCATGGATGAAGAACACGCCGACGAAGATCGGCCACATATGCGGCTCGGGCCAGGGCACCACGAAGAGCGCGAGGGGCGCCGCGATCACCCCGTAGGACGCGTCGATCGCCGCGCGCGACAGCCACGGATCGAACCGCCCCTTCTGCAGCGCCCCGAACAGGGCGTGAAGGATTGCCGCCGCGACGGCGAGCACGGCGGCAAGCTGAAGCCCCGCCTCGGTGCCCTCCAGCCCGACGAGCCAGTCGCTCACCCCTCCGCCCCGGTCAGGGCGCGGGCGAATTCCTCGGGGTCAAAAGGCTGCAGATCGTCGATCTGCTCGCCCACCCCGATAGCGTGGATGGGCAGCCCGAAGCGGTCCGCCAGCGCCACGAGCACGCCGCCGCGGGCCGTCCCGTCGAGCTTGGTCATCACGAGGCCGCTGACATCGGCCATCTTTCGGAATGTCTCGACCTGCGACAGTGCGTTCTGCCCTGTCGTCGCGTCCAGCACCAGAAGCGTGTTGTGCGGCGCGTCGGGGTCCTTCTTGCGCAGCACGCGCACGATCTTCTCGAGCTCGGCCATCAGGTCGGCGCGGTTCTGCAGCCGCCCGGCCGTGTCGATCATCAGAAGATCGGCGCCCTCGGCCTGTGCGCGCGCGAGCGCATCATGCGCAAGGCTCGCCGGGTCCGAGCCCTCGGGTGCCGTCATCACCGGCACGCCGGCGCGCTCGCCCCAGATCTGGAGCTGCTCGACGGCGGCGGCGCGGAAGGTATCGCCGGCGGCGATGATGACGCTCTTGCCCGCGCCCCGGAACTGCGCGGCGAGCTTGCCGATCGTCGTGGTCTTGCCCGAGCCGTTGACGCCGACCACCAGCACCACCTGCGGGCGCGACGCGTAAAGCGGCATGGGCCGGGCGACGGGCTCCATCACGCGGGTGACCTCGTCGGCCAGCAGCGCCTTGATCTCGGGCACCGAGAGTCGTCGGCCCATGCGCCCCTCGGCCATGCCCGCGGTGATGCGGGTGGCGGTCTCGACGCCCATATCGGCCTGGATGAGCAGGTCCTCGAGCTCCTCGAGCATCTCGTCGTCGAGCACCCGCCGCGGCGCCGCCGGATCGGCCGCGCGCCCCGTCAGCCGGCCCCACAGCCCGGGCCGGGCGGGCGCGTCGGCGCCGCGCGAGCCGGGCGCTTCGGGCGGCGCCGACGGGGGCGCGGGGTCGGCGGGCCGCGCGGGCACTTCGGGCGGCGGGGCCGGGGCGTCGGCGCCCGGCGCGGGCGGCGGCGGCAGCTCCTCGGGCACGGGCGGGGCGTCCCCGCCCTCGGCCACGAGCGCGTCGATCCCCTCCTCGATCTTCGAGGAGGACTTGAACATCCGTTCCTTGAGCTTTCGAAAGAACGCCATGGGCTGCTCCGCTGACCGCTCCCGACGGGCTATAACAGCGCGCGGCGATTGGAAAGGCCGCGCCGCGCGGATTGCATCGCCCGACGGATGCGGTCACAGCAAGGGCGCGGCGAGAGGTGGCGCGGGATGCCGGACGGGGCACGGATCGAACGGGTGGAGCGCGACGGCCGCGTGTGCTGGCTCAAGCGGCGCGAGCGGCGCTCGCTGCGCTGGCGGCTACAGAAGGGCGGCGCGGGTACCTTCGAGGCCGAGCGAGCGGCGCTCGAAGCGCTCGGCGCCGCCGGGCTCGCGGTGCCGGAGGTGATCGAGGCGGGCGCGGATTACCTGCTGCTGTCGGATTGCGGCGAGACGCTGGCGCGGATGCTGCGCCGCGCCCGCCCGCCGGATTTGCGCCGCGCCGCCTTCGCCGCGGCCGGGCAGGGCCTGGCCGCCTTTCACGCCGCGGGATACGCGCATGGCCGCCCGAGCCTGCGCGATATCTGCTACCGGGACGGGACGGCGCGCTTCATCGATTTCGAACGCTACAGCCCCCGGCGCAACACGCCGCGCGGATTTCGCAACGATCTGGTGCTGTTCGTGTTCAGCCTGCACGCCGATGCCGGGCCCGGCGCACCCGAGATCGCGGCGGCGACGGACGCCTACCGCGCCGCGGCCCCGCCGCAGGTCTGGTCGTCGGCATCGCGGCTGGCGCGGCGCCTGCGCTGGCTGGCGCCCCTCGCCGCACCGCTGGCCTGGCGCGAGGCCCGGCGCAAGCCGCGCCGGGTGAGCCGCGAATTCGCCGCGCTGGCGCCCACGCTGCGCTATCTCGCGGAGCGCTAACCCGGCAGGCGCGCGTGCAGATCTGCAAGGAGGGCCTCGAGCTCGGCGCGGGCGGCGGTGTTGCGCGGTCCCTCCATCACGCCGAGCCCCTGTCCGAGCGTTTCGGCATACGCGATCCGGTTGGCGAGGACCGGGCCGGCGACCTCGGCGCCGGTCTCATGCGCGGCGGCGGTGACGTCCACACCGAGCCGGGTCTTCGCGCGCATCCGGTTGAGCACCACGAGCGCGGGCGTGTCCTCGCGCCGGGCGAGATCGAGCACGCCCTCCGTGGCCCACAGATCGACATGCGAGGCCGCCACCGGCACCAGCACCAGATCCGCCGCGCGCAGCGCCGGGCGCAGGTCCGAATCGGCCTTGGGCGGGGTGTCGACGATCACGAACTCCGCCTCGCGGGCGAGCTTTTCGCACTCATACGCCACGCCCCAGGCCGACGCGGTGCCGAATTCCATCCCGGCTTCGCCGAGCCGCTCGCGGCGCATCATGAACCAGCGCCCGAGACTGCCCTGCGGATCGGTGTCGAGCACCGCGACGCGATGCCCTGCCCGCGCGAGCGCCACGGCCAGATTGACCGCGAGCGTCGTCTTGCCCGAGCCGCCCTTCTGCTGGGCGATGGTGATTACCGTGCCGCTCATCCTGTCCCCCGGCTCGCGCCTGTTGGCGGCAGATTGCCACAGCCGCGCGGGGTTTGCACGCGGCGCGGCGCGAGGCTCAGGCGGGGACGGGCAGGCCGCGCTCGCGGCCGAGCTCGCGCATGCGCTTTTGCAGCTTCTCGAAGGCGCGCACCTCGATCTGGCGGATGCGCTCGCGGCTGACCTCGTAGCGGCCGGAGAGCTCCTCGAGGGTGACGGGCTCGTCGCGCAGGCGCCGCTGGGTGAGGATGTCCTTCTCGCGGTCGTTGAGCGCGTCCATCGCCGCCTGCATCAGCTCGCGCCGGGCCTCGAGCTCGTCGCGCTCGGCATAATCGGCCGCGACATTGGCGTCGTCATCCTCGAGCCAGTCCATCCACGAGGTCGAGCCGTCGCCATCCGACCCCACCGTGGCGTTGAGCGAGGCGTCCGAACCGGCCATGCGCCGGTTCATCGCGATCACCTCGGCCTCCGTGACGCTGAGATCCTGCGCGATCTGACGCACGTTCTCGGGGCGCAGATCGCCCTCCTCAAGCGCGCCGATCTTGGACTTGGCCTTGCGCAGATTGAAGAACAGCTTCTTCTGGCCCGACGTCGTGCCGAGCTTGACGAGCGACCAGGACCGCAGGATGTATTCCTGGATCGAGGCGCGGATCCACCACATCGCATAGGTCGCGAGCCGGAAGCCCTTGTCGGGATCGAAGCGCTTGACGGCCTGCATCAGCCCCACATTGGCCTCGGAGATCACCTCCGCCTGCGGCAGCCCGTAGCCGCGATAACCCATCGCGATCTTGGCGGCGAGGCGCAGATGCGAGGTCACGAGCTGATGCGCCGCCTCGGTGTCCTGATGGTCCACCCAGCGCTTGGCGAGCATGTATTCCTCTTCCGGTTCCAGCATCGGGAACTTGCGGATTTCCTGCATGTAGCGGTTGAGCCCCTGCTCGGGGGACGGGGCGGGGAGGTTGGCGTAGTCGGTCATGACGCGGTCGGCCTCCATGAACGTGGCGTTGCGGCGGCGGGCAAAGCGGGCACCCTAAACCACCGGGTTGAACACAGAATGAACGTGCTTGCGCCGGGATGCCAGTGTTATCTGGCTGATTTCACGGGCTTGTGCGCGTATCCGCCGCGCGCAGCGCGGTGATGAGCCCGGCCATGTCGGCGGGCAGCGGGGCCTCGAAGCGCAGCGATTCGCCGCTGACGGGATGCGTGAAGCCGAGCACCGCGGCGTGCAGGGCCTGGCGCGGGAAGGCCGCCGCGGCCGCCGCCCCGTCCCCGAGCGCGCGCGCCGAGA
>LKMJ01003827.1_pt1 | contig 14057 bp, 10 predicted proteins | sample 643391 | NCBI WGS metagenome assembly LKMJ01 (sample SAMN04112250, study PRJNA286221) | soda lake metagenome | biome: soda lake; feature: Kulunda Steppe; material: water; isolation source: sample PL-Br10 brine of Picturesque Lake | place: Russia: Kulunda steppe | collected 2010-07
ATGCCGGGCTGGATGGGAAAAATATTATTTATTGATTTAAGCAGTAAAGAGTATCAGATATTGGAACCCGGGGAAGACCTTTATCATAAATTCCTGGGAGGGCGGGGGCTGGGAGCCAGGCTGCTTTTTAAATTCCTGGAAATTCCCGAGACCGAATCTCTTTCTCCACAAAATACGCTGGTTTTTTCCGCCGGGCCTCTGACAGCTACCGTGGTACCCACCACGGGCCGGATGACTCTCACTACCAGATCACCTCTGACGGGAACCATTTTTGATTCCAATGCCGGAGGTTACTGGGGACCGACTCTGAAAGGAGCAGGATATGATGCTCTGGTTATCACGGGGGAAGCCGAAACATTAACCAGACTGGAGATTAACGAAAACAGCATTAAATTTGTTGACTGTCCGGAACTCTCCGGCTGGAATAACAGCCGAACCTGGGAGCATTTAGATCAGAAGCTGCCTGATTATCAGCATGCCTATATCGGTCCTGCCGGAGAAAATCAGGTTTATTTTGCCTCGGTCTCGGTGGGAGAAAATCGCACCCTGGGACGGGGCGGCATGGGTGCTGTCCTGGGCAGTAAAAATTTAAAGGCAGTTTCCCTGACCGGATCCCGGCAGCCCGGTGTGGCTGACAGAAAGAGGACGGAGAAAATCAAGGAGAAATCTTTAACCTGGCTGGAAAACAGTCCCCTGACTGCCAGCAGGCTTGAAGAGATGGGAACCTCCATGCTTGTTAATCTAATCAACGAGGCCGGTGTTTTACCCACCAGAAATTTTCAGGAAACCCAATTTGCCGGGGCGGACAGCATTTCCGGAGAGAGCCTGAGAGACCGGATGGAAGCCAGTTCAGGCAGCTGCTTTAACTGTCCTATTGCCTGTGCCCGCAAAATAATTGGCCCGGAAGGTGAGCAGGCCGGTCCCGAATATGAGACAATAGGTCTGCTGGGTTCCAATCTGGGAATTTCTGACCCGGAACTTATAGCGAAGTTTAATCAGCTCTGTAATGAACTGGGTCTGGATACCATCTCCACCGGCTCGGTAATTGCCTGTTTAATGGAACTTGTTGACAGGGGATACTTTGATTATCAAATATCCTTTGACAGTGCTGAGGGGCTGGCTGATTTGATTGAAGATATTGCCCGGCGTCGGGGTCTGGGAGACAGGCTGGCTCGAGGCTCTTTAAGGTTTGCCAGGGAAGCCGGCCATCCTGAGCTGGCTATGCAGGTTAAGGGTCTTGATATCCCGGCCTTTGATCCCCGGGGAATGAAGGGTCAGGGACTGGGCTATATTACCTCCAACCGAGGGGCCTGTCATCTTAGAGCCAACATGCTGAATATAGAGCTCCTGGGGCTTCCGGAAAGAATAGACCGTTTTACCGAAGAGGGGAAAGCCGCCCTTTTGATTCATCAGCAGGATCTCAATGCTATTTTAGATTCGCTGATTGTCTGTAAATTCACCCTCTTTGCTTTGGCTGAGGGCTTTTATCGGGAGATGCTGGAAGCTGTCACCGGAGTTTCTTTTCCGGAGGATGAATTTTATGCTATCGGGGAAAGAATCTGGAATCTGGAAAAGATCTTTAATCTGGCTGTCGGTTTCCGGCGCTGTGATGACAGCCTCCCACCCCGCTTTAAGGTTGAGGGAGGCGGTGGACCTCTGGCCGGTGAGGTAGTGAAGGAAGAAATGATGTTAAGAGATTATTATCGGATAAGAGGCTGGAACTCTTCGGGAATACCTGGAGAGGAAACGCTTGACAGATTGAAGCTTAAGAATTTTAAGTGCTATCTTTCAGGAAGTGATATTGATGACTGCTGAGATAACAGTCAATCTTTACGGAGGTCTGGAGAGATACAGCCCTGAAGGTTTAAGGAGGGGCAACAGGATTCCCGGGGATCAGGTTAATACCGTAGCAGAGGTGCTGGACTATTTTGATATACCCCGGGAGGAAGCCCGGATTATTCTGGTGGATGGTCATCATGCCGAGCTTCAGGACCGGGTAAAACCCGGAAAGGTTGTCAGTATTTTCCCTCTGGTCGGAGGAGGATAAAGGAGGTCAAGAATGCGAAGATTTCACGAAAAAAAGCTGGGAAGAGAGCCTTTTTTCAAGGTGCATCCCTGGTATGTGATTGAAGAAGAATTTGATCAAGCTAATAATCATCGTAATGAAGCCATTTTTTCCCTGGGCAACGGTCATCTGGGGCTGAGGGGGACCCTGGAAGAGGACTACAGCGGACCGCCCGGCACTTCCACTCCCGGTTTTTACATAAATGGAGTCTATGATTCAGAAGATATCATTTATGGAGAGGAGGCTCCCAAACTTCCCAAGTACAGTCAGACAATTGTGAATTTGATGGACTGGACCGGGATAAATCTTTATCTTGAAGAAGAAAAACTGGATCTTCTTACAGGTAAAACCAGAGATTATCAGCGGATTCTTGATATGCGTAGCAGTGTTCTCCGGAGAAAATTTGTCTGGCAGAGCCCGGAAGGCCGGGAGATAGAGGTGGAAATTCTCCGCCTCATATCCCTGTCCAATAAACATCTTGCTTTGATTGATTATCAGCTGAAACCCTTGAACTTTAAGGGTAGAGTCCGGCTTGTTTCCAGCGTGGATGGTAAGATCGGCAATCGCCATCATTTTCGAAAAGACCGCACGATGTCAGTTAGCAGTGCCGGTTTTTCCAATAACCGCAGTTATATGATACAGCAGGCCTCCCGGAGTGGAATTGATGTGGCCGGGGCCTTTAAACATGACCTGGAACTTCCGGCTGATACTAGACTCATACAGGATAATTTTGTTATAGATGAGGAGATTGTGGAAGAATTTTCTTTCAATGTTAGGCCTGATCAGAATTACCGGCTGACTAAATTTGCAGCCTTCTACAATTCCCGGGAAACCCGTCGGGATAGGATTCTAAACCAGGCCATGACCGGGGTGAATCGGGGTTTTAATCAGGGTGTCAAAAAATTAAAGATTTCCCAGAAAAAATATATGGAGGATTTCTGGCAGGATTTCGATGTTTTTGTTCGGGGTGATGGCTCCATTCAGCAGGCCCTGCGCTTTAATGCCTTTCAACTGATGCAGTCCACTGGCCGGGATGGCCAGACCAGCGTGGCTGCCAAGGGGCTGACAGGAGAGTTTTATGAAGGTCATTATTTCTGGGATACTGAAACCTACATAGTTCCTTTTTATCTCTTTAACAGACCGGAGATGGCCCGCAACCTGCTGGAATACAGATATAACATTCTGGAGGAAGCCCGCCAGAATGCCAGCAGGGTTAGGGTAGAAGGAGCCCTTTATCCCTGGAGAACGATTAACGGCAAGGAAGCTTCGGGATTTTTTATGGGCTCCACCGTGCAGTTTCATATTGATGCCGATATAGCCTATGCCATTTATCTCTACGTCACCGCCACCGAAGACTATGAATTTCTCTATAATCAGGGTGCGGAAATTCTGGTAGAAACGGCTCGAATGTGGGTCAGCCGGGGCGATTATGTTGAGGACTGTGGAGGAGAATTTTATCTGAACGAAGTCTGCGGTCCCGACGAATACAAGCCAGGAGTAAATAATAACTGCTATACCAATTATCTGGCTCGCTTTAATCTGATATTTGCCCGGGACACCATTGTTAGAATGGAGGAGGAAGCTCCGGATAAATTTAATCAGCTGGTGGAGAAAATAGATTTAAGTCAGACCGAGGTTGAGGAGTGGATGAAGGCAGCTGAAAAAATGTATCTGCCCTATCATGAAGAGCGGGAGATTCATCCTCAGGATGATTCCTTCCTCTGTAAGAAGCCGATCGATATTGAAGAGGAGATTCCCGACAGTGAACTCCCACTGGCTAATAACTGGCATCCTCTTACAATCTGGAGATATCAGCTTATCAAGCAGGCTGATGTAATTCTCCTGATGTTAATCCTGGGTGAGCAGTTTTCGCTGGAGGATAAAAAGAACAACTATGATTTTTATGAGCCCAGGACCACCCATGATTCCTCGCTATCACCTTCAGTTTACAGTATCATTGCCTCTGAAATTGGTTATCTGGAAGAGGCCTATAATTATTTCATCCAGGCAGCCCGGCTGGATCTGGATGATTTTAATGAGAACACCTATCAGGGTCTTCACACTGCCGGGATGGGTAGTGCCTGGATGACAGTGGTTTATGGTTTTGCCGGCATGAGAAATTATCAGGGTTCCATAAGCTTTAAACCCTATCTGCCTGAGCAGCTGGAAAGCTATCAGTTTACCATTTACTTTAAAAGCCGGCATATTAGAGTTAAGGTTACCAAAGAGGGCGCCGGATACCGTATTCTGACAGGTAAAGCTCTGAAAATAGAACACTGCGGTGAGGTTGTTGAGCTGGAGCCCTGTTGCGAAAAAATAATGTCTCTGAGAGATTTCAGCAAACTGCCCTGGAAGGAATAAGGATGTTTAAGAACCTAGATCTTGATAAAAATATAAATTTTATCCTGGCCGGAGGAATATTTGTTATTTCCTTTGCCGGAATCTTTGTAGCCCTATCAGATGCTCCCCCGCTCGTTATAGCTTTTTACCGGATGTTCCTGAGTGTGATTATTTTAACCCCTACCTTTATTCTGCGCCGGGACTGTCATCTTTCTCTTTTTAAGGATTTGAGACCGGTGGTAGTAGGATTTTTTCTGGCCATTCATTTTATTCTCTGGGTTTCGGCTTTTGAATATACCGCTGTAGCCAATGCCGTGATTTTTATAGCTTTACAACCGATTTTTACCCTGTTATTTGAAGCGATCTGGGCCCGGGAGGATCTCAGACCGGGCATAATGATAGGTGTTCTGCTGGCGGTTACCGGTAGTTTTGTTGTGGGCATGGGGGATCTGGGCAATCTTTTTGCCAACGTTTTTGGTGACACCCTGGCGGTGCTGGCAGCCTTTTTTGCCGGCCTCTATCTCTTCTCCGGCCGAAGTCTCCGCCGGGAACTGGACTACTTTCCCTATATTTATATAGTCTATAGCTATGCCTCTCTATTTCTGGTGTTAGGTGTCCTGATTTCCGGGACTTCCTTTACCGGTTACGGTACCAGCAACTGGCTTTATTTTATCGGACTGGCTGCCGGGCCTACGGTAATTGGTCATTCTGTTTTAAACCTGGCAGTTCGCTATGTTCCAACCACTCTGGTATCGGTGGCTATCATTGGAGAACCTATCCTGACCACCATTCTGGCCTGGATTCTGCTGGGAGACAGGATAACCATCCTGACTTTTGTGGGCGGAGCAATGATCCTTTCCGGAGTTGTTTATACCATGCTGAAGCAGTCCAGGAGAGCCACTACCACTCCGCCCCAGGAACATTAAAAGCAAATACTGCCTGATAGCTCAAATCCGGTACTGAGATAGAATACTTGATAGACTATTTGTTTCCACCAGGAAAGGAAGAAAAAATGACTGAAGAAATAAAAGGAAAAAGAGGGAGACAGCAGGAGCAGAACAGCGATTATTTAATCCGGGCAATTACCGGAGATCGTCAGATTCGGGCCATAGCAGTTAAAACAACCGGTCTGGTTGAGGAAGCCCGGCTGATTCACCAGACCTCTCCTCTGGCAAGTGCTGCCCTGGGACGAACACTGACCGGAGCTCTGATGGTGGCCTCTCTATTGAAATCGGGAAAGGAAATTTCTCTGCAGTTTCAGGGAGATGGTCCACTGGAGAAAATCGTTGCTGAAGCCGATCTCAACGGCAGTGTTCGGGGTTATGTTAAAAATCCCCGGGCCAATTTGCCCATGGATCAGGAGGGTAAGCTGGCGGTATCCCGGGGAATCGGCAGAGGCACCCTGATTGTCAGAAAGGATCTGGGTTTGAAGGAACCCTATGAGGGCCAGGTCCCTCTCGTCAGCGGGGAGATCGGAGAAGACCTGACTTATTATTTTACCAAATCCGAACAGACACCCTCCTCGGTGGGAGTCGGTGTTCTGGTCAATACCGATCTTTCCATAGCAGCTGCCGGTGGTTTTTTAATCCAGCTTTTCCCCGAAGCAGAAGATGAATCTGTTTCCCGGCTGGAGAAAAATATTGAGGCAATCAAATCGATCAGCAGCCTGATAAAGCAGGGTATGAGCCCGGAAGATTTTCTCTCGGAAGTGCTGGAGGGTCTGGAGTTTCGTATTATGGAAAGCAAAAAGGTGCAGTACAGCTGCCGCTGCAGCCGGGAGAGGGTGGCAGCCCTGCTGGAAGGCCTGGATCCTGAAGAAATCAACCAGACTCTGGAAGAACAGGGAAAGGTTGAGGTCGGCTGTCATTTTTGTAATGAAAGTTATGAGTTTTCCGCAGAGGATATAGAAAAACTTGAAATGAACTCAGATAATTAGCAAAACAATGATTAAATACAATTAATGATTATTCGTGTTTAAATTCTTGATCAATTACAGAGTGTTCTTTATATAAGTATATCAGGGAGGGATTACTTTGCTAAATAAAGCAGCAAATATTGTTAAAGGTCTGGCAGCAGATGCAGTGGAAAAAGCCAGTTCGGGACATCCCGGGATGCCGATAGGCTGTGCTGAAATCGGGACTTTATTATACAGTGAGGTGCTCAAACATAATCCTGAGGCTTCTGAGTGGCCGGACCGGGATAGATTTGTACTTTCTGCCGGTCATGGTTCCATGCTGTTATATTCTCTCTTGCATCTCTCAGGTTATGAGCTGTCGCTGGAGGATCTGAAAAATTTCCGTCAGCTGGGTTATGCCACTCCCGGTCATCCGGAATATGGTGATACTCCGGGGGTGGAAACCACCACCGGCCCCCTGGGGCAGGGGTTTGCCAATGCGGCAGGTATGGCCATTGCCGAAAGGATGCTGGCTGAGAGGTATAACCGGCCCGGATATGAAATTTTTGATCATTACACCTATACAATTGCCGGAGACGGCTGTATGATGGAAGGGGTTACCAGCGAAGCGGCTTCCCTGGCCGGCCACCTGGGACTGGGGAAATTAATTGCTATCTATGATTCCAATGATATCTCAATCGAGGGCAGTACCGAACTGGCCTTTACCGAGGATGTGGCAGCCCGATTTAGGGCTTACAACTGGCAGGTTATAGATGATGTTGATGGACACAGTATAGAGGAAATGCGCTCTGCTCTGAATAAGGCCCGGTTAGAGCAGGATAGACCCGCTTTGATTGTGGCCCGAACCCGGATTGCCCGGGGTGCGCCTGGTAAGGAGGGCAGCGCCTCTGCCCACGGTGCTCCCCTGGGAGAGGATGAAGTCCGGGGTCTGAAGGAAAACATTGGTCTGCCGCTTGATGAGAAGTTCTATATTCCGGACAAAATCAGGGAATTCTGGCAGGAAAAAATGGTCGTAAAAAAGCAGGAGTATCAGGCCTGGCAGAAACTTTTTCAGGGCTGGCAGCAGGAGTTTCCCGATCTCTATCGGGACTTACAGCAGTCTCAGGAACTAAAGCTTCCCGGGAATCTGGAAGAAAAGATAACCGCCCTGGAATTCCCCGAAAAAATCGCCACCCGCAAGGCCAGCGGTAAGGTTTTGAAGCTTCTAGCCGAAGAATTGCCCTATCTCTGCGGGGGCTCGGCCGATCTGGCTCCCTCCACTAAGACCTATCTGGATGGCAAAGGTGAGATCCAGAAAGATCAGTTTGCCGGTCAGAATTTCCGTTTTGGTGTCAGGGAACATGCCATGGGGGCAGTGGTTAACGGCCTGGCTCTGCATGGAGGCCTGAGACCCTTTGCCGCTACCTTTCTGATCTTCTCTGATTATATGCGTCCGGCGGTCAGGCTGGCGGCTTTAATGCATCAGCCTGTTATCTATGTTTACACCCACGATTCCATCTTTATTGGAGAGGATGGTCCCACTCATCAGCCGGTTGAGCAGCTGGAGTCTCTGCGCCTGATACCCGGCCTTAAAGTTCTTCGCCCGGCAGACGGTGAAGAAACTGCCCGGGCCTGGTTGACTGCCCTGGAAAACAAAGATGGTCCAACAGCCTTAATTCTGACCAGACAGGGACTGCCAGCTCTGAAGAAGGATAATCCGGTGGATATGAACCGGGGTGGCTATGTTATCAGGAAAGCAGAGAAGCCGGCGGTTATAATGCTGGCCAGTGGCAGTGAGGTTTCTCTGGCAGTGGCAGCGGCAGAAGAGCTTGAACAGGAAGATATCAGCTGCCGGGTAATTTCTGTTCCTGATCGGGAAAACTTTACCGCTAATCTGGCTGACAATAATGCCGGACCGAATAATGCCGGACCGCTTAAACCTCAGTCAGCCCTCAGGGTGGTTCTGGAAGCCGGAGTTGACCGGGGCTGGTATCAGTTTCTGGGCTCCCAGGATCTCAGTTTTTCAGTGGAAGGATTTGGAGCCAGCGGACCGGGAGAAGAAGTTGGTCGACACTTTGGTTTAGCTGCTGGAAATATTGCCGAAGAGATAAAAAATTATCTGGCATAGGTAGTAAGCTGGCTGATCGGGTCTGGCGGTTCATAAATTTATGTTTTTCAGGAGGTAATTGGTTATGTCCAGGGGTAAAACAAGACAGAGGGCAGGGATAGCAGCCCTGCTGACAGCAGCGCTGATAATTGTTCTGCTGACTCCTGCCAGTATTCAAGCTGAAGTCACTCCGGTTTTTCCTTCCGGGGTGCGGGAAAGTGAAATGTTTGATTATCCTGAGTTTTCTCTTCCGGAGGCAGAACTAAATGAGGAAGAGGCAGAAAAAATGCAGCTGGTGCTGGATGGGATTTTCTCTCAGCAGCTGGAAGAACATGAGATACCTGGTCTGGCAGCAGTGGTTGTTAAGGACGGTGAAACTGTTTACAGCCAGGGTCTGGGCTATGCCAGTCTTAAGGAAAAAGAGGCCTTTGATCCAGCTGAGCATTTAATCCGTCCCGGCTCGGTGGGCAAGATCTTCACCTGGATTGCTGTCCTTCAGCAGGTGGAGGCTGGAGAACTTGATCTCTACCGGGATGTTAACCAATATCTTCCCGAACCCTACCGTCTGAATCCTCCTGGAAATAATTATGTTACTCTGCGGGATTTGATGACTCATAGTGCCGGTTTTGAAGATCGCATGGTGGGAATATTGAGTGACCCCGATGCTGAACTTAAAAGTCTGGAAGATTATATTGCCGGTGATGGTCCTGCTCTGGTTCGTCCTTCGGGAGAGGTTGCGGCCTACTCCAATTACGGCACCACTCTGGCCGGTTATCTGGTGGAAGTGGTGTCCGGGATGCCCTATACAAATTATCTGGAGGAAAATATTTTCCAGCCCCTTAATATGGGGAGCAGTACCGTCCGTCAGCCCCTGCCGGAAAAGCTAGAAGATAGAATGAGCCGGGGATATAATCTTGAGAACGGGAGATTTATCCCGGGTGATTTTGAGGTATTCCAGGAATATCCGGCCGGAGGCCATACAGTGTCTCCTGCTGATATGTCCAGACTGCTGACCTTTTTGCTGGCTGAAGAGGGAAGTGAAGAGCAAGAGATATTGAGTCTGGAGTATCGAAAAAAGCTGCTGGAAATTCTTTTTCAGCAGCATCCCGAAACCGCCGGGTTCAGCCATGGTCTGATGGAATACGATCTTTTTGGAGAAAAAATGTTCTGGCATGGCGGTGATACCAGGCTCTTTCACAGCGGACTTTTTATTCTGCCGGACCGCAGTACCGGGATTTTTGTTACCTATAACGGCCCTGGTGGTACTTTTGCCCGGCTGGAGCTGCTCAGAGCCCTGGGTCGGGCTCACTGGAATCTGGATTATCAGGTGCCTCTTCCGGCAGAGGATCCTGAGCTTGCAGAATATACCGGAAATTACTATTCCACCAGAAGAGCTCAGACTACTCCTGAAAAACTGCTGGCTGTTTTGAACCAGGTAAGGGTCAGGTCGGCAGATGATTATCTGCTGGTTTCCGGTTACAGGGACAGAGCCTATTATCCTCTAGAAAGGGATGTTTTTGTCAGCCAGACCGGCGGCGATTATCTTTACTTTACCCGGGACGGCGATGACAGGGTTGAGATGATGTTTGAGGGCAATAATCCGGTGGAAGCTTATGAAAGACAGCCCTGGCATCAGAATTACCTGCTCCATTCTGGTATTGTGCTGCTGGCTCTGCTGAGCTATATTCTTACCCTGCTGGTAAATATTCGCCGGTTATTTAAGGGAAGTAGAGTTTCGGGACTGTCAACCCGCTCCAGAATTCCCTCCTGGCCGGGAATTGCCCTGGCACTGCTGGGATTAATTTTTCTGGGTCTGCAGGTACTTATCATTTATCAGCTGCTTGAGGCTCCTTATGGCTGGCCTGCACTTATGGGCCTGGCCGGACTCCTTCCGATAGTTATGCTGCTTTTGATTATTAAAATTATTTATCAGCTGATCAGGAAGGGTCCACTGGCCCGGGGTTTTATTAACCAGCTGCTGCTGGTTATAATTTCCCTGAGCTTTATTCTCCTTCTCTATAATTATAACTTCATAGGCTTCGGGGTGTTTTTCTAGTTAACCCGATAAATTATTATTCAGGCAGGATAGCGGTAATAATTATAGAATAATTATTTAAAGATTAAGTGGCCATTATTATCTTGGCGGGTTTCAGGAGGTATTAAAAAATGAATTTTTCCGGAAGTATAATATTTTTTGGCTGCCAGGATCTTGACAGCATAAGGGATTTTTACGGTGAATTTCTTGATTTTGATTTATATAAAGACCAGGGCAGCTGCCTGATATATAAGCTGCCCGGGGGTAACTATCTGGGTTACTGTCAGCATTTGGAAAAGAAAGCTGCTGATAGGAGTCCGATAATAACCCTCCTCTGTGAAACTCAGAAGGAGGTTGATGAGTTTTATCATTATTTTAAGAACACTGATAGACCGACAGATCAGCCTCCTAAAGTTAATGAAAAGTTCAATCTCTATCATTTTTTTGCCCGGGATCCCGAAGGATACACTCTGGAAATTCAGTGCTTTCTTTAACAGTCAAATTATATCGGAAGCTCAAATAATATATCCTGACAGAAGTCCGATAGCCAGGCCCAGCAATATGCCGGCCAGAATTTCAAAGGGAGTATGACCGATAAGCTCTTTGAGTTCCTCCTTGATCAGTTCTTTGTTCTCTTCCAGGCGTGATAAATCCAGCTCTCTGATCAATCTGTTTAAAACATTGGCCTGCTTGCCCACTGCTCTTCTTACCCCACCGGCATCATAAATGGTTATCAGGGCAAAAACTGCTGTTATGGCAAAAATATCTGAGTCTAAACCGTGCCTGAGGGCGATTACCGTTGTCAGGCAGGTCACAAAGGCTGAATGAGAACTGGGCATTCCCCCGGAACCAATAATCCGAGAAAACCGGGGAGGAAAGGAATTAAAAACCTTTAGTATTTGGGCAAAAACCAGGGCCAGAAGTGCTGCGGGCAGGGGAGACATATTTGTGATCACCTCGAAATAATATATTTTTTATCTGTGAAACAAGAGATATATCTGGTTTTCTTTAATATCCACTATATAAGAGCAGGTCACCGGTACAGAAGTTTTAAGCAGTGTAAGGTTTTTTGTTTTTCTAATATGTTTTTCGCTTCCGAAACTAAAGAACTTTTATTTTTGAATTTATACTTTCAGAATTTATACTTTCAGTGAGTTTATCACTTTTTTAACTCTATTCATAGGATTTTATAGTGTTATTTATTTTATAGTTATAGTATTATATCACTTTTTGCTTTTTATTTTTTTACCTTTTAGACTATATTAGTATTATATCAGATTTTTTCTACAGTTAAACTAGATTTGCTATTACCGGCTGTGACAGTTCCGGTTCAGCAGCAGAGAAATCAAACAAAGCAGGTGAAAATATGGCCGATCCGGTACAGTATTTAAATTCTCTGCCAATGTTTGGCAGCGGAGAAGGATTTAAACCGGGACTGGAAAGAGTAGCAAGGCTCCTTGATTCAACCAATTATAAGGAAGACAATTTGAAATTCATTCATGTAGCAGGCAGCAATGGCAAGGGTTCTGTTATTGCCATGCTGGATTCAATCTTTTCCCGGGCTGGTTTTTCAGTTGGCAGATATATTTCACCTCATATCATCGATTTTAGCGAAAGAATAAAATGGGCTGGAAAATTTATCAGCCGGGAGGAACTCAAATCTCTGGTAGCTGAGATCAGACCCCTGGTGGAGCAGCAGGCGCTCTGGCGGGATATCGGCAGTCCCACCTTTTTTGAGGTGGTAACGGCCGCTGCTCTTCTTTATTTTTCCCGAAAAGAACCTGATCTGGTTCTGCTGGAAACAGGCCTGGGAGGCAGGCTGGATGCCACTAATGTTATATCCAGTCCGGTGGCAGCAGTAATTACCACAATTGCTCTGGAACATACTCGATATCTGGGAAACACCCTGGCAAAGATAGCCCGGGAAAAAGCGGGAATAATAAAACCTGATTCTCTGGTTATTACGGGAGAAAAGAAGCAGGAACCCCTCCGGGTAATTGAAGAAGTTGCCCGGGATAATAGAGCCAGGATTTATTACAGCAGCCAATTTTTTCAGGTTAATCTCAGGGAGCAGAGCCTTGGGGGGCAGAGCTTTGAATTTGTCAGCGGGACAGCAGAATCTCACTTTGCCGAATTAGCCGACATCTACTGTTCCCGGAAACTTTTCCTGCCTTTAAATGGCAGATATCAGCTGGAGAATGCCAGGCTGGCCTGTGCCATCACCGCCCTGCTGCAGGAAAAATTTCCCGTCAGCGACCGGGCTGTAGCAGCCGGTCTGGCTGCTACCAGCTGGCCCGGGAGGCTGGAGGTGGTAAGAAGTTCACCACCGGTAATCATTGACGGCAGTCACACTCCGGCAGGCATAAAATATCTGGTGGAATTTTTACAGGATAACTTCTCCCGGGATAAAAGGATAACCATCATTCTGGCGGTGCTGCGGGATAAGGATTTAAATAAGATCATCGATGTTCTGGACTTTCGCCGGGAGAAGCTGAAAATTATCCTTACCAGCAGTAAAGCCAGCCGGGCCTTTCATCCCCGGGATAAGGCTCAGAACTGGAGTGAAAAAGTAACCCTTAAACCTGATGCTTATCTCTGGCAGCTAACAAAGGAAAGTCTGGAAAATCAGCAGGAGGATGAGGTGCTCTGTCTTACTGGTTCGCTGTATAACCTGCTGGAAATCAGAAATGATTTAATAAAACTAATTGCAGAGCAGTAAAATTTTTTTCCGGGAGGTGAAAGCATGGACAAAAGAACAGCAAGAAACAGGGAGAATAAAAGCAGATTCAGGTTCATAGTTTTTCTGATTGTGGCCTCCATGCTGGCTGTTTTTATAGGCTTTCAGCTGGGCAATGTTTTTTTTGCCAGACAGATGGGAAGAGATTCTGACAGTGAGGAGATTTATGAGGCGGTTCCTGAAGAAATAGAAGAGGAGGTTTCAGTTCCTGAGGAGGATGGTGTTCCCGAAGAAACTGTTCCGGAAGCTGATGAAATAACTCCTGATCCCATAGAAGAAGCCCCGGAACCGGAGGAAGAGGTTCCTCTGGCCGATCCCGCTCCGGAAGAAGAGTTGGAAGAATTTGAGGAGCCGGAAGATCCGGAAACTTTCACCTATTATGTTCAGGTTGGTTCTTTTAGTGACCGCAATAATGCTTTGAATTATGCCGAGACCATTGAAGCGGATGGTTTTGAGGTTGAAGTTGCTGAAACCGAGCCCTACCGGGTCCTTGTTATGGGAGGAAACAGCAGAGAGGAAGCCGAAGAAGTGGAAGATGAATTGAGGGATCTGGGTTATGAAACCTTTATTTTCAGCCGATAACTGTACCCGGTACACCTGGAGTATAAAAGAAAGCAATCTTGGACAGATGGAGTATAAGAGAAAGTAATCCTGCACAAGATTGTACCGGGTATTTATATAAGAAAGCAATCTGGTTTGGTACTATCGAACTGAGAGGGATTGAAAAAACTAACCCTGCTTGTTATTTAAATAATTATGTTTTATAATAGTTATTGAGTAATTTTTTTTGCAGTAAAATTCTTTTTGCTATCTAGGGGTGATATTATTGTCAGTTGCAACATTTAAAAAGGGAGTTCATCCACCCTATAACAAACAATA
>LKMJ01003828.1_pt1 | contig 14057 bp, 12 predicted proteins | sample 643391 | NCBI WGS metagenome assembly LKMJ01 (sample SAMN04112250, study PRJNA286221) | soda lake metagenome | biome: soda lake; feature: Kulunda Steppe; material: water; isolation source: sample PL-Br10 brine of Picturesque Lake | place: Russia: Kulunda steppe | collected 2010-07
CCCAGAATGTAGGTAAAACAGCATGTCTGCAGGATGAATGGTCCATCTTGTGCTTACCTTTACTACTGCCGCTGGGTGAATGGCTGCAAAGATTGAGTTTGTCTGATGCTCATGAATTGCACAAATCTTTGCTGCCCATTGTCATTCAAATTACGCATACCTACTGATTTAGGATGCGAAGATTGTAATGCTTGAGTCATGGTAAGCCTTTCAGCCAGATGGTTACTGCTGGGCTCGCTGATCATCACTGGCAATTAGAAGAGAGAGGAAACATATTGCTTGAGAATTTCAATATTTGAAGCTAATTCAGATGTAAAATCATCCCAAGATCACAGGTACGTCGGAATGTTGTTTTTCGGTACCAGCTGTGGACTGATTACCAGCCTGGTAATGAAGCCAGAAACCCACTGGTAAGGTAAGGTAAGGTTTCAAGGCTGTATCTGCCGAACGAGGGCAGCTTAGCCGGTTGTGGCCTTCAGTGAGGTTCGAACCCCGAACCCACAGGTTGCGAGGGTGGATAATCGACTTCCCATCTCAGGTGCCCCGCCGCCTGCTCGACTATCCGGAGCTTAGTACCCACTGGTAATGCTTTTTTGGTAATCAGCCAGAATGGGTGGGGTAACAAACTCTGATTACCGCCTTCTCAACTTCTCTTTTTACTCGGCTTGGTAATCATGCATTTAAGTATTGAAGATGCATCGGTTACCAAGAAATCAGTGGTAACCAGTGCCTCACTTCATTAAGTAAGAGGTATGTAATTGGTCAGCAATCAGCAGCTAGATTGCCTATGGTTGCCAGAAATTCAGAAACCAGCACAAACCAGGCTTGGGTTGCCATCTCACAGCAACTGGGTGGTAACCAAGCAGAAATGGGATTCCGAGCGTGAGAGTTGTACTGAGTTTTTAGTAAAGCTAAAAGTCGATTTGCCTTTAAAAACTAATAATGGATGGTGGCATGGTCATTCAAATCAACATAATTCGCAGCACATGGCTAAATTAGCAGCACAGATTTGAAGATTGAGTTTGTTCAAAATTAAGGTATTGTCAATTACCAACATGGTCAACCTTCAGTATCAGGCTGTCTTTCCAACTTTCCCACAGGTGAGATACATGAGGTTTACAGAGCTCTCCCTGCAGTAATATGGCAGTTTAGCTGAAGCGTTCTAGATCTGCAAAGGAAAAAATTAATCAAGGAAAGTGGTGCCAATGAGTCCCTAGTAGGGCCTAAGGGTTATATCACCTCCTCCACTAGAGGAACATTTAAGCAGAAAGCCATTATCACGAAGAAAGTTTTGAAGTTTAAGATTTGACCCTCAGCCAGGTAGTTTGATTGTTCAGGTTGCTGAGATAAAACGATAGGAATCATTAGTTTGTCTCTGGAAAAAATTGAATACATCCTCAAAACAAGCTCGGGAGAAATAAAAAGCTCCAGTCCGATTGACGGTAATTATGTGTGCTAGTGGTAAATCGTGAAACAAGTCTGCAAAATGAAGCCTCAAAGAACACATTTGCATGCAAGGACAGAGGAAAAGAGCTTGTTTTTCATCTTAAATTGCCTGCAAGCCACACTTATCACAGGTAGCATCATAATGTTCCCAGCTTTTTGTCTCAACACGCAGCGCACTACGCATGCATAGTATGGGAATGTAAACTGAAACGTGCCACGTTGCGCTGTTTTTGCCTGCCCTAATCCAGACGTAGATACCTAGGTACAGAAAAAGGTGGTCCATCAACAGTCACCATGTATAACGAAGAAAGTTAAGAATCACGCCCACTCAAGATTTGAAACTGACTTCAAAAGAATACAAAAAAATTGGTTTTTTCTCCCGACCACGGTCATGAATCACCCTTCCCTGTCCATTCTGAGCTGAATCCCTGATCCAGAAGGAAATGTAATGATAAGTAACCTGATCCCAAATCTAGAAAAGCGCCAAAACATACTAGAGGGGGTTATCTGAGGCCCAAATGGATGTGCTTTCCGCATGCTCTGGTCATTGTCTAGAATGGGCACTGCCCAAAAGCTTCCAGCTTTCAACCTTAGCATTTAATGGTTGACAGTACGACAAACCCCTAGCAAGAGGAGTCCTCTTAGAGGACACGTTCTCGATAAAATTCCAATTGCAAAACCTATCCTGATCATATGACCTCCCACCAACTTCTTTAAAGGTGTAAAATTTCACACCCCTACGCAACGAGAGGTCCTCTCTCTGCTTCTGTTAAACAATTTAACCTGAGCTGTAACTTACTCTGAGTTGAATTCACAATCAAGTACCCCTAAGCAAGAATGGAGAAGACACTTCAAGCTCAACACTAACCTGGATTGCCCAGGCCCTTGCACTCAACCATTAGACCCAGCATCCATGGCCAATGCTATTTAAAACTACGAGAGGAACAAAGCTCGTTCTTTCAGTGCCTCAGATGCTGTTAACACCATCTACGTCTAGAACCTGGAGGTAATCTCCATAGATAATTGGAGAGCTGTCACAACCAAACCTAAAGACAATTATGATAAGGAATCCCACCAAGAAGAACAACACCATGTCTACTTTGAGCCCATTACCATAGGAAAATGGGGCTTCAAAGAGCCTAGCTTCACACCTTAAAAATGCACCCTATAGCCCGCTCTACGTTGAGTGTGTATGCTGTGAAATTTGCTTCTATAATTTTGGCCCTTAACCTGAAACAAATGTGCCCCCTTTGATGACATGAACATCTGTGAGGTCTGCAACCGGACTTACCACTGGGTGTGCCTTAAGAACACTGGCTGCTACACAGAGAGGCAGAGAGTGATAGTTGACAAGAATGACAGCTGGGCCTGCCCGGGCTGTGATCACCTCGATAATGAACAAAAACAAAAGAGACACTCTGGGTACATTAACAAAGAACTCATACACATGACCTGGTAACCCACCTGGGAACCGGAGGAGCTAAAAGACATCTTGCCCACCCGCCTGTATCCAGGATTTTGAGGCACGGAAGGATGAGCCTGACCTCTTTCTGCCCACAGTAGACCAAATCCTAGACAATCTGGAAAGACAAGGCTTTAAAATTTCCAACAAGGTCTACCACTGAAACAAAAAACTGGACACTGATCTGCAGGATAAAGTCACCTTTGATGTCCGCCCCACAGATCCACAAGTAGACATACAACCCACCGAGAGCTGCAAGTTCTGGATCTGTAATGTAGACCTTGTAAGGCACAAGCTTGAGCCTTAATCTGCCACTGAGCAGCCCTCCCTCGACACAAATCCTCCACCTCTTATTCTCCCAGACTTTTACTCATCGAGGCTTGTATCAACAGCACAGATGGAAATCAATGTCGGGGCATGATGACACCGGAGTGCCTCAACATCCTACATCAATGGATATCCAGCTGAGCTTTCCACACAGCCAAGCCTAAAGGTCTCCATAAAAACATAATACCTGCACCTAAGAGCTTTGCATCTGAATTTCTAGGACTGTTTGCTAGGAAAATGACTCATTTTAGCTTCGGAAGCTAGAAAGAAAATACCACTGCAAGAAGATCGGGCACGGCCTACTCATCAATCTGTTGGGAGATGACATTTCTGCTTTTTTTAAAGGGCATGACTATGGTTTCGTGTGTTTTGCTAACAAATTCAAATTTCAAAGATTCTCGCAAGCTCTGCCAATTCATGTGCACAATGCCCTCCAAAAATGGTATTTGGTGACTCAAGGGAAAATGGCCTCTCCACTAGACTTTAATCCTAGCTACCTTGAAGTGAAAACTTACGATTGAAGTGAAAACTTACGAGATGTACTTTCTGGTGCCCACCTCAAACCCCTCTCGTCCCAATTCACTGGTTTCTCAGTGTGCCATCCCATCTATAACGACCATACCATGCATCTTAGCCTTAGGCATGCTATCTACTCAACCGTCATCAGTACTGAGGCAACTGCCACTTTCATGTTCCTACCATCTTGGAATGGATCCATGATCACCAACCCTTACTCAAGTCTCCTTACAGCCTATCCCACTTTTGTTATGAACTTGAAACAATCCCGGCTTATGAGATCCTACGCTTTCCCTCAATCCTGGATAAGTCAAGAGACTCTCCCACCACAGGCCTCTTGGAATCTTCATATCATAGCAGTCTGGAACACAGCTGCGCGGCTTCACCTAAATAAACACAACCCTACATGGCTGAGAAATCTTGCTTGTGGCATCCATGAAGTAAACTGGCACGTCAACAACATTGCTAGCCATCCCATATGTAATGCTAGGCACACTGAGACAGCGCCTGGTCTCAAAAGATTTTGAGAACTTTGCTCAGACAAAATGCAAACTACCAAGTGCTCCCACAGATCTGCTTTGGGTGATGTGGCCCCTCTTTCCCATCATTCCAAACCGGGACTCACGCTTAAAATTACTGACTGGAAATCCTGGACCAACACGGATGGTAGCTGCCATGTCCAAGATGGCAAAACAGTTAATGGGGCAGGTGTCTACCACCCAAGCTCGGGCAACTCTGATTCAGTTGATCCAAATGGTGCTGTTATAACCAACACCATAGGGAGAGCAGAACTAGCAGCTATAGCTGCTGCTATCACACATGATCAAATTCATATTGTCACAGACAGCCTTACCTCACTATGTCAAATTAGGAAACTATTGTTGTACCCTGAGAAGCATCGCCACCATGTCCAAGGAGACATCCTTAAAGTTGTTTCAAATTCTGTCCAAAACTCTCAATCCCACATCTTCCTTACCAAGTAAAGTCTCATGCAGGTGTTGCCGGAAATGAAAGTGCAGACGCCCTTGCAAAATGCTAATAACCCTAACCGGCCTCCCAGCTGAAAACCATTTACACCGCAGGCCCTGGTGGCGATCCCTTCTTTGATATTAGCTGTTTAGCCGCTAACCAGCGGCTGTTCAAGAAGTTAATCAGCAGGGATCTGGCACTGAAGTTCCCCAACACGGCCCCAGATTGACTTACTTTCCAAATCTCCAAGCCGCACTTAAATCCCACATGCACTCGAACCGTAGACTGGGTTATGCCAACTTAGAAATAGGGTACGACTCTTATTACCAGAGTCTGCTTCCGCTCGTCCACAGAGGCATTAGCAACGTTTTTTGGAACATGTCCAAAATCTCTCTCCAAATGAAACGCAATATCCTCCACTACCGCACAGGCACACTTCTTTATCAGAAGCACGCTGTCCGCTTAAAAGGTCCACCAGCCTTCAATGTCCACTCTGTCAGCAAGTAGATAGTGCTCTCCAAATTCTTTCAGGGTGTCAACATACAATCATCTCGGGTATGATCACTGAACGCCATAATGTTGCCTGCAGGCTCATAATGAAAGCTATCAGTGAAGGCTCTCTGGCAGGTTGTTTGGTCCATTTGGATGCCGGCAGCACGGATCGTTTGGCCCAACAAGACCTTCAGATTCCTGAGCATGCTGATAAGAGGACACTACCCAGCTGGCTTTTGATGCTCGTTTATCTGCCTGAGATAGACCCACCTCAAGTAGCCCGGATAACAATTAGGTCACTCCCTTACCTGCTAAAAATCAAAATCGCCAACCACTCCTCATTTGCACCAGGTGCCACACCCAAGACAACCCAGCAGAGATGTGCGCTGAGTTCACGAGCTCAATTCCAACAAGAGGATGATACACCTCATTGAGGTTAAGTACTGTGAGGATACGCGGCCTGGACACCAATTGGAGGCCTCTTGAAAACAGCACAATATTTTTTGCAAGTGCTCGAAGGCCAAGAAAGTTGTCCTTTGCACCATCCTTCTTGGTCTGGGAGGCTCTACCTATACCTCTTATACTTTAAATCTTTTTAAAGAGCTCGGCCTAGGTACACAAAAAGCCAATAAGACTGCACTTTAATGACATGCTCACTCTGTGCTTTATGCACACAAACTAACAACAACGAGGCGCGCTCTTGAAAAATTTAGTTGCTCTCAAGGTCTTGGTCTGGTGCAGGGTATGGCTTGTCACCTTCCAGATCCTCACTAGTTCTTCGAAGAATTCCTTGTACCTGGTGGAGGAGACGGCTCTTTGGGCCAATGTGTCTCCTTTTCCTTAGTTGATGTAGGGATCAATTTCACTGCCTATGTAGTTTTTCTCTTTTTTTGGTTTAATGGTAGCCCTATTTGCAATCTGTACAGAACACTTGACCCACTGCACCAAGTTACATGATTTTTGGTGTTGGTGTCTTGAAATAAACACACATAATTAGCAAAAGAAATGGACGAAAAAGCCAAATGATGTGCAAAATGTACGTTTTGCACACCGCTAAGAAAATTCAGCATTGAAGGTGCCAATAACTGTCCCCAATCAAACCTGGTTTTCAGAGTCCAGGACATATCGTATCATAAGGTAATTATACTGGAAGCAGAAAAGGGTTCTGGTCGTGTCATTCTGGCTCATTATGTATGTATGCCAAAAAGACAGGCAGCGCACTGTGCGTGGGTGACCTACCCAGCCCACCCAGGTCTTCTGCATCAGCCCAAATCTCACCAATTACCTGGTTTGTCACGCCAGAATTGTGCAGTGCCAAGTTTTATGACAAAACAGTGTTTGCATCAGAAAAAGAACATTACCAGACTTATGCCCAGTTCTCCCCCTTCGGAAGATTTAGCAATTAGGCAATAGAACGGGTTACAAAGTGCCCACCTCCAAACCTGATGTAACCTCCAATATTAATATAAACCATAATTAAGGTATACTGACGGTATTCTGGGGGCAAGATGGCACTGGTTCAACTCCCCATGTTGGGATGTGGTGAGTGCATGTATGCGCAGTCTATGCCGAAACAGGACAAAATCAGAGGTTGGCCATACATCCTGCCCCCATCACTGATGGGCACTAGCAGCCATCGGTTTGGCATGAAGGTCATCAGTGGTTTAGTCATGTGATAAATTAGGGTAGCATTAAAAACGTGCATCATGATATGAGGAAAACACAGCGTACGTTTTGAGTGCACTGAGACATCAACGCTGCTTGGAACCTTTGGGCGGTTCAACCGCGAGTTGTTGTCGCTGAAATTGCTGGGTTGCCCTGCCCAGCGCACCTAACGTGAAGAGGCGACATTTCCACCAGCCCCTTGCTGGGAGCCTGATAGGAAAGCTGGACTAAAGAGGAGCTTTTAGGAGTCTTGATTCAAATGTCAACGAAATTAGGTATATGGAAGGGAGCTGATGATCCAAAAGTACTCAACAAACCATACCATGTACGATAAATTGCCCATTATCAGAAGATTTTTTATTTGGGACGTGCATGCTGGGACAGACTTTAACCTGCACTGTGGTTTTTACATAGAATGTCTTTATTTGGCATGTACAACTAAGTAAGCCGACCTATTCTCTGGTTTTTATGAAAGTTGTTTTTCATCCTTGCTTGGCTCAGGTTTTGATCATCTGCTTGTCTTGCGATGTGTGTTCATCATAACAAACGACATGACTTGAGCAACAACTGCATACATGCATTGTAAGCAAAATATATAAGCAGAAAACTTATTGTACATGTTCACAGATAAGTGGCTCGTGAATGGACAAAGAGCAAGATACAGAATCTCCCAGAAGATGCTGCTGGTTTGGGTGGTGCACTGCCTGCAATCTAAATACCATTGCACCAGCATGTGGCAGCAGAGCGCTCAGTAGCAGAAGGCTCATCTGCATATATACATTGCAGCAGAAGTCTCTTTCCATGGATGAGACTTCTGCCATGAATCTAGTTAATAGTTTAAGCTGTGGACAGCTGCACCAGGCTGTCAGATAGTTTAGCTTTGACTGTTTGCTTCTGTCCATCCATCTGGCAAGAACCCATCATAAAAGGCTGCAAAATTGGAAATAGCCACCTGGACAGCCTGCACACACAAAGGGTCAATGTGTTGTTCACTTGTTCTGGATACCCACAACCAAATGCCAGAGGATGGAAAAGGCCAGAAGTGCAAAGAAATGAGATGGATCATGCGGTCACCTTCTCCAGGCTCCAGCCCTTTGCTTGGGCCACGAGACGAGTAATATTGGCCAAGCCGGCATCAATGGCCAAAGGTGTATTCTGGTCAGATTCTGCATAACAAGGGCAAAAGAGCAGGTCAAGCTTCAACAAGTCGCGGCTTCTATTTGTCTCTGGTAACGTCAATTCAAGCAGTTGGGAAACAAAAAAAGATAATTCAAGCAATACACGAACATGATGACTTTGAAATGATGAAGCAGGTCAGTGAGATACCATCAGGCATTCCACGCCATGCCAGAGACTGGCTACAATTAAGCTATTTTTAGGTCTGATCTCTGGTTCAACCTTATGAGTGAATGAAGTGCCAGACAACTTATGTTAAAACACAGTTATCCAAAACTTTTTAAGTGACATGCTCGTATGATGAAGAGGCGCACAGGAAGCTATCTGCCCCTACTAGGGGCCCTAGCATATACAGAATCTTGCATTTGAGATACTGGTATGTAAGCTGAACAAAATTGTGTGCGCACATGCACGGACACATGCATAAATTTGCATGTATGGAGTTGCTAAAAAGCATGTACTCACCTTCATTTGCACACGCATACAAATGCATGCGCGCGCACGCACGCACACAAGCGTATACACACAAACAAGCATTTATGAGAAACATCCTGGAAAGGACACTCTACAACCATCAAGAGAGCACTCATGTCACCGTAAAAGCACACCTATGAGTATGCGGTCATCTGGGACAGCTCGCATCCTTGCTGCCAATTTCTCACGAGCACTTTCGCTGTCTCTGTGTGGGGCCGCATTGATGGCCAGGCTGAAGCTGAAGTATAAGCGCTTGCCAATGCCCCTTGGCAAGCCCTTCACAAGCTGTTGTAACGATGTGCGATGATGCAATTAACACAGGCATAAATGAGTGAACAACAAATGTGTGTGCAACCAGCATGCATGTCTGCACCCGTACAAGCATGCAAGGCACATCATGCGTACATACGCATGTACGATTTATTCGCAATACTCCTAAAATATTAAAGTATGTGCCAATGCAGGCCCATAAGAGAGGCCAAAGGGCGACATGGAAGCATGCATTTTATGATCAAAGCCTGTCAGTACTTCGGGCAACACGTGCAACACATGATCCATGTGTGCTGAAAAGAATCACCAAGCAAAGACACACGGCACTACCACTACTTTGGGGGTTAGGGTTCAGGGCAGTGAACACACTGCCATTACAAGAGCACTCCGGGCGCAGGCTGCCCTATAGGTGGACGTTCGGCATGAGAGGTGCCCCTGGCCTGCAGCACAGGCTGACCCCAGCAGCTCTTTCACCTTCTCTTTTTCCATCAGAAAGAAGGAGAATCCTCTTTAAGGAAGCTTCAGACGCTGCATTCCCAGCAGAAGAGAGTGGAGGGCGACCCAGCAACCCAGCAGGCACGTCGTAGCTGCCCATAAAAGCAAGCACCTACTTGTGCGACATTGACCGGGGAGCCGCCATAGCTGTGCAGCATGATGCGTGGGGGCAGTGGCTCGTCCGCCATCTGTGCAAGCAATACCTGCAAAAAGGAGTATGCACAGGAATAAGGCGTGAAACACTGAGCAGTATATACGGCCATTGCTTTGCATGCGGACATGCTCCGTCACTCGCTAGGCACTTGCCAATGGGGGGCGAGGCGATCAAGCCCCCCATGGACAGGATCCAAGGGAAGTGCTCTTAGGGAATGCTGCCCATGATAAGCAAGTAATAAGCTAACCATTGTTTGCTAGTTTTGAGGGCTTAGGGATCTACCAAAAACAGGCAACGCACACTTTTGGCTGCTGCACACTGTCCACAACCCTCTTTGTACACCTCACCCAAATTTTGTCGATTGGCCGTCTATGGCATCATGTAGAGGTATGCGTGTTTCTATGTTGGGTTCTATTGTGAAGAATCAAAGGATTGGGTTGTGAGGGATTTAAGGAATTGGATGGGTAGACGTTTGCTATGGGTCTTTCACCTTCAAGAAGCAAGCAATTAGAACAGAGGGCCAGAGTGTACCTATTGCCATGCCCTGTATGCAACTCTTGCAAGTCTGCTTATGCGAATCTGCTTACTGCAGCAGACCCTGAGCATGGCCTGCATACCTGAAGGCGATGACTATCCATCCTGCCCTCGGAAAAAAAAATCGGCGGATGCAGCCTTGAAAACCTTTAACCTTGTACCTGAAGGTGTCCATAGCCCCGCACTGTGTGCAGCGACACCGGCCGGCCAAACTGAGCAGCAATCTGCAGATGGCGCCTCACCAGTGCCATTTGATGCTCTATGTGTACAGACACCTGCACGCAACAAGGTCAGGACTGGCATGCATGTGTGCCTTGTCACAGATGCTCTGCGCAATGCGTGACGGCTGAGCTCTGGCAGCCCTGGAAAAATGGAGTTCAAAGCAAGTGAGGGGCAAGCACAAGGACTAGCATGGCTTACATCCACGGTTTGGATTTGTGGCCACGCCTTTTCTGAAGTACGCAGTGAGTACCTAGGTCTGAGGGTCGTGGTTTTGATGCGGTGCATGTTCTTTTGCCCCTTCTTCCCCAGACGGCTGATTGGAAACTTGAAAAGATAATCCCGCTAATCAAGAAGGGCCCCATGCTTGACTTCAACAGCTATCGCATGCTGGCAGTCAGTGGTACCATGTAAAGGCTGTGCGCAAATGTCATTTGCTCCCTGCTCACAACTTGGTGCACATAAAAAAGCAAGATACCGGACACACAGTTTGGTTTCTACCCAGGTCGGAACACTCTACAGCCCATGTTCTTCCTTAGGCACCTACAGCACGCTGCCCGCACCATTAACCAAACAACTCTTCCTGGCAGCATACTGCCTTCATTGACTTTCGAAAAGCCTACGACACAAATCCCAGACAGACTCTTTGGTCTCATTTCCGTCGCATACGCACGCCTGCATCTCTCCAATCTGCTCTTCAAAGCCTGTATGCTGGTGACCAGTACATCCTACAAGACGGGCATGAAGCTGGTTTGACCCTTGCCAAGCCTATTGTGGGTGTGAAGCAAGGGTGCCCTTTGTCTCCACTGCTCTTTGTTGTACATTAATGACATTGGTATGATTGCTGAGGGAGTGCAAGGTGCAGTCACTGGGTCAGAGGACGTGCGCGTCACGCACACGTTGTATGCGGATGACGTGACTTTCTTGCTAATGCCCCTCATGCCATGCAAACCATGCTAAACAGGCTTGTGGTCTGTGCACGCTCCGAACACCTGACCATCAGCACTGCGAAATCAGAGGTGGCCCATTTCAACTCAAAGCGGGGTGCTCAGAAGCCCACTTCTGTGTTAACTGGCGCTGCTCTGAAGTGCTCTGACTCGTTTAGGTACCTTGACATTTCACCGCACACTCAACATGACAGCCTGTGCATGCAGCCTTTCTAATGCTTCTAGCAGCTCATCGAATACGTGGGTTTGCACAGGACACTGCCCTACGTGACAGGCCTTTTGCTTCCCTTTGGCTAGCTAAGGCATATGTCGTTCCTGCTGTTACGTATGGCTGTCAGGTTTGGAGCTCAGGATTCTTTTGCAAAGGTGATGTACTTAGGCCTACCCTACAGACATTGCATTTGAATTTCTTAAAGGGCACCCTAGGTGTGAAGCGAGTTGCGCCTAACTGAGCATACTACGTGAGTGTGGGCACAAATCTCAGCAATTCTACTGCTTTAGAGCTGCCATAAAATTGTCAGTTTCACAACACCTTGTTGTCCTCTAATAGTGCCACTCTTAAGCAGGCCCTTCACGCAGACCTCAAGCTGGTGCCTCGGGCAAAAACACCTTGGGGTTCAGATATTTTGAGAGCCTTTGAGGGATTGCGAGGCTGTGACACATATACACAAGCTTTCTGGCAGGGGCTCCCTGTATTTTAATCAGATTGCACTGCTGACCTGAGGTTTAGGATGAGGAGAGTGTGGAGGGACATTGCTGACATGAACCCTCTGGAAAGTGACATCAAACTGGTGACTTATCAATCCTGCTTTGCCTGTCCCCTCCTAGATCTTCAAACTAATTCATGCACTTGTGTGCGGAATGGGGGTGCCCCCCTGATGCCACCTCGCTATCTGCACCTTGACCTCCCTAAGCATGCTATGAGGGATGAGAGCAGACTTCGTTTGCAAGCACATACTCTCACGGTGGAATCCTCCATCAGGCGCAGTGGAAATGGCCACTGTGTCAAGCGTTCTGTGCTGCTGTTGAAATGAGGTGCATGTTGTTTTTCACAGTCAAGCTTGCTTGTGTGCTCTCTCAGAAAGAAGTGTTTGTTCCTTTTCTTCCCTTTCTGTCAGTTCTTTTCTGTGGAGGCCCCTTTAATTTTGCATGCTTTTCCTAGTCAGACTGTCTTTCATTTCCTTTCTCAACGGCACAACAAACTCTGCCATTTCATCTCGTACATTATGGACTATTTTTGCTGGGGAAGACCACAAACCTATCAGCCTAACGACCAGGCTGGCGGACAACTCTATCTTGTAACTTTCATCCACAACCCTGACATCCTAGGAGGCAGCTGGCTGTGTATGTATGCTACAGAAATGAGAGCAATGAATGAAACAACGCAAAGAACAAGACACAGGAATGCCACCTTCTGGAGGTGATGATGATCACGATAATGGTGTACTGACCATGATGAAGGAGTACTGATGATGACCATGAGGGTGACCGTGGGGACGCTGGGATGATGGTGGCGGCGGTGACTTTTGCTGGCTTAGAGCAGGACAGAGGCTGAAGTGGAGGTTACAGAGGCTGAAGTGGAGGTTATTTGGTTAAAAGTAAGACAGAGGCTGGAGGTTACTTTTGCTTGGTTTAAGTTAAATAGAAGCTCAAGCGGAGGTTACAGAGGCTGAAGTGGAGGTTACTCTTGCTTAATTAAGAGTAGGACAGAGGCTGGAGGTTATTTTTTCTTGGTTTAGAGTAGGATAGGATCTAGAGTAAGACAGAGGCTGAGATGGAGGTTACAGAGGCTGAAGTGGAGGTTACATCCACTGCCTTGCATCTCATGCCCTAACCTGACAAAACCAGCTTATTTCAAGTGCTGCATGTCGCATCCCCTTCCTGCCTGTTGTGCCTGGGAGGTTTGTGCAAGCATGCCTCAGTAACCATGCTGTACCTGGTGCACGCAACATGCTTTTGAAGTAAGCATCACCCAGTTGGTGAGGGCATGCCGTATCCCTTGGTGCGACATCTTACCTTGGTGCCTGGAATCACTGCTGCGCGATCCAAGCCAAATTCCCCAACAACTGCTTTGGGGTGCCGCTGCAACAGGGAGAGCAGCTTTGCCTCCCATGTCTTTGAGGGCCGCAGCTCACTCAAAAAATCAATGGTTGCAGGGTCCTGCTTGCGGGAGATATCCAGGAGGGGAGGCGGAGGGTCCTGCTGGAGCAGGCAGGGTGGCATGCATAGCTCCTTAGATAGGCCAAGGTGCACATATTGATGCACCTGAGCAAGCGCACATGTCTGCATGCGTCTGTGTGTGCGTGCACATGATTGTGTGGATATGTGTACGTGTGCATGCGTGTGTGCATGCGTGTACAAAAGCGTGCATGTGTGCGTATACACGAATGAGTGTATGTTTGTACATATGTGCGTGTGTGTGTGCGCGCATGCATGAGTGCACGTGCGTGTATGTGACTGCTCAAGCCACCCCGCAAATGAAAATCATGCAACCGTAAAAGGAAATTCTCTGGGTGGCTACCATGCTTACTAATCAAGCCCTTTACACCACAAGTTGCGCCCACCTGCGCACCATGCTCTTCACTACAATGTGCGGCATGGAGATGAGCAAACCATGGATGCACCCCAAAGCATGGGATCACTTTGTCAGGGGCCAGACTGTGCAGCTTTTCGACTTGAAGCCAGTCGTCCTCTTTTGTGCCCATGACTGCCACAGCAGAGCACTGAATACTGGCAACCCTCTGGTGGTGCTCAGAATCGTCCTGCAGGTTTTGAAGTACAATCAATACACGTATAATTGCATGGGTGCGGGTGTGTTCAGATTTGAGCTTGTATGCGTGCATGTACGTGTGTGCTTGCATTCTTGCGTGCGTGTGTGTATGTGTGTGTGTGTGTGTGTGTGTGTGTGTGC
>LKMJ01003830.1_pt1 | contig 14055 bp, 17 predicted proteins | sample 643391 | NCBI WGS metagenome assembly LKMJ01 (sample SAMN04112250, study PRJNA286221) | soda lake metagenome | biome: soda lake; feature: Kulunda Steppe; material: water; isolation source: sample PL-Br10 brine of Picturesque Lake | place: Russia: Kulunda steppe | collected 2010-07
AATTTATAAATTTCTTTTTAAATATGTTATTTAAGTTACCCGTACTGCCGGACTTTACCGGCAGTTTTTTTATTTTTCTCAGAAATTTTTTAAGAAATAAATAAAAATTAACCATTATTTTGCAGGAAAAATTTTACATAGGGAGAATTAGTAAATTATTCCATAAAAGAAAGAGGGAGGAAAGGTGACCAAAGGTAATTACCATCTACGACCCGAGCTGTTCATAGGTGAATCCCGGTTTCAAGGCCCCTTTAAAGAGCCTTCAGCTGAGAGCTCCAGATTTGAAAATGCAGGAAATCAGGGCATCAGCAACTATCTTACCAGCCTGCTGATGGAAGCTGGGGAGCTTAAGGCCAGTGATATACATCTGGAGATTCAGAGAAAAAGCGGCAGAATTAGATTTAGAATTGACGGGGTCATGCAGGATAGATACAGTTATCCAGCTGATTTAGTCAAGGGAATAATATCCCGGATAAAAATTCTGGCCGAACTGGATATAACCAGTACCAGAAAATTACAGGAAGGCTCTCTGACCAATGAGGTAAATTCCTCGGAAGATATTAGAGTTTCAATAATTCCCACAATCTATGGAGAGAAGGCTGTTTTAAGAATATTGAGCTCAAATAGTAAACTCTTTAAACTGGAAGAGCTGGGACTTACCGATAACTGTCTGGAGATGGCTCGAAAAATTTTTTCTGCAAGTCAGGGATTGATTCTGCTAAGTGGACCTACGGGCAGCGGGAAAACCACCACCCTTTTTGCAGCACTGGAGGAACTTAACTCCGAGCTGCTGAACATTGTTACCCTTGAAGATCCAGTGGAAATCAGACTGGAGGGAGTCAATCAGATTCAGGTTAACACCGCTGCCGGAGAAAAATTTGACTCCTATTTAAGAGCTGTCCTGCGTCAGGATCCTGATATCATTATGGTTGGTGAACTCAGAGATTATGAAACTGCCAGTATGGCAGTCAGGGCAGCTCTGACCGGTCATCTGGTTTTAAGCACCCTGCACACCACCAGTGCTGCAGGAGCAGTTACCAGATTAATTGAGATGGGTCTGCCTGCTTTTTTGATTGCCGATACCCTTCGGGGAGTGATAGGTCAGAGGCTGATCCGCTGTTATTGCAGTTTATGCGCTGGCAGGGGCTGCAGCCACTGCAGTAGCACCGGTTTTCTGGGAAGGACAGGAATTCAGGAGGTACTCAGAATAGGACCAGAACTTATTAATTTAATCCAGAAAGAAGCAAACTGTCGGACTATCGAGGACAAAGCAGTTGACCAGGGTTTTATCAGACTGGAAGAGGATGGTTTTAAAAAAGTGAAAGAGGGAATGACCTCAACTGCCGAAATAAGGAGGGTTCTTTAATGAAAAAAATTACCCGGGCCGGCCGACTGGCCAGGCAGTGGTTGATGTATCTGGAAGGAGGTTTTACTCTGCAACAGGCAGCCAAATTTACCAGCAGAGAAGACTGGGATAATAACTTTTCTATCAAACTAAACCTTTTTACCAGAGATCTGGAAATGGGCTATAATCCTGAGACAGCTGCGGCCCATTTTAGAGGGGTGCTGCCTAAATTTTTTCTCGATCTTTTTCTTCTGGGATCAGACCGGGGAAATCTGTCTGAAGTTCTAGGAGAACTGGTAGATTACTATGAATACCAGGAAGAGTTTATTGAAAGCCTGAAAAGCAAGCTCTATTATCCCTGTATCAGTCTGCTAGCCTTTTTAGGACTCTTTCTGGTAATTGTTTATTTTGTTCTTCCGGTTATGGCAGGTCTCTACCGGGATTTATCCCTGGAGCTGCCTGGCGCTGTCAGCCTGGTTATTTCAATCTCCCAGCATCCTCTGACCGGCAGGCTGATGATCATGATGCCCTTCCTGCTGCCGCCGCTTTTATATTTTAGCTGTAAATATATTTTGAAAGATAACCATCGAACCCTGTTTCTCTTAAAACTTCCGGTTTTGGGCAGGTTTTATTCCTTTTACTATACAGCGCTTTTCTTTCAAGGTCTTTCTATAAGCTTAAAATCCGGCAAAGAAATCTGCAGCTCTCTCGAAGCGGCAGCTTCTCTGACCGGAAGCCGGTACTTTAAATTACGAATCGTAGAAGTTATCAGAATGATTGAAGGAGGTGAAAAGCTGACGATCTCACTGGAGAAATGGCTTCCTCTGCATGAAGGCTGCTGGCAGATATTGAGGAGTGGAGAAAATACCGGCAGAATGGTTCAGGCAGTAGATTTTGCCGGCAGATACTATCAGAAGAGAAGCCGCCGCTTAATGGAAAAAGGGCTGTCCCGACTGGAGCCTCTGACTGTATTACTACTTTCAGGTGCTGTGGGAATAACAGCTCTTCTTCTGTTAAATCCGATCTGGAAAATGTTTCAGGACATGAGTTTTTTGTTTTAGTCTATTACAGGAGGGATAATTATGTTAAAAAATCAATCTGGTTTCACCCTGATTGAAATGATGGTGGTAATGGTTATTATCGGTATTCTGGTGGGTGTAGGGGCTCCTCATATTATGCAGGCCCGGGATAATGCTGAAGTAGCAGCCCTGCAGATGGAACTATCCGGTCTGCAGCTGGCTCTGGAACAGTATTATCTTGATAATGAATATGTTTATCCTGAAACCGGCGAAATAGGAGATATTGTTGCAGATTTTAACCATCTCCAGGCATATTTAGGTGAAAACAATGCACTTCTGAATGATGCAGAATATCTGCCTGAGAATAATGGTAAAGACTATACCTTTACAATTAAGATCTATGATGAACCTGAAGGAGATTATATCACTTTAACAATCAGTAGTTATGATGCTGGAATCAAAAGAGTCAGAGAGGAAAGTCAGCAACTTCCTGAATAACAGGAAAGAGTGAGCTGAGAAAAGATGAAGATAATAGAAATTATTGCTGTACTGCTGATAGTTTCGCTGCTGCTGGGAGTTAACTTCCAGCAGCAGCGCCTCTTTGCGCGAATTCTGGTGGAAGACCAGATAGGTCAGCTGATGCTACAATTAAATACCATTCGGAAGCAGGCTCTCCTGGAGGATAAAACTTTTGTGGTAACCTTCAATCCTGCTGCTGGAGCCTATGACAGGGCCGGTTATCAGGAATACCATCTGACCAGGCTGGAATATCCCGGCCAGCCCTTTGAAGAAAGAGAGATTGTTTATCGGGAATATTATGACAGCAGGCTGATTCTGCAATTTAAGGGGGAGGAGGTTGCTGATGAAAATTTTACTCCCATCAGTTTCACCGGGCAGGGTACGGCCAGCAGCGGCTCGCTGGGCTTTGAATATCAGGGTTACAGCCGGGAAGTTGTGGTCAACAACAGGGGCAGAATTTATTCCAGCAGATGATAACCGAGGTTTTACCCTGATTGAAGTTATGGTTGCCCTGGTAATACTGTTGATGATCATCATGACCTGGGGCAGGGTGTTTATCACTGCCGGAACAGTCCAGGAAAGGCTGGAAAAGCAGATGAATTTTTTTAATCAGGGAACTATTCTGGGCCATGAAATTATTGCCAGCATGGCTGGTGATGCGGTGGTACCACCCTGCTGCCAGGAACTGACAGTTGAAGAGTTAAAATATTATAATTTTACCTTTTCTCAGGCTTTAAATCTGGAAGCCCTGCAGGAGGTAAAAATCTACTTCACCATCAACCAGTTTTTTGTCAATCAGGGCAGAATCTATCAGGTGAAGATCATCTGGAAAAGAGAAAATCTGGATTTCTTTTTCTGGAAGATTATCTAAAAGCTGGAAAACTTTATCAGACATAAAAAGGCATATAGAAGAAATGGGGCAGATGAGAATGAGGATAAAACCAATCGTAATATTTAATCTCAAATCTGAGCAGGGTTTTACCCTGCTGGAATTGATAACAGTACTGGCAATTGCCTCGGTTCTATTTTCCTTAATGACAGGAGTGCTGGTTCAGTCCGGTTCCTTTTACCATTTTTTTATTGAAGACAGCCCTGTGGCGGGGGAGACAATGATAATAATAAATAAAATCAGCCGGGAAATATCCCGGGCGGCAGAGATTAAAGTCGAGGATAATATCCTGACAATGAACCTTTATGTTAGTTCTGGTGAAGAAGATCCCGAGCAGCACTGGATTCGTTACAGGACCTATGAATCCAGCAGGGGAACTGAGCTGGGCTTTCAGAGAGAAGTTTCTCAGGTGGGAGAAGAAATTGAATTTACCAGAATAGATAGTGTTCTGGGAGATATTGCAAATTTTAGTGTGGGCTGGATTCCTGGAGAATTGATTAAGATTTCGATCTGCAGGGTCTCAGCTTCCGGGAAAACTACATCAAAACAGCAAACAGTTTATGCAAAAAAAGGAGAAAGTAGATGAGAGTATTATCCAGGTCTGAGGGTGGTTATCTGCTGATCTATACTCTCATTTTAACCTTGATTCTGACATTACTGGCAGTATCACTGGCCGGGATCTGGCACTGGAGATTAAACTTACAGCAGCTTCTCAGGCAGCATCTGGAAATTGAGACTCTGATGGTATCCGGGATTGCGATGGCTCATCTTATTAGTAATATTTCAGGAGAACAAAATGATATCTGGCTGGAACTTCCACCTCCGGACACCAGAAGTCTGTTAATTACCTTTAATTCTCATAATGATGGTGGTTTTCAGGTTTTGATCAAAGATGAGGGGGAAATCGTAGAGAGCTATACCTATAACTATTAATTAAACTGGAGGGAAGAAATATGTTGAGAAAAAATTTGCAGGCAGCAATCTGTGTGGATAATCAGGACTTAATTTATCTTTCCAGAAAGAAAATTTCTGGAAAAAGATCTGCTGAGAGAGTGGTGGAAATAATTCAAAAGAAACTGCCCGATTCAATTATAGAAAGCGGAAACATTATAAGGCCTGAACTCCTGGAAAAAAGTTTGCTGGAATTAAAACTGGAGGTACGCCATAAACCCGGTCGCATTAATCTGATTATATCTGATAATACTGTCTTTGCCAGAAGTTTTGAATTTCCTCTGCTAAATAAAAAGGGTCTGGAAGAATGTATATATCTGGAGGCAGAAAGATTTCTCCCCTATAAAATTCATGAGGCAATCGTGGATTATTCCCTGCTGGCTACCGGTGAAACAGGTTACAGTATTTATGTGGTAGCAGTTCCCAGAAATCTTGTCAGAAGCTATTGCCGGATTCTGGGCAAATATTTTCCTTCATTGCACAGAATTACTGTCAGGGGGGAATCCATCTGGCTGCTGTTAAAAAATCTGCTGGGCGGCCAGGAAATACTGCTGCTGGAAAACTATGAACATGATATATTCATTACCGCCGGTGGGGCATGTAAAATTTATTTCAGCCAGAATATAAAAAAAGACAGCCAGAAGGATCGAGGTGGTGTAACAGCCCTTGAGGTTGTTCAATCTGCTGACGAATATCTCAGCAAGGAATTTAAAAAAGAACCTATCAAGAAGGTTCTCTGGTGGTCAGCCGACAGCAATGGTTCTGATATGCTGCCCCGAGAAGATTTTGTCAGAGGACACTGCTGGAGGAGACTGGACTGGAAACAGTTAAATATTGCTGCTGAAGAAGATCTGCTGTCTGAAAAAATCATGAGAAATGTTAATTCCAGCAACCTGCTGCCTGTTCTGGGATTGTTGAGCTGTGGTTGATTATCTACCGTCAGCAGGGAAGAAAATTGTTGATATTTTCAAAAAAGGCAGAAAGAATTCGAAAATTAATCTGCTCTGGCCCAATCCTGTAAGTATTGATCGCAAACTGACATTTTTTCTGGCTATTTCTGCTCTGATTCTGCTTTTACTGTTATTCTACTATTTCTATCTGGCAGCCCAAATTTCTAGTTTCAGGGCTGAAAAACTTGAACCTTTGTTAGAACCAGAGCAGGAACAGCAACTTAAGCGCGAACTGGAAGAAATAAGCTTCTGGCTGGATTTTTCTGTTACTGAAAAAAATTTATCAGCTATCTGTCTGCATCGATTGCTGCAGGCAGCAGATAAAATCATTGGTGAAGACAGCAGACTTCATGAAATAAGCTATCAGCCGGGAGAACTTAAACTCAGAGGACAGGCTGGAGATATCGAATCTTATAATAATATCATTCACCGGCTGGCGGTTTGGCGCAGCCAGGGCTTTGAAATAATTCTGGAGAGAACAGGCTATTTTGCCAGTCCGGAATTTAAATTGATTTTGCTGGAGGTGGGAAAAGTTGGAAATGATTGAAATGGGAACAAAAATTAAAGCGGTTTTGTTTGTTATTCTCCTGGTATTGTTAATCTATTTTAACTCACTGGTTTCCTCGGCAAAAATGACCCGAACTGAGTTTATAAATCACTTTAAATTGCTTGAGCAGCAGCAAATAAATCAGCTGATGCTGCTGGAAACCAGCGGAAAATTTCAGGAAGAACTAAAGGCCGGCAAATATCAGTTTCTTACCAGCCGGGATCTGCAGCATATAATTTTAAATAAGATTTATCAGTCAGGAATTTTTATTCTGGATGAGAGCATATCAAATACCGACTCTCCGGAAATAAGACTGGTTTTGGAAGCTGATTATTCAATAATCGGTGAATTTTTATCATGGGAATTACTGCAGGTACCAGAACTTCTGCAGATCAAGGAACTGATATTGCAACAAAATGATGAACTTGTAATTTTGGATTTCTCTTATGAACTGTCTGAAGATATTTTGCTCTCTGAAGATTATCTATCTGAGCTGAAAACCACTGGATCGACAGGCCTGGATGATATTTCTGAAAAAATCAAAAACAGTCATAAAGAAAATTTGCAGAAATTTTTAAAATATAGACTATCTGATCGTGGAAGTGTTGAGGAAATAGCTAATTACAGTCATTCCGAAAGTAATCTGCCGGAAAATATTATGAGCTATCAGTATCAGCAGCCGGGGGTGGTTAGAGTTAAGGATAACACAATTTATGAAGCAGATAAAGAAGATTTTTCTGTTAAATATATTAAAGAATTACCCTCCAGTATCAGATGGAAGGGATTTATTTCTGGCAGAGAAAAAGATTTATACCTTTTTGAAACCCGGGAAGGCTCTTTCGTCCTTTCACCCGGGGACAGTATCATGTTCTCTGAGCCAGCAAAAAATATAATAATAGAATTAGAACTTAGTAATGACAGAATCTATTTAAAACATGGGAGTACAAAATATTTGATAACCGAATTTTAATATTCCGGCAAAAAATATAGGGTAGAGGATAGAGAGACATAGTAGAGGATAGAGAGGCATAGTAGAAAATAGAGAGGCATAAAGGAGGATAATATGAAAAGGCTGTTCGGAATATCATTATTAATTTTATTGGTGATTATTTTCTCAGGATATTATATTGAACCGCTGAAGGCAAATTCAGTTCAGACCGTTACTTCAGCTGATGTAACTGAAATTGATCTGGAAAGAAAGATGAGTATCCATCAGGCTGATATTAGAGACATTATTTATTCCTATGCCAGGGCTCAAAATCTGGATATATATTTATTTGAAGATGTTTCAGGCAGGGCCAGTCTTCAGATATCTGGCATGGAGGGAAAAGAACTGCTGGAAAACATAATACTGGCCAGCGGTTTTGCTTATTTTGAAGTAAATGAGGTAATTTATGTCGGAAAAGAAGATAATATCACCCGTTTAAAAAGCAGGGTTCTGGCCGAAGAATTACAGCCACAAGAAAAATTGCAGATGAAAATTATAGAGGTGGACTGGCGGGCAAACAGATCACAGCTGCTTTTACGGTTTTTCCCCGAACTGGAGATTGATTACTGGGAGGAGGAAGCTTTACTGCTGCTGATAGGACCGGAGGATAAAGTTGCTGGAGCAGAAAAGATGGTTGAAAATTTAAAGATTAATCTGGAACAAAGCAAAACCGAACCAAATCTCTCCGGGGATACTGAAGATAGTTTCAAAAGGGAATATTTGTATGTTCAATCCAACCTGCAGCAGCAGGAGCTGGATCAGGTGTTACAAAGAAAAGGAATATCTTTTACCTATCATTCTCCAAGCGGACAGCTAATAATAGAAGGAGAAGCTGAACTTGTTGCTCAAACTGTCCTGCTGATTGAGGGGAAGGGAAACAGCTTATTTCATTCTCGGAGAATTATAGAACTGGACTATCAGACAGCTGAAGAGATCATAATTCTACTTCAACCTCTTTATCCGGAGGTATTTTTACAGGCCCTGGCAGCAAACAGGCTTCATATTTCAGGAATATCCCACGAACTGGAGGAAATATCAGCCCTGTTTCAACATCTTGATCAGATTCCGGCTCAGATTTTAGTAGAATTTGAAGTTCTTGAAATCACAGAACATGACAGGTATGAAAATAATGCCTTTAATTCTCTGCCTTCTCTGGAGGTAGGATTATCTTTTCCCCTGAAAGCAGAAGTGAGTCTAAACTGGCAGCAGTATTTATCTGCCATGAGAGAAAAGGGAAAACTAAAGGTTTTAGCAGCTCCCAGACTTGTATCCCTTGCCGGACATCCAGCAAGGCTTCATATTGGAGAGAGGATACCTTTGCCGGTCTATGATCAGGAGGGCAGGAAGACCGGGTATGATTATCTTGATTCAGGAATAATACTAAATCTGAAGGCCGAGCTTACCTCCCGTGACGAAATTCTGCTGGCTCTTAAGCCCGAGGTCAGCACTGCTTCACATTATAACAGCAGTGTTCCTCAGTTTAATACCCGGGAACTGGAAACTAAAATCAGGCTCAGGTGTGGAGAAACTTACTATATCGGAGGGCTTTTTCAGGAATATGACCAGCAGATAACATCATCTGTACCGTTCCTGGAAAATATTCCTCTGCTGGGCGAGTTATTTTCCCGAAAACAGTTAATCTCCCGCAACAGTGAGATCATAATATCAATAACTCCTCACCTGCTTGATAATTGACAATCAAGGCAGGAATATTTTTATTCAGGCAGAAATATAATTACAGGGCTAAATTTTTTACCCCGGTTTTTGAAGTTAGAACCGGGGTTTATTTTTAGTAGAGCTCCATTATTTTAAAAGCTGCAGGTGAAGATTATGATAATTACTTTAATAGGGATGATGGGTTCGGGTAAGTCCAGTGCTGCCCGGGAAATTGCTGCAAAACTTGACTGGGACTGGATTGATACTGATGAGGTTATCATCGAACGGGAGAGAAGAGAAATAGAATCAATTTTTGCAGAAGAGGGAGAAAGATATTTCCGCAGGATTGAAAAACAGATAATTTCAGAAATTTATCGAATCCCAAAAGATCTGGTGGTGGCTACCGGCGGCGGGGCAGTTATAGCTCCGGAAAACCGCCGGATATTTTTAGCAAGGAGTGAGGTTTTTTGGCTTTCAGCTCCGGTTGAGGTTTTGCTGGAGAGAACTGCTGGCTCTGATAGGCCGCTGCTGGCAGTGGCAGATAAAAAAGAAAAATTAAATAATTTATTGGAAGAACGAAAAAAATACTATAAAATCGGCCGTAAAATTGATACTGCAGATTTAAGTGCTTCTGAAGTCGCTGACAGGATAATCGGGACATTAAATTTAACCAGAAAGGATGGATAGAATGAAAAAGATTACAGTTATTAATGGGCCTAACATGAACTGGCTGGGACAGCGAGATTCTTCGCTTTACGGCAGTGAAAATCTGGCCCAGCTGGAAACAAAGATTACTGATGCTGTTGAAAAAATTGGCTGGAGGGTAATTTGCTATCAAAGTAACTCGGAAGGAGAACTTATAAATTTTATTCAGGATGTCAGCTCAGATACAGCAGGTTTTATTATCAATCCAGCTGCCCATACTCATTACAGCCTGGCACTGGCAGACTGTCTGGCAGCTTTAAAACAGCCTATAATAGAGGTCCATTTCAGCAACCTGTCCGACCGGGAAAAATTAAGGCAGAACATGCTAACTTCCCGGGAGGCCGATGGGGTTATCATGGGACTGGGAGAGAAGGGATATTTTTTAGCGATTGAAGCTTTACGAACAATTCTTGAGGGGGACAATTAGATGACCGGTATAAGCAGTAAAAGAAAGGAAAGTGTTTATGAAATTTTGCAGGATAAAAATCTTGATGCAATTTTAATAACTTCCTCAGAGAATCGTTACTATCTTTCAGGTTTTACCGGAACAGCCGGTGTTCTGGTAATTACAAATGAGAGGGATCATTTTATCACTGATTTTCGTTATCTGGAGCAGGCCGGAGATCAGGTCTCCGGGTATCAAATTAAAGAGATAAGCAGGAATAAGGAGGAGAAGCTGGCCGAATTTTTAACTGAATTAAATATCTCCAGTTTGGGATTTGAGGATGATCATATCAGTTATGAATACTACCAGAAAATGACAGATCTCTGTGAAGATATTACCTTTGTACCTCTGAAGGGCAGTGTTAAAGATTTAAGGCTTATAAAAGAGCCTGAAGAGATAGAAAATATTAAAGAGGCTGTTGAGATTACAGAAAGGGCCTTTGATAAACTGCTGAATTATATTGAACCCGGCAGGACAGAAAAGGAACTGGCTGCAGAATTAGAGTATCTCCTTCGCAAAGAAGGGGGAGAAAAACCGGCCTTTGATTTTATTGTGGCTTCAGGTAAAAGATCTTCCCTTCCTCACGGGGTGGCTTCTGATAAAAAGGTTGCCCGGGGAGAATTTATCACCTTTGATTTTGGCACTCATTTCAATAATTACTGTTCTGATATGACCCGCACTGTTATTCTGGGGGAGCCTGATGAAAGGCAGAGTGAAATTTACGAAATAGTTTTACAGGCCCACAGGCAGGTAAGCAATAATCTCAGGGCCGGCATGACCGGTGTTGAGGCTGATGCCATTGCCCGGGAGATAATTGCTGAAGCCGGATATGGCGATAATTTTGGCCACGGCCTGGGGCATGGAATTGGAATTGAGATTCATGAAGCTCCCAGATTGTCCACCCAATCCGAAGACACCTTAAAGCCCGGAATGGTTGTTACCAATGAACCTGGAATTTATATTTCAGATTGGGGCGGTGTTCGAATAGAGGATGATCTGGTTGTTGAAGAAGATGGCTGCGCAGTTTTGAATTCCAGCTCTAAAGAATTAATAATTCTTTAGTTACCGGGACTGAGAGGGCATCCCGAGGTTTATTCTGACAATTTCAACTATGATCAACCCAGGTGGATTTGTTTGTGATTAAAAATAGATATGATATAATAAAATGGAAATAGCTAAGAGTTTTTAGACAGCCCATGAAAAATATTATTTATGAAAACCATTATTCAAGAGGGGTTTTTTTATGATATCAACCAATGATTTTTCCACCGGATTAACAATTGAACTGGAAGATGATATTTATACTGTGATTAATTTTGAACATTCCAAATCAGGGAGAGGAGGAGCCTTCGTCAGGACAAAGCTGAAAAGTTTAACCGATGGTCATGTTATAAACAAAACTTTTCGAGCAGATGAGAAGATTAAACAGGCCCACATAGAAAAAAGACCGATGCAGTATTTATATCAGGACGGAGATCAGCATGTCTTTATGGACGTTAATACCTATGAGCAGACCTATTTAGATAGTGAACAGCTGGGGGATAAGTTGAAATTTATCAGAGAAAATATGGAGATAGAACTGGTATTTTATGAAAATAAACCAATAGATATTAATCTGCCCACTTCTGTGGAGCTGGAGGTTGTTAAAGCACCCCCGGCAGTTAAGGGTGATACCGTATCCGGTGCTACCAAAGAAATAGAGGTGGAGACTGGATATTCTCTCCAGGCACCCATGTTTATTGAAGAAGGCACAGAAATAAAGATAGATACCAGAACCGGCGAATATCTGGAGAGAGCATAATTTGCAATTTATTGGGGGAATTATATGGACTATTTAATTATAGGTTCAGGCGCAGCAGGAGTATCTGCAGCTAGAGAGATTATTAGAGAATTTGACAAAAAGCAGGACTCCCTAACAATAATTTCTAAGGAAAGTGAGGCCTTTTATTACCGCCCTCGCCTGATTCAATGTCTTTCAGGAGAAATAAATGTCAAGGATATTATAATAAATGACCGGGATTGGTTTGCCAAGAATGGCATAGACCTTAAGCTGGAAGAGGAAGTTATCAGGATCGTAACTAATGAGAATAAAGTTGTGTCAAATAAGGGAGAATATCATTATGACAGGCTGCTGCTAGCCCACGGGGCAAAACCATATATACCTCCAATTACCGGAGTAGAAAAGGAAAAAATATTTACCCTGCGAAATTTTCAGGATGCCGAAAATATTCACCAGCAGGCCAGGAAATCAGATACTGCAGTGGTAATAGGGGGTGGACTGCTGGGGCTGGAATCTGCCTTTAATCTGAAGAAGGTTGATCTGAAAGTTTACGTTGTTGAAGTGGCCGAACATCTCCTGGCAAGACAGCTGGATTCTCAGGGCGGAATAATATTGAAGAAAAAAATGGAAAGTATGGGCTGCAATTTCTTTTTAGCCAGCCTTACCAGCGAATTTCATGGGGATGAAAAAGTAGAGGCTGTGGAATTAAACAATGGAACCAAAATTGAAACAGATATGGTGCTTCTCTCGACTGGTATTCGCTCAAACACAGAACTGGTTGAAGGTACCGGCATTGCAGCTGATAAAGGTATTATTGTTAATGAAAAGATGGAAACCAATCTGGAAAACATCTATGCTGCAGGAGATGTAGCGGAGTTTGAAGGCAGAGTTTATGGAATCTGGGCCCCGGCTATGGAACAGGGAAAAACAGCAGGCAAAAACATGGCTGGTGCTGCTGCCAGGTTTTCTGGCTTTGTTCCCTCTTATACTTTAAAGGTGGCAGGTAATGATGTGACTTCTCTGGGGGTTCTGGATGAGGATAATGATATTATCTCGGAGGTCAAAAGTGATGATGAAAATTACTGCCGGATTTTTAAAAATAGAGGGGATAAACCTGTTGGAGCAATAATAATTGGCCAATATGAAGAAAAAGATGATATAATTAAAGAAATAAAAGAGGGCTAAATTTTCTAGCAAATTTTGAAAAATAAGTATTTAAGTTTTTATTTTATTTAGAGAAGATAGATGGGAGGAATAGATATGCCTGAAAAAGAACTGGGCACCATCAATATAGCGGATGAAGTTATTGCTATTATTGCAGGTATGTCTGCTGTCGAAATAGAAGGCATTTATTCTATGAGTGGTGGTTTTGCCGGAAGTCTGGCTAATATGCTGGGCAGAAAGAATTTATCACGGGGTGTTAAGGTTGATATTGAAGAAAATGAATCACGGATAAATCTATATATCATAATTAAATATGGCAGTTCTATACCTGATATAGCCTGGAAAATTCAGGACAATGTTAAAAATACTGTCGAGGGCATGACAGGATTGAAGGTTACAGAGGTTAATGTCCATGTTCAGGGGGTGGAATTTCCCGGTCAAAATGAAGAGGAGATTTTACCTGAAGTACTGGAGGAAAAACAGCTTAAAAAGGAGGAGGTTAAAGAATGAAAAGCTTAAATGATTTAGTTAATATTTTACTGCTGGCTGTTTTAATGTTAATGGTGTTGATTCTGACTGTTTTTAGCTTTGGGCTGACAGGATCAGAGCTCCTGCAGAATATTGAAGGAGATTTATATCAAAATACAGCAGCCGGATTGATTTTTCTGGTAATATTTTTACTGACAGCCTGGGCGTTGTATCCTCTTTTTAAAACAAAAAATAAGGTTGCCACCATCAGCAGTGATGAACATGGTTCGATAAATATTACTCTAGAAGCTCTGGATAATATGATCAGGGGGATTGTAAGAGAAGAAAAGGGACTTGAAATTAAGAGCACAGAACTAAATTCCAGGGCCTCCGGTATGGAAGTCCAGATGAGAATTGCTGTTGAAGAAAACCAGAATATTCCTGTTTTAACCGGGAAAATAAGAGATAATATTCTCTACCGTTTAAATGAAATAACCGGGGCTGAAATTGAGAAGGTGCAGATTTTAATTGAAAGCATATCTCCGGGCAAGAGAAAGCCAGATTTTATTTCTGAACCTTCCAGGGATAAATCTGTCAGAGAAAAGGACAGCCGGGAAGAGAAGGATGTC
>LKMJ01003831.1_pt1 | contig 14054 bp, 12 predicted proteins | sample 643391 | NCBI WGS metagenome assembly LKMJ01 (sample SAMN04112250, study PRJNA286221) | soda lake metagenome | biome: soda lake; feature: Kulunda Steppe; material: water; isolation source: sample PL-Br10 brine of Picturesque Lake | place: Russia: Kulunda steppe | collected 2010-07
ACGGTCAATAAGAGCCAGAAAGGCTTTCAGTGGGTGATCTCAAGCCGAGCCGAGTGCCGCGAACTGATCGAACTCATTGACCAATACCTGGAAGAAAACCCTTCCACCGAGTTCCTAAGCGCTGCGAAACACGACGCATACGAGAATTGGCGATCCGCGCTGGAACTGCTCCGTCCCGGTCGCCAACTTACGGCTGGCGAGGTGATCGAATTGGCCGAGCTCCGAGATGAGATCAACTACATTGGCGCGACCAATTCGATACCAACCGAAGAGATCAAAGCGATAGTTAGATCGGCCGAAATCGGGTAGATCGTACGAAAACCAGAAGGAATATCCTTGAAAAGTGACCACATCTAAATAGGCCTCACTTAGAGGCCTTGCTATGACCTGGGGAGGTTAGGCATCCATGGGTAGCGGTAGCTCCGCCCCTCTTGGAGAGACGGCAACCAGAGACCGGGTTGTCAGACCCGGTTGGGACCGTCTCTGGAACGAATAGTTGTTTTGTAGCAGTTGAGTGACGTAATACACCCTATTCTCGATTAAGACTTCCTCAGATGCCACTCACAAACGTTGTCGGAGAAATCGATAGCGTTCCGCATTTGCGATGTGCCCGCTATAATTTCTCGCGTATCCCTGTGAATTAAGATTATGCACCACGATGATTGTCGGTCCCGGTACAGCAATCCGGTAACTCAGACTACTGAATCCGGGCGTGGGTACGTAAGGCCGAGCGGGTACGTACAGACAGGCTTCGACCCCCTCATCGACTGTCCCCCTAAAGGCTGATATTTCGGATAGATCCTGGGTTCGGCCCACTTGGTGCGGGCTCACCGGTGAGAGAGGACAAGGCGATCGTGAACGGCCTCCTACTACGTTCGAACCGGTAGTTGATCCCTCAAGCACCTCAAGTCGGGAAACGCTGTCTCGGAGCTCTCAGAGCCAGCGGATCTTAATAGACAGTCGCAGTTATTCATCACCTCTCTCCTCGGCTTCGTCCTCAGCATCCGGCTGGAGTCTCATGCCCAAATAGATCAGGATCAGTCCGATCGGGATGCCAATGAGGGTCAAACAGAAGAGAACTCCAAGGACGATGAACATCTTTCCAAGGTTCGCGTTTCCCTCCTCCTTATGCTCGGCTGATGATTTTCCAGCCCGTGCTTCACGCTTCTTTTCTCTCCGCTCTTTGATTTTCTCTACAATCTGGAGTTTGCCCGCTTCTGTCTCGAGTGGTTCGTATTCTGTGTCACAGGTGTAACAGACGTACTCCGATTCGCGCATATCGTAAGCCATCGATATCGTCTCCTCACCACAGTTCTCGCACTCTCCGTGTTGATAGAATAGATCAGTGACTGTCTTCTCAGGGAGTTCATCAATTCGACCGGTTCCGATTAGCGGTTCGATTTCATCCTGTGTCATGTCCTCAGTCATCAGCCTCACCTCCGGGATCAGCAAACGCCTCGTGGCCCAGTCTTACCAACGTCGCAAACGCGTCTGCGATTTCGTCGCGTAGATCCTCGTCGAGATCGTCTGTTCCCTCAACCTTCCACTTGCGGGTGACGACACGGTACGTTTGGTTCCCGGTGACATCGAGCTCCTGCTCTGCGAACTCCGCCCGCATCCCTTGGAGCTCGGAGACACCATCCACGCTATCGCCCTGTACGTCGATCGCGATCACGACGGTTCCGTCGTCCGGCTTCGGAGCGAGTCGATACCTGATCGATGTTGGATGATCGACGTTCCGACTGACGAGTCGAGACTCACGTACGTCCATTCCTTCCGGGAACAATTCACTGACTGATGCCGCACCCATTACGGATCGGAAATCCGGATATGCTCTCTCGAGGATGTTGTTGACCAGCGCAGGATACGTAGGACTTGGCCGATCCTTTGGACGGACTCGTCCCTGAGGATAGTCGACAACAATTGAACTCGCAATCACTGTTCCAAGGTCATCACTACTTGGCGAACTGAACGCCTGGATATCCATACACTGGAAATTGAGCCCTTCCTCGAGAAGGTACCGCACATTCTGCTCTGTTCGCCTGGTTATCTCCTCTGCGACGACGACCATCCGCTGTGTGCTGTTGAACTGATGGGGCTCAAGCGACTCCCCGAACGCCGTTTCGAAGTCTGTCAGGAGATTGCCACCACGATCGGAGTCCTCGCTAACGTTCCATTCGCCACGAGTCAGTCTCGTCTGATAGTCTTGATACAACTCGTTGAGCCCCTCGTAGTCGTACGAGCTCAGTGACTGTGCGTAGTTCTGCGGTTGACTGAGGATTGTCTCTTCGCTCGCAGAGCCCGATCCTGACCGGCCGACCTTCACCTCAAAAACGACGACGTTCCCCCACCAGTCCAGTCCGACCAAATCGGCGACGCCAGTCTCAAGTCGAGCTTGCCGCCCGATGATGAGAATCTGCTCTTCCAATAGCAGCTCGGGGCTTTGGTGTAGCCAGTCCTCGAGAATTTCTTCGGACGCAGGGGAGGATTGATCGTACGCAACTACACTCGCTTCTCTTTCCGTCGGAATCTTCTCATATAGCCGCACGGTTGCTCGTTGTGACCGACCACCCTATACTTTCGTACCGGTTTAATTTTCTGACCGGTCAGTTTTTTCTTTTATATAGTACAAGAGGTACCGGTCGGATTTCTCAAGTGAATGTCCCTACTGGGATCGACGAAGGAAGCGATTTTGCGTGAGCTCAACGGTGAACCGAAGCACGGTTATGCGATCGCGGATGCTGTTGGGATCTCGAAGGGCGGTATCTACTCTCACCTAAGTGATCTCGAAGAGGCCGGGATGGTAGCCGTCGACGAGGAGGAAGAAGACGGACGAGGAGTCAAAACGTATCGTCTGACCGAGGCTGGTGAACTGCTCGTTGAAGCGTTGAAGAAAGCAGACAAGACGTGACCCCGCGTTTGTGGTGGCATGTCTGAGACTATTTTTTATCACAGTAGTTCGAAACGATATGTAAGATAACCGTATCAATTCTGTTGACATCACAGACTCGGCCACGTCTTCTGGTTTTATGAAATATACTCTGGCTTCTTTGGCGAATATGCTCAGCGAAATAATACTGTCAGCGTGTCGAAAACACATATATATACACCACACGAAAAGGTAAGTAGATGGATATTACATCGATCGGTCCTGTGGCCAAATCCCGCCGAGACGAGCTACGTGAGCTCCGGGACGAATTGGGACACGCCAACTATAATGAGACAATCGGCTACCTGCTGACGGAGGTTACAGCCGAGTAATTCTTCGGGTCGATATTGATCCAGCGAAGGGGTTGCTGGGGTTTGGCGGTAAAATGGAAGTCACGTGGGGGCGAGCTTCCGATTTCACCTACGAACTCAGTTAGCTTTGATCTTTCGCTAATATCGACTATCCGGTTATTTCGTTCAATTAATGATTCCTGACTTCACCCGTTATCCGACCAAGTCGAAAGTGGGGAGTGATCTCTCCATCATGCTCACAGCATCACAAAATACGGACTGTCTGTTAACGGTGACCGGTGACGAAGATACAGTAAGTATGGAGGTATCTCCTCGTTTATTTGAACCGAGTATTGATCGGGATCACGACGAGGAAAAGCGGGTCGCTAAAACCTTAGCTCAATCGCTGGGACGCGACTTGCGAGTCTTTACTAAAGGGTTTACATGGGCGATTATAGAAATCCGAGGGGAGATCAATCAACGCCGAGGAGTCGTTCATCAGTTCTCACAGTTTGACGTGAAAACGTGTGATCCGCCTGAGTGGAATGTTACTCAGCTTAATAAGGAAGAGCGATGGGAGGATATAGAAAACCGATATCAGGACTGGGTTGGTCGAGATTCGTTAGAGATTTGGGAGGATGATCCGGGGACTGGAAAAACTACTTCAACAGCAAGGGGTGCTGCTGAGTCTGGACGTTCCCACGTCTTATATCTCCCAACACATCGGAACTGTCGCGAGTTCGTTAATGAAGATGACGACAGCAAGCCGACTGGCTACTACTATCTACGTGGGCCCAATCGTTTCCAACACGGGTGTTGTGCAGACGCCGACCACCGCGGCGAAACCTGTTCTGATCATGCTGAACATCCGAAAATGTGTCCGGTATACGACCTTGACGAGGACCACCCTACCCGAAAAACGTACGAATGGTTAGCCGCTGAAAAAGGAGGGTCCCGTGCACACGATGAGCTTGACTTATATGATGAACGATGGCATGACGACGAACAGTGCGCATGGGAAAGGCAATTTGATGAACTAAAAACGGTTGATCGGATCGTTACGGTACATGCGTACCTCGGTCTCAACGTGAACGGGCTTGCTGACGTGGATGATCATATTATCGACGATATTCAGAATGTTCCATCTACTGAACGTCAGATCACCTTATCGGAGCTTAAAGCGGTGAAAGAAACGCTATCCGACGTGGTTGATAATTCCTCTATCTCTCCGGTATTCAGCTCACTACGGGATATTGCTTCCAGTTTAGAAACAATTCTTGATGATCGCGAGGGTTCAATCGAGTCAATATCTGCTAACTCGTTTACGACCCCCCAGTGGATCGAGAACCGTTGTACCGATTCAACTAATGTATTTGTGGAGAGCCTCGCTTGGGCACGACGTGGCTACACTCAATACTATCAAAATTCAATCAACCGTAGTGATTCAAGGGGTACCCCAAGTACGATTGATTTTCTCATCCTTTGTGCAGGGCTCGTAGATGGCTGTGTTTCACTCGATGACGCACGACGTGCAATCAGTGCTCCAATAGCAGTAAATTACTGTCCTCGGTGTGATGAGTCGCTTGAGATAGAAAATAAAAAAGATTCTCACCCAAATCCAACCAAGCGGCCATCTAAGCCCAATCGAAAATGTGGATCTTGTGGCTGGTCAGAACGGTCTGACCCGATTACTACAAAGAAAACACCGCGTGCGCGTAGTACGGCGTGGCTGAAACTCCCAAAGGAGACAACCAGCAATAGCGGAGGAACCCCAGTAATTGAGTATCAGCGTATACGGAATGCGTCAGAGCTACCGCCACCGGAAAATACGTTGATTTTGGACGCTACACCGACGCATCAAGAATATGCTCATCTATTTGATGTAGATACAGACTCGATCCATCGGGAGGGCGTGGACGCTATCAAGCCGAACGCAAACGTTGTTCAAATCGTCAACGGGCAATATTCCCGGTCGACGATATCTGATAACGGGTCAGGCGGTGACCGACGGCGAGCGAAGATTCAGAGTGTCATTGACAACGTGAGTTCAGAGCATGATACGGTGATCTTAGTAGGTCACAAACGGGCGAAAAAATACTTCAACATATCTGACAATACGGAATGGATTAATTATTATGTCGGACGAGGGCTTGACTTCCCGGATGCTGACGCAATTGTGTTGATCGGAGCGCCGTTCCCAAATAAGACAAGTCTTGATCGCGTGGCTGAGGCATTAACCGTCGGGAGAGATGTCGAGTTGGGTGACGTACTCTTTGATAAAGACGAGTACGCGGACCATCCAGATCTTGATTCCCGACGGGCCTATTGGTATATGGATGGTAATGAGAACGGGTATTCGGTGGGAATCAAACCACGCTACGGATTCGTCGGTGAGTTATTCACAGACGCTGTTGAGTATGAATTAATCCAGATGCTTCATCGCATCCGACCGGTCTTGGCGGACGAGACAAAGGAGATCTATCTTCTTACCAATATACCTCTGTCCGTGCCTGTAACTACTCTCACAACTCTCGAAGATCTCGAATCGGCTACAGCATCAGAGACCGTCGAAATTCTGGGTCCAAAAGCAGAAGAACTTCTATCAATCGCGATGGATTTATTTGGGAAACACCCCAGCAGGAAACAGCTCAGTGACGCCTGGAAGGTAACGGGAGATGTTGTTCAAGGTACTGTAAGTGATTTCTTGACCGTGTACCATGACAAGATTGGAGATGTGAGCCGCCCATCTATTCAGAACGGGCTCGATGAGCTACGCGAGATCGATGTTATATCCCGCTCAGAAACCAAACAAGGACGAGCAGGATATGTCTATACGTTCCCAAATGATCGATGTTCAAAAATCAAGTACGTGATTGAACAGTCGGGATCTCTCAGTCTGACCGATCGTCAGCGTCTCGATACCCATATTCAGCAGTCGAAAAGTCACAGAGGGGATTGGCTCGTTGAGGCGACCGAGATTGTGACCGAGTCATAGATCAGACGTATGGCGGATCTCAGACCAAACACCCACTATGGGACACCTAATAGGGCCTCTTTGGTTTGAGTTAAAACTGATTCTGACAGAAGGGTATTTTATCAAGCAGTGGATTCTGCGGACGATATGGCGAGTTCAGACTCCCAGACGTTCAGCGATTTTGTCACTGGGGACAAGCAGTTCGAGGTCCCTCTGTACCAGCGAAACTACTCGTGGGAAAAAGACCACGTAGAAGATCTTTGGGATGATCTGGTAGAAGCCGTCGAGATGGATCGTGATCACTACATCGGTACGTTCCTGCTGATGGATGGAGGTGGATCGGATGATTCTGCTCATAAAATAATCGACGGCCAACAACGGCTCACAACACTCACCATTCTCCTCTTCGAACTTCAGGAGCGACTCGACGAGTTCGGCAAAGAAACAGAGGCTCGGAAGATCCGTGGCGAATATATCGCCCGTTACGGAGAACAAAAGCTGACCCTGGCTGGCGATGACAGTACGTTTTTTAAGACTGTAATCATGGAGAATGTCCTTGACGATGATAAAAAGGGTCAAAAGCAAAACCCGCTATCCAACGTAGATACCGATAGTCCATCCCAAGGACGATTACTTGAGACGAAGGAGCTGATCCGATCACGACTCGAAGATGGTGTTCCTGATAGTAGCCCCCACGAGGATCAAGTCGATTTCTGTATCGACCTCTACCACAAGATCCAGTCGCTCCCACTCTTAGAATACACCGTCAGCTCAAGGAGCGAAGCGGCTCGAATCTTCCAAACCGTTAACGACCGTGGGAAGTCACTCACCGATCTGGAGATCACCAAGAGCTACCTCATGCACCGGGTGTCTCTTTTGGAGGACGAAGATGAAGCGGATTCGTCTATTGAATCCATCCAAGATTCGTTCAACGAGATCTACGATTCAATCGAGAACATTTCTTCGGGCCCCAGTGAGGACCGCGTACAGCGGTACCATTTCATTATGTGGAATGATGAGTGGGGTACCGGTTGGGACCAGCGGTACTATCAAAACCATCTTGAACACCTCAAAGAGGACTTCCGTTCGGTCGGAAGCGTCGAAGACATCCTGAGCTACGTTCAGGAGTTAGAGCGGATGTTCGGGAAGCTCGACGAGCTCTACAACTACACTGAACGGGACGATCTCGACAACGAGCGCATCGAGAGTAATCTCTCTAACCTGTTCATTGCAGGCCGGTTGGCGAATTTCTATCCGCTGTTGATGGTTGCATATGACCAGTACACGCGCGAGGAGGTCACAGTGATGACAGAAGACAAGTTCTGTGAACTGCTCGAGACTGTTGAGACGTTCATCGTTCGAACCTATATTATCGAGCAGAAGAGCGCGGATACGGGTCGATCAAGAGTATATCCTCTCGCAAGAAGACTCCACTATAACACTAAAGAGACAATTCCGGACTCAATTAGTCCGTTAGATCCAGACGGCGTCATCAGTCGGTTAGAAAGGTATACCCACAACTACTGTAGTGACTCCAAACTTGAATCAACCCTCGGAGACACGGATGTTTATCGATACTATGGTAGTCGAAGGAGCGAACTTCGGCTGCTGTTGTATACCTACGAGAGTTATCTGGAAGACGACAAGGAAAATATCCAGTTCTACGTTGAGGACGTCGTCAACAACAAAGACGATCGGTTCTCGATCGAGCACGTATGGCCTCAAACGCCGAAGGAAGGGTTCGATGAGGAAACTAAGGAGTTAGTCAAACAGCATACCCACCGGCTCGGGAATCTTGCCCTGATGACACCGGAGGACAATTCGGTAAAAGGCAATGACCCATTTGAGGAGAAGAAAGCGGATTACTCCAGTTCGAAGATCCGGATGCTGGAGAATATCTTCAGGATGGACGAGTGGGGAGTCACGCAAATTGAGGAGCGGGAGGAGGATATGATCCGCGTAATCAAGGATCGATGGCCTGACAAATACACTCAACCGTAGGATCACCTATCCCTGACATGCCACCACAGACATCCTTATCCCTTCTTAAGCTATTAGGGATGTTAGAATTGGATCGAACTACTTCACACCACGAGGAAATTGTATGACTGAGACTCAAGTGGATATCCGTATTCCGAACGTCGATGATAGCAAACCTATATAATTTGTGATACTAATGAGCATGGAATGGGTGTCCAAGTGAAGTGTCCAGGATGTGCCTCGTTATTCGGAGTTGGGGGTTGGGAGGAGTCGGTCGATTGCCATCAGTGCGGTGCTAATTTTGATCCGAAGACTCGGACGGTTGCCAATGGATAGCTCCAGCAGTTCAGTTTGATTCTCACCACTTATGTCTGACAATCGATGGCACATCGAGAGATCGTTTCGCGATGGTTCATACCGTGTTAGAGACGAGAATGGTCAGTATAAGTCACTAAGCGTAGCTATACTGGAAGAAACATCTGAAGTAGGCTACTTTGATGAAGACGAACTCGCCAAGAAGTTTGAGGTCGATCGACAAATCATCGTTGAGCATCTCGGTCACCTCCGTCAGGAGGGACTGATAGAAGGCGATGTTGGGAGCTGGAGGAAGCTACAAGACGTCGATTCATATAGCGATCCACGGCGTGATCTAACCGGCGAACAAGAGTGGGCACGGCAAGACGACGATTCGGTTTACTGACCGGTGATTCCTCACAAATCACTCATCCGTATACTCGATCGCGTAGACTGGCATATGGATCGGAAAGTGCTTTGTGAAGAACGGGCCCTCGAGCTCTCGTCGGGTTCGGCGTAGCGAGGGGTCTTGATCGGTCGGAAAAATGAGGACGGCGGCATCGATGTCGAGAGTTTCCTCGCGCTCATGGGCCGCCTGAATCTTCATTAGATGCCAGCGGGCCCGCATCTGCTCTTTCTTCTCGTGTTCGACGGCGACGTGATGTTGCGGATGATACGCGTCCAGGAACGGAGTCAGTCGCTCATTGTGGTTCCGATGATCCGGTCCAAGATCGATCTGTACCTGTGTCTCCCATCCACCCGACTCGTTCAACGCTTCTGACCGCTCTGAATAGTTCCGTTGACCGGCGTTTGCCGCCCAGATCGACGGGATCTCGTGAACCTCCTCGAGAACATTCTTCTTTCGGAGCAGTTCTTCTCCTCCATTCCGTGAGTACGTTTCAATGTCCACCATGCTGTTTGACAAGTAAGGTCCCGTTCGCATAGATTTCAAACCCCGACTTCATAGAGTGAGGACAACAAGCCTCAACGCCTGTGGTGGCAATCAGAGAACAGGATGGGTGTGGCGATTCGGTAGCAGGAAGATTTAGACCATGAGGGAAAGTAACATGCCAAAAATGGACGAGTTCGCGTCGCTCGAATCAAGGGATGCTCGTGAGTACTGGAAACACGAAGAGTACGACTTCACGCCGTGGTTAGCGGCCGAGATCGAAGACGAAGGGGCGTCCGATTTCGAAAATGCACTTGGACTCGATCTCGAGGTTATTGAACGCGAAAAGCGCGTCGGGAAATACAGCGTTGACATCTATGCACGAGTTGTCGATGACGGTCGAACCGTCATCATAGAAAACCAGCTGAGTGATTCGGACCACGATCACCTCGGAAAATCCATCGCGTATGCCGCTGGTGTCGATGCGGATATCATCGTCTGGGTGGCTCCACGATTCAATGACGAACACCGCGACGCTATCCAGTGGTTGAACGAGAAAAGCCGCGAGGACGTCGACCTATTTGCGATCCGTCTCGAGGTGTGGACGATTCACGACTCACCCCCAGCGGTACGCCTTAATCCGGTCGAAAAACCTAGCGAATGGAAGGAAAAGGCCCAGCGGACAACGGGCGAGCTGAGCGAACGTGACGAACGCAGAGAGGAGTTCTGGACTGCGTTTCGGGACCGGATCAAAGAGGCGCGAACGCCGATCCAACCCCGGAAACCACAGCCGAGACACTACTACTCTAACCCGATCGGCGTGGGCGGATTTCATCTCTCGTACCACGTTGACGAAGATGAGAACGAACTCGGGCTTGAATTGACCATCGAGGACAGTGAGGAAGCGTATCAGACTCTTCGAGAGCACGCAAGCGAGATCGAAGCGGAGTTGGAAACAGATGACACCGTGGTTTACTGGGGTGATCTTCGAGAGACAAGAGCGGGTAATATGCGAAGCGAGCTCGGTGTAAAACGAGACGCGGATATCGAGGACACGGAATCCTGGGAGGAATATTTCGACTGGATGTTTGAGGTGGGTGAACTGTTCCACGACGTATTCCCGGAGCGACTACGTAACTTCGATTGAGCTGGTAGTGGGAGTTACCGCATTCCTTCAAGGATCTGTAGATATCGGAATCCTGTCTCGCTGTAATCCTTCGAAGACGATCTCGCGGTGTCGCGGAGAGTGTCGATCCGGTCGGTATAGTCGTCGTTGATAACGAGCTGGACGGAGATGCCGTGTTCACCCTCGGTACGATCAACAACCTCCGCCAGCCCGTCAGTTTGGTACCCTTCACTGACGTACGGGGACCACAGGTGGATCTCGGCAAGCGAGAGGTCATCGAACACGACTTCGAGGTAATCAACGATACGCTCGAATTTCTCGGAGATCCGTTCCAAGCTGTACTGGTAGCTATCGTTCCCGTAGTCGGCCCACTCATCTGACGACGGCGTTCCAGAGTACAGTTGGCCGTCAAGGTGAGTGACGACCTCACAGGCGAAGATACGTTGGCCCTGTGGAGTTGATTTGACGCCCAGCACGTCGAGCTCCATCTGGTCACCCTGCTTCATAGACCTCTGATTGTAGGTGACCAGATCGCACTGTTCGATGACGCGAAGGTACGCTCCGACCAGTTGCTCACCTGGCTGCGGCTGGGTCATTACTGGTCAGCCTCCGGCTCGCCGGCCCGCTCTGCGCCACTCGCCTCACTACTTCGAAGTTCGCTAAGCGTTCGATCGTCGAACTCCGGATGGTTCCAGTATTTGTAGCCGTTGAGAGCTTCGTCTCGATCACGGCCGACGAGTTCGTGAAGCACCTCTTTTGTGAGACCGGTGAACGAGTACACTTCCCCGTCTTGCTCCCAGTGGACATTGTCACTCTGTCCTGTCTCTCCGGTTACAGTCGCCCACCAGAAGTCGTCGTTCTCGTCCCACATCCGGTTCGCGTCCGCAGGAACCCTCTCAGGATCGAATTTGACACGGTCTCCGGGACGGAGCACCCCTCGTTCCAGTAGGACGTTGATCGCTGCTGGTCGACGCGATTTCTGCTGCTGTTTCTCCTGCTTCTCGCGACGTTTGGTCATGTACTCCTCGGCCTCTGCGACCGGAATCACTTGCTGACTATTGAGCAGTACGCGACCCTGATGTTCGTACGCCTCGATACGGCGGCACGTGATGTCCATGCCGTATTCCTCTATGAGCCACATCACCGGGGCGGTGATCTCCGTCCCAAAGCTACCAGCGGCGAGGACGATCCGGGGTTTCTGATCGAGTTCGAACTCGGCCCAGCCCTCACTTGACGTCGTGAGATCGGCAACTTCCTTCAGGAACTCGGTGAACGTCTGGCCGACATCCTCAGGCGTCAAGTCCGTTTCATTTCGGTCGGACCAAAATTCTCGATAGTCTTTCTGGATGTCCTCAGCTGTCAGCGTCGCACAGTAGCTCGCGTACTTGATCGCCTGGAGGTCGGTGGTCCGGTCCGCACGATCGCGTTTGAGCTCGACGACGACGAGCTTTCCCGCCTGGTCGAGTGCGAGGATGTCCAATCGGTCGCGAGTATCCTCGAAGTTGGCATACTCGGAGGTGATTACGAGCAGCTCTTCGCCGAGTATTCGTGGTTGTTCGATTGCCCACTCTTGGAGATCCGGACGCTCGTGAAAGCCGAGGTCAGCGAGGTCCTGCTCTTCGAGACCCTCAAGCGTACCTCCTTCCTCGACACTAAATAGCATACATTAGTGTGTTTCACCCCAGCCTAAACACCTTCCCTCCGTCGTCGGCTTCAGAAGCCATCAATAGGTCGCGACCAGTAGGGTGTGTCGATGGTCACACGGGATGAGGTGCCGCATGACGAGCGGCTCCCTGAGTCGATTACTGTAACCGTAGTCGAGGTTCGGACGAATCCCGCACCACGGCGCGACGCCGAGCTCACCGTACGAGACGAAGACGGAGCAGAGCTAACCGTCGTCATCTGGGAGACGCACGAGATAGACCAGTCATGGGAAGCAGGAGCCACCTACGAACTCAGCGGCACGCGGGGAAAGCGATATTCGACAGAAAGTGGGACGACCGTGGAGATCCAGAGCACGAAAGCGTTCACCGCGAAGCGAGTCACCGAGAGCGATGAGACTCGTGTTCTCGTCCTCGGAGACACACACGTCGGGTATCGCCATCGGCCTCGTTCCGGAAAGCCGGCGTGGGCGAAAAACGTCAACGCTCGTGAGGTGTTCACCCGCTGTCTCGAGCGCGCCCGCGAGCTCGACGTCGACGCCGTCGTTCATGCAGGCGACGTGTTCGATCACGAGAACACCCACGGCGACCGGAATGCAGTCAAGCGAGCGATCACACGGACCGTCGAGGCCGGGATTCCGTTCTACTACGTGTTCGGGAACCACGATGACGAGAAGGGCCGGAAGCTGTTAGCGTCGACTCCGGGTACTCATCTCGGGGCAAAGACATCGGCCGTGACCGAGTCTCTGGTGACGCTCCTGGGCGTCGATCACTGTGGAACGGCATTCCCCACGACTGCTCCGGACCACTCGATGGCTGGACATCCCGGTGCCAACGTGCTGGTCATCCACGAGTCTCCGCATCCGGTCGTCGACGACACGGGAACACTGCTGTATCAGACCGACGGGAACAGAGCGGACATCTCCGCGTTTCTCGACAGCGCCACCTTCGACGTCGACCTCATCGTCACGGGGCACATCCACGTCGCCGCACACACCCGCGTCCAGGGCCACGACATACCCATCCTCGTCACTGGCCCCACGGTTCCGATCAGCACCTACGAGAAGGAGAGCAACCCATCGACATGGCTACTGACTGCGACGGACCCGGGGATCGATCTTGAGCGTCAACCAGTTTAAATTTTCTTCAAGAGAACCTGATGAAGAGCAAACCGAGTAGAATACCAACCATGAGTAGGTTTAGAAAGCCCCGGTGAGAGAACTAATTATGTCTTATTTTCAGACAGATTCTTCCAATCACACACCGGAACAATCTACTGAAGAGTGGTTAGCGAATTTGCGTGCTTCTTTGGATCAATTACCTCCATTAGAAAGAGAGCAAACGACAATCTTGTCGTTAGCGAATCAAAACACCGATGAAAAGACATGGAACCGAATCTTGCGCTATCTCCTTGATCCTTCCGAATCGCACGGATTAGACGATCTCGTACTCCAGCAATTCTTGTCCGTGTTAGTGGAGGAAGATATTTTCGCTGATTTGCCAAAGTGGAAACATGACGAGATCGTGGTCGAAAACGAAGTGTCAATGGACGACGGGGCCATCGATATCGTAATTCGATGTTCTGGTCGATGGTTCGTAGCGATCGAAATGAAAATTCACTCTCCTGAAGATCCAGGACAGACAATCAAATACGCCCAATCAGAATCCCTCAGTAGTGAGAAGGTGAGCAAGTACCCCTCTGAAGGTCGAAAGTACATTTATTTATCTGGCTCCTACGATCAGCCAGAGTCTACCACCTTCAATTCGCTATCCTGGTCCACTGTTGGACATTCCCTACGAATGGCCATCGCATCAGGGACGGGACAGCAATCTGTGCGCGGGCAAACCCAGCTCCGAGCGTTCACCAACACGATCAGCGAACAATTCAACATCACCATGAATCCAGAAACT
>LKMJ01003832.1_pt1 | contig 14054 bp, 15 predicted proteins | sample 643391 | NCBI WGS metagenome assembly LKMJ01 (sample SAMN04112250, study PRJNA286221) | soda lake metagenome | biome: soda lake; feature: Kulunda Steppe; material: water; isolation source: sample PL-Br10 brine of Picturesque Lake | place: Russia: Kulunda steppe | collected 2010-07
ATGCGTGTGCGTGCGTGCTTGCGTGCGTGTTCGTGTGTGTGCGTGTATGCGTGTATGTGTGTGTATGTGTCTGTGTGTGCGCGTGCACGTAAGGGTGTATTTGCATGTGCTCACTGTGCGGTATATCTTCAGGTCAGATCTCACTTGCCTTGAAAATTCCCCAAGCAGCGCGCATTCTCCTCTATTTCTTGTGCGATCCTTGCCCTAGCTTGCCGTTGTTTCCAATAGTCAGATTCTGCCTGTCCCACTCCTGTGAAGTCTTTGAATCTCCTACACACGTTAACACATTTTTTAAAGAACGATTGAGGATGACGGAGGCCTGACAACATTGCATTTTCGCCCAAAGGGGGACAGTCAAATCGAACCATTTCGCATCCCCGACCACCATGTTAAACAGATTGAATGGCGCGCTACTTCCCGATCGTCCCAGACTGTCCCCTGCTCCATCTCCCTCACGTGTATTCAAAGGAGTCCCGTTGAGCTCATATTCTGTTACGAAGGTCTCACTGAGACCCCCGCTGGGGCGTTGCCAAGCTGCCACCCAGGTAAGAAGATGGTCTTCTAGAGGTTTAATAAAGCCTTGCACCTTTGCCGCACCTGCACATGCATGCAGTGTGGCACTTGCACATGTTTTCCTTTGCTACGCCACACTTCTTCTTCCTGAATGTGCAGGATCAGCCGGTTTTGCTCAAGCCGCAATCACCTGGCCCAGCACCGCCATCAGACCCTGGTCGAAAAAGCACATTCCTTGTGGTGAGCTCAGAAGATCACTAGCACTTGGAGTGGCGAAGCCTGATGATGCTTTAAATTTGCCCACCTGCTCTGCAACCCGCTTCTCAACCCCTTCCTCCGTACGTTTGTATGCAGGCCTTGGCAGCAGCAGCGGCTGGCTTGCTTACTGCCACCCTCATTGCCTGCGGCACCATTCCTTCTCCTGTCCCTCAAGCGCACTCGCCTGCCTTGCCCACTGCCGCTGGGACAGCCAGGCCGAACAGAAGCCGTGACCGTGGCAAGGCACAACCAGATGGCGCTGAAACTAGCAAAGTCAACCCCATTGCCATGGCCTTTAAAGCATTTAGGGACTTGGTGCCTGAGCACAAGGTGCGACATCATGGACCTTGAGAACCTGAGAGCGACTATTCCACCAGGGTCATCAACACAGTTGATCGAGGCTGGACCTGCCCCAGCATTTGTTTGCGGTCACTTCCAGTGGCCATGAGTGGCTGTGGGCAGGGACCAGCTGTGTTTGTTCTGGCTCAGCTCCTGCACACACATCTTGCCCTTTGCAGGCTGCCGCTGCTGCCGCCGCCGCAGCGACACCCATCTTGCTCACACTGATCCTGGTGCCCCGCCTGACCAGCAGCCTGCGCCGCAGCAGCACACATGCCACAGCACCCATGGATGCCCACAGCAGCAGCCCCGCCCCCGCCAATGGCAGCCTCAGCACGGACAATCTGTCCACCCTGACCACAAGTTTGAGGGCCGTCACGGCCCGCACTCAATCCATGTTGGAGCGTGTGGAGGACAACGGAAGCAAGCCCAGCGCCGTGCCCGCACAGGGGCGCTCTGCCGGGGCCGGTCAGCCGCTCAGAACCAGCCCCCGAGGCTCGTCCCCCTCGCCTCCTCCTGCATCCCACGGCTGGCAAGATGCAGCAGGCCCGGGCACCCAAGGGGAGGCAGCGCGCAGGACTGCAATACCCCCTGTGGGCGAGGTGGACGAGAGTGCAGAGGGGGTTCAGGGTGAACTGGGGGTCTGCGCGCAGCAGCAGTCAGCGGCAGCGGCGGCAGTGGGAGTGGCGGTGAGCCCATATTGGGAGCCGCTCCCAGGGCAGGGCTTCAAGAGCTGGGCAAGCAGGGCGCAGCTGCGTGGCAGTGGATGCGTGCTGCCGGATGACGCTCCGAAGCTGGTGCCGGTGATGGGCGCGGATGGCTCTCTGGTGTTCACGCGCGAGCAGCTGACGGCGCCCACCAGCGCGAGCATAGAGGAGCTGGGGTGGAAGCGGGACGACCAGACGACGCTCGCAGAGGAGGTGAGGGGGCGAGTAAGCAGGGTAACGCGTGAGGGGACCTGGCTCTGGTGGTTCAGCACACGGCTGCGGCTCCTTGCTGCAGCGCTGAACTTGGGCGCCGCAGCCGCTGCGGCTGGTTCTCGCCGGTGGCAGCCCTGATCAGCGAGACCCCACACCGGGAGGCAGGGAGCATGGCTGTGGTGCTGCGCGAGTTTGGTGCTCCTGCAGGAGAAATCGAGGCTGTGAGCTGAACCACCAGGCTTGGTTGTGCTTTGCTGGACTGTCTAGCAGGTGGAAGAAGTGCGCAGGGGGCTGGCAAAGCCGACTGGCATGCTTGGGTTGCTTGAGCTCAGTGCAGTCTGCAGATCGCGGCCCAGTGCTGCTTTTCCTGCATTGCCGGCACATGGATCCGGCCTTGGATGGCAAGGGTGTAGCGGATGCAAGCAATACATTGGAGGAGACGAGAATGAGGATGCAGCAGAAGAGCAGTACCACTGGCGACCGTGCTATAGTACTTGTGCTAGTACTTGTGGCGTGCAAAGGGTGCACAAATGCATGCAAGCGCACGCACGCTGGCCTCCTAAACCTGCGCACCTGGCACACACACGCATGCCTCTAAATGCAAGCAGCACACAGGCACACAGCCATGCTTGCTCGCCTTGCACGCAGATCCAGCAGTGGTCTGCCATCATCCAGCGAGGTAGCCAGAGGGAGGCCGCCGAGACACTGCGGGCCTCAGTGGACCTGGCGCAGGCAGTGCTGAGTGTTGTGGACAAAAGTAAGGACAAGCTCAAGGATAGTCCAAACCCCAGCAGCAACAGCAGCAGTGAGGGTAGGGGCACAGTGGGCCTTGTGTCTTTCAGAAGCAGCAGCAGCAGCATTGGCAGCAAGGGGGGGGAGGAGGCGGGCGCTGCGCGTGCTGTCGGCATCAGCAGCAGGGATGACGCACGCTCTACGCCTGACCAAGAGTTGCAGGTTCCTGAGGGCTTCTCGGGCGCTACCATGCTGGTAAGAGCAAGGAATGAGTGTGCACACATACATTACGTGTGTGAGCGCGCGCGTGTGTGTGCACGTATGTGTGCCCTTTTAGTGCTTGTACATGGATACAGGAAGGGTGGAGGCGTTGTGCGTCACCAGGCCTGCCACTGGTGTGTGCGCCGCTGCTGGCCCACACTTGCCGCTGCCCCTCCACACACACCCCAAGCCAGCGTGCGTGCTTGCAGCATTGTACACAAATCTTGCGATCCGGCCCTGAAGCTCCCGCTGGTTGTGCGTATGTGCTGCGGGCAGGGGCAGAGGCACGGCGAGGTCGCGCAGCTAGTGGACTTCATGGCCGGCCTGCCAGAGCAGCTGGAGGCCAGGGAGCGGCTCTTGCAGCAGCAGGTGTGCAGAACTGCCGGCTTACAAAGTGCGAAGCGCTGCCGGCTTGCAAAGGGCAAGGCACTGCCGGCTTACAAGGGGTGAGGCGTTGCCGGCTTTCAAAGTGCAAGGAACAGGGGCATGCATGCCTGGTGCGCAACTGAGGGCAGGGGAGCAAACAGTGCAGGCCCCTCCGGAGCCAAACCCCCATAAGGGGAGCACGGGCGCTAAGAGGCGGGACATCCCATATGGGCTGCAAGACCCCGACATGACAGTCATCATCGCTGAGATAGGCCAAGACGTACAGGCTGTGCTGCTCCCAATGCAAGGCTTGGTGGGCGCTTTGGATAGATGGAGGTCACTCACTGACTGCTGGCTCATGGCCCTCACTCGAGGCGCGCGCGCACGAACACACACACACGCGCGCGCACACACGCACGCACGCACGCACGCGCGCGCACACACACACACACACAACCAGGGGATGCTTGCGCTGCTTCGCCGCCCATCATCACCTGACGCTGCTCACAGGCACTCATGCCCTTCTTCGTCCACCAGCAGCGGCCCTTGTTGGGCCGTGTTCCTTGCAGGTACAGCAGCATGTGCCTGCCCGCTCCTGCGCCAGTGCTTTCATGGAGAGCAGCCCCTGCGCGCTGACATGCTTCCCCAGGGCCCCCCACGCGGCCGTGCCCCAACACCGCTTGGCATTGATGCTCTTTGAGGCCAAAGCTTGACGTTACCCTCGTGCCTGCATGTGCTGCAGCAGCTCACGTCCGGCCAGGCCCAGCCTGCAGGCACTCATGCTGCAGAGCCCAGCTTGGGGAATGCCCAGCTGCGGCCAGCTGTGCTTGGAGACGGGGCAACCGCATCGCAAGAGTGGCGGGGTAGGGCGCGGGGCATGCTGTCTGCGCCCAGCGACTCACTGGCAGCCGAGCAGGATGCGGCAATTGCGTCACGGGTGCAGGCAGCAGCTGATGCCGTCAGGGTGGATGGGATGCTGGCGTGGGTCAGTGCAGTGGCAAGGTGGGTGGGGGTGGGGCGTGGGGGTGCACAGGAGCGAGGTGCATTTTGTGGGTGCACACAAGTACACACGCATGCAAGCACGCGCATGTGCATGCCTACCAACTAGTCGTGGTCTACCAGATATTGTTGCTCACATTGACCACCAAACCACACTCTATTTCATGGCCCCCATGCCGCTGCCCACCATGCCGTCACTCGCGGCATGCCCATGCGAGTATGCAACCTGTGGCCCATGCGAGTATGCAACCTGTGGCCCATGCCAGTATGCAACCTGTGGCCCATGCCAGTATGCAACCTGTGGCCCATGCGAGTATGCAACCTGTGGCCCGAGCCACTGCTCTCCTGTCCGCACCCTGCCACTCCTCAGGCAGGCGATGTATGCTACGCTTGCCTCCTCTGTGACTTTCAGAGGCGACCTCAATTGCACGCCCAGTGAGCTGACGCTGCCTGTGCCTGCCCAGCTCCGGTGACCTTGCAGGCAGAAGGAACTGTGCACTTTCAGAGGCGACCTCAATTACACGCCCAGTGAGCTGACGCTGCCTGTGCCTGCCCGGCTCCGGTGACCTTGCAGGCAGAGGGAAGAGGCCCGGCAGGCGGCTGCGGAGCTCGAGGCCGCCCTTGCTGACAAGGAGGCTGCCTTGGCGGTTCTGGTGCAGCATACGCTGGCCATGCAAGCGGAAGCTGCACGGCTGGCTGTCCTTGCAGGTAGGTAGGGAGCAGCTGTGTGTTGGCCCTCGCACAGCACAGCATGCACCTGGGCTCACCAGGGCTTTCTCCCTTTGGCGCTGCGCATGCCGCCGCACTTGTAAGGAGGCTGCTGCATGCCGGGCGGCACCGTGCTGCGTGCGTCTTTCTCTGTTGCTGCTGTGCGCTTAGGCCACAAAGGGCTTCTGCGGCTCCTGACTTGCCAGGTGAGCGCATGGCCGAGGCAGCTGAGGAGGCCGCACACCTTAAAGAGCTTGCGGCAGCAGCAGCAGAGGAGGAGGCACGACAGGCAGCGGCGGCGGCGGCGCTGCTTCAGCGGCAGCAGGCGTACCGTGCCAAACTGGAGGCAGAGTGGGCAGAGCGGCGTGCGACGTGGAACGCGCGGGAGGTAGCAGAGCGCGAGCAGCAGCGGCTGCAGGCCATCCGCAACGAGGAGCTGTACAAGGAGGCAGTGGCCAAGGCGCAGGCGGCTGCAGAGGCGCGCAGGGCGAAGGAGGCGGCAGAGAGGGCAGCAGCGGAGGAGGTTGCACGGGAGGAGGCGCGGGCCGCCGAGGCAGCAGCGCGAGCGGCAGAAGAAGCGCTGCGTGCTCGCGAGCAGGCGGAGAGAGAGGCAGAGGAGACGCGGCAGGCGGTGGCTGCACAGCGGGCGGCGCTTGCAGCGCAGGCGCAGGCGGCTGCCGAAGCGGAAGCAGAGCTGCGGGCTGCCACAGAACGGGCGGCTGCAGCAGCTGCACGTGCACTGGAGGAGCAGGAGGCAGCAGCAAGGGATGCACAGAGGCGGGAGCGCGAAGTGGTGGAGGCGCAAGCGAGTGCAGCGCGCCTACTGCGCGAGGCTGAGGAGGAGTGCACGGCGGCGCGGCAGGCGCTGGCAGTGGAGGCTGAGTGGTACGCGCGGCAGGTGGCGTCCGCTGCAGCGCTCCAGGGCGCGGTTGCGCAGCAAGCCGTGATGGCTGCCCAAGCAGCAGCAGCGGCCAAGAGACAGGAGCTGCGCGAGCGGCGCGAGGCGGCGCTAGCACGCTTGGAGGCCAAGGAGCAGCAGCGGCAGGAGGCCGTGCAGGCGCAGACGCAGCGCACTGCTTCTGACGCAGCCCTAGCAGAGGAGCCCGCCTACTGGGCCCTGTACCGCGCGCAGGTCAATGAGAGCGTGAGCAAGTACAGCCCGCTGATGCAGCTTGCAGACGGAGGGGGATCTGTTGGGCAGTGGCAGGGGGTGGCCTATGAAGTGCTGGCGCTGGAGGGCGTGGTGGGCACCGAGCTGCCACGGTACTCGCCCCTGGAGGTACGGGTAGGCACACACACAGCGACCGCGCTCCTCGTCCCTTGACATGAGGACAAGCACAAATGCAACGGTGTGCCTGATGACAGTGCCCCAAATCGTTGCGCAAGCAGCTGCGTGACTGCCAACGCAACCTGGTGTGCACAGGCTGCAGGCCGGCATGGCGGCGGCTGTATAGCTGGTGGTACACTTGCACCATCACTGTGTGTGTGTGCTGGTTGACTGGACCGGCTCATGCCTGCCGGGTGAGCTGCTGCCCTTCCCCGAGAACAGCTCTTGGCATGTGTGCAGAGTACATGTATTACAAAGGTCAAGGGCACGTGCGGCTCCTAGCACGTGTGCAGAGTACACGTGTTACAGAGGTAAAGGGCAGACCGAGGTCTCTGGATGAGCCAGTGCAGGGGCTGCAACATGACCGGCACTTCAAATCTTTGGTCGGGTCAGGTGTGACTTAGCATAGCTGATTTGAGTGCTAACACTTGAAACCACGTGAACTTTTGATGTATGCAGGTCATGACAGCAGCCCACCCAGTCTGGTTTGCTGCTGCGTATCAAGAATTTGAGCGCATGCAAGAGCAGCCGCGGCGCCTGGCTAAGGTCCACCCTGCTATCGCTGCCTGGATCATGGTGAGTGCATGAGTGCCATGTGATGGTGCCTGAATGCGCGTGTGCGTGTTTGTATTTCTGTATATGTGCATGCACATGTGCAGTGATGAGCACGCATGCGATTTGACTTGCGGCAAAGTGGTATGATCGAGACAAAGCATGTCTACGCTTGCCTGTGAGGCTGTGCATGCAAAGGACTGGTTCGCGCATCTTCCAACATCGAGTGCAGGAGGGCAGTGCTATCAGCAGGCTGCAAGCACCATCCGCTGGTGTCAGACTTCACTGACAAGCAAGAAAGTTGTTTGGTGGAAGTATGTACTGTTTTTCTGGGATGGGTTGGATGCAGACGCGTGGTATGCACCAAGGTGCATCTGCCATGCTTAAAGAAGCGGTCATTGGCTTGCTCAGTGTACAACCCTCAGGCCCCACCCACAAACACACCCACACAAACACACACAAACACACCCACATGCACACACACACACACACACACACACACACACACACACACAAACACACATACACACACAAGCACATGCACACACATGCTTGCTCACACGCAAGCATGCACACACATTTTTGTACACACGCACACCTACACACATGCACGCAGGCCGCAGCCAAGACAGCCACGGCACAGAATAGGTATGCAGAAGTCCCGGCGTGGAAGCTGAGCCCAGTGTGGGCGGAGCTCCGGGGCCCGCGAAACCAGGCTCTGCTTGAAGCGGCGATGGAGGCGTGGCCATTATTTGAGCGGGAGCTGGAGTTCAGGTGCGGGAGGGAGGGGCCTGCTGCTTTCACTGTCACAAGCAAACTTGCACTTACTCCTGGCCTGGCATGGGCCGCTCACGCGTGCCATGGGCCATGGCATGGGCTATGAGTCTCTCACGCATGCCACAGGGGTGAGCTGCAAGTGGGAGCCGACACAGCGCATCGTGCATGACAGGTCATGCCTCTAGCTGTGGGTTGGTATGGTAACATGTAACCTTACCTTTCCTTGCTGTGGGCTGGACCAAGCTCATGCAAAAAGGCTGGAGCTGGGGTTCAAAGGCCTGGGCCGCATGGGGCGAGCGCTTCCTGCAGGTGTCTTGACACCAATAGCTGCATTTGACACAAGCCTATTTGGCTCCGCCTTGGCACAGTCTCAGCCTGCCTCCTCAGCCTGCCCTGCCCTGCGTGCCTGCAGGCACAGGAGACTGCACGACCTGGCATGCAAGGGCACACAGGTGCGATCATGGCTGGAGCGGCAGGTACGCGCCTGAGCCTGCCGCCAGTGCTGTCTGCATCAAGCACCTACAGGCTTGTGCCGTTCTCCAGTGGGTGTATTTGAAGGGGTGGGACTGGACGAGCGTGGGTCAGCATGCGCGCGCAAACGGCTGTGAGGGGCCAGTGCAAGCCATTTTTGCACTGATACCTCTGCAGCCATTGTTCCACTTTTACCCGAAATGCTGAAGCAAAAAGGGAAGCCCCGCAAGCACCGGCAGGCAGCACCTGGCGCAGCACTGCCAGAGGTGATATGGGTGGGTACGCTGCCTGACTTGACACTCCTCCCCCCCTCCCCCCGGGGCCTTGCTGTGTGGTTGCTGCCTGGCTCCCCCTCATGACGTCCAGCGCTTGATGATTGAGGGTGCACCTTGATGCAAGTGGCGCATGTGGCGCCCAAAGGCTGCAACTACTGAGCACAGACTGTCCGTGGTTTGGTGCAGGTGAAGTGGCGCAGAGCTTTTGGCTGTCCAGTGCCTTGACTTTATATTTCGGACGCCACCTTCCTCATAGATGTTGGTGCTTTTTTAAGGTTTAAGTGGGCCTGATAGGTTTCAGCTCAGCTGCCCTCATTTGGCAGGTGCAGCTATGTGACCCTTACCTTACTTTGGGTGCAGGCAAAGCACGACGACCAGGGTAGCCGGTTGCGAGGCCTCGCCCTGCTGGCCACCTTGGCGGCGTGGCAGGCAACGGAGCTCAAGCCCGCCCAAAAAAAGGAGCTCATCAGTGACAGCAGCGTGCTTGAGAGCATTCGGGCCCGGGCTGCAGGCTCAACTGTGAAGGAGTTGCTTGAGTCTTCCTCTCCGCACTGAGAAAGTGCGAGGGGACCCATGAACACCTCATTCCCTCACTCTCCGCGTACACTCACACAGAGCTGCACAGTGCCATGATGGCGCGGCTGCTGGTTTCAGCATGCTGGTAAGGGTACGCGCTATTGACTGCATTGCGCTCTCATTCAAACGAGCTAAATTGGCTTCATCAAAGGCTTGGGGACACGACTAAAGAGCAAGCAGGCATGACTGAAGCAAGTGATCAAGGAACACGTCTCCTTGTGATCCGCTCTGTGACAAGTGACGTATTCATGAGGCTCATACAGTACATGGACAAAGGAGAGAAGTTTCTTTTGAATGATAGTTCACTGCATTCTAAACTGCATGATAAATTTATTGATTGCTTGATTCGTTGACTCTTATCTGGTAGCTGCCATAGCGGAGTGCTTTGCTGCACAGCATTCATTGCAATCCATGCAATCGTGCAAAAGCTTCTATACCTAGAGCAGGGGATCACTGTAATGGCATCAACCTGCACTCCTTCGTGCAACCCTCTTTCCACACATGCCATTCCGCGCAGACTCAGTTGTGGCTGCCCATTTTGGTAACTTTCTCATTTTTTCTCAAAGTGGTTGGCCTTTGTTAGACGTATGCTCTGTCTCATTACCTACTGCAAAAATAATCCCTTCAAAGGGCACGATTAATTATCCTCAGTGCGTACTGAACAATCAACAACTTGTAAGCAACCTTGTCAAAGGTAGCGCTCTGCTCCCAGACGCTAAACCTAAATTCATGGCTTCGAAGCTTTTTGATACCATATCGGGGTGACCCCTTTATAACTGGAGCGTAGTACCAGTTAGTAATATTGCTAGATCAAAAGGTTTCGGTTAATTGAAAGCCACGACATTTGGCTTAACTAGGTATAGGCCTATACATAGGAATGCTTCAATTCAGAAAACTACATAGGCGGTGACAACACCCCCCCCCCACATCAAATAAGGAAAAGGAGACACTTTGGTGTGAAGTACCATATGTCTACCCCCACAGATCTTCAATTCAGAACATGGTGACAGAAACTTTCAGTAAAAGACATTACATTGCTTCCACCGGCAGGCTCATCATCAGAAGCTTAAGCAAAGGTGATTTTGGAGGAAACATCATTTTCACAGATATTGCAAGTGATACATGGAGGGCTCAACGAAGTCTAGTCTTGCCAGCACATGTAGCCAAAAGGACTTTACCCGAAAGGCTTCTACCAAACCTTTCAGCAGATGAACTTCGTTCCTGCTTAAGACCAGATGCTATTGTATGTCTCAATGACGGCCAGTTAAAGCAAAAAATGGCCGTCATACAGACATACAGGCTATACCCCCTTCGCGCTGGGATGTACACCTCATTGAAATCAAATATTGTGATCATCGTGTGTCATGATGACACACGACCAGAGTAACAACTAGCAAGAGCAACTGAGCAGCATACTAGATTGAAACACGCCCTTGCACGGCAATACCACAAAGTAAGCCTATTAGGCTAGTACGTACCATCCTGATTGGAGTTTCGGGGCCATCTATAAACGTCATACTGAACTACCCCTCAATAAGCTTGGCCTTATGATGCCAGATTAGTGTCATTGCCGAATCAGTGTCACTGTGCTGAATTGTTCACTACCAGGTGCACCCACGGACCTGCTTTGGGTGAAGTAGCCCCCCTTTCCCATCATTCCAAACCGGAACTGAAACTTGAAAATTCCTGACCGGAACTCCTGGAATCCCACGGAGAAGGCAAAAAAGTTATTGGGGCAGGTGTCTGCCACCCCAGTTCGGGCAATTCTAACTTGGTTGAACCAAATGGTGCTGGTATAACCAAAACCATAGGGAGAGTAGAACTGGCAGCTATAGCTGCTGCTATCACTCATGATCATAATCATATTGCCACAGCCATCATATTACTTCACTCCATCAAATTAGGAAACAGTTGTTTCCTAGACGAACCCAGAGAAGCACCGTCACCATGTCCAAGGAGACATCCTCAAAATTCTTTCCATTACTATCCAAAACTCTCAGTCCCACGTCTTCCTATAGTATGAAGTAACATTTGATTCCGGTATTTCCGTAAATGAATGTGAAGGTGCCCTTGCAAAATTCCAAGCCTGCCATGGAAACAGCCCCCCAGCTGAAACAACCATCCGCACTGCAGGCCCTGGTGGCAATCCCTTCTTTGGTATTAGCTGGTTAGCTGTTGAAGAACCTAATCAGCAAGAATCTGGTCCTGAAGCTCCCCAACACGGCCCTAAATTGACTTCCCTTCTAAATCTCCAAACCACACTAAAATCCCACATGCACTCAAGCCATAAACTGGATAATGCCAACTCAAAAACAGGGCACTACTCGTGTTTCCAGAATCTGCTTCCACAGGTCCACAAAGGCATCAGCAACGCTTTTGGGAATATGTCCAAACTCTGTCTCCAAATGAAGCGCAATATCTTCCACTACCGTACAGGCACCCTTCTTAATCAGAAACACGCTGTTCGGTTTAAAATGTCCACCAGCCTTCAGTGTCCGCTCTGTCAGCAAGCAGATAGTGATCTCCATATTCTCTCAGGGTGTCAACATACAATCACCTCGGGTATAATCAGTGAGCGCCATAATGTTGCCTGCAGGCTCATAATGGAAGCTATCAGCAAAGGCTCTCTGGCAGGTTGTTTGGTCCATTTGGATGCCGGCAGCACTGATCGTTTGGCCCAACAAAACCGTCAGATTCTCGAGCATGCTAATAACAGGACAATACCCAACTGGATTTTTGATGCTCGTTTATCTGTTAGAGATAGACTCGCTTCTAGTCGCCCTAACGCCATTTTGGTCGCTCCCTTACCTACTAAAAAACGCAAATCGCCAACCACTCCTCATTTGCACCAGGTGTCACACCCTAGACAAGCCAGCAGAGATGAACACAGTATTCACGAGCTCAATATCAACACGAGGGAGATACACCTCGTTGAGGTTAAGTACTGTGAAGATACTCAGCCTGGATACCAATTAGAGGCCTCTAGAGAACAACACGAGGTTATTTGTAAGCACTTGAAAGACAAAAGTTATCCTTCACACCATTCTTCTTGGTGTGGGATGCTCTATCTATACACACTTTGAATCATCTTAAAGAGCTCAGCCTTGATACACAAAAAGCCCATAAGACTGCCCTCAAATTACATGCTCTTTCTATGCTCTTTGCGAACAAACTGACAACAACCAGACGCGCTCTTTAAAAATCCAGTTGCTCTCAAGGTCTTGGTCTGGAGCAGGGAGCGGCTTGTCACCCTCCAGATCCTCACTAGTTCTTCCTTTTCCCTAGTGGAGAACTCACGGCTCTTTGGGCCAATGTGTCTCCTTTTCCTTAATTGATGTAGGGAGTAGTCTTACTGCCTGCGCAGTTTTCTTTTCTTTTCTTTTCTTTCTGTTCATGACGGTGATTTGGCATGACGGCCTTGACCGAAACCGGCGTAAAGTAAAAAAAAAACTTGCAATTGACCCAAACACTCATTCAATTCTATACGTGACAAAAGTTGCAAATTTAAGTATAAAGGCTGAAAAATAATACAGATGGAGTACATGATTCTTTTTAGAACTCCTTGACCACCACAGACGATCCTCTTCCTAATTTGATGGTGAAAGTTTGCCTGGTGCTTGCACCTGATGTAAACTTCTTCCTTAATTCACGCCAACAGGGGTTACCTCGTTGGCGTAGTCATTTCCTTTCTATCCCTTTAGGCCTAATGGCTGGTTCCTGCTAGCTACTAGCTTTACCACTTTTACTAAAAGTTTTAGTAAGAGTAATGGATCCATTCCGGGTCATGAAAGCACCAGAAGCAGGAAAAACAAAGCTCCAAAGCAGGCATATTACCAGCTAGTGGTCAAAGGAAAAGCCAAATGTAAAATGGAATGAGCAGGAAGATTTTGAAGAAGCCAAGACAGATAAGTTGTTGCAGGGTTGATAATGAAATGCTGATCTGATCAGCCTGATCATAATATGCTGATCAGTAACATCCCTCTACACCGTCCTCATCCTGAACTTCAAGATCCTCAGGCCATAATCAGTAGTAAAACCTGTGTAACAAATAGGGTTCCCCGCAACAAGGCTTGTACATACGTTGCACAGCCTTGTTTGTTAACACCCTGACACGTGAAGTTCACAAAAGTTTTTAAGCAATGAATTATAGTTACTTTTGTTGCACAAGACTGACAGCACAACACATTCATCAGGCGCTGGTGATAGTTCGGAGAAGCTAATGCTTACGAGCATATTACGTTGTGAGATTCATATAATAAATAAAAATTTGAAATGCATTTTTTAACATTTTGCCCTGGTCTGAGCCAGCTGTCGGTGTGGGCAAAGATGGAAAACTGCGTCAATCGCCATTTCACTATTTTGTACACTCAATTTTCAACTTTATCAAGAGGGCAAGGATCCCTGATGAAGAGGCCTCAATATTAGACCCCTTTTCTCTTGCTTGCGACTGCTCTGTGTTGCAAGGATCAAGTTTTGGGCAAGCTAGCGAGGTGATGCTGTTAGGGGGTTCATCCTTGTTCTCAAGGGCATGGAGGCGAAGCAGCTGCGTCAGCCAGTCCAGCAAATTTGCCCTCGTGCGACAAATTACGTCCGCACGGGGAGCAGTACGGGCCTTGGACAGCACCTCGTCTAGCTGGAACCCTGCTCCTTCTCCTGGAAACAACAGCTCAGCTCTTGGTCCTCACCCTCGACAGCCCTTCAGCCGCTCTCGGGCGGGGGTGGCTGCCAACTTTGCAGAAAGGAGCAGTAGCAGTAGCAGCAGCAGCAGCAGCAGCAGCAGCAGCAGCAACAGCAGCAGCAGCACCCTACAAGGCGGCGTGGTCTCTGTGCCTGCGAGCTCAGCTCCTAAGCTGAGAGTCGCTGTGGACGTCGATGAAGGTATGTGAAACTTGCTTAATCTCTGCACTTTTAGACTCACATGCAAGAGCCTATGCATGCACAGCAAGCACACAAGCGCTCAAACATATCACACACACACAC
>LKMJ01003833.1_pt1 | contig 14051 bp, 12 predicted proteins | sample 643391 | NCBI WGS metagenome assembly LKMJ01 (sample SAMN04112250, study PRJNA286221) | soda lake metagenome | biome: soda lake; feature: Kulunda Steppe; material: water; isolation source: sample PL-Br10 brine of Picturesque Lake | place: Russia: Kulunda steppe | collected 2010-07
CGGGGGGGTACCAGCCCAAGCATTTCTTTGAGGCGCTCAAACAGGCTCATCACTTTCCCGTCAACAATTTTTCACCAGCACAACACCTGTCCTGATCATAACAGGTTCCACCAAAAAAAAGGGACGACGACCAGATTATTCCCCGCCATCGTCCCCTGCTTACTTAAAAAATTTTACCCCCTGGACTCAGTGTTCCAGTTTAATTCCCCATCCCTCAAACATGAAGAGTATGGCAAACCCGAACCACAGGGTGTAAACCACATAGCCGGCCAGGGATATCACCACGATAAGCGCGTTGTCGCGAATGGGCTGAGCCTCTATCTCATAATAGTTATAGGCCGGCTCAACCGCCCGGGTCAGCACCTGATAAAAAACCCGGGCTTCGTCAAACTTCTCCTGCAAATTTAAATCATCATGGCCGGTATCGAGGGCGTTCCACCAGTCGTACATCACCAGCCGTTCATGCAGGCCATATTTTTCGGCGACCACATCACCCTCGTTGTCGTACATGTAATCGGCATCATCGAGGATAAAGGTCAGCATCTCCCCCAGATCTCCGGTTACCCGCACAGAGGTGCCGTCGACGGAGATCTCGGCGCCGACCATGGCAAAATTGGCGGCCGTTCTCTCCGCCTGATCCCGGTCCTTGGCGTCGATGGTAAACGAGACTTCCCGGCCGGTATATTCCTCGGCGTTTTCCCGCGCCCCGGGAATATAATAAGCGGACTGCTTGGAAATAGAATTGTAAAGATTATCCATGTAGTCAAGCAGGTTGTGACCGGCAAAAACCGGCGACATGAAAACGGCGAACAATGCCCAGAAGCCGATGAAAAGCACCAGCCCAAGGCCGAACTCTTTTTTGTTGTGGATCATGACTATAAACCTCCTTATGCCTGGCTCGCCGGGGATTCATGACCAACCCTCAGCTTCTTGATATTGAAGAGGAAGGTGGAAATGACCCAGATCGAGAAAATGGTGATAACAATGAAAAACAGATATATCCCGATTTGTTCCAGGATATAGCCGGTTCGTTCGGTGATATCGATATACCCCAAAGCGGCCAGCTTGGCGGGCAGGGCAAAAGCCCGGTTAACAAAACCGGAAAGCACCGCCACGGCGTAAAAACCCCGAATGGTGGTGCCGGGAACCACTTTGGTGACCACCGAACCGATCTGAATCCCGATCAGGGAACCCAGCAGCATCCCCATGGCCAGGGTATAGAAGATGAAGCCATAGATGGCGTACTGACCCAAGCCGGCGTAACCGGCGGTGAAGATGATCTGAAAGATATCGGTGCCCACCGTGGTGGAGGAGGATACCCCCAGAATGTAAACAAAGATCGGGAAGGTGAGAAAACCGCCACCCACCCCCATGATGGCCGCCGCCAGACCGACCACGGCACCGGAGATAACCAGAAAGACCGCGGAGATCGACCGGCCGCCCGGCACCACGCCCTGATCGAAATGGATCATCGGCGGAATCTTGACACCCTGGATCTTTTGCGACAGGGCGGTCATGCTTTCGGTATCTTTCTGCGCCTGCCCCTCGGCGGTGGCCAGGGTGGACGCCTTACGGGACTGCAGGAAGTCCGCCAGGGCGTAGAAGCCGAGGAAACCCAGCATGAAGACATAGACGGTGGTGATGAAGGCGTCGCTAAGCACCGGGTTGAGTTCATACAGGGTCCGGTTGAGCAGGCCGCCTACGGTGGCGCCGGCAATGGCGCCGATCAAAAAGGTGACTGCCAGGCCCACGGAGATGTTGCCCAGCTTGCGGTGCAGCACGCTGCCCATGATCGCCTTGGCAAAGATATGGAACAGGTCGGTACCCACCGCCATGATCCCTTTGACCCCGGCGCTCATCAGGGCCGGGGCGATGATGAAACCACCACCGGCGCCGATGCAGCCGGTGATCAGCCCGGCACCCAGGCCCACACCGATGGAGGCGAAAAAGATGGTTGGGGTGTAAAAGGCCGGACTGTAGGCCATTTTGCCGCCCAGAATATCCGGCAAAGTCCCCACCAGTTCCTGGGCGTATGCCACGCCGCCCAAGATAATGGGCACCAGCAGCAACCCCAGAATGAACAGCCGTCGTCGATCGCCCAGAATCCGGTCCGACATTGTTTTTTCCCACTGGGCATGGGCCCGGGCGCCGGCCATCATAAACTGGCCGGCCTGTTTGAATGCACTCATGGTTAAAAACCCTCCTTATGCTTTGTAATTACTGCCATCTATGTGCGGCCTGAGCTGGTCACTATTTTTATACTGAGCGATCAGTCAGTTTTGTGTGGTCGCTAAAAAAAAGCGCCGGCCGCACCATCACTGCTCAACTGGTATAAATTACCAGGATTTACTGCTGATTATCTCTTTTATTTCGTTTTCACTCGCCTCCTTGACCAGCACCATCTTGCGGCCGCCGGCCTCCTTGATTTTTTCTGTCAACTCCTCAATGTCCGCCGGTTTTTCCAGCAGATCCATGGCCCCCATCTTCATGGCCTTTACCCCTTTTTCCACGGTGGCCTTGCCGGTGAGCAGGATCACCTGGAGCTTAGGGTTGCGCTTCTTGATTTCTTCAAGGGCCGCCAGACCATCCATCCCCGGCATCTGCAGATCCAGGACGATGGCGTCATAGGCATCAACGTCATCACGTCCCAGGGCCTCGACCGCGGAAGTGGCGGTGGTTACCGTCATCTTGCGGGCCCGCATCCGGGCGGCCAGAGTTTCGACAAACTCCGCCTCGTCATCGATGAGCAGGATTTTCTCTTCCATAGCTTGTTCTCCTTGCATACATGGGTTGTACAAGCGATACCGCCGCAAACTTACGGCAGCACCAGCAAAAAACCATCGTGCTGTCGGCGCAGAAGACATTTCCCCGGCAGCCGCGCCAGCAGTTCCCGGTCACAAGCGCCGGGAAATTCAATTCCAGTTTCGTCGGCCGCCGCCGGGGCGTGCCAGCGCATCGTCAATTGGCCTCCCCGCCCGCCATCGGGCCCGGCCTCGACGGTCATGCGCAGCCGGGCGCCGGCACCGATGGTTGCCAGGGCAAATTCCAGACCGCGCCACAGAAGATGGAGCAACAAAAAAGGGTTGGTTTCCACCTTAACCGCTGCCGCCCCCGGCTCCACCTGGATGTCGGCCCCGCAGGCGGCCGCTCGGCGGGCGGTGAGGGCAACGAACAACTCAATGATTTCGGCAAGATCAACGGTTTCAGCTTCCCGGTCGGCGCTGTGGGCAAACCGGTTAAGATGACGAACGACCCCGTCGGCCCGTCGGACCTGGCGGTTTATGGCGGCCACCGAATCATGCACCCGCTCCGGTTCCAGAGGCACTTTGGCCATTTCCGCCTGGCGGGTGAAATCATCGAGCAGCCCGGCGGTTTCATTGATAATGGCCAGCATATTTTTGATTTCATGGGAAACAGCGGCGGTCACCACTCCGCAGAACCGCACATTCTCCATCTCCAGTACCCGCTGTTCCATGGCTGCGCCTCACCTGTTCGTTGTCTGCCATTCCGGCCCGGAGGCCCGTTCGACCAGTTCTTTAACCCTGCTCAGCAGCTGGTTGATGTCCACCGGCTTGAATAGGAAGTAATCAACTCCTCCAACCTCATCAACCCCGCTGCGGAAAGTGCTGGCCGAGCCGTGGCCGCTCATGAATATAAACTGCAGGCGGGGATGATCGACCGCCAGTTGCTTTTTCAGGTCAATCCCGCTGATTCGCGGCATTTTGAGGTCAATGACCGCCACGTCATATTTATACTGAGCGGCCAGGGCCAGGGCCTCCTCCCCGGAGGCCGCCCAGTCGGCATCGATTCCGCGCAGGGTAAGCCTTTCGGCCAGGGTGGAGACCAGCTCCTCTTCATCATCAACCAACAGTATCCGCATGCTCATTCCCTTTGTTTTCTTCTCCTCCCTCCAGCCCCTGTAACGGCAGGGTAATAAAAAACCGGGTACCCACCCCCTGGCTGCTTTCCACCCGAATCTGCCCCCGCAGTTCCCGGACCAGTCCATAGGTAACGAACAGTCCCAGGCCGGTACCACCAATACGGGTTTTGGTGGAGAAAAAGGGTTCAAAAACCTTTTTAAGATCCTCCTCGGCAATCCCGCACCCATCATCGGTGACGGTAATCAGCAGATAATTCTCATCCGGAAGGCTGCCGGTAATATAGAGATTTCCGCCGTCATTCATGGCGGCAAAGGCATTGCCGACCAGGTTAAGGAAAATCTGCTGCAGCTTGTTTCGGTCACTGGGAAAAGCCGGCAACTCGGAATCAAGTTCGAGGTTCACCCTGATGTCGCGATGCTCCGCTTCTTTGCCATGAAATTCCATGACTTCCCTGATCACCTCGGACAACTCTACCATTTCCACCTTTATATCCCCGGGCCGGGCAAAGCCCAGCAAACGACGGGTAATGCCGGCACAGCGTTCCACCGCCCGATGAATCGAGGCCACCAGCCCCAGCAGCTTTTCCCGCTTAGCTCCGCCATTTTCGCCCGCGCCCAGCAGGTCGGACAACAGGCCGGCCTTTTCATTGATAATGGCCAGGGGATTGTTGATTTCATGGGCAACCCCGGCGGCCAGCCGGCCCAGGGAAGCCAGTTTGCTGGCTTTGGCCGCCTCCCGCAGAGCCATGGCCCGCTCCAGGTCGGCCCGGTAGATATCGTTGACCAGATTGGTGGCCACCCCGAGGACAACCAGGATAATCAGCAGCGAGGCCACCACCAGGAAGACCACCACCACCAGCCGGGTGCCCAGCCATGGCTGCAGCAGTTCACCCTTGTCGCCAATGGTCAGAAGAACAAAAGGAGCCCCGGGAATATAGGCATAGCCCATGACTATTTCACGCCCCGCCCCATCCGTGGTGGTGTATACCCTGGTATCCTCAGCATACGGGGGAATCGCCAGGGGCAAAGGGTCCAGCACCTCGCCGTGGGCCAGGGTCGGAGTCTGGATAACACCATCATGGTTAACCAGGAAAGAATCCCCGACACCGCGTTCCTTGATATGGGCCAGCTGCTCGTTGAACCAGGCGGTGTTCAGAGTGGCCCGCAGGACGAAGAAGGAGCCGTCCTTTTTTTCCCGTTTCACGGCGATGACGATGTGCGGCTCTCCACGGAACCCGAGATAAACGTCACTGATATGGCTGCCGGCGTTCACCACCTCCCTGAACCACGCCTCATCCCGGTAATCCTGGTCTTTCAGAGCATAAGGGCCGATATAGCGAATCTGCCGGCCATCGGCGGTAAACAGCCCCAGATCGGTAAAACCGCCGATAGAAGCGCCCAGGTTGTCAAGAATCCCGGCCAGCCGCCGGTCATCATCGAGTTCGGCAAAGCTGTATTCGTTGACGATGAATTCCAGGGCCGCCTGCCGCTCTTCCAGGAAGAAGGCTACGGTCCGTTTGGCATTGGACACCAGCCGGTCGACCTGCAGGGCTATCTCGTTTTCGCTGTACTGTTGGGTCACCCGATAGTCGAACCATGCCAGGGCCAGCAGGGGCATCAGAGCCACGCAAAGCATCAGGACCACCGCCCGCTTCCAGATCCGGCGAAAGTCGAAATGGGGCCGATCATTACCGGCCCCCGCGGCCCCTTGGTCCCAAAAGACCGGCCTGATTGCAGACAGTTTGCTCATCTTATCCAAGGTAACTGATCACGGGATCCACGAGGTAAGCGGTCACGGGGTGCCGCAGGTTGCAGCAAGCGAGACGGCGATGCGTACATCAGTAGTACGTGAGCCGGCTCGATCGCCGCAAGATGCGGTGCCCCGTGATCGCTTACTATTCAAGTGATGCCGGCCGGCGCCCCTGCACCAGCTGGTGGGCCTCCTGCAACCTGGCCTCCAATTCGTCGATATCCACCGGCTTGCGCAGGTAGGCCAGGGCACCCAGTTCCATGCAGACCCGGCGATCTTCTTCCGAGCCATGACCGGTGAGAATAATGACTTCCACTTCCGGCCGGATTTTTTTCACCCGCCGTAAAACCTCGATTCCGTCGATTCCCGGCATTTTCAGATCAAGCACCAGCACCTCGGGCTCGTCGTCAATCAGCATCTCCAGGGCCGACTGACCATCATGGGCCACGGCAGCGCCGACATCACGAAAGAGCAGGCGCTCGGAGAGGGTCTGCACGAACTCGCGCTCATCGTCCACCAGCAGGACCTTTGAGGGAGTGGCCCGATCATGCTTGCGATACACTTCGTCCTGGCGGGACTCGGTGTCGACCTCCACGGCCACCTCCGTCACCCCCGGCAGGGTGCCCAGGACTGTTTGGACCTCGTCCCGCAGCCGGTTGAACATCAGCACCTTTTTGTCGATCCGAACGGTGAGCCGTCCCCCCCGGGCTGTCACCACGCCGTCGTGACCGGCCCGGACCAGCGCCACTCCAGCCCGGGCAGACAATTGAAAATCCGTCAGGGCCCGGCGCGACTCCGGGTTTTGCTGCACCGCTTCCCGCTGCAACTGCTTGCCGACAAGAGCCACCGCCTGCTCCACACTGGTCTCGGCCATGGGCAGCAGGATATCGTACAGGCCGGCGTCCCAGGGATCTCCGTTACCCAGCAGAGTCGCGGTCCAGTGAGACTTTTCGGTATCGGCGGCGGTGATCCGCCGCAGGGCCTCATTTTCCGGGATTCCCTCCACGTCCATGGCCTTTTGCACCCGGTAAGGCAACTCGGCGATCAGGCAGACCCGGAGAAAATGACTTATCTGCCGGGGCACCAGGTGCCCAAGATTACCGGCCAGCAGCAAACGCGGCTCCTCAAGCAGATCCGCCAGGGCCTGCCGCAACCAGGCCAGGGCCAGACTCTTTTCATGGGTGAATTTTTCAAACACCGATTTTTTGGGAGAAAACGCACGGCCAACGGCGCTTTCCGGCAACCCCGAAAGCCTGGTCGCCAGCGTTACCAGTTCCCGGTCATCCACCACCCGATACCCGGATTCTGCGCGTAAAGCCGCCACCACTTCCCCGCCCCGGCAATAATCTCCGCTGAAGATAGCCAGCGACGGTGCGCCGTTTTGTCTCGCTCCACTGTTCATAAGTCACCAAACAAAGGTTTGCCGGCGCCGCCCCTGGCCGGAAAGATCCTTGGCCATGTCAGTCACAAATCAGTACTTAATCGGGCTGCAGCATCCGGCGGCAGGAGGCCACCAGCTCATCGTAAAGGGAGCCGGGCTGATAAAGACGGTAAGTGCCGATTCGCACCAGCCCGTCCACCATGGTGAAAATAATCAGGGCCGTCTTATGAGCCGGCAGTTCCCGAATGGAACCATCTTCCTGCCCCCGGCGGATAGCCTGCTCGTATGTGCTGGCAAAAAAATCATAAATATCTTCCAAATGCCGGCGGCATGCGGGATTGGCCTCGGCGAGCTTGTATGGGTAGTGGCGGTGCAGCAGGAGAAAACGCTCTTCCATCCTGGCCGCCAGGCTCAGATAAAAACCAATCAGCCCCACAACCATCTCCAAACCATCGGCAAATTCCTGGGCCGCCAGATACTCCCGGCTTTCCCGGATCAGTTCTTCCTTGAAATTTTCCAGTACGGCGACGAACAGGTCTTCTTTGGTCCGGTAATGATAAAAAACGGTGCCGTCGGCCACTCCGATATTTCGGGCAATGTCACCGATGGCGGTATCCCGGAAACCTTTTTCGGCAAAAAACACCGTGGCCATCTCCAGGATGGCCTCCTTGCGGGTTGGCCCGCTTCTCTTTTTTTTTCGCTCCCTTACCATGGGCCGCCAAATATTTGCTGGACTCTGAATGTCTAATACACCTTCTGGCAAAAAACAACCTGAGCAGTCAGTCAGTATTTTGTGCTGTTTTTTGAATACACCCGCAACTACTGGCTGTCAACTCATTTTTTAAAAATATCTCCCGCCGCCTTCTACTCCAGAAAGGGCTGCCGGACTTCATGGTCCAGCTCGGCCAGCACCCGGGCCGGATCGCGGACAAAATCCTCACCCTGGAGGCGGCAGGCAAAGTCCTGATTGTAGGGCGTGATAAGGTTGAGGGCCTCCCAGCGGGAGAGATAGTATTCCAGCAGGTGGGGCAGCTCGGTGAACACCGTGGCCTCCGGCCTGGGATCGACGAAACTGGAAGCCTTCAGGCGGCGACCGGAAAGGGTCTGGGTCTGATAAAAATTTTCCATGAACAGCAATTCCGCCGGCATCCGGGCTTCGATGCCGATGCGGCCCAGCAGGCGGATCAGCCCGTGCATGAATCCAGCGCCGAAGCGGGCCAGGGGATAAGGCAGATGAACCTCCCGGGGTCTTTTCAGTTCGAGATAGGACTTGATGGTCAGAATCAGCTCGCTGAGCAGCACCGGCAAGGGGTCGACAAAGTGCCAGGTTTTGCCGCCAAACTCCTCCCGGTGCTGAAGGACATGGTTGACAAAGGGGGGCAGCTTCTTGGCGTTGGTGTAGGAGTGGGCCGCCCGGCGGTTGGTAAAGAGCAAGGGCATGGTCTGGTCGGCGATGGAAAACAGCAGCCGGTGAAAGCCCTGGATCTTGTGATCGTGGGCCCCGTAAACCACCGCCAGCCGGATATTGGTGTAATCCAGGCCGTATTTTTGGTGCAACTCCGCCAGGGCCAGTTCCGCCAGCAGTTTGGACTTGGGATAGTTGGGCAGCTCCGGGGTAAGGTCCAGGCGATCTTCTTCGGTGAGATTTTCCCCCGGCGGCAGCACCGCGGCGGAACTGAAGTGAATGTAGGGAATTCCCAGTTCCATCGCCGCCCGGGCCAGGTGCAGGGTGCCCAGATAGTTGGTCTCGTAAGCCATCCGGGGGCTGGCATCCAGGGCGGTAATGGCGCAGTTGATGATGAACTCGGGCTCAAACCGCCGGATATAAGCGCGGATATCCTCGGGGTCCCGCAGGCTGAGCTGTTTGCTGTTGGGGGCCAGCAGCTCGAACTCGCAGTCGGGCCGTTTTTTGAAATAGTGGAGAATTCCGCCGCCGATCAGGCCGGAGCCGCCCACCAGCAGGCCGGTTTTGATCAGATTGCCCAAACAGGTAAAATCTCCCCGTCCCATGACCGACCCTCGCACTAAAGTGGTTAATCCGGCAGAAAAAACGCAGCGCCCGGCGATTTCATCTTAAGTGGCGGTCCCGCCGTTGTCAACTCCTGTTGGCAACTTCGGAAAAACCGCTTTTTATCGCCTAAGCCGGGTCGATATGTTAAATTATCGACCATGCCCACCATCAAGCGCCACGATCTGCCCAGGCTCCTCGACCAAATCGCCGCCGGCGAGATTGCCCCGGTCTATCTGCTGGTGGGAGACCGTTTCCTCTGCCGCGAGGCGGCGGCCAGCATCGAGGCCGCCCTGCTGCCCGGCGATGATCACCGGCAACATCAGCTCCGGGTCATCGACGGCGAACAGGAGGAGTTCGGTCGGACCCTGGCTCAGCTGCGGACCTACACTCTGTTTGCCGGCCGCCAGGTGACCAGGGTGGTGGATTCCCGCCTGCTCCACTCCAAGACGGTGGCCAAAACCCTGTGGGACAAAGCCGAGCAGGCCCGGGCGGCGGACAACCCTCAGGAGGTGCGGCGCCGGCTCCGGGCCATGCTGGCCCTGGCGGGCCTGGCCCCGGCCGCCTGGCACCGCGACAGCCTGGCCGAGATCAGCGACTCCCAGTGGCAGAAACTTTTCGGTTTCGCCAAACCCGACGAAACCGCTTGGGCCGGGGAATTTCTGGCCGATGCCGCCGGCCAGCCCCCGCCGGCGGGCAAAGGTGATGCCGGCGAGGAGCTGATGGCGGCGCTGGAGGCCGGGCTGCCGCCGGGCAAGGTGCTGCTGCTGCTGGCGGAAACCGCCGACAAGCGCAAAAAACTCTACAAGTACCTGGAGAAAAACGCGGTGGTCGTCGACCTCGGGGTCGATACCGGGGGCTCGACGCCGGCCCGCAAGGAGCAGGCCGCCCTGCTCAAAAACCTGGTCAACGAGACCCTGGCCGGCCTCCATAAAAAGATTCGTCCCGAGGCCCTGGAGCTGCTGCTGGAAAGGGTGGGCTTTCATCCCGTGGCGGTGGTCATGGAGGCGGAAAAGCTGGCCCTTTACAGCCAGGACCGCGAGCAGATCGGCCGCCGGGAGGTGGAAGAGATGGTGGGCCGGACCCGGGAAGAGGCGATTTTCGAGTTGAGCGAGGCCTTCACCGCCGGCAACCTGGAAAAAGGTGTCACCGTGCTGGGTCGCCTGCAGCAAGGCGGCATGCATCCCCTGGCCATCCTCGGCGGTCTGCGCAACCATGTCCGCAAGCTGCTGCTGGCCCGGGCCATCCAGGACTATGCCGACCGCCCCTGCGACCGGGGCCTGGCCTACCCGGCGTTTCAAAAAAACTACCTGCCGCAAGTCAAAAAGGCCTGGGAGCAGGGTAATGATCACACCACCGCCCCCGAAGCCTTCGCCTGGCCCTCCTCCTCCTCCTTTCCCGCCCACCCCTACGCCCTCTACCAGCTTTTTCTCCAGGCCGGCCGGCTTTCCTCCCGGCAGCTACAGGGGTTGCTCCGGGCCATACTGGTGGCCGAACACCGCCTTAAGGGTTCGGGACTGCCGGAACATTCGGTTTTAAGCGCCCTGCTGTTTGCCGCCGGCTTTCCGGCCCCCGGCCGGAAAGCCGAACCCGGCGGACAACGGTTGCATTTTCAGGGTAAATGATTACCATAAACGATGTATGCCAAGTTTTAACTCCGGACCCGTCAGCCCCGGATCACCCGTCGGTGACCGGCCCGGAACAGCTCAAGTTTTACCAGGTGCAAAGGGAACGGCAAAAGATGAGTCACATGTCCCAGGATCAAACCGATCTCGATGCAGTCATCAAAAATCAGCAGGAGCTGCGCCAGCCGCCCCGCTACAAGGTGCTGCTCCACAACGACGATTATACCACCATGGACTTCGTGGTATCGGTGCTGGAAACGGTGTTCAAACACGACATCGACACCGCGCACCGGATCATGTTGAATGTCCACAAGGAAGGGGTCGGCGTGGCCGGGGTTTACTCCCGGGACGTGGCCGAAACCAAGACGGCCATGGTCCACAGCCTGGCCCGGAAACACGAACACCCTTTAAAGTGCTCCATGGAACGGGAATGACTTAAAACAACAGTTCACCGGGGCCAACAACCCCGAGATACGAACCGCCAAAGCTAAACGCGAGAACAAAGCGATGATTAACGACAAACTGGAAATGGCCCTGGTCCGGGCCATTCGCGAAGCCAAAATTCGCAAGCACGAACATGTAACCGTGGAACATATCCTCTATGGCCTGCTCCACGACGATCTGGCCTCCGAGGTGCTGACCGCCTGCGGCGGCGAAATACCCCAGATGAAGGAAAAGCTGGAGGATTATTTCACCTCCAGCCTGCCCACCGTTCAGGGAGGCATCGGCCACGATCCGATCCAGACCATCGGTTTCAACCGGGTTCTGCAGCGGGCCATCGCCCATGTCCAGAGTTGCGGCAAAAAGGAGGTGGACGGCGGCGACGTGCTGGCCGCCATCTTCTCGGAACCGGAGTCTTTTGCCGTCTATTTCCTCAACCTGCAGGGCATCAAGAAGCTGGACGTGGTGGAGTATATCTCCCATGGCCGCCCGGAAGAAAGCCCCCCCGGCCCGACCATGGCCTCCCGGGAGCCCGGCGCCGACCAGACGGACAAAACCCAGACCAAACCGGCGGACAAAAACGCCGAGGCCCTGGAACAGTACACCGTCAATTTCAGCCGGCGGGCGGCCCAAGGCCTGATCGACCCCCTGATCGGCCGGGAACTGGAACTGAGCAGAATCATGCAGACCCTGTGCCGGCGCCGTAAAAACAACCCCTTGCTGGTGGGCGAACCCGGCGTGGGCAAGACCGCCCTGGCCGAAGGCCTGGCCCTGCGGATTTACCAGAACCGCGAGGAAAACCGGGAGCAGTCCTGCCCGGCGGGGGAAAAGGGCAAAGCCGGGATGGTACCGTCTTTGCTCAAGGACGTGGAGATCCGCCTGCTGGACATGGGCGGGCTGCTTTCCGGCACCAAGTACCGCGGTGATTTCGAACAGCGCCTGAAGGCGGTGATCAGCGCGGTGGAAAACGACCCCAACATCATTTTGTTTATCGACGAGATCCATACCATTGTCGGGGCCGGCGCCACCAGCAGCGGCAGCATGGACGCCTCCAACCTGCTCAAACCCGCCCTGCAGGCGGGCAACCTGCGCTGCATCGGGGCCACCACCTACGAGGAGTACAAAAACCATCTGGAAAAGGACCGGGCCCTGTCGCGGCGGTTTCAGAAAATCGATGTCGCCGAGCCGTCGGTGCCCGACACCGTGGCCATTCTCCAGGGTCTGCGGCCCCGGTACGAGGAACATCACCAGATCAAGTATTCAACCACTTCCCTGAAAGCCGCCGCCGAACTGGCGGACCGTTATATCAACGAACGTTTTCTGCCGGACAAGGCCATCGACGTGCTGGACGAAGTCGGGGCCGCCTTCAGGATGCTCCGGACCGGAAAAAAGCGCCGCAGCGTCACGGTCCGTGACGTGGAGGAGGTCGTCTCCCGGCTGGCCCGGATGCCGGCCAAAAGCGCCTCCAGCGCCGATATCGAGCATCTGCGCCTGCTCGACACCATGCTCAAGAGCCAGATCTTCGGCCAGGACCAGGCCATCGCCGCCCTGACTGCGGCGGTGAAGCGCTCCCGGGCCGGGCTCAAGCGACCGGAAGGCCCCACCGGCGCCTTCCTTTTTGCCGGCCCCACCGGGGTGGGCAAAACCGAACTGGCCCGACAGCTGGCCGTCAATCTCTCCATCCATTTCGAGCGCTTCGACATGAGCGAGTACATGGAGAAACACGCGGTTTCCCGCCTGATTGGCTCGCCTCCCGGCTATGTGGGATTTGAGCAGGGCGGCCTGCTAACCGAAGCGATCCGCAAGCATCCGCACAGTGTGCTGCTGTTTGACGAGCTGGAAAAGGCCCATCCCGATATTTTCGGCATCCTGCTCCAGGTCATGGATCATGCCTCGCTCACCGACAATTCCGGGCGCAAGGCCGATTTTCGGAATGTCACCCTGATCATGACCACCAATGCCGGGGCCCGGGAACTGGCCGAGCGGCCCATCGGCTTCACCGGCGACAGCCAGGGACGCGACGGCAAGGCCCTGAAGAACCTGTTCGCCCCGGAGTTCCGCAACCGACTGGACAGCATCATCACTTTCAACTCCCTGGACACTTCTTTGATGGAACAAATCGTCGACAAGATGGCCCTGGAGTTACAGCAGCAGCTGGCCGAGAAGAAGGTGACCATCAATCTTACCCCGGCGGCGCGCACCTGGCTGGCCCAACGGGGCTACGACCCCGAATACGGAGCCCGTCCCCTGCGCCGGCTGATCCTGGGAGAAATCGGCGACACCCTCACCGAGGAGATCCTGTTTGGTCAGCTACGCAAAGGCGGCGAGGCCAAGGTGGGCATGAAGGGCAAGAAGCTCTCCTTCAGCTTTGTTCCCCTGGCCTGACCCCATGAGGCGGCGTAAACCAGCAGCCCCGCCGCGGGCCTGCCCCGGCGGGCCCGGCGAGGCTGCTGATTTACGATGTTGACAAATCTTGGTTTTTCGATAATGTATCCTTTTAAATTGCTTCGGCTTTTTGAAGCAATTACCAGCAGCCTGGAACACGGGTCCGTGTGGCGGACCTTTGCTTAAATCATCAAACCCCACAGCAAGGAACAAATCATGAAAATTTTCTCAACCCGTAACGCCTGCTTGACCGCCGCCCTGAGTCTGACCTTCTTTCTGGCCGCCTGCGACAGCCAGCAACCGGAAGAACCGCCCGCCGAACCGGCAGCCGAAAGCAGCAACTTCACCCAGGCCATGGAAGAGGCCCACGCCGGCCTGGATGAAGATGTTCCCATGGGCAGTGAAAAGGCCGTGGTCCCCTTCGCCGAACTCGATGTGGAGAAAGCCGACGGCGACAACGCCTACACTGTGGGCGAGCTGTATGAGCAGGGCGAGGCCCTGGAGGGCCAGACCGTCAGGATCAAGGCCCAGGTGGTGAAGTTTTCCCCGGCCATCATGGACCGCAACTTTATCCATCTGCA
>LKMJ01003835.1_pt1 | contig 14049 bp, 13 predicted proteins | sample 643391 | NCBI WGS metagenome assembly LKMJ01 (sample SAMN04112250, study PRJNA286221) | soda lake metagenome | biome: soda lake; feature: Kulunda Steppe; material: water; isolation source: sample PL-Br10 brine of Picturesque Lake | place: Russia: Kulunda steppe | collected 2010-07
GGTCGCCGGAACGTGGTACATATACGAGTCTTCGCTCGGGTGAACGGTCACCAGCCGGTCGATTGGAAGACCGACCTCGAGGGCACGATAGAGTGCCCACGAGGAGTCTTTCCCGCCTGAAAAGAGACTCACCCACACGCCAGCGTCAGCAGCCATACCCGAAGCTTGGGACGGATCAGGAAAGCTCTGACGAGTGCAGCTTACTTCGGTCGGCCGCCGTCAGTGACCTCGGCGGCCTCTGGCTTGTCACGGTCGGCAGTCGCACTCGCGAGTCGAGCCGCGATCCGGGTACCGACCAGACTGATCACGATCGCAGTCACGACGTACAGTGCGAGTCGCTCACCAGCGGCGAGGACGAAACTCTCGACGGTCAGCAGACCCAACGCGAGTGACGGGACGCTGATCGGGTCGATGACGCCCTGTTGCTCGAGGAAGTAGCCAGCGAATCCGCGGACGACGAGTCCAACGGCCAAGACGAGAAACGGCAGGTTGAGAAACGACCGTCGGATGGACTCTTCGCTGATGGCCTCATCGAGGAGCCGACCGGCGCTGGCTGTCACTGCCGCCCCGGCGAGCCACGGTACGGCGTCGAACGCAAACTGCATCGATGGGATCACGACCCCTGGTGGATCTTCGAGACTCGAGACGCCGAGCCCACCCATGAACAGGCCAACTAATGTGAGCCCAATGGCGACGGCGTAAGTGACGACCGATACTTTGCCGGAATAAAGCGCTTCCCGCGCCTGGACGGCAAAGCCGGTGACGATCTCGTCGACGTTGAACCCCTTATAGAGCAAGAAGAGACCGATAACTGTCGTAATCGCCGCCGCGCCCTCTGCCAGCCCGATCTGCATCGCGAGTATTGGGAAGACGAGTAACGTGAGTCCAATTGGGACGAGAACCGTCTGGCGGAGTTCCTCGTCGGCGAGGAACTGTTTCAGCAGATAGTAGGTCGATTCGATATCACGAGCCTGCCGGACGACCACCCGGTCGACGGAGTCCACCGGGAGGCGGCTCTCGACGACCGGAACCAGTCGTTCGTCCTCGGCACTGTCGATGACGACTACCGCCGAGTCTGGCTCGTGTTCGGCAATCAGCTCATCGAGTTGGCGGGCAACGGCGCGATCGGCCGACACCATCGACTCCCGGTCCCCGGAGACGACGGCGACGATCGCCTCCTCGTCACCGTCCCGGAGGTCTTGGGCGACTCGAAGACTCTCGAGTAAGGCGTTGACGCCCGAATCCTCCGGATCGGCGAGTCCAACGTCTGTTACCAGCGCTCGAACTGCCTCCCAACCAACGACCGGCCCGCGGAGTCCCGTCTTTCTCCCCACGTCGTCGGTCCGGTCGAGACAGACGACCAGCGTACTCACGGCTCTCGATGCATTCTGCGGAACGATAAAACCACTTACTCGTTCGAGTCACGCGTGGCGACAAAAATTGTCAACCTTCCATGACGACAGACCAGGTATCAGTCAATTCACACTCTGAGACGGAACTCACGGTCACCGGCGACGCTCGCGATCCCAGCTCCAAACGAATAGGCAAGTTGCTGGGCACCGGCTCCGACACGGGCCATGAGTGGGCGCTCTGGTTCGAACTCTTCGACGGCGACTTCCTCGCGCTCGAGTTGCTCGGCCACCGTCTCCTCGAGGTCGCGGCGTGTGCCGAGTTCGTCGACCAGTCCCAGCTCGGCAGCTTCCTGACCGAGATAAATCCGAGCTTCCGTCTCGCGAATCTCGGCTGGCTCAAGATCCCGACCCTCACTGACTCGCTCGATGAAGGTCTCGTAGTAGTCGTCGATGAGCCCCTGGAGGTACGCACGTTCATCGTCCTCGAGTTCACGCAGCGGCGTGCCGGCGTCTTTGTACTCGCCGGCAGCGAACCGTTCATACGAGAGGCCAAGCTTTGCTGTGAGTTCACTCGCGTTGACTCGTGAGCCGATAACGCCGATCGAGCCGACGATCGAGCCCTCACGCGCCCAGAGTTCATCACAGCCGCTTGCGATCCAGTAGCCGCCACTGGCACAGACGTCGGTAGTGTACGCGATCGTCGGGCCATCGAATCGCTCGGCAGCCAGACGGATATCGTCGCTTGGAACGACTTCGCCACCGGGCGTATTGAGTTTGAGCAGCAGTGCGTCGACCGAGTCGTCGGCGTCGGCTCGGTCGATCTGCTCGACGATGTCGTCGGCCGGCGTGGCCCCTGGCGACGTTGGGAGACGCCCACCGCCACCGTCGCGGGTGATCGGTCCCTCGACGGCGACCTCGGCGACGTCGTAGGCAGGAAACAGTGACCGCGCGAAACTGCCACCGACCTTGAGCCCGACCACGCCAGCGATGACAGCTATGAGAACGCCGAATAAGTCAGTAAGCGTCGTCGGATAGAGTACGAAAAGCCCAACGCCAGCCATGAGGGCAACGCCACCGACGAATGCCACGATTGCAACCTGCACGAGCGTCTGGGCCTTACTCACGTCCCTCACCTCGGTGCATGCCCGCCACTCGGGTGGCCGGTGGGTTAATCGTTATCCTCCGAAGCGGCTGGCCACTCGGCGAAGGTGTCGTATTCGGCTGCCTGGCGGATATAGGCAATCTGCATTTTCTCGACGCTCTCTTCGAAGTCGAGTCCCAGTTCCAGTCCCGCGCGAACGCGCTCGAGTTTCCACTGACTCGGCGTCCGGCGTTGCTCCCAGCGAGCCTCGATTGGGGCAAGATAGCGGTTGATCGTCCGATCGTCGATCCCACGGTCAGCAAGGCCCGCCCGGGCGATTGCAAACAGTTCGTCATAGACGACGGCAGGATCGTCCGTTCGCTCGCCATCGGCCATCACCCACGCGAGGTCGGCCTCGAGTCCCTCCTCGACGACGGCATAGAAACACTCCTCAGCAGCCTCGTGTGGGAGGTCGGCAAGCGGATGATCGCTCATCACGAGTCCGTGAATCAACCCTGCGGTGAGTGCGACGAACCCGACGTTGTCAACGACCGTCGGCTGGGCTGGCAGTGGCCGGTACTCGAGGCGGATCGAGCGTTCGTCGCCGTTACCGACCGGCTGCCCACCGAACACCGGCCGGAGCCACCGCCAGTAGGTCCCGCGTTTGTGTCCTAGCTCCCAGAACTCGTCGTCGATCGTCACTCGGTCCCCGTCAGCAAGCCACTCCCAGAGAAACGGCGCACACGTCTCGTCGGCCTCGAGGTCGGCGAGTGAGTCGGCAACAGTCTCGACATCCGGTGGGAACCGTACCTTGTCCCAGACCTGGTTGATCGAGCGTTCGAACACGTGGATTCGCAGTTCGTGTGGGGCCTCGTCGAGGATCGCAGCCGGGTCGTCGACCTCGTAGAGATCAGCAGGAAGCAGCGGCGAGTTCGTCGCAAGTGCAAGCACCGGCCCGAGCGTCCGAACCGCCATCGCATGATAGGCACCAAACTGGTCGACCGAGGGCAGTTGGAGATGTGGCTGGATCGACGAGGTCAGTGACTCGACCAGAATCGACGGAAACGACCGCTCGACGCCGGCAGCCGGGACCGTAATCTCTCCACCCGCCGTCTCACAGATTTCGGTGTCGATCGCCCAGTAGCGGCTACTCTCGGTCATGTTCTGTGCGACCCGAACCCCATCCTGATCCTCGATTGCAGAGAGATAGTCGACTGTCCCTTCCGGTGGCGGAACTGTCCACATTGCATCAAAAACGATTTCGACACCGTTCTCGCGAGCGACCTGCTGGTGATCGGCAAAACACTGCCCAAGCTCTGCAGCCTGCTCGTCGAGTCCAACACCGGTAAACGGCGTTGCCCGCGTATTGAACTCCGCGTTGTGCAGCCCGAGTTCACGGGCACAACACGCACCGACCTCGAATACTGGGTCCGGAAGCCGCGCCAGTCGGTAGGCCCCGTCGACCGCGTACGTCTCGAGTTCGATGCCAAGACCGAACCCGGGATTATCGAAGTCCCCTCGCTCAACAGCCGCGAGCAACTCCTCTGTCTGGGCTCTCACCCGCTCGTCGAACGTCTCGCGTGTGTGTTCACGCTGTGACCGCGTTGCCAACTCGATCGGATCCGCCATTGACTCACCGTCACAGGCAACCCTCTTGAAACTTCTCGAGCCGACGGCAGCAACTGCTAATCGACCAGCAGCTACCGGGTCTAATAGACAGAAAAAAGATCCGTTCCGCCTAGAGCAGCCCCGTCTTCTGGAGCTTCATCAGGTCCTCGGTGTCCAAGGTTTCGCCTTCCTTGAATTTCTGGTAGATCTCTTCGGCTTCCTCTTTGGCCTCTTCTTTCTTCTTGTCGCGGGCGGACTTGCGCTGTTTTTCTTCCTGCTTGTCGAGTTCGCGCAGGCGTTTCTGGACGCGCACGAAGTCCTCGTGATGGCGGTCTGCTGCCTCCTGGGCCTCGACGAACTTCTCGTGCATTTCGTCGGCCTCGTCACGGATGTCGTCGGCCTCCCGATAGGCCTCGATCATCTGGTTGTGGTGTTCCTGGGCCTGATCGGCGAGCTCGGTCACCTTCTGGTGGTGTTTCGAGGCCTCCGAGCGAACCTCTTCTGCTTCCTCGACGAGTCCCTCGAGGTCGTCGTTGGAGTCGAGTTTCTGCTTGCGCTCTTCGTACTCCTCGCGTTTGGCCTCGATCTTCTCGATGAGTTCTTTCTCGTCTTCACTCGAGAGGACCTCGGTCTGCTGTTTGAACTCGAGTTGCTCGATCTCTTCTTCGAGCTTATCGAGGTCCTTTCCCCCGTCGAGTTCCATGTCGGATTTGAGCTGTTCGACCTTATCGAACAGTTCGTTGGCGTCGGCGTTGAGCTCGTTGCGTTTTTCTTTGTGCTCTTGGACTTGCTCGTTGAGTTCGTCGCGTTTCTCGCGGTGTTCCTGGGCCTCGTCGACTTTCTCGCGAGTTTTCGCGTTGAGGTCGTCGCGTTTGGACGCCCGGTCAGAAGCCATCTGGTTCAGCTCGTTTCGCCGGTCACGCAGTTGGCCGGCCTTCTTGATGAGCTGTCCTTTCGAGTCGTTTTCGAGGTCGTCGTCGGTCAGTTCGATGTTTTTTGATTCGTCTACCATGTGTTTGGAATCCTTCGATGCCATACCGCACCGGAGTCGCAGTCGACGACCGATCCCACTCGAGCCATAGGCTCAAAAGCGGCGAAGCCTCGGTGAATAAGGGTTCCTGTCATCGGTCGTCGAGCGATACACGCCCCGGTGGCGTTCTGGTACCGGCTACTACCGTCGCCTCTAATTTAAAAGTACCGGTTGAATATCCCGTGAAAACCGTTGACAGACGGCTCGAGGACCGTGTTGTCGTGTAACAAGGTTCTGCCATTCATATATAAACCAACGGGTAGATGCCGGACGAGCCGGCTGCTGGCAACTGGGATCACCGAGAAACGACAGCCACATCAGAAAAGTGCCACGAGCGTAGAGTCGGGAGAGCACTCACAACAGATCGTCGAGTTGGTCGTTCGCCCACTGATCGACCGGATCCTGGTCAGCGCCGGAGTCAGCAGTCGCCGCCTCGCGAGCACGATCCACGAACGAACTGATTCGATCCGATCGCTCGATGCCTCCCAGCAAGACGAGCGCACTGAGTTCCTCGGCGTCTCGTGGGAAGTCGCCGCCGCGGACCTGCATACTGTCGGTTTCCTCCTCGAGCCACGTTCGGGCCGCCTCGACGCCGTTGCGTGAGATGCGGTCGGGGCGGCCGGCGACGACCAGCAGCGCCGACGCTGCAGCCGTGGCGTCAGGAAGACTCGTCCCGGTGAGGACGGCCTTCCGGGTTGTACTCGTGATCGTCTGGAGGTTCTGGGCTGGATCGTCACTGGCTACACTCTCTGCATAGCCGAGTGCCGCTAAATTGCCTGCCTGGAGGGTGTTGAGTAGTTCACTCGCGTCGACGACACTTTCACCCACTCCCGCTGTGGCCTCACCCGATGCCAGCAGTAGTCCAACCCGGCGGGCGATTTTGTCGTTGATGCGGTCGAAGCCGTCGGCAACACTCTCACCCTGGTCGTGCCAGGCGTCGTTATCGACCAGGAGTGTCGCATCAGCCTCTCGGGCGATGGTCTTCAGCGAGCGACCGGCGTTGGTCTGGTACAGCGCCCCTTCATTGCGGCCCGGAACGATCCCGAGAGCGAAAACCGGCACGTCGTATACCCGAGTGAGGTGGGTGATAAGCACCGGCGCACCACCGCTGCCGGTCCCACCACCGAGACCGGCAACGACAAAAACAGCGTCGGCCCGCGAGGAAACACCGCCGTCGACGACCTCGAGCACCTGGTCGATATCGGCGTCCATGATCTCGGCTCCGAGTTCGTTGTCCCCGCCGACGCCGTGGCCGTTGACCTGATCAACCCCGATGAGTAGAGTCTCGACATCCGAGAGTGACTCGAGGTCGGCACTCGCAGAGTTAATCGCGAGCGCGTCGACAACAGCACCATATCCCGCGTCGGCGTCGAACCGAGCGAGGCGTTCAGTGATCGAGCCGCCTGCCTGTCCGACACCGATGAGGGCGACCTTCATTTAGAAAGGGTCGGTCGTATCGATATATCAACGTTGGGATGGCTCACACCGTGGTGGCTCAGCAGTTTCGAGGCGGAGCCTCCGGCCTCAAGGAGCGAGCGAGTAGGCCGGAGAGGAAGCCGACAACGCCGAAACACACCACGGACTGTTGCCGCCCTTTCTCCCCAATGCTAATAAACCACCCGGTATACATCTGACGTATGGAAGTGCGGCGCACTGTCCCGGTAAAACTCGACGTGGCCAGCGACGACGCCGCACTTCTCTGCGAGACAGTCGATGAGTTTCTGTGGGCCGCCAACTACGTCGTTGACCACGCTTGGCAGGGCGAATACAAGACGACCAGTAAGGCACAGTTACAGGAGGAAACCTACGACGACGTGCGCGAACAGACGCGATTGCACGCGAATCTCGTCCAGAACGCCCGAAACAAGGCCGCCGACGCCGTACAGGGCGTCGTCGCTCGCTGGAAGCAAGGTGAGTACGCTGGCAAACCACACTTCTCGCAACCGACTGCCGTCTACGACAAGCGGTGCGCCACGTTCCACGACAAGTACGTGTCGTTGGCGACCGTAGACGGACGCATCGAAGTCGATTACGTCCTACCCGACGAGGACCGGGACACACCTCACAGCCGGTATCTTGACAACGACGACTACGAGGTGACGGGTGCGGAACTCCACACCAAGGACGGCGAGTGGTTCCTTTATTTTCGTACAAAGGCGGAGATGGAGTTCGACGCGCCGGAGCAGGCAACGACCGGGCACAGCACAGTCCTCGGCGTTGACCTCGGCGTGAACCAGCTCGCGGTCACTTCGACAGGCACGTTCTGGTCGGACGACGAGTTCGACCACTGGCGGCGCGAGTACGAGGAGCGTCGGGGCTCACTCCAGCAGTGTGGCTCACGTCACGCTCACGAGAACATCCAAGCGGTCGGTCGCAAGGAGATGGGTCGGTTCAAAATGATGCTCCACCGGATTGCCAACGGTATCATCGAGGAGGCCGCCGAAAACGGTTGTACAGTCATCGCCTTCGAGGAGTTGACCGGCATCCGCGACCGTCTCTCCAGTGCCTCATGGGGACATAAGTGGGCCTTCGAGCGGTTGTACGAGTACGTCGAATACAAGGCCGAACTCCACGGTATCGACGTGGGTCAGGTGGTCCCAGAGAATACATCACGCCGTTGTTCACACTGTGGGTTCACGCACCCAGACAACCGCGACGGCGAGGACTTCGAGTGTTTGAAATGCGGCTACGAGAACCACGCCGACTACAACGCCGCGAAGAACATCGGGCTACGTTATCTCCGCCGGAACCAAACTGGCTCTGGTGGAGGCGCACCCGTAGGCGTGCGCTTGAATCGCGGGATGTTGAACGCGAACGGAGAATATGACCCTCCTGCCGGGCATTCCGGCTAGAGCGGGAGTCCACGCGAAAGCCCCACCCTCAACGAAGCGAGGTCGTCAGACCGAGCGAAGTAGGGTGGGGTAGTTTACACGGCACGGGCACTCGATCGGGCGGGCGAATCCCGCCTAGAAAGTAACCGACTTCAGGCCCACCGACGACGGGAGAAACATGCTCCACGAGCAGCGGTTCGAGGTGCCAGCGTCACCGGCCGACCTGCACGTCGCGTATGAAAGTCTTCTCGCCAATCTTCTCGAAGATCGGGATTTGGAGACGGTAGCAGCCGACACTGACGTCGACAGCGACGTACTCGAAATCCTGCAGACGGGTGGCTCGCCAGAGCTCTCGGTTACCGAGGCCGCCGCGATACAGGCGCTGGACGACGACACACCGGACCCAGAGACGATCGAAACGATGGCCTGTGAACACCTATTGCTTGGCATGTCTTCGGCCGTCCTCGACGTCGAAGCCCTCGAGCGTGCCGTTGACCTCTCACTCGATGCAAAAGAGATCCAGCAGAAACTCGAGCGCCGAGCGCCGATGAGCCTCGCCGAGTTCGCCCACCTCGAGTGGACGATCGTCGACCAGTTGCCCTGAACGAACTGGAACACCTGCCTCGAGCGGTGTGATTATCACCGTCTAGCCACCACTGCCGGTATGCAGGTTGCAATCCTCGGCTGTGGGCACGTCGGGCTGGAGTTGGGCCGACAGCTCACGGCCGCCGGTCACGAGGCGATCGGCGTCAGACGGTCCGACGCTGGTCTCGAGCAGATCGAAGCGGCTGGCTTCGAGGCCATCAAGGCAGATGTAACTGACGGCGACTCACTTGCGACAGTCCCGGACGTCGACGCGATCGTCTTCATCGCCAGCAGCGGTGGGCGTGGCGCAGAAAGAGCCCGTGAGGTCTACGTCGAGGGACTGAAAACCGCCATCGACGCCTTTGGCTCACGGGAGATGTCACCTGATCGACTCGTCTACACCTCCTCGACCGGCGTCCACGGCGATCACGGCGGTGACTGGGTCGACGAGGAGACGCCGATCGAGCCGACGACGGCAAAGACCGAGGTCCTCGCCGAAGCCGAACGGATCGCCCTCGAGCGACCACAGGAGTACGGCTACGATGGGACGGTCACCCGGTATGCAGGGCTCTACGGTCCCGATCGCTACCGGCTCGAACGGTATCTCAACGGGCCAGTGACCGAAGGCTACCTGAATATGGTTCACCGCGACGACGCCGCAGGGGTCGTTCGTTACCTCCTCACCGAGGACCTCGCACGCGAGGAGGTCGTCCAGGTCGTCGACGACGAACCAGCACACAAGTGGGCGTTCGCCGATTGGCTCGCCACGGAGTGTGAGGTCCCAGCACCGCCAAAACAGACCAAAGCAGAGCGACTCGAAAAAGGGGATCTCTCGGCGGCTGCCCGACGCCGCTTGCAGACGAGCAAGCGCTGTCGAAACGACAAACTCCACGACCTCGGTTATGAGTTTATTTATCCAACCTACCGGGAGGGATATCGCGACGCGATCGAGGCCTACACGAGCAGTTCGTCGGAGTAGGTGCGCCCAAGCGGGCGCTGAGATATTTTCTCACAGAATTTACGTCGGAAAATTCTTTGTCGTGCGTTTTGAGTGGTCGGTATGGACGATGGCGACCCCCCGGCTGAGAGACCACTCGTCGACGTGGGGCTCGTCGCGGTCGAGGATGTCCTTGAGGGACTCCACTCGCTCGACCCGCTGGTGCTGTCTCTGCTTGTCGTCGGTGTCGCCGCCAGCCTCGTGGGTGTCTGGTGGATCGTCCGCTGGTTCCGCCGACCGCCGGGTGTCCGCTTCCAGCGGGTGCTCGCCGATTACGAAGACGTCGCAGTCTTGCTCCACCCAAATCCGGACCCGGACGCAATGGCGTGTGGGATGGCAGTCAGGGCCATCGCCGCGGCGGTCGACACCGAAACGACAGTACAGTACGCCGGTGAGATTCGCCACCAGGAAAACCGGGCCTTTCGGACGGTCCTCGAGCTAGAGATCGAAAAAATCGACTCCCAGGCAGACCTTGCTGGTGAGGCAGTCGTCCTGGTCGACCACAACACGGCTCGTGGCTTTACTGGGTCTCAGTCGGTCGAACCGATTGCCGTCGTCGACCACCATCCTGGGAACGGGACCGGGACGGCGTTTACCGATGTCCGGACCGAGTATGGGGCAGCCTCGACGATCCTCGTCGAGTATCTTGAGGAACTCGGTGCGTCAACGGACGACCAGGAAAACGGGCTCACACTCTCCACAGCAACGGCAACCGGACTGCTCTATGGCATCCAATCGGACACGAACAACCTTACGAGCGGCTGTTCCCACGCTGAGTTCACAGCGTGTGCGTCTCTGTTCGACGGCATCGACGAGGACCTCCTAGCACGGATCGCGAATCCACAGGTCAGCAACGACGTTCTCGAGGTGAAAGCGACCGCGATCACCGAAAAGCGCATCGAGGGATCCTTTGCCGTCTGTGACGTCGGGATAATCTCGACTGCCGACGCTATTCCGCAAGCCGCCGACGAACTGCTGCAGTTAGAGGGGATCACTGCAGTCGTCGTCTACGGCGAGAAAGACGGCTGGCTCCATCTCTCGGGACGCTCACGAGACGACCGCGTCCACATGGGTGAGAGTCTGCGCCACGCGGTCAACGATATCCCGATGGCAAACGCCGGTGGCCACGCGCGGATGGGCGGTGGACAGCTCTCGGTCGAACACATGAACGGGATCGGCCCCTCAGAGGGGATCGAAAGAATCGATTTCGAAAACCGGCTGTTCGCCGCGATGGCCGGCGAGCGGTGATCACCGGATTTCTTTCCACTCACCTGAACAGTCTGGACAGCTCCGGATCGTCTTGATGTCGTCAGGATCGTTCTCAGTCTGGAGTGGCTTTCCGCAGGCAGCACAGACGAGCCGGTCGTAGGTGTCTTTCTCGAGTTCACCCTCGCGAAGTCCTTTTCGGATTGATTTCATAAGCTTGCCATTGTAAGTGCGAGCAGAAAAAGACCGGGGCTCACTGTTGGACCGTTGACTCGAAGCTGACTGAGGCGTGACTCGCCGAAGTCGTGGTCGTTTTGTCGATCCGGCCAAAGGGGTACCCAATGGAGTACGTACAGGAGCGAATCACTACGCTCCACGCGTTCGACGAGCCAGCCGGGATTCCGGCAGACGACCTCGTCGAGACACTCCGGGAGACTGCCGTCGTGGTCCCGATGACCGACCGGGAACTCGAGTCTCCGGCCGCTGCAGGGGTGTTAGCAGAACTCGAGGAGCTGTCACCGGCGACCGTCGTCGTTCCACTCCGTGCGAGTGAGGACCGACTCGCGGTCGTCAAAGAGTGGCTCGAGAGCTATGACCTGCCAATCCAAGTGTTATGGTGTAACACACCACAGGTCACGCAACTACTCGCATCGGTCGACCTCGAGCCAGCGCCCGGAAAGGGTCGGGATGTCTGGCTCGGACTCGGGGTCGCAGCCGATACGGCAAGCTACGTTGTCGTCCACGACGCCGACGCGAAAAGTTACGACGCTGCCCACGTCCGGCGGCTAGTGGCTCCGCTCACGATGGGCTATGCATTCACGAAGGGATACTATGCGCGCGTCGAGGACGGACAGCTCTACGGTCGCCTCTGTCGGCTCCTCTATGAGCCGCTGCTCGCAGCCGTCGCCGAGACCGAGCGGGCACCGATCCTCGAGTACCTCCGGTCGTTCCGGTACGGGCTGGCTGGCGAGTTTGCTGCCTCGGCCGAGCTGGTTCGACAGCTCCGAACGCCGCCGACCTGGGGACTCGAGGTCGGAACGCTCGGAGAGGCATTTGAGTACGCCGGCTTTACAGAGAGCGCACAGGTCGACCTCGGCTATCACCGACACGAACACCGTGTGGTTCCCGGCGACGATGGGCTCGAGGGGATGAGTGAGGCGGTGGCTGGGACGGTCCTTCAGGTGCTGACAGATCGTGGTGTCACCGTCGACGCCGAGGCCCTCCGTGAACGGTACCGACAGGTCGCATACCGATTTGTCGACCAGTACGCAGCCGACGCGGCGTTCAACGGGCTCACCTTCGACCCGCCAGCCGAACGCGATCAGATCGACCGGTATGCGAGGTCCATTAGATCACCAGAGCCGGTACAGCGACTGCCGCCGTGGGCCGACACATCACTCGATCCAGCAGCGGTCAGAGAGGCCGCCCAGCCGTGGCGGCAGGGACTCGAGACGCGAGCCGACGACTAACCGTGTGGCCTCGACAGCATGCTCACTGTCTTTATCAGGTAACCGCCCGTGGTGGCGCGTATGGAGCCGACGGCGGACGAACTGGCCGGCGTTGTCGAGTTGTTCGGCGGCCTCACGCGTGGGGAACTCACAGACGCCCTCGCGGAGGCAGCGTTCCGAGCGACCGGCAACGAGATCGACGACGCAGCCGTCGACGCAGCCATCGCGTCTGCAGAGGAGTCGTTTGCGCTGCTCGCAGTGACCCCATCGGTGATCGACGGGGACGAACCACCGGCAGAACGGCTGCTCGTCGCCGGGCCGACGGCGTTTCCGACCGTCCCGGAGGCCGCCGAAGACGTCCCATACATCCTCGAGGTCGAGCGCCGCCAGCTGGATCGGAGCGCACTCGCCGCTCGCGCACGAGCGGAGTTCACAACCGCAGTCTCGGCGGCACTCGAAGCCGGCGACAGCGCCCGGTGTCGTGAGCTGCTCGAGGTGAGCTACGACCTCGAGACGTGGGCACCGGTTGACGTCACGGACGAACGCAGACGACTCACGGAGGACCTCGAGTAATGGCCCGAATGGCACTCGACCCGGTCGCGACCTTCGAACCCACCACCGTCGACGACCAGCCCTCGGCAGCGGCTGTCCTCGCGCCGATCGTCGACCGCGACGACTCACAGTTTATTCTCTTTACCCGCCGGGCTGAGGACCTCGGTGAACACCCGGGCCAGATGAGTTTCCCGGGCGGCGGGGTCGAACCACGAGACGAGTCCCTCCGCGAGACGGCGCTGCGTGAGGCACACGAAGAGATCGGCCTCGAGTCCACTGAAGCGGAGATCGTCGGCCAACTCGATGACATCCGAACGGTGACCGAGTACGCCGTCACGCCATTCGTCGCTCGCGTTCCCGACCGCCAGTACGAAGGCGACGGCGTCGAGGTCGCAGAGATCGTTACGCTCCCACTTGCCGGCTTCCTCGATCCGGAAAATTACGAGACAGAGCGGCGTGAACACCCCTACTACGGCGATATCGTCATCCATTACTTCCACGTCGACGGCTACACCGTCTGGGGTGCCACCGGCCGGATTCTCGTCCAGTTGCTCGAGTTGACAACTGACTTCGAACCGGCCGAGCGAGTCGACCGTTCGCGGTTCTGAGCGGGCCCGGAGACAAACGAAAAACGTGTTAGGCAAGCCGACCCGAAGACCGCCATGGTTGTTGACGACGCCCGGTCGCTGCTCGCGACGGGGCCGGTGTGTGACTCCTGTCTCGGTCGGCCCTTCGCCGCCCGGAGTTTTGGACTGACGAACGCCGAGCGCGGTCAGGCACTCCGGACGACGATTGCCCTGGCTGACGATGCAGATTACGAGCCGGTCGATCCCGACGCCTGTTGGGTCTGTGAGGGATACTGCGCGACATTTGAGGCGATCGCAGCGACGATCGTCGACGCACTCGCCGAGACTGAGTTCGCTACCTACCAGGTCGGGACGAAGGTGCCCCCGCTGGTCGAGGAGAACGACCGACTGCTCCGGGAAGACGCCGGCCTCGACCCCGAGGTCGGCGAATCGCTCAAACGCGAGGTCAACCGCGAGGTCGGTCGCCGTGTCGGGGCCGCGACCGATGCCGAGGTCGACTTCGACCGGCCGGACGTCCTCGCGGTGGTCGACCTCGGTGCGTTCGATCCGCGCGATGCCGTCGGTGAGCGAGTCACAGGTCACGCCGTCGATGTCCAGATCAACCCGGCGTTCGTCTATGGCCGGTACCAAAAGCTCGAGCGGGACATCCCACAGACGGAGTGGCCCTGTCGAGAGTGTGGCGGGAGCGGTGTCCAGCTCGGCGAGGACGGCGAAGAACCCTGTGACTACTGCGGTGGGAGTGGCTACATGTACGAGACGAGCGTCGAGCAGA
>LKMJ01003836.1_pt1 | contig 14048 bp, 15 predicted proteins | sample 643391 | NCBI WGS metagenome assembly LKMJ01 (sample SAMN04112250, study PRJNA286221) | soda lake metagenome | biome: soda lake; feature: Kulunda Steppe; material: water; isolation source: sample PL-Br10 brine of Picturesque Lake | place: Russia: Kulunda steppe | collected 2010-07
CGCGTTGCGATTCGATCACGTCCTCGAAGAGCAGCCGTGCGACGCTGAACATCGCCGGGTGGACGTCCACGTTACCGTCCGACAGCTCCTCGCGGTTGTTCCTCGCGGCGTTGAGCGCCGCTTTCGCTTTCCCCTCGCCGATCCCGTCGAACTGCCGGAGCCGTTCGAGCGCGTCGACCTCCTCCATCGAGAGCAGCTCCTCGACGAACGCGTCGAGCCGTCCGCGGGCACGCCCGGCCCAGCCACCGTCGGGGAGGCTCCGTTTCTGTGCCGGGGAGCTTCGACCAGCGCTGCCCCCGACCGCCCGGGTGGAGACGATATCCTCGAACTCGATCCCGTCCCCGAGGACGTACTCGACGATCTCCCGGCGGGCCGCCCGATCGAGCCCGAGGACGCCGTTTCGGCGGACGTGAACGTGATACCCCCGGCCGCCGGAGAAGACGATCTCTAAGTCCTCGAAGCCGAAATCCGTCTCGAGGATGTCGAGCAGTCGGAGCAACGCCCCCTTGCACTCTTCGAGCATCTCGCCGTAGCTCGTCGCGTCCGGGTCGACCCCCGGCAGGTGATCCGCATCGAGATCGAAGACGAGATCCGAGCCTCGCCACCCTTTCTGTCCCATACTCGAGGCGCCAGGGTCGTCGTACCGACCGGCCGAGAAGTACACGTGTCGCGGGCGTTGGCCGGCCAGAAAGCCGTCGAGATCGCCGCCGCCGGCGAGATCGAGATACGAGTGGTGTCGCACCATCGTCGTGGTCTCGGTGTTCCAGGTGATATACCCCCACTCGCGTTCGTTCGCGGCCGGGGGCGGCGACAGCTCCGCCCGACGGTAGTGATCGCCGAAGCGACCTTTCAGGTAATCGCGAGTGCGGCCGTCCATGGATCCGCTTCGGTGGAGGAAAGAAAAAGCGTTACCGATCAGTTGCCGGGAACGAACCGCGAGAGTTTCGAGGCCAACCCACCGTCGCCGAGCCGGAGGTAGTAGGCGTCGCCGTGGTCCTCGTAGTAGCTTTTGACCCGGCGCTCGACCTCGAATCCGAGGTGTTCATAGAAGGAAAGCGCCGCGTCGTTGGTCGCTCTGGCGTGACAGGTAACCGAGCTATGGTCGTCCGCGACGGCCGCGACGAGCCGTCGCCCGAACCCTTCCCCGCGGTAGTCGGGATTGACCGCCAAAAAGAGGATGTAGCCGTCCCTGCGGGTGGCCGCAAAGCCGACGAGTGATTCGTCGTCGTAGCTCGGATCGACGAGGGCGTACACCTTCGCCTTGCGGTAGGCGTCGGTGAAAAAGCCCTGCCGCTGTTTGAGGACGCCCTCTTCGCGTCGGATGCGCTCTTTCAGGGCCCACGCCTCGCGGACGAGCGCGTCGTCACCCGACTCGATCGCCCGGATGTCGATGGTGACACTCACTGGCACGTGTTACGTCTGGGCCGAATATAACTCCACCGCCCGAGCGGCCACTCGAGGGCGACTCCGGAAGGCTTTCGCCGGTGGGAGCAGTCCATCGGATCGATGCCATCCCACGATCGTGGACCGACGGCGGGGGAGGAAAGTTCACCGTGAGCTTCGATCTCCGAGAACACACAGCGGACGTCGCCGTCGAAGCGACCGGGCAGACGCTCTCGGAGCTGTTCGAACACGTCGCAGATGGCCTCTCGGCCGCACACTGTGAGTCGATCCCGGAGAAAGGGGATCGGTTTTCGATCACCGTCTCGGCCGAGTCGACCGAAGCGCTCCTCTTCGATTACCTGGACGAACTCGTCTATCAGCGCGATGTCCGCGGTGTGCTGCCGGCTCACCATCGGGTTTCGGTGGGGGTTGACGGCGAAGGGCTCGAGGCGTCGGCGCAGGGCGTCCCGTTCGATGCCATCGACGCCCGAGAAATAAAGGCGGTCACGTACTCGGAGATGGAGATCGAACGGACCCCGACGGGCTGGCGTGCGTACGTCGTGTTCGACGTCTGACTACGCTCTTTTGTGGCGACTCACATCCGGTCCTTGCTATGGTGTTTCATCGCACCGAAACCGGCTGCCGGAAGTCCGAACTGTCGGTCCATACAGACAGTTTTATACCGCCCCACACCGGACACCGATACGTCGCTCGCTTGGTGTAGCCCGGCCAATCATATTGGCCTTTCGAGCCGATGACAGGGGTTCAAATCCCCTAGCGAGCATCACTTCCGTTGTATTCTTGAGCTATGTCTCTCAGCGACCGCAACGTTTTGGCTCCGACGTCCCCTCGATCGATCCGTGCCGAACCCAACGACACACCACACCGGCGTGACCGTCTCCGATCTCGAGACGTCGATCGACTTTTATACCGATCTTCTCGGCTGTACCGTCGAGGGGCGCTTTTCGGTCGAAGGGTCGGCCTTCGAACGGGTCGTCGACGCCGACGGCGTCTCGGGGACGTTCGCCCATCTCAGATCCGGGAACGCGCGCATCGAGCTGGTAGAGTACGAACCGGCTGACGGGCGGCGAACGCCGGGATCGCTCCCACAGCCCGGCGCGACGCATCTCGCGTTCGCCGTCGACGACATCGACCGAACGCACGCGGAGCTTCCGGAGGACGTCGAAACGCTGAGCGATCCGGAGACCACCGAAAGCGGGACGCGGCTCGTCTTCCTCCGTGACCCGGACGGGACGCTCATCGAACTGCTGGAGACGTGACCGTCACGGCTTTGTAGCCGCCACGTCGAGAACGGAGCGATGATCGCACGCGCGGCCGCGCCGGCGGCAGGGACCGTACTGAACGCACTCGCGAACGGCTACGGCTCGGCGTTCGCGATCGACGCCTACACCGAGGCGACCGTCGAGCTCGACGACACCGGCTCGGTGTCTGGCGAGATCGCCGACGCGGACGACGCGGACACCCGTCTCATCGAGCGCTGTGTCGAGTTGACCGTCGAGCGCTTCGGGGACGGTGAAGGCGGCCACGTCCGAACGGAGAGCGACGTCCCGATGGCATCGGGGCTAAAGAGCTCGAGTGCTGCCGCCAACGCGACGGTACTGGCGACGCTCGAGGCACTCGGCGTCGAGATGGACCGAGAGGACGCCTGTCGAGTCGGCGTCGAGGCTGCCCGCGACGCCGGCGTGACGGTGACGGGCGCGTTCGACGACGCCTCCGCCTCGATGCTCGGCGGTGTGACGGTCACCGACAACACGGGGGACGAACTGCTCCGACACGACGCGTTCGACCGACACGTGATCGTCTACACGCCCGACGAGCGAGCCTTCTCCGCGGACGCCGACGTGTCCCGCTGTGAGCGGATCGCGCCGATGGCTGATCTCGTCTACGAACTCGCGGCCGACGGCGAGTACGAGCCGGCGATGGCGGTCAACGGGTTCGCGTTCTGTGCGGCGCTTCAGTTCCCGACGGAGCCGCTCGTCGAGGCGCTTCCGGCGGCGACGGCGTCGCTCTCCGGGACCGGACCGAGCTACGTCGCCGTCGGCGAGCGGTGCGAACTCGAGTCACTCGAGGAGGTCTGGAGTCGTCGTGAGGGACACACGTGGCTGACGACCACACAGGAAGCGGGTGCAACAGTCCGATAGCACCGCGTCGAGGAACCCGACACCGTTTCGAGTCCGTCGTGACGTCGTTGATCGGGCGCCACCCGTCGGTTTCCCGAAAGCCGGAACCTGAAGCCTTTAATCGCGTCGACACCGAAATAGCGGTATGGACGAGACGACACGGCGCGGCTTTCTCGCTGTGAGTGCGGCCGCTTCGGTCGCGGTCGCCGGCTGTTCGGGCGCTCAATCGGCAGATCCCGAGGAGATCGATACGGGGGATCGTCCGGCGATCGGTCCCGAGGACGCTCCGGTCACGCTCACTGTGTTCGAGGACTTCGCCTGCCCCTCCTGTCGGCAGTTCAAAACCCAGATCACGCCGACGATCATCCGGCGGTACGTCGAACCGGGCGACGTCCGGTATCTCCACGCCGACTTTCCGATCCCGGTCGACGAACGGTGGTCCTACGCCGTCGGCAGCGCCGCCCGAGCCGTCTTCGAGGAGGGTGGAAACGACGCGTTCTGGGATTTTTCGGCGTCGATCTACGATTTCCAGACAAGCTACAGCCTCGAAGCGATCGAAGACGTCGCGGAAGAGGTCGCCGGCCTCGGCGAAACGGCACGGGAGGCCGCGGAAAGCGAGCGTCACCGCGATCGTCTCGAATCGGACCGTGAGTTAGGCGAGCGCTGGGGTGTCAACGGAACACCGACGGTGTTCGTCAACGACGAGCAGGCGGATCTCAACGAACTCGGTGCCGAGATCGAAGATCGACTCTGAAATAACGTCCGAACGTTTCGAACTGCCGATCGTTGAGGACGTCTATTTCGATCGCGCGAACCCGTGAGATCCGTTTCGGCCCTTCGTCGTTTCGTTGACCCGCACGAACTCGGCGTTTTCGCGGGCCGCTTCCAGATCGTGTGCCCCCGCGTAGGAGAGTCCCGACCGGATTCCGGCGGTGAACTCATCGAGCCGTGGTCCGACCGGTCCGGTGTATTCGGTGACCGCCTCGACGCCCTCGTCGGCTTTGACCTCGCCGTCTTTGTCCTCGCGGTCCTCCGCCGCAGCCGCCGTCGACATCCCACGGGAGCGTTTGTACTGATCGCCGTCGATCTCGACAACCTCGCCGGGCGATTCCGCACAGCCTGCGAAAAATCCGCCCATCATGACTGCGTCGGCGCCAGCCAACAGCGCCTTGACGGCGTCTCCGGAACCCCGGATCCCGCCGTCGGCGATCGTCGTGACGCCACACTCCTCGGCCGCGGTCGCACACCGATTGACGGCCGTGAACTGGGGTACGCCGAACCCCGTGACCTCACGCGTGGTACAGTGAGATCCGGGTCCGACGCCGACTTTCACGACGTCGGCACCGGCTTCGGCGAGATCGGTGACACCCGCTTTCGAGACGACGTTCCCGGCACAGATCGGCGTGTCCGGGTACGTCTGTGAGAGCGTTTCGGTGGCCTCGATCGCCCGTTCCATGTGGCCGTGGGCGACGTCGAGAACGACCAGATCGGCCCCGGCGTCGACGAGTTCGCCCGCGCGTTTGCGGTAGTCCTCGGCGATACCGACCGCCCCGCTCGCCGGAACGCCGGCTTCGGCGACGGAGCGAACCATCCGAGCCTGTTCGCCGATCGGGAGAAACCGATGAACGACGCCGAGCCCCCCGGCTTCGCCGATAGCGTGGGCCATCTCGGTCTCCGTGACGGTGTCCATCGCTGCGGTCAGGATCGGGTTCCGAAGCGAGAGACCGTCGGCCAGCTCGGTCGTCAACTCGACGTTCTCACGGCTTTCGACCGGCGACCGCTGTGGAACGAGTAACACGTCGTCGTACGAGAGTGCCGTATCGTAAGGCATACACAAACCTTCCAATCATAACCAATCCCGACAAATAAGACGTTCGATCACCGTTCCGACCTCTGTGAATGGCCGACACCAGACCACCGAACGGTTTTGTCCGAGGCCACGAGTGAGTAGGGCAATGAACGGAACGGATCGGATCTCGACGATGCGACTGTACGGTTCGACGATCGGTATCGTCTCGGGGCTTTACTCCGCGTATCTTTCGGTTACCGGAGCCTCGATGTCGACCGACGCGTGGCTCATGCTCGGACTCGGGATCGTGGTGTTCGTTCACGGCATCGTCCTGTTGACGCCACTTTACACCCGACTGGGAACGGCGAGCGGGCCGCTCATGATCGTCTATGCCGCGCTGATGCTTTTCAACCAGCTCCGGCTGGAGGCCGGCGGAACGGGATCGACGGGAATGGGCGGAATGGAAGGCAGCATGAACGGCGCGGGAAGCGAAATGGCGGTGATGGGTGCGGACGCCGGGATGGTCGCGATCGCCGTACTCATGCTCGCGAGCGGGCTCATCATGACTCTGCGAGGCGGGATGATGGACGGAACGGATTCCGGCTCGATGTAGTCGGCTCGTCGCTGCTGATCGCCCGGTTCGCCGCCGACAGGGAGCGACGGCCGGAGTGAAAAGGCTAAACTCCCACCGACACGAGTGATCGACAATGAACGGAAACCGTTTCGGACGGCTCTTTCAGGTGACGACGTACGGCGAGAGCCACGGCGACGCGATGGGCGTCACCGTCTCCGGCTGTCCGGCCGGCGTGGAACTCGACGAGGAGGCGATCCAGTACGAACTCGACCGACGCAAGCCGGGGCAATCGAAGATCACGACCAGTCGCGGCGAACCCGACGAGGTCCGGCTCAACTCCGGGACGCTCGAGGGGTATACGACCGGAACGCCGATCGGGATGGTCATCCAGAACAAGGACGCCAGATCGGGCAAGTACGAACCCTTCATCACCGCGCCACGGCCGAGCCACGGCGATTTCACCTACTCGGCGAAGTTCGGCACCCGCAACTGGGGCGGCGGCGGACGCTCGTCGGCCCGCGAGACCGTCAACTGGGTCGCCGCCGGCGCGATCGCAAAGCAAGTGCTCGAACAGTCCGAACACGACGTCGAAATCAAAGCCCACGTCAACCAGATCGGGGATATCGAGGCCCCCGACGTCTCCTTCGAGGAGATTCTCGAACACTCGGAGGAAAACGAGGTCCGGTGTGCCCACCCCGAGACGGCCGAACGGATGCGCGAACGCATCGCCGAGTATCAGGAAGAAGGGGACTCCATCGGCGGTGCGATCGCCTTCGAAGTCCGTGGCGTCCCCCGGGGGCTCGGCGCCCCCCGGTTCGATTCGTTCCCCTCTCGGCTCGGCCAGGCGATGTTCTCGATCCCCGCGACGACCCACGTCGAGTTCGGGCTCGGCAAGGAGGCCCGGACGGTGACGGGATCGGAGCGAAACGAGGACTGGACGTTCGACGAGGGCGATCACCCGGAGACGGTCAGCGAAGCCGGCGATCCAGTGCCGGTCGGCAACGACCACGGCGGCCTTCAGGGCGGTATCACGACCGGCCAGCCGATCTGGGGGGAGGCGACCTGGCACGCCCCGACGTCAATCCCCAAACCGCAGACGACCGCCGACTGGGAGACCGGCGAGGAGCGCGAAGAGCAGGTGATCGGCCGTCACGACCCCGTCTTGCCGCCCCGTGGCGTGCCGGTCGTCGAGGCGATGCTCTATCTGACCGTGCTGGATTTCATGCTTCTGGGCGGCCGGATCAACCCCGAACGGATCGACGACCGGCCGGGCGAGTACGACACGCCGTACCACCCATCGAGTCCCCGAAACGAGTAGTTCGAGCGACCGAATCGGCTGGAGAAATTACACTCCCTGTGCCCACTCCTCGCGATCCATCCCGGGATAGACGATCCCCGAGATCGCCTGCAGTACTGCCGTGTAGACGTGAAAGGCGATACAGTCGAGGATCTCGAGGAGTTCCCGTTCGGAGAGCCCCAGATCGCGGAGCGCCCGTAGGTCCTCGTCGGTGATGCTGTGTGGATCGTCGGCCGCCTTCTGCGTGAACTTGAGTACGACTTCCTCGGACGGTGAAAAGCCCGTCTCGTTTATTTCGAGCCGTTTCAGATCGTCGATCCGCTCGTCGTCGATACCGATCCCTTCGAGTGCCGATTCATAGAAGAACGTACACCCCTCACACTCCATGACGGTGGCGACGACCAGCGAGATCTTCGATTTGAGCTCGTAAGGGATCTCGTTTCCGTCGTACATCTGGTCGGTGTGTTGCCAGACGGCTTCGAGGAGATCCGGATCGTTGCCGAGCAGTAGCCAGAGCCCATTGAGACCCAGGTCGTCGTCCAACTCGCCGTCCCGATCGGACTGGATCCGGTCGTAGATTTCGGCGACGCGACCGGTCGCCTCGTCTTCGGACACCGTTCGTACGCTGTTCTCTCTGCTGTGGTCATCCCCGGGGGTATCGAAGGTCCGATCAGATTCGCTCATACGGGTAGTAAACGACCGACTGTATTTAAATACTGATTACGAACCCATGTCGAATGAAAGGGCGTCACGGGGCGGTTCGACCGTCTCTCACCGGTTCGCGGGACGTCTTCGACCGTCCGTCACCGATGTCGGCACCGCTGGCCGATAGATCGTCATTTATATTGACGTGTCCGGTTGAACGGCCATGGCCGACACGTTTCACAGCACCGACGCGCTGCTGGATATTCTCGAGGCCGAATCCTTCCCACGGCCCCCCGCACTCGTGGCCAACGCCCACGTAACGGGACTTAGCGTCGCTCGCGCACTCAAAAAGGCGGACGTTCCGGTGATCGCGATTGACCGAAGCCCCGATGGCGTCGCGCCGCCGTCGAAGGCAGTCGATTACGCCGGAAGAGTCACGTATCCGCTCGACGACGCCGAGGGGTTCAAAAGCGACGTCGAATCGATCGTCGAGGCGGTCGGACGGGACGTCGTCGCCTTCGCCTGTATGGACGAGTGGGTCCACGCGTTTGCCGAAACCGCTCCTGACGGCGTCCGGCGACCGTTTTCGGGCCCGGACACGATCGATCGAGTCCTCGACAAGGAGTCGCTGTACTCGAGCGCAGAGGCGCTCGGCGTTCCGTACCCCGAAACGTACCGGCTGAGCGAGACGGACCCCGAGCGTGCGATCGACGAACTCGGCTTTCCGCTCGTGATCAAACCCGCCAGGAAGCGAGAGTTCGAGGAGGCGATCGGCACCAACGTCGTCGAGGTCCACGACAGAGCGGAGTTCGACGAGATCGTCGCGGCCGCACGCAAGGCGGAGATCCGGATCATGGCGCAGGAGCGCGTCGACGTCGAGCAGGGCCGCGATCACAGCGTCGGGTCGTACGTCCCGCCGTCCGGCGGCACCGAGAACGCTCTCGCTTTCGTCGGCAACCCGGCGGTTCGGTATCCGCTCTCCTTCGGAACGTCGACCCTCGTGGAGCGATCCCCGCTTCCGTCGATCGAAGCGCACGCGCTGACGATCCTCGACGACTGCGGCTATCACGGGATCAGCGAAGCCGAGTTCGTCTACGACCGCTCGCGAGAGACGTACGTCCTCCTCGATATCAACACGCGCCCCTGGAAGTGGATCGGTCTGCCGGTCGAATCCGGTGTGAACCTCCCGCTCGCGGCGTACGCGTCCGTGACCGAAGCGACGTACGAACCCGGGCCTGACCGTCGGACGAAATGGGTGTATCTACGGGATTATCTGGCGTTGCTCGCGGGTGACGGGCGGTTCCGGGATCGCTTCGACAGCGAGACGTGGGGCTCAATCCTGTCGGGCGAGTTCGAGAACCGACCGGGGCTGACGACCGGCGTGTACAGGCCCTCTGATCCCGGTCCAGCCGCGAAATTGATCGAAACGGAGTTCTCCGACCGGGAGTATTACTGCGCCTGTTAGTCAAAGCTGCTCGGCCGCGGAACCCTCACTCCAGTTCGAAGGCGACCTCGAGTTCGGCTTGATATTCGCGGCCGTCCGCCGAGGCTATTTCGACGCCGAACTCCTCGACTTCGGCCCAGTAGATGTTATCGAGGGTGTCTTCGGCGCGGTCGAGCGCGTCGTCGGCGGCGGCATCGAAGCTCTCGTCGCTCGTTCCGATGAGTGTGATCTTTTTGAATACCATAGGTGTGTTCACCGAGTTTGCACCCGACGTACGGACCCCGTACGCAGGTACTCGGGAGGTCTCCCCGTGGCTCAATATACGTTTGGGTGTTGGGGGCAAATCCTCGACGAGAACCGTCGCTCGGATCCCTGCAGGCGTGTCATCCCGTGGGTGAACACACAGGGTTAATACAGAGCCGGGGTGTGCCTCCACTCAAGGAACGTGCAAACGCTCAGATGGCTCGTCGGAGATGACGGCGACATTCTCACGGAACGACAGTTCCAACTCCTGTTGTTGACGAACGTCATGGCACCGCTCGGAACGGCGCTTCTCTCGCCCATACTGGACTCGCTCATCGAACCGTTCGGTGCGTCGCCGGCCAGTATCGGGTTGATGGTGTCGGCGTTCACGGCGCCGGCGATCTTCCTGATCCCAGTGACGGGGATGATCGCCGATCGGTACGGCCGGCGTCCGGTGCTCCTCTTTGGATTGCTCTGTTTCGGGAGCGCGGGGACGGCGATCGCGCTGACGACCGATTTCCGGATCGTGCTCACGTTACGACTGTTGCAGGGGCTCGGGTTCGCCGCGCTGAGCCCGATCGTCATCACGAGTATCGGCGACCTCTATGAGGGGTCGAAGGAAGCGACCGGTCAGGGGCTTCGCTTTACCGGTTCCGGGGTCGTCCAGACCGTTTTTCCGCTCGCCGCCGGCGTGCTCGTCGTCATGGCCTGGCAGTACCCGTTCTTGCTACATCTGATCGCCTTCCCGATCGCCATCGCCGTCTATCTGTACTTCGAGGAGCCCGTCGATTCCGAACGACCGGAGACGGAACCCGAGGATGAAAAGCGGGACCTCGACGAACAGCTCGATCAGATCCGTGGACTCATCGTCCAGCGCCGGGTCGCGGCGATGTTGGCTGCCCGGGGAACGCCGAACATCGTCTTCATCGGCTTTCTGACGTACAACTCGATCCTCGTCGTGGAGGTTCTCGGAGGGACCCCCACACAGGCCGGCATACTGGCGGCGATCGGGAGTATCAGCTACGCGAGTTCGGCCTCCCAGGCGGGGCGGATCACCGCCCGCTTCGAGAGCCGGCTCTACCCGCTGATCGCGATGAACGTCGCCCTCGCCGTCGGCATCACCGTCGTGTTTCTCGCGCCGACGATCCGGGTCGCCTACGCCGGGATCGTGCTGAAAGGGATCGGCTTCGGCGTCCTGTTGTCGATCTATCGGAGCATCATCACCGATCTGGCGCCCCCGAAGCTCCGCGGCGGGCTGGTCGGGATCGCCGAATCGATGGGGCGACTGGCGTCGACGCTGACGCCGGTTGCGATGGGCGCCGGTATCGCCGTCGGAACGCCGCTGATCGGGTTCACGGCGGCGATTCAGTTCGTCGGGGTCGCAACGGGGATCGTCGCCGCCAGCATTGGGATTGTCTGTCTGCTCGTCCTCAGTTCGGCTCCGCCAGTCCGGGCGCCGACCGCGTGACTGTCGTCCGGGCGTGATACGTTCGGGGCGACTCCGAATAAAAGTAGACCGGTGCTACGGCGCCGGAAGCACGTCAGCACTGGGGTGGAGTACGCCCGATTCGTCCTCGTCGATCGTGATGACCGCCCAGTCGTAGTCGGGTTCGAGCTCGAGCAGTCGGTCGCGAACGTCGGGTGCCCGGTCGGAACGGGCGACGAAGCAGCGAAGCCGGCCGTGGGTGTTGGCCTCCTCCGGATCGGCGGCCGTGACGTAGACGGTTCGCCATTTCCGTTCGGCCCGGAGCTCTTCGTCCTCTTCGGTGACTTCGTAGCCGAGATCGTCGAAGACGGTGCGTGCCTCCTCGATGAGTGATGTGCTAACAGCTCCCATTCACGTGGTGATTGGGCGCGATGGGAAATAAATATTGCCACGCTACCGATCGGTGTCGCACAGTCGAACCGTTAGAAACGGACTAATGGGGTCGAACGTTGCCTGTTTCGGCGGGCGGTTCCGTCGATTCACTCGTGAGCCGCGTCCCACTCTTCGGCTTTGTGAAAGTTCGAACACCGGTTACACTGTATCCGTCCCATCGAGTCGACGGCGTTGTCGAACGACTCACAGTTCGTACAAAAAAACCCCCAGCGGCGCGTCGCCTCGCTGTCGGCGTAAACTACCCGGAACGGGCCCTTGTTCCCCTTTTCGCTCGCGGTCGAGAGATACAGCGTCCCGCCGTCCGGCCCGGTTCGTTCGTTCATACCGGACCTGTGCCAGCCGGGGCCAAAACGGTCACGGTCGCGACCGGGTCGGGCCCGATCGGAGACGACACGGTTTTTCCCGCCAGGCACGGATTCGGATCCATGCGGCTGGTTCAGTATTCGGATATCGAGAACGTCCACGACGACCCAGAGTCGGTCGGCCGTCTCGCCGGAACGATACGGTCGGTTCGGGGATCGGACAGCCTCGTCTGTGGGACCGGTGATAACACCGCCCCCGGCGTTTTGCCGCTCGTCTCCCGCGGCGCAATCGCGCTGGAGTTCTTCGACGCCGTCGATCCGGACGTCGAGACGTTCGGGAACCACGATTTCGATTTCGGGCCCGACCGGACCGCCGAACTGGTCCGCCGCTCGCCCCAGCGGTGGCTCTCCGCCAACGTCATCCGGAACGGGGAACCGTTCGCGGGCGTCGATCGGTGGGGGGTAGAACGCGTCGGGGACGAACGCGTCGGCTTTTTCGGCCTGACCGATCCGACGACCCCATCGATCGGCGCGTCGGCCGATCTCGACTTTTCCGAGCCGATCGAAGCCGCCGAGCGTGCCGTCGTCGCGCTCCGCGACCGCGGCGTCGATCACGTCGTCGCGCTGTCGCATCTCGGGCGTGCCGACGACAGACTGGCCCGCGCCTGCGATATCGACGTTGTCCTCGGCGGCCATGTCCACACCGGACGCGTCGATCGACTCGACGGAACGATCCTCACGCGTCCCGGAAGCGGGGGTGAGGTCGTCCTCGAGGTCGACCTCGACACCGGCGACGTCGAACGCCACGCCGTCGCCGAGGGGCCGGTTGATACGGAACTCACGTCCCGGTACGAAAAGCGCCTCTCTGCGGCCGGGCTCGGGGAGGTCGTCGGACACGTCGAGGAGCCGATCGGCCGGACGGATCGGGAGGCCTACCGTGGGGAGAGCCGCATCGGCAACTTCGTCGCCGACGCCTACCGGTGGGCAGCCGAACGCGCGGTCGGGACGGAGACGCCGGTCGTCGGCCTTCAGAACAGCGGCGGGATCCGAACCGGGGAGCCGCTCGCCGGCGACGTCACGGTTGCGGATCTCATCGGTGTCGTGCCGTTCGACGAGGCCCTCGTCGTCGCCGAACTCACGGGAGCGGAACTCCGATCGCTCCTCGAGGAAGGGGCCGCAGTCACGGGGTTCGGTGAATCCGACTGGTGGCACGCCCACGTCTCAGGAGCGCGGATAACCTACAGCTACGGCGACGGTCGGTTGACGGAGGCGACCGTCGCGGACGAGCCGATCGACGACGACCGACGCTATCGGATTGCCGTCTCGGAGTTCCTCCTCTACACCGAAGTCGAGTTCCCGACGCTCGAGGAGCGACACGTCATCGAGCGACTCGAGACACAGTACGACGTCCTCATCGAGTACGTCCGGACGGTCGGGATCGATCCGAAACTCGAGGGTCGAATCGTCCGGACCGGTCTGTGAACGAAAAGACGGTTCGTTCCGATCGGAAGTTTCAGGCGGGGGCGGCCACTCCACTCGATCAATGACGCTCGTCGTTGTCCCTGTTCGATACCCTCTTTCACGACATTCCCGGGCGACGCTTCGGCGAGCCATCGAGGAAGCCGAAGCGAAGGACGCCGACCTCACAGTACTTCACGTCAACCTCTATCAGACCGACGACAACGTCTCGCGAACCGGACTCAAATCCGCTGTCGAGCGGGAGTTCGGCCGCCTCGGGCGGGCTCGCTACGTCGTCAGATCGGGGTTCCTCGTCGAGGAGACGATCCTCGATGAAGTCGCCGCCGAGGGGGCGGATTACGTCGTTATCGGGCAGAAACAGGCCGGACGGTGGCGACGAATGGTCCGTCGACTGGTCGACGATCCGGATATCGAGGGGTTTCTGCGCCGCGAACTCGACTGTGAAGTGATCACTGTGAGCTCGTAGGGTCGTCTTCCGGCTCCGGTTCCGGATCCCTTTCGTCGACCGGACTCTCTACCGGCCCCTCCACCGGCCTCGATCCAGCTCCTTTCCGAGCGGTTGCACCGCCGGATCGGGATTCCGCGGCGGCTGTGGATTCTCGCATCGAGACCTGGAGTTCGCCGCTCGTGTCGTCGAACACCATATGCGAGTGGGGATACGGGATCTCGATGTCGTGCTCGTCGAATCGGGTCCAGATCTTCGTCAGTACTCTCGACCGAACCGTCGTCTGCTTGTACGGCTCGCTCGCCCAGTACCGGAGTCGAAGTAACACTTCGCTATCGCCGAACTCCACGACGTAAACGCTCGGTGCGGCGGGATATCGGGCGGTCCCGATCCGGATGTCCGGCCCACCCTTGATGACGCCCTCGAC
>LKMJ01003837.1_pt1 | contig 14047 bp, 17 predicted proteins | sample 643391 | NCBI WGS metagenome assembly LKMJ01 (sample SAMN04112250, study PRJNA286221) | soda lake metagenome | biome: soda lake; feature: Kulunda Steppe; material: water; isolation source: sample PL-Br10 brine of Picturesque Lake | place: Russia: Kulunda steppe | collected 2010-07
ACCTTGTTTGCTCCTAGCGACCTTGTAATATGTACGCCAGGAGGTAAACCCCTCTAGCCCTTGGGGGGCAACAGGCGTGGCAGCGCCCAGTCCAGTCCAGTCCAGTCCAGTCCAGTCCACCGTCCAGTGTGAGTGCAACCGACAGCAGCTGCATGCAGCGCTGACTTTGCCTATCTGCAGGCTGAAACGAGAGAGAGAACGTGTAGGGAAGGATAAGGGCATCAGAGGCTCCTCAGTCTCATCGCGGGCAACCTGTCGTCTGCTTGGTGCCACCAAGGTGTACACTGTCGCTGTCCGCAGCCAGTCCACACACCCATCTTGCTCAAATACCGTTGTTATGGCCATGCCGCGTTGTTATGGCCATGCCGCGAGTCTACTTTGGATGCAGCAGTCTCTCAGCGTGACAAACTGATTTAGAATTGGACTTTAAACTTGTAAACTTACCCTTGTAATCCTTGTACTTGCCAGCTCTTGTAACAAGAGTATGTCTGAAAGTGCAAGTTCAGGTGCACTATCTGTTTGTGTCGCGGTATAAAGAAGAAGGGCCAGCAGGGTCGATGTGCTCCAGCAAGTTACCAGGAATGAAGATGAGAGCAGGGATGACCAAGGACTACAATGTACAAAATAAAAAAGTGTCATCAAAGCTAGGAGTGCTCAAAAGTTCCTAGCTGAAAAAGGAGCTTTACAGGTGACAGACACTAATAATGCAGGGTGCACTGTGCAAAAGAATGCACTGTGCAAATAGGAAGCAGTCCTTCAAAATCTTGACAAGATCAAGCAATAGCATGGCACTGTCAGAACCAAGCTGTACAGCTCCTGGGCCCTCCCAGGGCCCTTTGTTCATTGCGATCATGTTCATTTTCCAAACGCGGATTCAATTATTATAAGCTCAAGCGCTTTGCTTGGCACAGTGGTGATCTCCGTATCCTTATCATCATCATATCATCATTTTCATCATCATCATCATCATTCCCATCACCACCGCCGCCGTCACCGCCATCAACATGCTACCTTGTTTCAAATCTTAGTTAAAGGATAAATGAGGTATGCAGACAAGATTCAATCAAAGTGGCTGCTAAGACAAAGGCAAGTCGGACAAAGAGAGATTAGACTAGGAAGGCACAGACACCAGAAGCACTTGCATCACGCAAAGACCAGGGGCACTTGCATCGAGTGCAAAACTAAGAGGCACTTGCATCACGCTCAAGACGAAAGGCACTTGCATAACGCGCAAGACTAGAGGCACTTGCATCAGATTTGAGCGTTTGAAGAGAAAAGCATACTGGGGGCCACAGGGGGTTGAATGGAAAGCAATAACCAGGTTTAGCCCCACTGGAATGCACTTGTATCATGCACTTAAAGAGGGGTTCAGTTGAATGGAAAGCAATACCCAGGCCCTGGGCCAGGGTAAGTCCCACTGAAACGTACTTGTATTGTGCACTCTAATAGGGTTCTATTGGATGGAAGACAATACCCAGACTTGGCCAACCAGAGAGAGAAGGCAATGCAATGCATAGAGCAAGTCGGGGCTTTTGCGCAAAGCAAGAATGCGTGGCTTGAGCAAACTAATTTTCAAGTTGTGCGGTCATCACTAAGAAGCAAAAACAAGTTTCCTTGAGCACAATAGAGACTGTCCGAATGTGCACAGGTTCGCTTTCAAATGCCTTTCTCAAGTGGTAATGCTAATTAATCTAATGCAAAGCTGCAGTAAAGGCTCGCATGCTCTAATTCAAGGCATCTCAGCGCGCTCAATGGAAACTTCAAGCCCAAATGATTCGAGCCCGGCACGTGCGGCAATCCATGTGCATGACAAGTCTTTGGATGCTCCCTCATGGAACGCTGGAAAGACGCAAAATTTTAATCAACACATGCCCATGCTTAATCAGCTTGCATGTGCATATCAAACCTGATTCACGGCGTCTCTCCTTCCCCCTTGTTTGCTCAGACGACTGCGCCCTGCGCCAACACTTATCCTGATAGCTGGCCTTCCCTAAACTTCAGCAACAGGCCCAGAACAACTGCAGCAATCAGCCCCACCATCCAAGCCAACCTTGACAGGGCCATCCCATGGAAATGCAATTTCTGGTGCTGCTGCTGCTGATCCTGCCTGCCTTCAATCACGCGCTGTACATGCTCTGGCAGGAGAGACCTTGAATGCTGCAGCTGCATGAGCATCGGGTGCCCAGAGGGCAGCTGCTGCACAATGTGGAGGGGGCCGCACTCGCCCGCACCCTTCCATGCCCACAAGGAATCCGGGCAGCCCAGGGTATGGCCCCACTCTAGCACTGTCATGAGCATCTTTGGGCTGCAGCTCTGCAGGCTGAGGGACAGGAGATCATACCCTGTGTGCCCAGGCTGACGGCCATCCACTCCCCCTCGCTGCTGCTGCTGCTGCTGCTGCTGCAATGCTTGTTGCGGACCCACAGGCCTGCGCTGCTGGGCCTGGGCATCAGCAGTTGCTGCTTGCCGCACGCAGTGCTCCTGTAGAGGTCAAAGCCAGTGCAAAGGCATGCCCTCCTCACACACACACACACACACTGCCAGTCATGTTTCAACGCATTGCAAAGGTTGAGTGGGATTTCTCAACAAGGAATCCTCACCACCATCATCTTCTATGAAGAAAGCCGCAGTGGGTGTGCATATGGGAGGTGCCCTGGGGCAGACAGCTCGAGCCGCAGTGGGTGTGCATATCGGAGGTGCTCTGGGGCAGACAGCTCGAGCTGCAGTGGGTGTGCATATCGGAGGTGCTCTGGGGCAGACAGCTCGAGCTGCAGTGGGCGTGCATGGGAGATGCCCTGGGGCAGACAGCTCGAGCCCAGAAGCCTTTGAGGTTATGCAACTCTGCAACGGCAACGCCAGATTTGTCGGCGGCCAGGCCAACGAGCTCCCAGTTCTGAGTGTTTGGTGCAGGTTGAGGCACAAAGCAAGAACAGAGTTGACACAGACACTATCATGCGCACACAGCCAGACTTTGCACTCAGGACATAGGAATGTGCGACGTGGGGGACCCCCCTGCCTGCTTGAGTGATGGCAATTTTGGGGCACCCCCAATGCAAGCCAGTGCGAGCCAGTGTAAGGCAGTGGTGTGGAGGGGGTGTGGGATGAGTTGGGAGCCCAGGGGGATGCGAGAGCTGAGATAGCCTGGGCCAGGCTGTTGTTCATGGCAAGCTCTGTGTTTGCACACGATCATGATGGGTGGGGTATCCAAGACACACCTGAGAGAGGTGAAAAGGTGGCCCGTGTCGAAATCGAGCTCTATTCTCCAAGAGCCTCCTACCCTTTAATCCCGTGTCAAAATTGAGCAATGTCCTCCAAGAGCCTACCCTTTCATCCATACTCCATTAACTTCAGCCTCTAGTGCTTGCTTCATACCAGCCAACTCATCACATATTTGGCATGTGATAACCATTCAACATCAGAGTGCTTTATTCGTGGTGCATGTGCAACACGCAATGCTGAGCATGCGTGCGTGCCCGTGCGCGTGTGTGAATGCGCATGTGCAAGCATGCATGTAATTCCACACCTGGCCAAGAGCTAAGGGTGTGAAGGGCAGGTTCAGGGGTGGGGCGAGTAAGCCTGAAAGGATGCGGTTGGCCAGCTTGACGCTTCCAGTGTGCACTGCCAGCTGCAGCAAGTCAAGCCCCACCTGCCAGTCATGGAGCACAGAACAGCACCTCTGATTAGTGTTGGAAGTTAATATTCAGTAGCCTGCCTGCAGGTACAGCTGCCTTTGAGTAGACCAGCCATACCGAGCATGGAGAGCCTTGCCTGCTACTTTCCAGGCCCATTTCAAGCAAACGCTCTGTAAACAAAACCCACCAAGGCCATCATCTGCATCATCTCTGGACGCTGCGCCTCCTTTTTCAAGCTGGCTTCAAGCAAGTTTATGGCAGGCGCATCAGGAAGCGCATTTCCTGTGCCGTCGCCACTGTTGTAGGACTGCAGGGCAGCTGGGCTTGTGATGTGCTGCAGGGCAGGAGGGTTGACACCGAGTGCGTCAGAAAGCGCTCCTGGCGCATCTACAAGCTTGTGACGTGCTCCAGGGCAGGGGGGTGGACACCGAGTGCGTCAGAAAGCGCTCCTGGCGCATCTACAACTGGGCTTGTGATGTGCTCCAGGGCAGGGGGGAGAACTCTGGGCGCGTCAGAAAGCACTTCTGGCACATCTCTAAGCATTCCTGGCACACACACACACACTCCCGCGCACAGCAAGCGGTGTTGCAGGAATGCACACATGCCACAGAGCAGAGCACCAGACACAACCAACGTTGGAGCCTCCACAGCCCCCAGACACAGCACAGCACTTGGCTGCAGCATGGCCATGTGTCGCTGCAAGGACGCGGTGCAGCCAGAGCGCAGCAGGAGATGCAAGGTGCAGGCGGCCACAGCTAGGTGTGGCACTCTGCTCAGGCAGAGACAGACAGGCCTTAGCCCTGCCACCTCAAGAATTTTGTGTCTAGGCTTTGCTACTTGAGTTTAGGCCAGGGGCTCAGGCCCCTTGGGCTGCACCTCAGCTGCCCTCATGGCACAGGCTTAGCCATGCAAGTTAAACCCACAGCCATACCCTGGTCTTGCAGCCATGTGACCAGGCCATCCCGCCCCATCAGCACAGAGCTGCAGCAGGGACGAGTAGGTGACAGCAGTGACACCCTTGTTGTGTGTGTAATCTGAATGGTCATTGCTGTTTTCCTCCCTCTCCCACCTACATTTCATCGCCTATGTAGCTTTCCTTTCCTTTTTTCTTTTAACCCTATCCCACCTGGAAACTCAGCCACTCAGCCATATCGTCCAGGAGGTGGCAAACCTCAGAGGGCGGGCACGCAGGGTGCATCGCCCAGCCCTCCAGCTCCACCATCTCTGCCTCCAGGTCACGGCTTGCCAGAAGCAAGTTGCAGCTGCACACCTGTCGGGCAGCCCGCACCAAAAGCAGGCAGGTAGCCTGGCATGCCTGACCCGCACGAGGAGCACAGGAGCACAGGCAAGGGCGATTCCGTACCACGGGCTTGCTCAGAAGCACACAAGTAGGTAGAAAGTCATGCATGCCTGGCTTGCAAGAGGAGCACAGGAGCAGACAGAGCCAGCCTTGATCACCAGCTTTGCGTCAGATGCACACATGCAAGTAGGTATTTCTTCATGGCTGGCTCGCATGAAGAGCACACATTCAGCCTTAAAAAGCTTACTTGCGCAAAGAGCACGCTTGCAAACAGGAGCCTTCCCCCACCAAGACCGTGCACCAGTACCTTGCATACCTCTTGCGTGCACATGCTAGCTACCCTCCTTGCGCACAGAAGGTTGGCGTTAAGGCCGTCCTCGTTATGAGGACACAAATGCACCATTGTTTTTTAGGCATTGGAAGTTAATCGCCTTCAACAACCGCCTCCAACACAGACGTGCTGTAATGATCCAGCCATTGAAGGTGCAAGCACTTCTGGAACAGTCCCTCGCTTGCGGTATTACAGCTGCATTATGCAAACACATTAGCTTGCACCGTTGCAACAGCTTTGTTTACACATTTGCGCCCACTTGCACAATGCAGGTGACCTTGCACACTTGCCTGCATGCCACGCTTGACCAGCTCCAGCCTCAGCCGGCAGCACAGGCTGGCTAAAACAAGGTCGTCGGGAATTGTGAGACAGATCTGAAAAAGGGCATGGGCAAGCATGCCAGATCAGGATTGGGCACAAGCAAGGAGACTGTCAGATAGATCTGAAGTGGGCGCAGGCGAGCCATGGGACAGATCTGGATTGGGTTCAGGCAATAAAGCCGTGAGACACATCTGGATTGGGTGCGGGCAAGCAGGTCGTGAGACAGATCTGGACAAGGCACATGCAAGCAGGCTGTGAGATAGACCTGGAGTGGGCGCAGGCAAGTAGGCCGCAGGAAATACCTGGAGTCAGTGCACCGGTTTGACAATGCTTTATGAGCCAGTGCACCAGTTTGACAATGCTTTATGAGTCAGTGCACCAGTTTGACAATGCTTTATGAGTCAGTGCACCAGTTTGACAATGCTTTATGAGTCAGTGCACCAGTTTGACAATGCTTTATGAGTCAGTGCACCGGTTTGACAATGCTTTATGAGCCCACCTGCACGCACAGCTGCCCCGGTCCCTGCACATGGACGCCCTGCTCGCCAACCTCCAGCGGTAGGAACCTGCCTTGTGTGCGCGCCAAGAGCTGCAGGGCCCCGTCCATGCGGATGGTACCTTGTACTCCTTGATCCCGTCCTTCCGACCCCACAACCTGCGCCCCCGACAGCTCTGGAGGCCCCTGGATAAGTGCCTTTACTATCACCCTGTGGAGTTGCCTTGGTGGCCCAGGCAGCTGCTCAAGGCAGCCTTGGCTCCCCTGGAGCTCCAGCAGCTGACTTTTGTACTCCTGCGGGGAGCTGGGCTTATCTTGCCCTTGCTCTTGCTGGAATAGAGGTACCCGTGCGCCCAGAGGCTCACTCAGGTCTGTTTTATGCAGGGCAAAGCTGGGGGTCAGGCTGGGAGTGTGGCGCAAGGCAGGTGTGGTTGACAAGAACGCGACGCGCTCGTGGGGCATGATGCTGTAATGCTCCTCTTGGTGCGGAGCGCCACACCGTGCCAAGCTCCAGGTCTGGTTCGAGGCATCCCAAGTGCACTGAAACATGAAGTCATCCACCTTGCAGGGGTACAGTTGACAAGGGCAAAGCTTTGGTGAGCGGCACAGCCATGAGTCATAACTAGACAGGAGCCATACCACCCAAAGGCAGCTGCAGCGCAGCCTTGATTAACAGCTGAGCTGGCAAAATCATTATCATCATGATCATCATTAGCAGCATTAGCATCAGCAGTAGCAGCAGAAGCGGTGGCAGTAGAAGCAGTGGCAGCGGCGACAGCGACAAAAAGAAGCAGTGGCAGCGACAGCAGAAGTGGCAGCAAGAGCCGAAGGAGCTCCAGCAGTGGCAGCAAAAGCAACGTGCAAATGACAGCAGCCATCCTGCTGCAGTAACGACGCTGCCAGCCATGCAACCAGTGCAGCAGAAGATGCAAGGTGCAGGCGGCCACAGCCAGGTGTAGCACTACCTTGACTTGCAGCGGCGTACGGTCTTCCAGCTGCCCCTCCAGGCCCGAGCGTTGCAGCCATGCCAGCACAGCATTCCTTATGCGTGCCATAAGGCTCTCTCTGTCCTCAGCAGCGTGTGCAACACTGCAGCAGAGGTCCATGGACAGACATATGCAGCCCATGCGCACAGCGATCTCTGTCAGGCATACGCCCTCGGGCAAACTGCGAAGGACAGATGGGAAGCAGCAGGGTATGGGGTCCTAAGCAGGCTTGTAGTCTGTGGTTGCATCAGGAGTGCGGACAGCCTTAGTATACAGCAGTAATGAGCACACCATAGGAGTAGCTCCCGTTCCTTGGTATCAAGGGGAGGCCGGCTGCGTGTGCAAGGTTAAGCCTCCTGACATGGCGGGCAAGTGCCTAAAGCCAAACCTGCAACACCCTCATTCTGGTCTGCACAGCTTTCTGCCTGCACCTTGCTGCACCCTCTTGCCTATATTCATGCACACTCCTCCTCTTGTGAACTGCAGGGGGACAGGGGACAAGATCTGGACAAGAGCTCACCTTATTACACTCTCAGGCATAAGTGTAGAGAGGACCTCAGGACCTGAGTGGCAGTGCAATTTTACGTGGACCTGCAGCACAAAGACAACATGTGTTTGCATTACTGGAAGGTGAGGTAAATATCCATGCCAACCAAATCTTCAAACTGGCAGCCCCAGCAGCTAACACCCATGTGCCTGCATACCCATGCTTTCACAAACGCACAAACTTGAGCAGATGCGCTGCCTGAGCAATGACCACACAAGGCATGACGCATTGCAGGCAATGATGAAAAAGTCCGTGAAATGCACGTGCAGCACAGCACATTGCTCGCATGCATGCATTGGCAGGGGTGCACATCAATGGTATCTCGATCGTCCTCATGATATCAAAAGCTCATAATTGTCAAGCTTGACTGTAAAGCATGTTCGTGAGGCCCAACTCTGAAGCTCAGTAGCCAGCCAAGCTCATCCTCTAGCCAATCAAGTTTTGCCCACTTGATTGATTGATTTCCACCTTACAGTGTGATGGACAGCTAACAATCCACATTGTTAACAGCTTCAGCAACACTTGCAGGCACGTCCTCAGCAACACACCAAACAAGGACTGTGAGGCAAGCCATTACACAAAAGCTTGCTGCTTCTCCAAGGACATTTAAGCATTGGTGAGGATCAATCCAAACATGCTCTACATCTCCAGCAGCGCACCCCTACACTTGCTCTGTCACGCAGCTCACCTTCAATACCAGAAGTGAAGATTTATACATGTAGTCAGGCACTCCCTTGCCAGCAATTGTGTACATACAGCCGCTGACGTCACCGTCACTGTCTGGGGCTACCTTGCTCTTTGCTCCAGGCTTGCGAGCTCTTGACTGGTCCCCAGGAATGAGCTCCAGGTAGCACCTGCATTAAAGCAAACCATGGTGAGAGCGCGTGCCTATTTCATGGAGGCACTGGCCTGAGAGCTGCTATACTTTTTGCAATGACGAAGGTTCTCCTTCCCTGCTTAAGCTGTCCGATCTGGGCTTAAAAGAGCATTGAAAGATAGGTCAGGTTGGCTGGCAGCCACGGATGCTCAGCACAGCTTCAATCTGCACTGCTGTGACTTATGCTTGCAAGCTTAGCTGACAAGTTCTCTGTCCAGAGGCTTCACCAAACACATTCACAAACCATTTTCTACAAGGACAAGGACGGATTCAAGTAATGGGGCCTCCGAGGAGCCCAATAGGTCACAGGAATGGAAGTTATGCTGATCATTCACCCACTTGAATTTAGCTCGCTCGACTAAGGCATAGGCGATCACACCAAGTATTTGGATAAATACCACCTGCATGCACATCACAATGCAATTGGTCGCATAAGATGGCGCAGACATTTTAGCTGACAGCATGGCATAAGGAGCAGCCGGGCCTGACATGCAGTGAGGGTATGCAAGATTTCAAAGCTTTGCTGCAGACTTCTTAGTTGATGCTTATCACAATGGATCACAGGGCTCAGCTGGGCTTTATACATATGTCACTCCTTCCTGCAAGGGCTGGTGAGCATCCACAGCTGTCAATTATCGCATAGATGCTTATCACAATGGATCACAGGGCTCAATTGGGCTCTATACATGTCACTCCTTCCTGCAGGTGCTGGTGAGCACCCACAGCTGTCAATTAATGCATTGCCAGTGATCCACGACACAAGCATCTTTGGTCAACCTGCCAGCGTAGTGTTCACCAATTGGACCTATTGGAGCAGAGTGACCCTGCTCCTGCTAAGCAGACTGTGCTGTGCATGGCACACCAGGAAGCCAGATGCAATGATGCTGTTGCTAAGTAACACACATGCCCGACCCTGCCTCATCTATTGCTCCACATTGGTGAACTGCAGGATGCTGCCTGTGACTGCCCTCCAGCCAATCTAAATAAGAGCCACATGGCTGCAAAATAAGGGCATGTGATAGCAGTGCAGTTGCTACCCCATTTCTTGTTGTGGACCATCGCGAACAGCTCTTGCTCAACTCTCAAGTGATTTGAAATGTCAAAGGCCTGCCCCTAGCGTAAGGAGTAATGCTGTTCCTGGCACCTACAACCACACACCTTGAACACTGCCAAGCCCACACTGTACCCCAGGTGCTCGCAAAAAAACGGAGTGCTGGCAGCAGTGTGGATGCATGTATAAGCTATCCAGTGTAACAAATCCATATCTGTCAGTGCCTGCATGCACACAAATGAGGACCACAGTGTCTGCGCAGGTTGCACTTGGCATCCCAACTCCAATAACACGCGTTGCATGTGGCAGCATGTGCATGTGGCAGCATGCGCAGGTTGCACTTGGCATCCCAACTCCAATAACAAGCCTTAATGTGTGAACCTGGACCAGTGACAACCGGTTACAAAATTTCAAGCTTGTGATGTGCGTGGACTGCAATGGATTAGGCCTTACAGAGCAAGCTCATTTCAATTGACTATTATTCAAGCACTCACCAAAACTGCACTGAAACAAAAATGTTGGTGTACACATCAAGCCAGCATCTACAGACAAGGACCTGCAATTACAATTACGCATGAGTTGTTGTGTATGCAGATGCAATCACCTACGGACATCCTACAGATGCTTGGGCTCAAGCGTCAAAGCTGTATGCTTCCTACGCAAATCCCTTACAACTTTGACAGCCAGGATCTGCTAAGAAATCCAAGGATGCAAACCTTGGCATATTTGCAGGGTCACGCAAACGATGGTCAGCAATTTTAACGAGGCGCAGCAGAGTTTCAAATTGATGCAGCTTCCCGCGCTACACACCAAATAGTATCCGGGGTCGCAGATGGCTATGGTCACAAGGGCCTGGAGCATGGAAAAGACCACAATGGAACGGCTGGCCTGCAGGCATGTCATTACGGAATTTGAAGCCAGGGTTGCGTTGCATTTAAATTGACAGGGCTCAATCCAAGGGTTCAGAGTGCCTACGCAGCCATGCAAGGCCATTGTAATTGAGCCCAGGACCTCTGCGAATGTTATGTAAGGCAAATTCCAACCAAGGCAGCTGGCGCTGAAATGCAAGCACGCTGAACTAGCGGCATTCTAGGCGTGCAGCATTGTGAGAACACAATGTCTAAGTGCAAGTATGCAGCCAGGGCCACTGCTGAGCGTGTTGCTTGCATAGAAGTAGACTGTTTGTTTGATCTAATTCCCTTGCTGCAGCAGACGCTGGGCCTGTGGTCAGAGCTAAAACAGCAGGCATGTGAAACAAAAGGACAGAAATCTGCTACTAACTCACCCAAACACGGGCATCCCTTGCTGGGAGCAGCTGCGTTGGGAGGACCCCTGCCTGCACGAGTCAAGCGATCAGGTGTGTTTCATACATCACATGACAAAGGCGTTGAAAGACAAAGCTTATCATCTCTGTATCAAGCTTTGGAAGCCTTCAAGCCAGGGGCCTTCCGAATCATCCTGCATATCTTTGAGACACGGCAGGCTCGCCAAGTGCTGGACCCGTCAAACTGGTCAAGCATAGATGTTCACATTGCTAATACGCACCATCAAGGCAGCCAGCAGACACATCGCACACATGCCGGCCCTAGGGACAAAGCCACCCAGGTCCTTCAGGCAAATCCCCATGTAAGCAATCGCCACGGCTGCCCCTGCAAGGATTAGAGGATTGGAGCACTTGGCATGTGTTTTGCAAGTGCTTGTGCCGTAACAAGGGACATGTGCTGCCACGATGCGATGGAGAGGTCCATGGAGTTCCTCAGACATCTAGCTCATCAAAACTCATTGCACACTGAATTTGCTTTCTCATTGAGCTGAGTGTGCAATGCTGTATCAAACCCGTGTTCCAGGCACTGCGACGAAGTCCACCAGTATGCAAGTATCTTCCCCTTTCGGCATGGATCTTGTTACTGGGCTACATCTGTACAGTACACATGGCTCTAGTTAGATCTGTACAGTACACATGCCTCTAGGTAGAAAACCCTACGTTTATTGCTTGAAGAGGGGCATTGGGTCCTGCATGTGCGCGCTAGACTGCGCTTTTTGCTTTTTGCAAGGTGCATACCTCCAACAAGGCATCAGTACAACACATGATTGCACATGCACACACTGTAGACTTGGTCATGCACTAAGAGACAAAAGCGGATGGTGGTCCTTTATTGCTTAAATGAATTGCCATGATGGCACGTACGTAAGCTGCAAGCTTGCGCTCCCTCGCGTTCACTACACACAACGTTGACCAGCACCACCTGCAACAGCGCCCGCTTCGCATGTCTGCACACTCACATGGCCGCAGCGAGAGCCTGTGATCTGGCCACGCCCAGTCCCTAAAGTGCTCCGGATCCTGCGCTGCTTGTCTGCGCCAAGCCTCTCGCATGTTGGGTTTGGGCCCCACCAAGTTCCGCAGGCTCAGCACAGGCCAACCCTGCCGAAGGACCAGCAGGAACAGTGTTGCCCAACCCTGCGCCAGGGTGCTGAACTGCCTGTTGACGGATCCTGCAGCATCCAATCTGGCCAGTGGAGCATCCCTCTCTCTAAGGAATTCCTGTGCCTGTGAGGCATATAATGCACATGTGCATGTGCGCATATGTATCTCGCAGGTAAAGCGACAAAAGTTGATGCTCAGACAAGCATACTCTCAGTTACGATCTTAGTTCTGTCTCCCGGGACCCTCACACGTGCGGTAGCATTGCACAATTTGAAACACATGGGTTCATGGAACGTGATAAGAACGGTGTATCCAGGCAAGAAGATATAAAGCACGGTTCAAGCACTAGAATTCGACGGACCTCGGTGGGGGGACGTCCAGCCATGGTACATAAGCTTACGGGGCCCACTAAGCAATTCTCTAATATTTATCTGCCACGCTGAACACAATCCCTCGAAAAAACTCCGAGGAAACAAAACAGCACTCACATTGAGAGGGGCAGTAGACGTGCAAGAAGCATGACAACATCATGCAAAGTATCCTTAATAAATGGTGGAAGTAGTTTTCATCACAGCTTTGACTGTTGATGATGTGAGAACACTATCTTCTCCAAGCAAGAGTTTGCTGCGCATGCGCCAGTTGCGGGAGGAGGAGGAGGAGGAGGAGGAGGGAAATCCTGCTTGCATGCATGATAGCATGCATGATAGACTGTTGCAAAGTAGCCTTTTCTGAAGAAAGTTATTTGGTGTACTGAGGGCCCTGTTGTGAAGGTGGCGCCCTTTGATTGATGGGGTGCGAGTGCCATTTCAAATTGTTCTTGATTCAAGTACCCATCCAACACATTTGTTCGCCTGCTTTGTAAGACAGCACTGCCGCCATTTCAACAAAAAGTTTGCCACAACAAGGAATGCAGCACGCATATGGAGTGAATTGTGTTTTCCAGTAGATCATCTTCTTGAATTGCTGCGTCAGAACACATAGATGTTCCCTCATGAGCAGCAAGGGGCGGGCAGGAATGCTGTTGGAACCAACGATGGACTTGAAAGCCTGCTGGGGATGCTGCTGTGCCTGATCCTGCTCTTGATGCTCCTGTGCCACACGCTGATCGTTTGCATGGTTTGAGTGTGAGGGATACTTTGATAGGTGAGGTAAGCTTTTCAAGGCTGTATCCGCCGAACGAGGGCAGCTGAGTGTGAGGGATGCTTTGATAGGGCTTGCTGGTCAGAGGTGATTGGTCAAGAGATCATTTCTGAAATGGGACCTTGTTGTGAATCTGTTATGCTCGATGCAAGTGGCCTCCACTCTGCAATCTTTTGGTACCTCCATCACCCTGGATTCCAGGCACAGGCAAACAGTGAACCATGTTGGACCCTATGGATAGAAGAGCGTGATTGCTCACTTCCAGAGCATTGGCAGCTCATGGCGCTTCAGCTGCAACTCTTGCGTCTGTTGAGGAAGCTGCTTCTGTCGAGACACGTGGACGTGGCCTGCCAGCCCCAGCCCTGGCAATGACAAGCATGGCAGACCCATGCCCAAGCCCGTCATCCCCATGGCCAACGCCCGAACAAACTGCTGCTGCTGCTGCTGCTGCTGCTGCTGCGCAGCTGGCTTGCGCCTACTGCGTGCCTGCTGGGGACAGTGGAGCCTGCATGAGCTGTTAAAGTGTGCTGCTGGGACATGGGGGCAATGCTTAGCAGGTCTGGGGGCAGTCCTCCAAGGGAACCCGAGTTGGAGGGCATGTCCTGGGGCTGCATCTGCGGAAATGCATCTGGACATAGTGATTCATTCATGTTTCGTTTATGCCGTGCCCATTAGACCGCGGATACCTTTTCAGTATTACCTTCAATATAATTTCTGGCCAACACGTGAAGTCAGTTTCTCGGGAGGAAACAATTTTGTGAACTAGGCTAACCCCTAATTAAACATCTCTTTACGGTCACCCGGCAATAATAGAATGATGTAAATATTCATGATGTACGTGCGCGTGTGCGTGTGTGCTTCGATGAGCGTGCGCGTGTGCGTGCGCGTGTGCGTGTGCGTGTGCATGTGCGTGTGCGTGTGCGTGTGCGTGTGCGTGCGCG